>Ga0194132_10005908_pt1 | contig 19411 bp, 15 predicted proteins | sample TA2KigOf80mmetaG_FD_148612 | JGI IMG/M metagenome (GOLD analysis project Ga0194132, IMG submission 148612) | Freshwater microbial communities from Lake Tanganyika, Tanzania - TA2015054 Kigoma Offshore 80m | ecosystem: Environmental > Aquatic > Freshwater > Lake | place: Tanzania: Lake...
TGCGCTACAGGGGCAAGCGGAGCCTTTCATCGGGTCTGACCAAGAGGCAATCGATGCCCTAGAGGATGTCCTAGGGCAGGCAGTCGCCGGCCAGATGGTGGCGGATGTTCCGCTCGGAGCATTTCTTTCGGGCGGGATCGACTCGTCCGCCGTGGTCGCGCTGATGCAGGCGCGGTCGTCAAGGCCAGTGCGCACCTTCTCGATTGGGTTCCACGAGGCTGGCTACGACGAGGCGCAGCACGCGCGTGCGGTGGCGCAGCACCTTGGCACCGATCACACCGAGCTCTACGTCACGGCCCCGGACGCACAGCGGGTGGTCCCCCTGCTGCCGCGGATGTTCGATGAGCCGTTCGGCGACTCCTCCGCCATCCCGACCTACCTCGTATCCCACTTGGCGCGGCAGCATGTGACGGTGTCTCTCAGCGGCGACGGCGGGGACGAGCTCTTTGGCGGTTACAACCGCTACTACAATACGAAACTCCGACGACTGTGGAGATTGTCGAGGTCCCTTCCGCGGGCCGTACCAGATCTTGCGCATCTCTTGATCCCCATTGATGCACTCCCGGTACCGGCGCGCATGGCTGCGCGCTTGGGCATCGGGCTTGAATTGCTTCGGTCACTCAACGCATGTCCTGATGCTCTCGAGGCCTACCGCTGTGGCATTGCGCAGTGGCGCCCCCCGCCGCTACGCCTGACAGATTCCAACTTACGGAGTGGCACTGCATACCTACAATCGATCCGGTCGCTTGATCCTGGCCTGCACCAGATGATGGGACTCGACACTCTTACGTACTTGCCCGATGACATTCTCGCGAAGGTCGATCGGGCAGCTATGGCCGTGAGCCTGGAGACACGAGTACCGCTTCTTGACCATCGGGTCGTTGAACTTGCTTGTCAGTTGCCTGCCACATTTAAGTCGCGCGGCGGCGATTCGAAGTGGGTATTGCGCCAAGTCGCCTATCGGCACATCCCACGATCGATCTTGGACCGCCAAAAGATGGGCTTCGGTGTCCCAGTGGACGAATGGATTCGGGGGTCCCTCCGCGACTGGGCCGAAGACCTTCTCAGCGAACGAGCGCTTCAGGAGGATGGCTTCCTCGACTCAAAGCCCATCCACCGTCGCTGGCAGCAACACTTACTCGGCCGGCGAAACTGGTGCGATAGTCTTTGGTTGGTACTCATGTGGCAGGCGTGGCAGCGAAGCGCATGAGTGCCGATCAAGTGTGCTGGCGGCGACAGGTAGTCGCTTTGCACATGCACAGCGGCAGACACCATTGAGACTTATGCCGGAATCGTTAGTGCCTATCTGCTTAACAATACCTGACATGGTCGCCTTATCAACATCCTGTACTGCTAGGCATGGCGTTGTTGCCGCTGCGGCGGCAGAGGGCCAACAGTGAGAATCCTCTGTGTCATTGATTCGCTCGGCTCGGGTGGCGCCCAGCGACAGATGGCGAACCTCGCCTGTGGATTTAAGGCAAAGGGGCACCATGTTGAGTTGATGGTGTACCACCCGCAACTCCGTTTCTTTCGTGCTCAAGTTGATAACGCGGGAATCCCTGTGCACGAAGTCTCGAAGTCACGCGGGTTCTCCCTGAAAGTCCCCATCGCGATTGCTCGAGTGCTTCGCGGCCAGCGCTTTGATGCCATGATCAGCTTTCTTGGCCCAAGTAACACATACGCAATCCTGGGGACACTGCTTTCAGGCAGGCGAGTTCGACTGGTAGTTAGTGAACGTGCGAGCAGTGCGGCGGATGTCTGGCGAATTGAAGCACTGGTGCGAAGGTTGTCCTACGCGTTTGCTGATCACGTGGTGGCGAACTCATACACTCATTCGCACTATCTCCGACGTTTCGGATGGCTGCGCGCGAAGGTCGCCACTGTTTACAATGGGTACGCGCTCGGATTCGCGCCTGCTCATAAAGCCACTGTGCAAAGGACATCGATAAGGTGCCTTGTCGTAGGGCGAGTCAATCGCGGGAAGAACAGTCTCGCACTAGCCGAGGCCCTTGTTCGATTCCACAGTCGCAACGGATATGTGCCGGAGCTTGCTTGGGCTGGTCGACAAGAGCAAGACGGGGACTCATTGACGATTCGTGAGAGGACTGAAGACTTCCTCTTACGGCACCCCGTGATCGGGGCTGCGTGGCAGTGGCTTGGAGAGCGCCCGGATGTTCCCCAACTGATTGCAGGCTGCGATGTTGTGGTGCATCCGAGTCTGCATGAAGGCTTGCCAAACGTCCTTTGCGAAGCCTTCATCGCTGGACGTCCAGTCATCGCTTCCGCGGTCTGTGATCATCCCCTGCTTGTGGAGGATGGTGTCCGCGGTTTGCTTTGTGACCCCCTGTCGCCCCAATCGATCTGCGAGGCTCTCGAGCGGTTTGTAGCGCTGTCAGAGGATCAACGACAGTCCATGGGCCAGGCAGCCCGCCGATACGCCGAGCAACACCTGAGCATTGACAGAATGGTTGGTGACTACGAGAAGCTGCTGGGGGGTTCCTGATGTGCGGAATCGCCGAGATTGTGCGGACGGGTGGCGCTACGGGTGCCTCAGAGTGCGTGGAGGTGGTGTCCCGAATGACCAAGACACTATCAGCGCGCGGCCCGGACGCATCCGGCCTATGGGCTGATGCGATGGTCACCCTCGGCCATCGCCGGCTAGGCATCCTTGAGCTCTCTGATGCCGGCGCTCAGCCGATGCAGGCGGGGGCAACGGGCCCAGTCATCACTTACAACGGCGAGGTCTACAATCACCGTGAACTACGGATCGTCTCGACCAACAGGCACGCATCGATTGGCGCGGACACTCAGACACCGAGGTGGCGCTGCACGTGTATGCGCATTGGGGCCTTCACGGTCTCAAGCAACTCGAGGGGATCTTCGCCTTGGCACTTTGGGATCCCGCCGCCAAGAGGCTGATCTTGATGCGGGACCGGCTCGGCATCAAGCCCTTGTATTGGGGGTACTGCACGCTCGGACTTGCCTTTGGCTCCGAGATCAAGGCGGTGCTCGCTGCAGGCGGGCTCGACACAGCGTTGGACGATCAGGCGATGCGCGAGTATCTCTGGTTTGGCAACACGCATGAGGATCGCACCTTCTATCGGGGTGTCCGGCAGTTGCTGCCCGGACATTGGCTCATTGCAGAGGCTGGCAAGACACGTATCGAGCCGTGGTTCCGCATCGAGGAGTGGCTTGAACAGCCAGAGGGAGCACAGCGATTTGAGGACGCGGTACCGCTCGTGCGCGATGCGATTGACTCAGCGGTCAAGCGGCAGTTGATGGCGGACGTGCCTGTCGGTTTGTTCCTCAGTGGTGGGCTTGACTCATCGGCAATCGCCGCGGCAGCCCGAGCAGCGGACGCGAAACCATGTGCATTCACTGCCACCTTCGACTTTGAAGGCGGCATCAATGAGCTTGCAGGCGCAAGACAAGCTGCGGAGTGGCTGCATCTAGAGCACAAGACTCTAGAGATTGGGGGGGCTGGCCTCTGGGACACAATTGAACGGCTGGCCGCAGCGCACGACGAGCCATTTGCGGATGCAGCGAACATCCCGCTCTACCTGATGGCCAAAGCGCTGAATGGCAACGTGAAGGTCGTACTGCAGGGCGATGGGGGCGACGAGCTGTTCGCGGGATATCGTCGTTACGCCGTTCTTCGAAATGCCAGGTGGTGGAGGCTTTGGCCGACCGCGCTCACCCCTTTCGCACGGCACATGGGGAACTACGGGCGGCGATTCGCGCGCATGGCAAGTTCTGTGGGAGCCGCAAACCCCGCCCTACGGATGGGTCGGCTACTCACAGTCAACACGCCGGAACGGCCGCCCGAATCGCTCTTGCTCGAGGATCGCCGCCGTTCCCTTGAGCAGAGCACCGATCCTTTTCTCGCCTATAGACGTGCGGCCAGCCGGTTTGCCCGTCACGATGCCGTTCAGCAGATGCTGCTGACGGACCTCACTGTGCAGCTTCCATCGCAGTTCTTGCCGAAGGTAGACCGCGCAACCATGGCGGCGGGCGTGGAGGCGCGCGTTCCCTTGCTGGATGAGCAAGTCGCTCGGCTGGTTGTCGGCATGCCCTCGCACTGGAAGGCGCGCGGACTGGAAAAGAAGGCCTTGCTCCGCGCAGCGCTCCGCGGCAGAGTGCCCGACCAGATCATCGATGGGCCCAAGACCGGCTTCGGCGTTCCCTACGAGCAGTGGCTCCGCACAAGCCTGTTTGACGGTGCCCGAGAGAGACTCTTGGACGCCACCTTCGTGAGTCGATTTGGACTGTGCGCCCGTTCGATCGAATCAGAACTACAACTCCACCGATCCGGTCGTTCGAGAGTTGGATATCTGCTTTGGTCACTGCTTCAAGCCAGTGTCTGGAACGCGTCGACTAATCGGGGTTCCCACATGTGCCCATGACTGGCTTGCCGTTGACGGCGAGCGATTCGATCGTGCCTATATCAACCCCTTGAACAACAAGTACAGCCTGGGCCACAGCACAGTAATGTCGTGATCTCTGACCACTTGCCGCCTGTTGGTGCTGCCAAATCGAACACGTGCGTCTTGATTCTCAACCATGAATCGAATCGCCCGCATGACTTCCGCCCTCGATCTTGGCGCCACCAACAGTCCGTTCCGATTGCTCTTCAACACGTCAGGGATCCCGCCAACAGGCGTCGTGATGATCGGAAGCGCCATCGCCATTGCTTCAAGAACCGCATTTGGGAATCCCTCCGCGTAGGTCGGCAGTACGAACACCTCAGCTTGCGAGTAACGCGCCACAAGATCCTGGCCTGACAACCACCCATGAAACCGAACCAGATTACGAAGCACAGGATCTCCCGAGACAATCGACACAGCCTCGCCATAGTCAGCACCTTCCCCCACCACGTCAAGCGTAACACGATAGAGACCGTCTATCTCGCGAACTGCATCAAGAAGCTCAAAGATGCCCTTCTTACGATCTACCCAACCAACGAAGAGCAATCGGACTACATCGTCATCGTCCATCCTTGCTCTTGGTGCGTGCGAAGTGAATCGCTCGAGGTCGATCCAGTTGGGCACTACAACCACGCGAGTACTCGGCACGCCACACTCGGTGACATAGAACTGTGCCCATGACTCGCTCTGGCACAACACCATGGAGTGGAGCCGCAGCGACAACTTGACCAGCGTGCGGTAACTCGGACTGCGACGGAACAGATCTCTAAAAGCACCTGATCGCACCGAGACGACTACTGGTTTGCCGCATACCCGAGCTGCAAGGGCCATCACTGACTTCTCAAGAAAGCTCCCGCCGCCGGAAGTGAAAAGCAGTACCACCTGAGCCTTTTGCGAAACAAGTCCGGAAGTAAATGCCAAGAGGCGAAAAGGTGATTGGAGCAGTCTTTGCCATAACGGAGGCGGCGGGATTCGAGAGTTGGTCGTATCAAAGCGTATGAAATCGACTCTCTCGCGGATGGGCGAGTTAACGAGGGTCTCGCACGCAACATGTTGTCCGCCACGCTCTTGCTTGATTGACTTATCGAGAAACGATCCGACGAATAACACCCGAATAGGGGGCTCTCCCAACGTGCTCGTACTCCCGTTTACGTTCGCGTGTTCGGATTGGCTGTTCATTCGTGTTGCTATCCCCCATCACCTCATTGCGGGCATTCCCCTCGCAATTCAAACACTTCCGTAGTCATGCTAACTCCCTGATTTGCCACGCTATAGAGGAAGAGCCGATCACAGTCCGACACTCCTGACGGGAAGACGATGTTCCCAAACTGGAATAGGCGATATGGCAATTCGTCCTTAACCCGGGTCAACACCGTGCGAAACCCATGCTCCACTGTGCCTATCACAACATGTGACTCATTTCGCAGGATTCCTGGACCAGGCTTCCGATCTAGGAGCGCAGCCACCCTTGAGCGCGGCGGTTGATTCGGCTCAGTAGCGGTGGAAAACACATGCCAGGGCCCAACTCTCACGCCGTAAATCACAGGCCCATTGACAGGGTGCAATTCTCGGTGTGCCCACCCCTCGCCATTCATAGACAGAACGCGAATACTGTTAGGGCGTAGGTGGGAGTCACTTGCATAAAGGAGCCCATTCCGCACCGGAAATGCCACACACGCTCGCACCGACTGACAACCCCTAAAGACAGGTTCGACTGCTGAGAAGTTGTCGCGGGCCATCCATATGCCTGCAGAGTGCCCATAGTCGCCCGTGAGCACCCACAAGCAGCCAAGAGTGCGATCGGGAACGACGCTATGTATGTGGTTCACCTCCCCCGCAGGAAACTCGAACACCTGCCGCCACCTGCCGCTTGCACTGCGATGCATCACTGCTGCTGGACGGCGAGACGGGTTGGGAAAGTAGTCTCCAAAATAGATCCCCTCATCAAACCCAGCGAAGGCATCGACCACCGTAAGACCCAAGGCACTGCGCCCCTTCGCAAGATTGGCTTCGACCCGCATGTCGCTCAAGCGATCGCCGACTCGCCTTGCGGAGATGAGCGTTCCCCCGACTGCAAGCACCACAGTGTTGCGCCAGCACACTCCACATCGAACCCCTAGCCGCAACACCCTCAAACACAGCGAAGACCGCGCGAGGCTCCGTGCCGGGATGGGCAGGGGCAATCGCACCGAGTCCAATACAGCTAAGTCTGATAGCCGAACCAACACCAAGTCGTCCGCGCTAGTGAAGTACCCCACCGCACCATCAAGTGCGACAGGCCTCAAACCGGCGAGCGACCCGACAAACGTCAGCGTTGGAATCAAGCCAAGGTACTCACTTTCACCTCCATCAACGAGGGATCAAGGCACGTCGTACCGCGAAACACGAGGCTTCCGCTCATGTATGTGAGGTGGCGCTCGCAACGCAGCCAGCCAGCCGCCGTAGCGAGCTAAATGTCTCCTCGCCGATCGCGGATAAGTCAAAGGTGAACTGGTATCGGGCCTCACAGAAACTCATTACCTCCACCACCCCCATAGAGTCGAGTACCCCGCTACCGAACAAGTCATCATCGATGGAGATGAATGACACGCCATGCCGACCAAGATCAATCGCGATGAAAGCGCGCAACTCCTCGGCAATCGCTACCAACCGAGCTTCGTCTCTATCTGAAACATGACTCATGGGTGGTATGTCGCTCCAATCCGGGTACGCAGTTTACAGTCTGATCGATCCCACTCAACATAGCGCCCCCCGACGGCACGTTCCACGAGCGCTCTCCACCTGCCCTCGATCAGAGGCATGTTGAAGCCATAGAAGGGAGCATCAGTTCCAAATGCGACGCGTCCTGGGAAGACCTCACACAGCTGCGCGATCGCCGTGGCCTGGGCAACTGCATTTCCGCCGTACAGCTCCTGCCAACCACCCACATCGAACCACAGATTGCTCGGTACAGAATCCGCATACTCCACAAAGAACGGCCACAGGCCAAAGCCACAGTGCCCTGCCACGAACTGGCAGGAGGGGAACCTGCGTGCCAGCTCTACAAAGTCGGAAGGACTCGCACTTCGGTCGCTCAGAATGTCGACCGTCTTTCCCAGATGCGAAAGCACAGGGGCGCCGTGATCGGCCGCCACCGAGACCACCGCAAGGCACCGCTCATCCAAGAGTGACCAGTCACCGGTTGGATGGAGCTTCAGTCCTTTCCCCCCCCAATCTCTAAGTGCCTGCCGCACAAGCGCGCAGGCATTCGGGCGGCGTGGGTCCACCCCGCAAAATCCGACTAGCCGACCACTCGAGCGCGCACATATCTCAAGGACTTCGCTGTTGATCTGCTCAACACTTGCCTCCGCCTCACCAAGCTCAACACCGAAGTCCAGGATCATCACGAGACGCGTCCCAATGCCCGCAGCGTCCATTGTGGCGACGGTTCGTCTACCGTCTTGATCGATAAGCAGGCGGTTGAGTGAACAGAGCGCTTCTGCGATGGATACTTGGTTGACGGGCTTGCCGCGCCGCCCCAGATAGTCACGCACCATCGCTCGCTGGAACTCGTTGGGATACCAGCGTGGCGCGTAGAGGTTGCCGTGGACGTCATCAATCATCAGGTTGCACCACTGCTTGCCGTCTCAACTTGCTACCGATCTCCGTACGTTCGAGTGAATCACGGTGCACGATATCTGTGGGTACCAATGCAGGCGGTAGCGTTCTCCGAAGGGCGAGCAGGACCTCCCGCTCGATGACCGACCGCTGACCCATGCAGACCAACTCAAGCCGTATCTGGGCACCGCCCTCTTTGTTGAACCGACTCGCAAGTGCGTCGACAACGCCCTCAACAGCCAGCGCGGCTCGTTCGATCTCGGCGGGATGGACTTTGTGTCCTCTGATGTTAATCATGTGCCCGATCCGCCCAAGCAGCTTGATTGCGCCGTCACTGGCCCTTTGTCCGAGGTCTCCTGTGCGCATTTGCGCGTAGTGCTTCAGTACCACATGCTCGCCTTCGATTCCTCGGAAGTAGCCGAGCATTACATTGGGACCCTCGATGGTAATCTCGCCAACGCCATCCACAGCAGATTCACCTATAAGACTAAGCCGAACGCCCTGGGCGGGCGTCCCAAGTGTTCTCTGCCCGAGACTGTCTTGAGTGATTTCTTTGAAACATGATCGACCAGCCTCGGTAAGCCCGTAGATGTCGAAGACTCTGACAGCGGGGTGAAGGGCAAACACCTCCTGCAGACACTCATCCGTCAGGATGTCACTAGAGCAGGTGATGACCTGGAGGGATGCAAACGAGGAGAGATTGTGCTTTCGTACCTGCCGGACTATGTGCTTAAGCGCGAAAGGCACCGTCACCAAGTCCGTAGTGGCTGAGGCAAGGCCCCTCTCGATGTCCGAGGGGAACATAAGGGCGCCCCCGGAGACCACGCACGCTCCGGATAGCACGTGACTGTAAACCTGTATCAGACCGTAGTAGTCGAAGTGCGGCACTCCGACGAGACTGCGCCGACCGGGGAGCAGTCCGAGCTCTCTCACATTCATTTCAGCTGCAGCAACGATGTTGCTTGCGCTAAGACATACACCCTTTGGCTCGCCCATTGACCCAGACGTGAAGATGATGTATCGGATCGTGGTTGGCTCAGCGACAATCCCGTGGGTCCCAGACGCAAGACCTGCGGATACTGATCGGCCGACCGCGGCGGCATCAGGCTCACGATCATCCAACACCACGATCTTGCAGTCGATGGGACACACTGCTCGATAGCGGGCAGCAAGCGCCCGCGTCGTCATGAAAAGATGGGGCTTGACGGCAGCCGCCACCGCCGCGACTCGCTCGCAGGGCGACCTGATGGACAGCGGAACGTGAATCGCGCCCTTCAAGAAGAGCAACAGGTGCGTAAGGAATGCGTGAACTCCGTCAGGCAATACGACAATGACTCGAACACCGCCCATTCGTACGGCCGCAATCTCGGGCGAATCAGCGAGTTGGACCAAGTCCTCATACGTCACCAAGTAGTCTCGACCGACAAAGGCAGGGCGCTGCGCGAAAGACGCAATTGCCGATGCAATGGATTCTGCGCTTGGCATCATCCGTGTTCCTTACACAACAGGAAGTAGGGGTAGGTGGATGAAGCGTTTCGTTCGAGCATGTAGTCCACGACGCCAGCGGCGTTTGCGAACCCAACCTTCACTCCATCGATACACTCATCGACAACGCGACCCTCCCTGATCAAATCGGCGCGCAAAGCCCTCAGGGAAATGAATCTCACCCAAGTCGGATGGCGTTCCCGCACGACAGTGGTCATCACGGATTCTCCGCTGAGTATGTCGAACGTCCGTTCATAGAAGAAGCTCTTGACCGGCCAATCGGCATCGCGCAACTCTTCCGCCACATGAACAATCGTGAGCGTATTGATAAGCGATACATTGAGTGATACCACGAGCCCCCCCGCGTCGCAGAGCCTCTTATAGGGCGAGTTCACGCCATGCGGAAGATCTCCTTCAGCAGGCAATCCACCGGCAATCGCCTCCGCAAGCGGACCCTCCGCCGCAACTGCACTGAGTGGGTGCTGGCTCCGGATGGCCATCGGGGATCGGCGAAACATCTCCGTTAAGAGACCCACCTTTGAGGGCGTCCGGACAGGGTCGTACCGAAGTCGTAACCCGGACTTGTCGGACATGAATCCTGGGTCATCACGGTAGTACGGATGAGTCGGCATCACCAAAGTACCTGCCGGACCCACCGTGCCCCGAAGGAACCGCAGAAGCTCCCCGGCCACTTGCAACTGATTCCGGATCACTCCCCTACGTGTTCGTATCCAGAGCCCGTCGATCGATGAGTGCACCATGAGGCAACAGCCTTCGCGGATGCCCGATGCAGCGAAGTTGGAAGCAAGCCTGTCAAGATCTAGGCATCTAGCCGCAGTCGGCACCGTCTGCCTTGCACCCCCATAAAATCGCTGTAGCAGCGGTGTGCGCCAATACACTTGCCTCGCTAGCACCTCGGGCAAGGCATGCAGTAGAGACCTGGCAGTCTGAACGTCCACTTGTACGGGACTCCAGTAAGGTTCAGTCGATCAACGACCTGTCGGTCTTAACCGGTCCTTGCACTCCCGACCCCAACTCGAGTGCACCCATTATCCGACCGACCTCGGCCAACTCCGCGACTGGGATCAGAGGGTGCGATGACACACCACCCATCGACACGACGCTGCTGAAAGCGGCCGTACAGTTCGCCTGCCCCTTGTCCTGGCGCCAGAGGCGCATGGTGCGGAACTTGGGCCAGCTGAAGCCGCGCAGCACGCGGTAGTTGTCGAGCTGCAGCACGCGGCCGCCCGCGAAGACCTCGAGCCGCTCCTTCGGCATGGCCTTGCTGCCGTTGGCGAAGTAGTGCACGGTGCCGATCGAGCCGTCCCTGAAGCGGAGGCTGATTGTGGCGGTGTCGCCGCAGGTGCTCTGCATGCGGTCGATAGTAGCGTGCTCGATCTCGCTGTCTGCCAGGTGCCGCAGTAGGTCCACAAAGTGGCACGCCTCACCGATGATGCGGCCGCCACCGACCTGCGGGTCCTGCGTCCAGTGGGCTTGGGGAATCGCGCCGGCGCTCACGGTCATCACCATGGCCTTGGGGCCGGCCACGCCAGCCAGAAGCCCCTTCATGCGCACCACATGCGGCGCATAGCGGCGGTTGAAGCCGACCATCAGGATTGGCGACTTGCCCGCAGCCCGCACTTCCGCAAGGGTGCTCTCGATCTCATCGATCTGGTCGAGCGTGAGCGCAAGCGGCTTCTCCACAAACACGTGCTTGCCCGCGCGCAGGGCTCGGCACGTGAGCGCGGCATGGCTGTCGTGGCGGGTGGTGATGACCACCGCATCGATGTTCGGGTCGCTGATGAGCGATTCGGTGTCGGTGGTCGCTCGGCCGATGCCGAACTTGCGTGCGGCATGCACGCCACTGACGCCCGTGGAGCAGGCCACCGCCACCATCTCTGCGCCTGCGGCACGGAACGCTGGCATCAGGATGGCCGTGGCATAGTTGCCGGCACCGATGAACCCGATGCGGGCGCGGGCTGAGGCGGCTTGCTTCGGTGGTTTCGGGGCGTTGCCCGCCACCTGCACGGTACGCACCGGAATCAGCTCGGCTGCAGTGCGGCGGTACTCGAGCAGCACGCCAAGCGTGGGCTGGCCGCCTGTGATGCAGTCGTAGGCGCGCTCGGCCTCGTCCACAGGAAAGCGGTGCGACACCAGCTCCCCCACCTTCAGGCTGCCCTGCGCCATCGCATCGAGCACAGCCTCGAAGTTGCGCTGCTCGGTCCAGCGCACGAAGCCGATGGGATAGTCGTTGCCGCGATCCTCGTACGAAGGGTCGTACCGGCCAGGCCCGTAGGAGCACGAGACCTGGAACGACAGCTCCTTCTCGTAGAAGTCTGCGCGAGAGAGCTTCAGCCCGGCCACACCCACCAGCACGATGCGGCCGCGCTTGCGGCTCATGCGCGCCGCGGACTGCACGGGCTCGTGGCTGTCTGTGGCTGCCGTGATGAGCACCGCGTCCACGCCACGGCCCGCGGTGAATGTCTCTGCGAACGCCACCGGATCCTGCCCCGCGCCGCGGTTCACACTCTCGGCACCCATGGCACGGGCGGCGGCGAGCTTGGTGGCGTCTAGGTCGACGCCGATCACCTTACATCCATTGGCGCGCAGAAGCTGCACCGTCACGAGCCCAATCAGGCCCAGTCCGATGACGGCGACAGTCTCGCCGAGCGTGGGCTGCGCGAGCCGAATGCCCTGGAGCGCGATCGATGACAGCACCGTGAACGCAGCATCATCGTCACTGACCCCATCAGGCACCTTTGCGCAGAGGATGGCCGGTACGCAGACCACTTCGGCATGCTTGCCGTTTGAGGCCACACGGTCGCCCACCGAGAACCCAGTGACCCCCGCGCCCACCTGCTCCACCACTCCCACATTGCAGTAGCCAAGGGGCAGCGGCTGGTCGAGCTTGTTCATCACCGACTCGATCGTGGGCACAAGCCCGTCGGTACGGATCTTCTGCCAAACCATCTTCACCTTGTCAGGCTGCTGCCACGCCTTCTCGATCAATCCGGCCTTGCCGAACTCCACCAGCATGCGCTCGGTTCCGGCAGAGATCAGCGTGCGGGTCGTGCGGACGAGGATGTGGCCGGGGCGCACGGCAGGACAGGGCACGTCCTCGACGCGCGTCGTGCCATCCCGAAGGCTCTGAAGCACCTGTTTCAACCACATCGAATCTACAGTAATCGCTCAGCCAAGTTCAGGCCCAATAGGACTCGCAATACACTTATGACCGCCGGGGGCCGAAGCCATATGTCACGTGTCGAACAGATCCAATACCTGCCTCGAACCCTCATCGGGCTAGGTCTGGCAAATGTGGCCCGCAAGGCGTGGTACTCGCTGGGTGTTCGCACGCATATGCACCCGGCAACCCGCCTTCGATGCACGCGGCCAAAGCCGCCCTTTTTCCGAGCCCGGCCGGCAAACAGCCACGTTACACCGCACCCAGCATGGTCCGAGTGCTGGTGGGCGTTTGGATTCCCGCTCGAGGCGACCGGACGCACAATCCCCGGTTGGCACGGTCTACTTGGCAAGGCCGCGAGTGGTCATGGGCCGCTTCAGCCTTGGTGGGCGGGGCATTCCGTCGGCCGATCCGAAGACATCAAGGATGTGTGGGAGTTCTCGAGGATGGACTGGCTCGTGTGTATGGCGCAGCGCGTGCAGTGTGGCGACTTGGCCGAGGCAACACGACTTCAGGAGTGGCTCTCAGACTGGGTCGAACGCAATCCGCCGTTTCTGGGCGCCAACTGGGCATGCGGGCAGGAAGCGGGCATACGCGTACTTCACTTGGCGCTGGCCGCGCTGCTCTTACGAGAGCACAGGGACCCTGAAAGAGGCCTTCTCGATCTGGTCGATGTGCATCTCAGGCGGATTGCGGCGACTACCGAGTACGCCATCGCCCAGCAAAACAATCATGCATCGTCAGAAGCAGCTGCCCTGTTCGTGGGTGGTGCGTGGCTCAGTGCTTGTGGCTCCCCTACCGGGTCGCGCTTTGAGGCACTCGGGCGCACATTGCTGCTGCGTTCAGTCCTCGCGTGCACCTGCGAAGATGGAACGCTCAGCCAGAAGTCCGTGACGTATCAACGCCTGTTCCTCGACACCTTGTCAGTTGCCGAGTTGTGGCGGCGCCAGTTCTCGCTGCCACCATTTCCCGAATCCCTCGCAGAGAGAGTCCGCGCCTGTATCCGCTGGCTCGACAGCATGCTGGACCCTGTGAGTGGAGACGCCCCGAACGTTGGGGGCAACGACGGTGCGATGCTGATGCCGATCGGCCCTGTCCAGTATCGCGACTTTGGTCCGAGTGTTCGCCTTGCCGGCTCACTCTTCAATCAATCCGTTGCAGCGCCGGGTACCACCGCATCAGAGCAGTTGCTTCTATGGCTGGGCGTGGACGAGCCTCAACCTTGCACCGCGCCCGCGTCTGCGTCGTTCCCTCGCGGTGGATTTCTGGTTGCCCGAGGAACCAAGCACCTGCTAGCCATGAGACTTCCGGTGTTCAGGTTTCGACCCGTGCATGCGGATGCACTGCACGTTGATCTGTGGGTGAATGGAAAGAACGTTGTCCGGGACTCTGGGTCGTTCCGCTACTCGGGTGCGGCAGATCTGGTGGCATGGTTTCCGTCCACAGCAGCGCACTCCACAGTCGAGTTTGACGGACGGTCACAGATGCCACGGCTTGGCAAGTTCCTGTTCGGTGCCTGGCTGCGACCAGATGAGATGCGCCTAGAGCTTGATGCGAACGGTCTCGGCTCCGCGTGTGCGAGCTACACTGACGCTTGGGGCGCATCTCACTCCCGAACGCTTCTCGTAAGACCGAATGGAGTCGAGGTTCTTGACCGTGTCGATGGGTTCCGGAGCCATGCGGTAGCGCGTTGGCACCTCGCCGATGCGGAGTGGACTCGAACTGACGGTGGAATTGCTGGGGCCGGTGTCAGATTGGTCGTGACGTCGGATGATGGGAGCCTTCAGACGCGTATGGCCGCATCCGACATGTCCGCCCACTATTCTCTCAAGCACAGCAGCCCTGTACTTGAGGCAACCGTATCGAAGCCGGGCTTGATTCGAACTGTGATCAACTGGAAATCATGAGAGTCCTGTACTTCCACCAGTACTTCTCGACTCGCGGGGGTGCTACAGGCACCCGCTCCTACTCGATGGCCCGGCGGCTCATCGAGCGCGGACATCAGGTGACGATGGTGTGCGTGTCATCCCACAGGGGCGATACTGGTCTTCATGGGCCATCAGTCCGGGGATTGAGGCGAGGTACCGTCGATGGGATCGATGTGATCGAGATCGCGATTCCCTACTCGAACTACGACAGCCTGATTCGACGAACCATCACGTTTCTCCGGTATGCCGTTCGCGCTACCTGGATTGCGGTCACGCAGCCTTGTGACCTGGTGTTTGCCACAAGCACCCCGGTAACGGCCGGCATCCGGGGAATCGTGGCGCGATGGCTGCGTGGACGGCGCTTCGTGTTTGAGGTCCGTGACCTCTGGCCGGAACTCCCTCGTGCCATGGGTGTGGTACGGAACCCAATCGTACTGTGGGCCATGTCGTTGCTGGAATGGTGCTCCTACCACAGCGCACATGCCTGCATCTGGCTTGCGCCAGGGATCGTTGATGGCATCGCACGACGAGGAATCGACCGCAACCGCATTCACATGATCCCGAATGCCGCCGACTTGGACCTGTTCTCGCCACCTGTTGCTGGCGTCCAGCAGGCGACGCCCATGACGGCCGTGTTCACTGGAGCACTCGGTGCAGCCAACGGCGCGGACGCGATTCTTGATGCCGCGGCCGAACTAAGCCGGCGCGGCGACCAGTCAGTGCGGATCGAGTTCATTGGCGATGGAAAGCTCAAACCAGTTCTTGCTGCACGCGCCGAGCGCGAGGGCCTCAGCAACTGCAGCTTTCGGGAGCCGATTCCTAAGACTCAACTTGCACAGCGCATGCGAGAAGTAGATGTCGGTCTGATGGTGCTGGCCAATGTGCCCGCGTTCTACTACGGCACCTCACCGAACAAGTTCTTCGACTATCTCGCTGCGGGCCTTCCTGTGATTTGCAACTATCCCGGCTGGATAGCAGATCTGATTACGCAGCACGGATGCGGAATCGCTGTTCCGCCGAATGACCGGGCAGCATTCGCCGACGCACTCCTGTGCCTTCGATCCGACACTACCAGTCGGCACTCGCTGGGCCGAGGGGCGCGTGTTCTGGCTGAATCGATGATTGACAGGTCGCGACTGGCAGACGCGTTCGTCGATGTGCTTGAGACCGTGCGCTGAGTGCGCGGACCCGCGAGTGGCCTCCGGGATCAGCGCCGCTTGCACGAACGCGACGTGCCGTCACAACTTGAGCACGATCCATGCGACGTGCATCGCAGCCACCCCGGACAGATAGACCATGAGCAGTCGCTGGTACCGGCGCCTTCCCTTGCAGTCACTGAGATTCGGCAGCAGTGCGACGACAAACAGTGGAGCTAGAAATGCGCCCCAATGGCGCGTCTCGAGGCTTGTGAGCGCGATCGCAATCGTCATCCCGACGACCACGAACAGAAGGAAGATGAGGGGTGCTCGCCTGTTCTGCTTGTCGGAGAGAATCAGGCGAACCGCAAGTGCGAGCAACGGAACTACATAGTAGAAAAGCACCACATTGATTGACTTGAACCAGTGATACGCGCTGCTCGACCCCAATCCCGACCACATTGGTACCGGGAACACAAAGAGGTACACCGAGCCAACCACCACTCGTACAGGGAGCGGCTGGTTCCCCACGAGCGCCATACCGAGAGATCCCGAAGTACTGCTCTCACGAGCGAGTTCCGTATACTTGGTACCACTCTCTAGGGTTCGGCCAAGGTCACCGCCCAGAATCGATCCAACTGCGAGCATGAGGGCTAAGCCACCCGCTAGCAACACGAGTCGGCCCATCGAGAAGCCGCGCGCTACGGCTAGCGAGGTGACTCCCGCAAGACCGAAGGCGAACGGAACAAACACCAACTCCCCTCTCGCGAAGGCCAAGGGAGTCGCTAGGGCCACCGATGCGGCTATCAGAAGCAAAAGTCGGACTCCGAAGCCTGGCCTTTGGAGAAACCACACCCATAGCCATGCGAGAGCCGTCACTAACAGCAGCACAACGCTATCCCGCAGGTGAATGCCCGCAAACAGCCAGAGCAGTCCGCAGCCGGACATCATCAGGATCAAGCGACGTAACCGATCGGCGTCTGCACCGTACACAAGCCTTGCAATCCGGACCGCAACAACGCCCGTAAAGGCCACGGCGAGCACGTTGACCAAGACACCGATGTATCGGTCGCGCGGGAACCCGATCGCCGAAAAAGCGTCGTAGAAAAGGCGCCATGCGGCGATGGCGAACGCGCCTTCGCTCTGCACCCGCATCTCCTCAATGCTCATTCCTGCAAATGCACCACTCGCAGCCTCGTAGAAGCCTGCTGCATCACTCTCGAGCTGGCCAGCGTCGCCAAGATGCTCTGCGAAAATGCCCGCAAACCCCGCTGCAACCCATCCGACCGCGAAGAGTCTAGTGAAGGCGCGGAGTTCCCAAGACTTCGCGCCATATGCCAACGCCACTATCCCGGCACCGCACACGAAGTACATCCCCCCCGCCACAGTCGGCAACAGCGACCCATAGGCGATGGCAAGCAGCAACATGCCGACGAAAGCCAAGGCAAGGTCAACCGCGGAGAACGAGGCGACGCGACGAGCGAACCGCCGAGTGGCCCGCTGCTGACCACCGCGTCCGTGGGTGGGGCGACTATCGATCGCGCTGGTGCCTGCTACGGTTTCCATGGGTGGCCTAACTCCGTACACGCCGCTATACCATCCAACACGCTACTCGCTATCACTCCTGTTTCTGACCTGCCCCAATTCTCTGGTCCAGCGCTATGAAAATCGGGTTGGTTCGGTCGTGGTCAGCTCAGTCCCGTCGGTTGCCGCCGCGTAACGCGCCGGGGCATCGTAGCCCAGCGAGCTGCGCGGACACTCGTGGTTGTACTCCTGCCGCCAGTGCGCCGCCAGGAAGGCACGCAGCTCCGTCTCGATGAACTCGCTGCCGTTGTCGCTGCGGATGTGCCCGGGCGCGCCCCGTGCCTTGATCACCTCCGTGATCAGCTGGCGCACCCGCTCGCCCGACATCGAGCGCTCCACCTCCAGCAGCACGCACTCCCGCGTGAACTCATCGACCACCGTCAGGAAGCGCAGCGGACGGCCCATGAAGTCGCTGTCCTCCACGAAGTCCCAGCACCACACGTGGTTGGGATGCAGCGCCTCCATGCGCTGCACCCCGTTGTCGGACACGCCCAGCCTGCGTTTCCTGCGGTTCTTCCGAGGCACACGCAGCCCCTCGCGACGGCACAGCCGGTGCACGCGCTTGTGGTTCACGCGCCAGCCATCCACCCGCAGGCGGCCGCACACCATCCGGTAGCCGTACCTCGGCTGGCTGCGCACGATCTCCTCGATCCGGCCGACCAGCGCCTGCTCGTCCGCCGCGACGCGACGCCGGTAGCGCTGCGTCGAGCGGTGCTGGCCGAGCACCTCGCACGCCCGCCTCTGCGAGCACCCGACCTGCCCCTGCACGTGGATCACGACCGTCCTCCGCCGCGAGGGGCTTGCGGTTTTCCCAGGTACTCGTTCGCCTCCTTCAGGATCGTGATGTCCAGCTCCTTCTCCGCGACGAGCCGCTTGAGCCGGGCGTTCTCCACCTCGAGCTCCTTCAGCCGCCTCGCCTCGCCCGACTTCACCCCGCCGCCAGACGGGCTGACGGTTACGGTCGAGATACTGAGGGAGCCAGAGCGGTAGTCTTATCTGACACTGACATGCTGGCAATGCGAACTGATATCATCGCCGGGGCGCGTCCAAACTTCATGAAGATCGCGCCGATCATCCGCGCGATGGAAGCCCGCATGGCCGCTGGCGCGCCGCTCGCCTATCGGCTCGTGCATACCGGGCAGCACTACGACTCGAAGATGTCCGGGGACTTCTTCACGCAGCTTGGGATTCCCGAGCCGCACCGCAATCTCGAGGTGGGCTCGGGCACGCAGGCCGAGCAGACCGGTTCGATCATGACACGCTACGAGGCGCTACTCCTCGAATCGCGCAGTGCGCTCTGCCTTGTGGTGGGTGATGTGACGAGCACGATGGCGTGCGCCATCGCGGCGCAGAAGCTCTGCGTTCCCGTGGCCCACGTCGAGGCGGGCATCCGCAGCGGCGACTGGACCATGCCGGAAGAGATCAACCGCATGGTCACCGACTCGATCACCAACCTGTTCTTCACGACCAGCGAGGTGGCGAACCAGAATCTGCGTCGCAGCGGGGTGCCCGAGGACCGGATCCACTTCGTCGGCAACACCATGATCGATACGCTGCTGGCCAACATGGACCGGCTGCGTCCGCCGCGGTTCTGGGGCGAACTCGGCCTCGAGGCGGGCGAGTATTTCGTGACCACGCTGCATCGCCCGGCGAACGTCGATTCGGCCGCCTCGTTCGACCGCCTGCTTCGCGCCATCTCCGACGGGGTTCGCGGTAAGAAGGTCGTCTTCCCGGTTCATCCACGGACGGCGAAGACCATGCGGGAGGTGGGGGTCGTGCCCCCCAGTTTTCTGCTGGTGGATCCCCAGCCTTACCTGGAGTTCAACTACCTGGTCCGCCATGCGAAGGCCGTCATCACCGACTCGGGTGGGGTCACCGAGGAAACGACTGTCATGGGGGTTCCGTGCATGACGCTCCGAACGAGCACCGAGCGGCCGGAGACGGTGTCGCTCGGGACGAATGAACTGCTCGGGGTGGATCCGGCATCGCTTGCGCCGGCGCTCGACCGGCTTTTTGCGGGCGAATGGAAGCGTGGCCAGGTCCCTCCCCTGTGGGACGGCAAGACGAGCGAACGCA
>Ga0194132_10005909_pt1 | contig 19406 bp, 31 predicted proteins | sample TA2KigOf80mmetaG_FD_148612 | JGI IMG/M metagenome (GOLD analysis project Ga0194132, IMG submission 148612) | Freshwater microbial communities from Lake Tanganyika, Tanzania - TA2015054 Kigoma Offshore 80m | ecosystem: Environmental > Aquatic > Freshwater > Lake | place: Tanzania: Lake...
GGTCATCTTCCCCGACTTCATCGGCCATACCGTGGCCGTCTACAACGGCAAGAAGCACATCCCGGTCTACGTGTCCGAGAACATGGTCGGCCATCGGCTCGGCGAGTTCTCGCCGACCCGCAACTACCGCGGGCACGGCAAGCACACCGAGCGCTCGACGTCGCTCAAGTAGGAGCAGGGATACCGTGCGCGTTTCAGCGACCGCCAAGTACCTCCGCGGCTCCACCCGCAAAGCCCGCCTCGTCACGGAGGCCATCCGGGGCAAGCGGGTGGAGGAGGCCGCTGCCCTCCTGCGGTTCATGCCGCAGCACGCCGCAAAGGACGTCGCCCGCGTGCTCAAGAGCGCCACGGCCAACGCCGAGAACAACCACAACCTGTCGGCCGAGGACCTGGTCGTCGCCGATGCCCAGGCCATGGAGGGCCCGTCGATCAAGCGCTGGCGACCGCGCGCACAGGGTCGGGCGTTCCCCATCCACAAGCCGATGACCCACATCACCATCGTGGTCCAGGACCGGGAGACTTAGGCATGGGACACAAGGTCCATCCGTACGGCTTCCGCCTGGGTGTCTCGCGCACCTGGACCGCGAAGTGGTACGCCGACAAGGACTACACGAGCCTCCTCAAAGAGGACATCGCCGTCCGCCAGCTCGTCACGCGGCGCCTTGCGAACGCGAGCGTCAGCCAGGTGGAGATCGAGCGCGGCATCAACCACGTCACCGTGACGGTGCACACGGCCAAGCCGGGCATCGTGATCGGCAAGGGCGGGGCGAACGTCGAGGTGCTGCGCCAGCAGATCGGCGCTCTGAGCAACCGCAAGGTGAAGCTGGAGATCAAGGAGATCCGCCAGCCCGAGCTCGAAGCGTACCTCGTGGCGATGAACATCGCCCAGCAGCTGACGCGGCGCATCGCGTTTCGAAAGGCCATGAAGCAGGCGATCCAGCGGACCATGAAGGCCGGCGCAAAGGGCGTGAAGGTCCAGGTCTCAGGCCGCCTCGGAGGCTCCGAGATGGCGCGCCGCGAGTGGGATCGCGAGGGTCGCATCCCGCTCGGCACCCTGCGAGCGGACATCAGTTACGGCCAGATCCACGCGCACACCACGTACGGTCGGATCGGCGTCAAGGTCTGGGTCTACCGCGGTGAGGTCGCCCCCGATCGGCGACCCCGTGACGTGGCCAGTGCGCCGGTGCAGCCCACCGTGGCGCAGGGGGTCTGACCGATGTTGATGCCGCGACGCGTCAAGCACCGCAAGGTGATGCGCGGACGCATGTCCGGCCTGGCCAAGGGCGGCCACACCGTCGCCTTCGGGGACTTCGGCCTTGCCACCCTTGAGCCGGCCTGGATCACCAGCCGCCAGATCGAGGCCGCCCGGCGTGCCATGACCCGCTCGGTCAAGCGCGGCGGCAAGATCTGGATCCGCATCTTCCCCGACAAGCCGGCCACCAAGAAGCCGGCCGAGACCCGGATGGGTTCCGGCAAGGGCGCGCCCGACCACTGGGTTGCGGTCGTCAAGCCCGGCCGGATCCTGTTCGAGATGGCCGGCGTCGAGACCGCGGACGCGGTCGAGGCGATGCGCCTGGCCAGCCACAAGCTGCCGGTTGCAACCCGGGTCGTCACCCGCGAGCACGTCACGGAGGGCTCGGGCGATGGACATCGATAGCGCACGCCTGTTGACCGACGTTGAGCTCGAAGAGCAGCTCCGGCTCGCAAAGCAGGAGCTCTGGCAGGCCCGCTTCCAGCTCTCGACCCGTCAACTCAAGGACTACAGCTCGATCCCGCAGACCCGTCGGACGATCGCGCGGCTGCTGACCGTTCAGTACGAGCGACGCAACCGGGCGCGAGACGACGCGTCGCGTGCGAGCGCGTGAGGAACCCCGAAATGATCCCAGCAACCCCGGCGATCGGCCGCCCGGGCGGCAAGCGCAAGACCATGGTCGGGCGCGTCGTGAGCGACAAGATGGACAAGACGATCGTCGTGTCCATCGAGCGCCTCCAGCGCCATCCGCTCTACAAGCGGGTCATTCGCCTGACCACGAAGTTCAAGGCCCATGACGAGGCCAACGAGGCGCGCATCGGCGACACGGTGCTGATCGAGGAATCGCGGCCGCTTTCGGCGACCAAGCGCTGGCGCCTGGTCGAGGTGGTCTCGCGCGCCGGCGAGATGGCCGCGGCCACGGGTCCGGTGGACGCCGAGGAAGAGGCCACGTCCGAGGCCATCCGTGGTGCCGCGCATCCGGGCCGGACCCGGCGCGCTGAAGGCGAGGGCGGTGCTGACGCGGCGGATGGGGGTGCTGCGTGATCCAGCAGCAGACCCGCCTCAAGGTCGCGGACAACACGGGTGCCCGGACGATCTCGGTCATCCGCATCATGGGCCGCTCGCAGAAGACGACGGCTGCGGTGGGTGACGTGATCATCGCCAGCGTCAAGCAGGCCATCCCCAACGCCGCCGTCAAGAAGGGCGACGTCGTGCGCGCCGTGGTGGTGCGGACCGCCAAGGAGTACGGGCGTCCGGACGGCAGCTACATCCGGTTCGACGAGAACGCGGCCGTGCTGATCAATAACCAGGGCAACCCGCGCGGGACCCGGATCTTCGGCCCGGTGGCGCGGGAACTCCGCGACCGCAACTACATGAAGATCGTCTCGCTCGCGCCGGAGGTGCTGTGATGGCCCGCGGCGTGACCGTCTCGCTCCCGACCCGCGTGCCCGACATCCGCAAGGGCGACACGGTCCTGGTCCTCACCGGCCGCGATGCCGGCAAGCGGGGCGTCGTGGACCGCGTGATGCGCCGGCGGCCCACCCCGTATGGCCGCGGTCCGCGGCTGCGCCCCGATGCTGCACCGCTGTCAGACGCGGCGGTCGTGATCGAAGGCATCAACATGGCCAAGCGCCATACCAAGCCGCGCCCGCGCGCAAACCAGAGCGATCGCGTCCCGCAGATCCAGCAGGGGGGCATCCTCGACATCGCCCTCCCGCTCTCGCTGAGCAAGGTGATGCTGATCTGCCCGCGCTGCGATCAGCCGACCCGCGCCCGCCACCAGGCGGCCGCTGACGGCGCCAGTGTGCGCGTCTGCCGCAACTGCGGCGAACCGATCGAGGCCCGAGTTTGAACCGCCTGCACGAGCGGTACGGCAAGGAAGTTGCGCCTGCCCTCACCCGCCAGTTCGAGTATCGCAACCCGATGCAGGTGCCACGTCTCGAGAAGATCGTGGTCAACATTGGCCTCGGTGAGGCGCTCACGAACGCCAAGGCGATCGACGCCGCGACGGGCGACCTCGCCCTCATCACCGGCCAGAAGCCCATCGTGACCCGCGCCCGTCGCTCGATTGCCCAGTTCCGGCTGCGGACGGACAACCCGATCGGCGCCAAGGTCACCCTCCGAGGCGAGCGGATGTGGGATTTCCTGGAGCGCCTCACGACCGTGGCCCTGCCCCGCATCCGCGACTTCCGCGGCGTGTCCGGCAAGTCATTCGACGGCCGCGGCAACTACTCGCTGGGACTGCGCGAGCAGCTCGCGTTCCCGGAAATCGATTACGACAAGGTGGACCGTCTCCGCGGGCTGGAGATCAGCATCGTGACGACGGCGAAGACCGACGAGGAGTCGAAGCGTCTGCTCGAACTCCTCGGCATGCCCTTCGCTGGGTAGGAGTTCCATGGCCAAGAAGTCGCTGATCGCCAAGGCGAAACGGACCCCGAAGTTCCCGGTCCGCGGCTACCACCGCTGTTTCGTCTGCGGTCGTCCGCGGGCGTACATGCGCCGGTTCGCGCTGTGCCGCATCTGCTTCCGCGAGCGAGCGCTCCTGGGCGAGCTGCCTGGCATCACGAAGTCGAGTTGGTAGGCCTCGAATGAACGTCTCTGATCCCATCGCGGACATGCTCACCCGGATCCGCAATGCGTCCCGGGCGCGCCACCTCGAGGTGGTCGTCCCGGCGTCCCGCACCAAGCGCGAGATCGCTCGGATCCTGCGCGACGAAGGCTTCATCGCCGACGTGAGCGAGGAACAGGCCGGACCTGCGCAGCTGCTGCGCCTGCAGCTCAAGTACGTTGACGGCAAGGCGCCGGTCGTGTCCGGGCTCAAGCGCATCAGCAAGCCGGGCCTTCGCGTCTACGCCCGCAAGACCGAGATCCCGCGCGTGCTGGGCGGCCTCGGAATCGTCATCATCAGCACCAGCCATGGCATCATGACGGGCTCGCAGGCCAACAAGGCCCAGCTCGGTGGTGAAGTCCTGGCGTACGTCTGGTAGGCGGCATGTCACGCATCGGTCGTCTGCCCATCCCGGTTCCGTCGGGCGTCAACGTGAAGATCGACGGCCCGGCCATCACCGTGTCGGGGCCCCGGGGCACCCTCAGCCGCCAGCTGCACCCGGAGATCCTCGTTGCCCAGGAGGATGGCACGCTGTTCGTCCGCCGGCCCGATGAGGACAAGCTCCACCGCGAGCTCCACGGCCTGACGCGGACGCTCGTGGCCAACATGGTCGAGGGCGTCACGAACGGCTATCGCAAGGGCATCGAGATCACCGGCGTCGGCTACCGGGCCGTCAAGGTCGGCAACAAGCTCCAGCTCAACCTCGGGTACAGCCACCCGATCGAGATCGAGCCGCCGGCCGGCATCAGTTTCGAAGTGGAGAACCCCACGCGCCTCGCGGTCGTGGGGATCGACAAGGAACTGGTCGGACAGGTCGCGGCCCGCGTCAGGGCCACCCGAAAGCCCGAGCCCTACAAGGGCAAGGGCGTCCGATATGCCGGCGAGAAGATCCGTCGCAAGGCGGGCAAGGCCGGCAAGATCGGCGGCAAGAAGTAGGCGAGGGAACAGGTTCATGACCAGGGTCGCCAGCCGTTCGGAGTCGCGTGAAAAGCGGCACCAGCGGATCCGCCTCGATCTGGCGGGGACCTCGGATCGGCCGCGCCTCGCGGTCTTCCGGAGCAATCGACACATCTACGCGCAGGTCATCGACGACTCGAGCGGTCGCACGCTTGCGGCCGCCTCGACCGGCGAATCCGAGCTGCGCGGAGGCACGCAGACCAAGACCGAGGAGGCCAGGGTCGTCGGCCGTCTCGTCGCCGAGCGCGCGAAGAGCGCCGGCGTCGAGCGGGTCGTCTTCGATCGGGCCGGGTTCCGGTACCACGGGCGGGTCAAGTCGCTGGCCGACGCCGCCCGAGAGGCCGGCCTCGATTTCTGATCGAAGGAGCAGACGTTGGCCAGGATCGATCCGAACAAGCTGACGCTCGAAGAGCGCGTCGTCCAGATCAACCGCGTGGCGAAGGTGGTCAGCGGCGGCCGCCGCTTCAGCTTCAGCGCGATCGTCGTCGTCGGCGACGGCGCCGGCCATGTCGGCGCGGGGCTGGGCAAGGCGGGCGAGGTGCCGGAGGCGATCCGCAAGGGCGTCGAAGACGCCAAGAAGCATCTGATCCGCATCCCGATGGTGGGGACGACGATCCCGCATCGGGTGGACCAGGAGTTCTCGTCCTCGAAGGTGATGCTCAAGCCCGCGTCGCAGGGCACCGGCGTCATCGCGGGTGGCTCGGTCCGCGCCGTGGTCGAGGCGGCCGGCATCCGCGACATCCTGGCCAAGATCCAGGGCTCGACGAATCCGGTCAACGTGACCAGGGCGACCATCGAGGCGCTGCGCAGCCTGCACTCCGCCGAGGAGCTGAGTGCGCGGCGCGGTGTGAAGGTCCGCTCCTTCATCTCGGGGCAGTCGGGCGAGGTCCCGCCGCCCCCGGTCCGGATCGCGCCGCCGACCGACAGCCGGCGGGGGGAGGGCGGTCGTGGCCGGTAGGCTTCGGGTGACCCAGGTCAAGAGCACCATCAGCCACATCGCCCGCAATCGGGCGACGGTCCGCGCCCTCGGCCTGCATCGCATCGGCGATGTGAGCGTCGTGACTGACAACGAGGCCACCCGCGGCATGGTTCGCCAGGTGCGCTTCCTGGTGGAGGTCGAGGAGATCGCGGACAAGGGCGCCACCGACACGGCTGCCTCCGAGCCATCCGCCGGGCCGTCCGCCGAGCCGGGCAGCGCGCGGCGTCGCTCCGGCGGACGCCCGAAGGAGAACGCATGAAGCTGCACGATCTGCGGCCGAATCCCGGCGCCCACACGCCCAAGACGCGCGTTGGCCGCGGGATCGCCGCCGGCAAGGGCAAGACTGCCGGCCGCGGCACCAAGGGCCAGAAAGCACGGGCGGGCGGCTCGATTCCGCCCTGGTTCGAAGGCGGCCAGACCCCGCTGCACATCCGGATCCCCAAGCTGCGCGGCTTCCGCAACCGCGGCAAGATCGTCTACGAGGTCGTGAACCTCGGGGCGATCAATCGGCTCATCGAACTCGGCGAGCTTGCAGCCGGCGACCTCGCCGGTCCGGCGAGCAAGGCCGGCCGCCGGGCACCGATCACGGTCAACCAGGAGATCCTGCGTGCCGCGGGCCTGGTGAGCACGCTGAGCAGACCGCTCAAGGTGCTGGGCCACGGAGACGTCTCGGCGCCCCTGTTCGTCGTGGCCGACGCGTTCAGCAAGAGCGCGATCGACAAGATCCAGGCCGCCGGTGGCACGGCGCAGACGCTCGAGGTACCCACCTCGTCGATGGCTGCGCTGATGGGAGCGACCGAGGCAGCGCCACCGCCGGCCGCGACGGCGGCGAGCGAGCCGGTCGCTGCGGCGGCGGCTGAATCGTCTGGCGACGCCGAAGCCTCCGAGGTGGCACCCGCCCGACCTCCTCGTCGCCCGCGCTCGAAGGGAGCCTCGTCCGAGGCCGACGGCGGGGCGGCATAGACCGTGCTGGAGTCGCTGCTTCAGGCGTTCCGGGCGCCGGACATCCGGCGCCGCCTGCTGTTCGTCGCGTTCATCCTCATCATCTTCCGGTTCCTGGCCCATGTGCCGGTGCCAGGGGTCGATCGGGAGGCGCTGGCCAGCTTCTTCGCCTCGAACCCGCTGTTCGGGCTGCTCGACCTGTTCTCCGGTGGCGGCCTGTCGACCTTCTCGGTCATCGGACTCGGTCTCAACCCCTACATCAACGCCTCGATCATCATGCAGCTGATGACCGGCGTGATCCCGCGACTCCAGGCGCTGAGCCGGGAAGGGGAGTACGGCCGAAACCGGATCAACCAGTACACGCGCTACCTGAGTGTCCCGATGGCGCTCCTGCAGGCGTACGGCTTCCTCGCCCTGCTGAACTCGCAGGGTGTCATCACGACCGGCTTCGACCTGTCCCGGTTCGAGACGCTGACCCAGATCGTGACCCTCACCGCCGGTGCGGTCGTCCTGATGTGGCTGGGCGAGCTGATCACCGAAAAAGGCATCGGCAACGGCATCAGCTTCATCATCTTCGCGGGCATCGTGAGTCGCGTTCCGGCGGCGATCGGGGCGTTCATCGAGAGTCCTGATCTCGCATCCGGACTGATCTTCATCGTGATCGGCGTGTCGGCCGTCGCGGTGATCATCTACATCCAGGAAGGCCAGCGGCGGATCCCGGTCCAGTACGCCAGCCGTGTCCGCGGCCGGCGCATGTACCAGGGCGGATCCACGTTCCTGCCCCTGCGCGTCAACCAGGCGGGCGTGATCCCGATCATCTTCGCGGTGAGCATCCTGCTGTTCCCGAGCCAGATCGCGCAGTACTTCACGACGTCGCAGGTCGGCCTCGTTGCGGACATCTCCCGGGGCATCGTGAACTTCTTCGCCGACACGCGGATCTACGCGATCCTGTACTTCCTGCTCACGGTCGGGTTCACCTACTTCTACACGGCGTTCACGTTCAAACCGGACGAGACGGCGGAGCAGCTGCGCAAGAACGGCGGGTTCATCCCGGGCATCCGGCCGGGCCGGCCCACGCAGGACTACCTCGCCCGCGTCGTGTTCCGCATCACCGTCGCCGGCGCCTTCTTCCTGGGCGTCGTGGCGGTGGCCCCGTTCATCGTGTCCGCGGTCCTGCCCAACCTCGGCGGTCTGAGCCTTGGCGGCACCGGCCTGCTGATCGTCGTGTCGGTCGTGGTCGAGACGATGAAGCAGATCGAAGCGCAACTGATGATGCGCAACTACGAGGGCTTCATCCGCTGATGCGGGCGGCGCCGGATCCGGCTCATCGCCGCGTTGGCAGCTCCGCAGCTTGCTCACGCACGCTGGGGTGCGCTCGCAGCGCCTGCTCGCCGCCGCCTTGCGCTGAGCCCGGCTGCGGCGCCGATTCTCGGTTCCGATGAGAGTCATTGTCCTGTTGGGTGCACCGGGGGCCGGGAAGGGGACGCAGGCGCCGATCCTCGCCGAGCGGCTCGGGCTCGCGCACGTCGCCACCGGCGACCTGTTCCGGGCGGCGGTTCGCGAGGGGACCGCGCTCGGCATCGAGGCGAAGGGCTACATGGAGCGCGGCTCACTCGTCCCGGATGAGTTGACCGTCCGCATGCTGCTCGAGCGTCTCGACCAGTCTGATGCGGCGCGAGGCGTGATCCTCGATGGGTTCCCGCGCACGGCGACCCAGGCCCTGGCACTCGACGCGGCGCTGGCCGGCCGAGGGACTGGGGTGGAGCGGGCGCCGTACATCGAGGTCCCGCGTGAGGACCTGGTCGCGCGCCTCGGCGGACGGTGGATCTGCCGGGCCGCCGGACACCCCTTCCACGCGACCCTCTCACCCCCACAGGTGGCCGGCCGCTGCGACATTGACGGATCCGAGCTGTATCAGCGCCCCGATGACCGGCCTGAGGTGGTCAACGCCAGGCTCGGATCACAGCTGGCGCCGCTTACGGAGGTGGTCGATCACTACCGCCGGGTAGGCACGCTGACGCGAGTGGATGGCCGCCAGCCCGTGGAACGAGTCACTGAGGCGCTCCTCGAGGTGCTCGAGGCCCCGGCTGCCCCGGAACTCGCCTGATGGTCACGCGCAAGTCCCGCCAGGAAATCGATCAGATGCGCCGTGCCGGCCGGATCGTCGCCGAGGTGCTGGCGCTGGTCGAGTCCGAGCTCGAGCCCGGCGTGTCGACCGGGTACCTGGATCGCGTCGCCGAGAAGTACATCCGCAGCCAGGGCGCCGTGCCCTCCTTCAAGGGCTATCACGGCTACCCCGCCAGCCTCTGCATCTCGATCGATGATGAGGTCGTCCACGGCATTCCGGGCGAACGGATCATCCGCGAGGGCCAGCTCGTATCGATCGACGCGGGGGCGATCTACCAGGGCTGGCACGGCGACGGCGCGCGGACCTTCGTCGTGGGCGGCGTCCGTCCGGACGTCACGGAACTGGTCGAGACCACCCGCGTTGCGCTGATGGCCGGCATCGCGGCGGCGGTCCCCGGAGCCCGGATCGGGGACATCGGCGCGGCCGTGGAGGGCGCTGCAACGCGAAACGGCGCCCGATTCGGGATCGTGCGCCAGTACGTCGGTCATGGCATCGGCACCGCCATGCACGAGGAGCCGCAGGTTCCAAACTTCGGCCTCCCGAACCGCGGCATGCAGCTGGTGCCGGGCATCTGCCTGGCGATCGAGCCAATGCTCACCCTCGGCAGCCATGAGGTCGAGACCCGCCCGGACGGCTGGACGGTGGTCACCCGCGACGGCTCGCTGGCCGCCCATTTCGAACACACGATCGCCGTGACAGAGCGTGGCCCGGAGATCCTGACCACCGTCTAGGGAGCGATTGCCCTCCGGCGAGGGTTTTGCTATGCTGTACGTTCGTGCGCCCGCCGATGGCGGAGCGCGCGACCCATGTTCAGAAAGGAAACTGCGACACGCCTGTGGCCAAGAAAGACGCGATCGAAGTGGAGGGGACGGTCGTTGAGCCGTTGCCGAACACGATGTTCGCCGTCGAGCTTGAAAACGGCCACCGGGTGCTCGCGCATATCAGCGGCAAGCTGCGGATGAACTTCATCCGGATCCTGCCGGGCGACCGGGTCCGCGTGGAGCTCTCGCCGTACGACCTGACTCGCGGCCGCATCACGTACCGCCTCAAGTAACCAGCAACCATCAACTTCACCGATAGAGCGAAGACCCGAGGACACGTGAAAGTCAGAGCCTCCGTCAAGTCCCGCTGCGACAACTGCAAAGTGATTCGCCGTCACGGCACCGTGATGGTCATCTGCACCAACCCGAAGCACAAGCAGCGCCAGGGGTAGCGAGATGGCTCGAATTGCCGGGATCGACATTCCGCGCGAGAAGCGCGTCGAAGTGGCGCTGACCTACATCTTCGGGATCGGTCTGCCGACCGCCCAGAAGATCCTTGCCCAGACGAACGTGAACCCGGATACCCGGGTGCGCGATCTCACCGAGGACCAGGTCAACCGGCTCCGCGAGTTGATCGACCGCCGTTTCAAGGTCGAGGGCGACCTGCGCCGGGAAGTGGCGCTCAACATCAAGCGACTGATCGAGATCGGTTCGTACCGGGGCCTCCGCCACCGGCGCAACCTGCCGGTCCGCGGCCAGCGAACCAAGACGAATGCTCGCGCGCGCCGCGGTCCCAAGAAGACCGTCGGCGTCCGCCGCAAGAAGTAGGGACTGGATCGGGGGGCCACCCCGAACCGCGGAGGGACCTCAAGAGGCATGGCCGACCGCAAGCGGGCGCCGAAGCAGCGCCGGCGCGAACGAAAGAACGTCCCGCAGGGACACGCGCACATCCAGGCGAGCTTCAACAACACCATCATCACGATCACCGATCCCACCGGTGCTGTCATCAGCTGGGGTTCGGCCGGTGTGGCTGGCTTCAAGGGCTCGCGCAAGAGCACGCCCTATGCCGCGGCGCTGAGCGCTGACGGTGCGGCTCGACGCGCCATGGAGCACGGCATGCGCCAGCTCGAGGTGTACGTGAAGGGCCCCGGCGCCGGACGGGAGCAGGCGATCCGCTCGCTCCAGGCAGCCGGTCTTGAGGTCACCGCGATCACCGACGTGACCCCCATCCCGCACAACGGCTGCCGCGCTCCCAAGCGGCGCCGGGTCTAGGGGGTTCTCCGTGGGTCGTTACACCGAATCGGTCTGCCGCATCTGCCGCAGGGAGGGCGCCAAGCTGTTCCTGAAGGGCACGCGCTGCTACTCCAAGAAGTGCTCCTTCGAACGCCGGCCCACACCACCCGGCCAGCACGGGGTACGCCGCCGCAAGGTCGGCGAGTACGGGCTGCAGCTGCGCGAGAAGCAGAAGGTCCGCCGCACCTACGGAGTCCTGGAGCGCCAGTTCCGCAACTACTTCAACGAGGCCGAGTCGCGGCCGGGCGTGACGGGCGAGAGCCTGCTTCGATCGCTTGAGCTGCGCCTCGACAACGTCGTCTACCGGATGGGGCTGGCCTCGTCGCGCCCCCAGGCGCGACAACTGGTCGCTCACGGCCATTTCGCGGTCAACGGCCGCGCCACCAACGTGCCGTCCTACCGACTCAAGCCGGGTGACCGGGTGACCGTGCGCGAATCCCACCGCACGCGAGACCCGTTCAAGGCCGCGGCCCAGAACCGGACGAGCCAGCCGCCGGAGTGGCTCAGCATCGAACCCGGCAACCTCGGGGCGTCGATCGCCGCCCTGCCCCGCCGCGACCAGATGCCGCTCGATCTCAACGAGCAGCTCGTGGTCGAGTACTACTCGAGGTAAGCCCTGCTCATGATCGAACTCGAGAGCCCCACCCAGATCGAGCCCGTCGAGGAAGTCGGCACCTACGCGAAGTACGAGGCAGGGCCGCTCCAGTCCGGCTACGGGGTGACCCTGGGAAACGCGCTGCGGCGTGTCCTGCTGTCTTCGCTTGAAGGCGCCGCGGTGACGTCCATCCAGATCCGTGACGTCTACCAGGAGTTCTCGACCATCCCGGGCGTGAAGGAGGACGTCACCCAGATCGTCCTCAACGTCAAGAAGCTGCGCCTCAAGAGCTTCGCGACGCATCCGGTCCAGTTGCGACTCATCAAGAGCGGCGCCGGTCCCGTCACAGCCGCTGACATCGCCGAGTCCGCCGATGTCGAGATCATCAACCCGAACCTCGTGCTGATGACCATCGACAGCGATGACGTGACCATCGAGGTTGACCTCACCGTCGAACGCGGCGTCGGCTATCTCTCGGCCGAGCGCAGCGAGTCGCTCCCGATCGGCGTCATCTCGGTGGACGCGATCTTCACCCCGGTCCGGAAGGTGAACTACTGGATCGAGAGCATGCGCGTCGGCCAGATCACCAACTACGACAAGCTGACGCTCGAGATCGAGACCGACGGCACGATCACGCCAGAGGGGTCGCTCTCCCGGGCTGCGGACATCCTGGTCCGCCAGTTCCAGCCGTTCGTCAACATCGGCATGGCCGTAGTGGCGGGTGAGCGGGCCGCGGGGGGTGTCGCGCATCTGCCGCCCAACATGCTCGACATGCCGATCGAGGAGCTGGACCTGCCGATGCGGGCCTACAACTCCCTCAAGCGCAACAACATCGTCAAGGTCGGCCAGCTGCTCCAGCTCGCCGACGACGATCTCCTTCGCATGCGCAACTTCGGCAAGAAGTCGCTCGATGAGATGAAGGAGCGCCTCCGCATGCGCGGCTTCATCGTCCCCGAGGCCGAGGAGGGCCTCGACGGGAGCGGGGACTTCGACGACGCCGAAGGCGACGAGGAGTAGGCGATGGCCCACCGGATCGACGGCCGCAAGCTCAGCCGCAAGCAGGGCCCGCGCCTCGCCCTCTACCGGAACCTCGCGGTGTCGGTGCTGCGCTACGAGCGCGTCAAGACCACCGAGGCCAAGGCCAAGGAGATCCGCGGCCAGGTCGAGCGCCTCATCACGATCGCCAAGCGCGGCGACCTCAACGCGCGCCGGACGGTCATTTCCGAATTCCCAAACGAGCCGCTCGTCGTGACCAAGCTGTTCGACGAGATCGCGCCCAAATACGCCGATCGCACCTCGGGCTACACCCGGATCGTTCGTGTCGGCCAGCGTCTCGGCGATTCGGCCGAGATCGTGCAGATCGAGCTCATCTAGCAAGGGCCAGCGAGCCGCTCCGCCGGATGCAGAGCAGGGCGGCTCGGAGCACGCACGGCGCCCGAGAGGGCGTCCCCGGCACGCGGTTGCGCGCTCGGGTCGAATATGACGGAACGGACTTCGCCGGGTTCCAGGCACAACCTGGGAGACGGACGGTCCAGGGGGAACTCGAAGCGGTCCTCGCCCGCCTCAACGGAGGGGAACGGGTTCGAGTCGACGGCGCCGGACGGACCGACGCCGGGGTGCACGCTTTCGGTCAGGTGATCGCATTCACCTGGCCCGGGCGGCTCCCCGTCGACGAACTGGCCCGGGCCGTCGGGGCGCTCCTGCCGGAGGACGTCGCGGTCCACGAGTTGCGACGTGCGCCGGCGGGGTTCCACCCCCGCTTCGCGGCGCGGTACCGGGAGTACCGCTACACCGTGTGGAACGGGCCGCGAAGCCCGCTTCGCGAGCGTCATGCGCTCGGGGTGCGGGTCCCGCTCGACATCGCCCTGATGGCGGAAGCTGCGACGGCCCTCATCGGCCGCCACGACTTCTCCGCTTTCGGGGCGGCAGACCGGCAACCGGTCCGGACCCTGTATTGGGTCCGGGTCCGGCGGGCAGGCAAGGTCGTGACGATCGACGTCGCGGCGGACGCCTTCCTTCGCCAGATGGTCCGGCGCATCGTGGCCGCCCTCCTCGAGGTCGGCCGGGGAACGCTGGACGTGGCGGCCGTCGGTGAGGCACTCGCCTCCCGACAGCCGGCGCTCAACGGGGCAGTTGCCCCGGCATATGGCCTCTGCCTCCGGCGCGTGGTGCTGGGACGAGCCGACGGTCACAGACGGACGGAAGAGAACACGAACGATGAGCACGGTCAGGACCTATAGCCCGCGCGAGAGCGAGATCGAGCGACGCTGGTTCGTCGTCGATGCGGCCGACCAGACCCTGGGCCGGCTCGCGTCGCGGATCGCGCGCGTCCTCGAGGGCAAGCACAAGCCCACCTGGGCCCCAAACCTCGACAGCGGCGACCACGTCATCGTGCTCAACGCCTCGCGCATCCACGTGACTCGAGACAAGCGCGAGACCAAGCTGTACATCCGCCACAGCGGCTACCCGCAGGGCTACCGGGAGGAGACCCTCGGTCATCTCCTGCAGCGCCGTCCCGAAGAGGTCATCCGGCGCGCCGTGAAGGGCATGCTGCCGCGTACCACCCTCGGCGTACAACAGCTTCGCAAGCTCAAGATCTATGCCGGCGCTGACCACCCGCATCAGGCCCAGCGACCTGAGCCGCTCGGCGCGGACGCGCCCTGACAGGAGATCGCTCGATGGTGACCCCCGCCTTCTTCTACGGAACCGGCCGCCGCAAGACGGCTGTCGCGCGCGTCCGGCTGCTGCCGGGCGAGGGCGAGATCGTCGTGAATGGGCGCTCGCTGGTCGAGCACTTCGGGAACGCGATCAACGAAACGGACGTCCGCATGCCCTTCCGCGTGACCAGGACCGAAGGCCGGTTCAACGTGATGATCAAGGTCGAGGGTGGCGGCGTGACCGGTCAGGCCGGCGCGATCCGCCATGGAATCGCGCGCGCCCTGCTCCAGATCGACGCTGAAACCAACCGGCTCCCACTGCGCCAGGCCGGTCTCCTCACCCGCGACCCGCGGATGAAGGAGCGCAAGAAGTACGGGCTCAAGCGAGCCCGCAAGGCCCCCCAGTACACAAAGCGGTAGCGCCGTCGGGGCGGGCCATGCCCGCGTTGGCGGCTGCGGGTCTCACTCACGCACCTTCAGGTGCGCTCGCTTCGACTCCTCGCCGCCGCCTTGGCCTGACCTCGCCCGCGCCGCCGCTACAGTGGCGGCATGACCGGTCTGTCTGAGGGAACCCATGACCACCGCTGACGCAGCAGGCTCGCTTCGGGGGCGGGATCTCATCTCGGCGGCCGACCTGTCGGCGGCGGAGGTGAGAACGATCTTCGCGCGGGCGGCCGCGCTCAAGGCCGAGTTCCGGGCCGAGCGCCGGCATGCGGACCCGTTGCTGCGTGGCCGCACGCTGGCGATGCTGTTTCAGCGGCCCAGCCTGCGCACGCGGGTCACGTTCGAAGCGGGGATGACCCAGTTGGGCGGCCACGCGATCTACCTCACCGAGGACGTCGTGATGGGCGCCCGTGAAGCGGTGCGCGACGTCGCGCGAAACCTCGAGCGGTTCGTGGACGCCATCATGGCCCGGACCGGTCCCCACCAGGTCGTCGAGGAACTCGCCGCGCAGGCGACCATCCCGGTCATCAACGGCCTGACCCTGCGCGAGCATCCGTGCCAGGCGCTGGCGGACCTGTTCACGCTCCACGAGAGGTTCGGGGACCTGCGCGGTGTGGTCCTCGCATTCGTCGGCGACGGCAACAACGTCTACCACTCCCTCGCGTTGCTCGGCTCCACGCTGGGCATGGAGATCCGCCTCGCCCATCCGGCGGAGTACGGGCCCAACGAGCGGATCGTCGCCAGGGCTCGTGAGCTCGCTGGCGCGAGCGGCGGGCGCCTGGTCTTCACCTCGGAGCCGGCCGATGCGGTGCGCGGCGCAGCCGCGATCTACACCGATGCGTGGACGTCGATGGGCCAGGAGGCCGAGGCCGAGGAGCGACGCGAGGCGTTCCGCAACTACCAGGTGAACGCCGCGCTCGCGGCCGAGGCGCCGGATGCCCTCGTCATGCATTGCCTGCCCGCGCACCGGGGCGAGGAGATCACCTCGGAGGTCATGGACGGGCCGCGGAGCGTGATCTTCGAGCAATCCGAGAACCGGCTCCATGCCCAGAAGGCGCTCCTCGTCGAGTGCCTCGGGTGATCGACGCGCCTCGATGACCGACGACCTCTTCGATCAGTATCGCGACGCCCTGCGGCGAGGCCACGTCGCGGCCGCGCGGGGCCAGCTCGAGGCGGCGGCCGCCGCCTATAGCGAGGCGATCTCGCTTGCCCGCGATCGGCCCGTCGCGCACGCGGGCCTCGGGGCGATCCACCTGCGCAGCGGCGACCTTCGAGCCGGACTGCGTGAGTTCGACCTGGCCCTGGCTCGCGCGCCCCGGGACGCGACATCGCTAGCGGGTCGCGCGGAGGCGCTGAGCGGCCTCGGGCGCCGTGCAGAAGCGGCGGAGACCCTCGATCGGTTGTCCGCCGTCCACGAGGCTGCCGGCAGGGCCCGCGAGGCCCTTGATGTTGCCCGTCGGGCTCTCGCCCTGGCCGAGGGCAAGGCACGCCGCCGCCAGGTCGAGCGTCTGACTGAGCACGTGGAGGGGCCGTCGGGCGCCGCCGCTGTCGGGCGCGAGCGCACGGGCCACGGCACGGAGGCGCCCGCGGCGGGACTCGACCCGTCCGCACTGCCGGTCTCTCTCGCTGCGGCGCCGGAGCCGACCGTGCCGATCCTCGATGGCGATGAGCGCATGGCCGAGGCCGAAGACGCCTTCGGGCGCGGCGACCTCGAGCTGGCCCGGCACGAAGCGCTCGTCGCGGCCGAGGCGTTCCGTGCCCAGGGCCAGCAGGCGGCTGCGATCGACGCCTGCTACCTCGCCCTGACGGTGGCTCCGGACGACCCGGCGGTCCACCTCGTGCTGGTCGGTCTCTACCTGGAGCGGGGCTGGCGGAGCCGCGCTGCCGAGAAGCTGCTCCTGCTCGGACGGCTCGCCGAGCTCGACGGCGACGAAGATGCGCGGGCCCGCGTGTGCCTTGTGGTCGCCGCCGAGTTTCCCGGCAATCCGCAACTGGCGGCGCTCTGCGCCTGACAGCGGCTGCCGCGGCCCTCGGCCGGCCGGCGAGGGGCCGGTGCTAGACTCTCGACGATGCCGCCCGTGTTCCAGCCGATCCTCGATCAGGTTCGGCCGAGCACGCTGCTCGACGTCGCGATCACCGCCCTCCTGATCTATTGGCTATTCAGCCTGATCCGGGGCACACGCGCGGTTCGACTCGTCATCGGCATCACCGTGCTCTTCGCGCTCTACGCCGTCGCGGTCTGGCTGGACCTGCGTCTCGTGATCCAGATCCTCCAGACCGGGGCGATCGTCGGCATCTTCGCGTTCGTCGTCGTCTTCCAGCCGGAGTTGCGCCGCGCGCTCGAACGCATCGGTCGAGTGGGGTCGCTGGCGTGGTTGCTCTCGCCGACGGGCCAACGCGAGGCGGAGGGCGTTGCGCGCATTGTCGCGCGGGCGGCGACCAGCCTGAGCCACAACGGGCATGGAGCGCTCATCGTGCTCGAGCGCGAGACCGGCCTCAGTGAAATCGCCGAGAGCGGCGTGCTGCTCCACGCGGCCCTCTCGCCCGAACTGATCGAGACGATCTTCATGCCGCGCAGCGCACTCCACGACGGAGCGGTGATCGTGCGGGGCGAGACCATCGTGGCTGCGGGCGCGTTGCTGCCGCTCGCCGAAACGTCGCTCCAGAGCGAACGCTTCGGCACCCGCCATCGCGCGGCGCTGGGCATCACGGAGCAGACCGACGCCGTGGTTGTGGTCGTATCCGAAGAGAACGCGCAGGTGAGCCTCGTCGAGCGGGCTCGGATCGTGCGCAATCTCAACGAGGCGCAGCTGGCCCGGGCGCTGACCTCTTTGCTCCATCCGGGCGGCGCTCGCCGCTCGCTCTTCGACCGAGCGCAGGCCGCCTCCGCACGGGCCAATCGGTGAGTCGGGTCCTCGGGTTCATCCTCCACAACTGGCCCCTCAAGCTCGCAGCCGTCGCACTCGCGACCATCCTCTACGCTGGCCTGGTCCTGAGCCAGAATGCCCGCGTCTGGCCGGGGCGGGTCCCGATCCAGGTGCTCAACCAGCCCTCCACGGCGTTCATCGTGGGCCAGCTTGAAGACGTGACCAACATCCGGTACTTCGCGCCGACCGACGCCGCGGACCGCCTCTCGAGCGCTGCGTTCACCGCCTGGATCGACCTCAAGGACGTCCAGATCAACCCCGATTCACCGCTCGTGACCGTCGAGGTCCAGCTGCGCGTCTCCGACCCTGCGGTCGACATCCTCGATTTTCGGCCGCGGCGGATCACGGTCCGCCTCGATCCCGTCGTCGCCCGAACGGTGCCCGTGCAGGTCGCGCAGGGTGTTGTGCCCGAAGGCCTGGAAGTGTCGCCCGCCATGCTCTCGCAGCAGACCGTCACGCTCACGGGGCCCCAGTCGGTCGTCAGCCAGGTCGTCGCGGCCGAGGCACAGGTCCGGATCCAGGCGTCCGGCATCGACGTGGACCAGCTGGTGGATCTCATCGCGGTGGACGCGCGCGGCGAACAGCTGACGCCGGTCGAGATCCAGCCATCGGCCGTCCGCGTCCGGATCGAGGTCAGCGCCGACGTCACCACCAAGACCGTGCCGATCGCGCCGGTCGTGACCGGCGTCCCCGCCTCGGGGTTCACGCTGGACGCGGCAACCGTCGAGCCGACCGTGATCACCGTGTCCGGCAACGCCGATGTCCTCTCGACCCTGACGTCCGTGCCCACGAAGCCGGTCGCGATCGACGGTGCGAGCGCGGACCTGGCGGCTCCTGCGGAGGTCGAGCTGCCCGAGGGCGTGTCGGCAGTCGGCGGCCGCTTTGTCACGGTCACGGTGCGCCTGCGCGAGACCGAGGCGACCCGCACCATCACGGCCGGGCTGGTCCTGGTGGGCGCGGAGTCGGATCGCACCTACATCCTCGGCGTCGAGTCGGTCCTCGTGACGATCGGCGGCACAGAGCGAGCGCTGACCGCCATGGCGCCGGGCTCCTTCACAGGCGTGGTCGACGTGACGGCGGTCGCCGAGGGACAGCAGGCGATTTCGGTGCGCGTGACCCTGCCCGACGGTGTGCGCCTCATCGCCGTCAGTCCGCCGGAGGTGACCGTCTTCGTGAGCCCGCGCGCCACCCCGCCGCCAACGCCGTCACCTTCGCCGACCCCGCCTGCGTCCGCGCCCACGACCGCGCCGGCTGCCGCCCCCACGAATGCGCCGCAGCCCTCGCCCGCCGGGGCGTCCCCGCCCCCGGGCACGGAGTCCCCGTCGCCAGCGCCGTCGGCTGAGCCGAGCCCGTCGGTCTGATGGTGCGCCTCTTCGGCACCGACGGGATTCGCGGGACCGCGAACGTCGACCTCAAGCCGACGCTCGCCTATGCCCTGGGCCGCGCGACGGCGCACGCGTTGCTGCGCGGGGGCGGCCGGCTGGTCATCGGCCAGGACACGCGCCGATCGGGCGACATGTTCGTGGCCGCGATCAGCGCCGGCGCGACCAGCCTCGGCAGCGAGGTGCACCTCGCCGGGGTCGTGCCGACGCCCGCGCTCGCCTTCTTCGCCGCGCTCCCGGAGTTCCGGGCAGGGATCATGGTCTCCGCGTCGCACAATCCCGCCGATGACAACGGCCTCAAGGTCCTCGACGACCAGGGTCTCAAGCTCGACGACGCCCTCGAGGATGAGCTGGAGCGGCTGATTTGGCAGGCGGACGAGCTCGACGGCGCGGGCAACGCGCAACTGGGGCGGGTGATCAACGACGGGCAGCTCCTCGAGGGCTACCGCGCCCACCGGCTGAGCCTCGCGCTTGAGATCGA
>Ga0194132_10005912_pt1 | contig 19402 bp, 20 predicted proteins | sample TA2KigOf80mmetaG_FD_148612 | JGI IMG/M metagenome (GOLD analysis project Ga0194132, IMG submission 148612) | Freshwater microbial communities from Lake Tanganyika, Tanzania - TA2015054 Kigoma Offshore 80m | ecosystem: Environmental > Aquatic > Freshwater > Lake | place: Tanzania: Lake...
GTTGGGGCCGGGCATTGGCGTCGACCGGCCGAGCATGGCGCAAGGCTTCACGCATGATTCGGCGGTGATCGGCTCGCCCACGCAATGGTTTAATCCGGCGGCGTTTGTGCTGGCGCCCGCCGGGCAGCTTGGGAACCTGGGCCGAGGAACGTTTATCGGTCCGAATTTACGCACGGCGGACCTGGCGGTGTACAAGGCCTTCGCGTTTCCGAAGTGGAACGAACAAGCGCGTCTGCAGTTCCGGGCGGAGTCGTTCAATTTGTTCAACCGTGCGAACTTTGGGCCGCCGAACATACTGGCGATCTCGGCGACGACAGGCCCAATCGGGAGTTTCGGCCTGGTGCGATCGACGATTACGTCGTCGCGGCAAATTCAACTCGGGCTGCGCTTGCAGTTCTAACCCGAGTACAATAGTCGGTTCCCATGGCCACGATTACCGCCACCAACTCGAAGGAGAAAAAGAAGACCATGCTCTGGTTGCTATTCGCCATCGGCGCGATGCTGTTCTGGGGGATCTACGGCCCCATTCTGCATGAGGGCCAGATCAAGCTGGGCAATCCGCTGCGCGCGTTGTTGTGCGTCGGCGGCGCGTACTTCTTGCTAGGTGTGCTGGTCCCTGTGATTACGCTGCAAACATCGGGTGGGCTGGGCTCGTTCGATTCACGCGGCGTTTGGTTCGCAACGGGCGGCGGTGCGCTGGGCGCATTGGGTGCGATCTGCATCATCTGGGCATTTCGCAACGGCGGCGTTCCGAACTATGTGATGCCGATCGTGTTTGGCGGCGCGCCGTTGATCAATGTGTTGATGACGATGGCGATGCACCCGCCGAAGGAGAAGCCGAATCCGCTGCTGTACGTGGGCTATGTGGTTGTGGCGGCGGGCGCGGCGATGGTGTTTTACTTTAAGCCGAAGGGCTAGGGCCGGTCGATTCGCGGAGCACGAGTTCGGGATCGATTACGAATTCGCGCTGCGGCTCGTCTTTGTCGGTTAGCATGTGAAATATCTTGCGGCCGAGGACGTTGGAGGAGATGTGCACGGTCGTTAGCGAAGGCGAGAGCATTTCCGAGAGCCTGATGTTATCGAATCCGGTAACAGAAACGTCGGTAGGGACGCGTAGATTCATTTCGCGCAGTTCACGAAGGACGCCGACGGCCAAGAAGTCGTTGACGCACACGATGGCGGTTGGGCGCATGCCGCCTGCGAAGAGTTCGCGAACCGCTTCGCGGCCGCCATCGAGGCTGTCGTCGGCGGCGACGATGCGATGCTCGACGAGACCACGATGTTGATCGATTGCGTCCAGGAATGCACGGTTTCGTTCTCCGAGCGGTCCAAGCGCGGAGTGATGACCGATAAAGGCCATGCGGCGGTGGCCCATGTTGAAGAGGTATTCGACGACTCGCTGTGTCGCGCGCCAGTAGTGCGTCTTGACATTGAAGATGTACGGCATCGGCGCGCCGACATCGTAGACCACGGTCCGAATCTTGCGCTCCGATAGTTCGGAAAGCAGATTGGGAGCGATCTCGGAGACAACGAGCGCGAGACCGGAGACGCGGCGGCCGAGCATCAATTGCACGTTCGCGACGAGGCGTTCCGGATCGTAGTCGGTGTTGGCGACAAGGAGTTCGTAGCCATCGTGGCGGGCTTCGTGTTCAAGCGCGTGGAAGACGTCGAGGAAGAACGGATTGGAAAGATTCGACACAACCAGACCGATGCTCTTCGCGGCGCCTCCGGCAAGAGCGCGCGCGTGCATGTTGGGCGAGTACTTTAATTCCGCCGCGGCTTTGCGCACAATCGCCTGCGTGCGTGGTGTGACTTTGCCGACGCCATTTAGTACGCGTGAGACCGTCGCCGTCGAAACACCGGCGAGTTTGGCGACATCTTCTAGGCTTCGAGTGCTCACTTTGCCGCGCGCTTGCCGATGCAGTAGAGATAGCCGGCCGTGCGGATGAAGAGTTGGCCGTCGCTAACGGCGGGCGAGCTGAGCGTGTAGTCCTTCATGTCGTTTTCGGCGAGCACTTCGAACTGCGGGCCCGCCTTTACGACGGTGACGAGACCGTCTTCGTTGGTCACATAAAGTTTGCCGTCGGCGAGCACGGGCGAGGAGCTATAAATCGCCGCTTTGATGCGTTTGCCGCCGTATACTTCGGCGCCGGTCTTGGCGTCGAGGCACCAGACGATGCCGCGATCGTTGGTGATGTAGAGATACTTGCCGTCCGTAACGGGCGTAGGCACGTCGGGCCCGTTGGGGTTTTGCCAAACGAGATGCGACTTCGAAACATCGCCCTTGCCGCCTGGCCGTAATGCCGAAAGCGGGCGCACGCGGGTGGGCGCGTAGATAAGGCCGTCGCGCACGACCGGCGAGGCGATGATTCGATTCATCGGATTGTTTTGCGGATTGAGAATGTTGGCGCGCCAGAGTTCTTTCAGCGTGGCGGGATCATGTCCTGTGACGACGTCCCCGCCGCTGATGATGATCTCGCTCTGTTTGCCGGAGGTCCAAATGGCGGGCGTGGTGTAGCTGTCGGGCGATTCGACAATCGCGTCGGTGGGGCGTTCGACTTTGACGATGGTCTTTCCGGTTTTCGGATCGATCTTGAGAAGGTAGGAGGGATCGTCGGTTTTCATGCCGTGCAGGACTTGCACATAGAGCGTGTTGTTCCACAGCAAAGGCGAGGAGGCGTAGCCCCAGTTGAGTCCGAAGGCGCCGTAGTCCTTCTGAATATCGCGCGACCAGAGTTCGTTGCCCGAGAAGTCGAATGCCTTGAAGATGCCGGTGCCTGTCATATTGAAGACGGTCTTGCCGTCGGTGACCGGCGATGGAGACGACATGTTCTGTTTGTTGATCTTGAAATTACCGCTGGCGATTTTCTTCTTCCAAAGCACGCCGCCGGCCTTGCGGTCGACGGCCCAAAGGTAGAGGTCTTCGCCGTCGGCGACATTCAAGAAAATGTGCTCGCCCCATATGATGGGGGTGGCGCCGCTGCGGCCTGGAAGAGCTACTTTCCACGTGACGTTATCGTCGGTGGTCCATTTGGTGGGAAGGCCTTTTTCGTCGCTGACGCCGTCGAGGGAAGGGCCGCGCCATTGAGGCCAGTTGGCTGCAGTGAGGCCGAGGGCGAAGATCACCGGGAGTAATGCCAGTCGCATGATCCTCATCATAGCGCTACGATGAGTTTCTCGCCGAGGAGCGCGCTTCATTTTGGCGTGGCGCATCATCGTCGGACTGCGGCGTCATTGGCGGTGCAGTGGAGTGGGGTGATTCGAGTACGATCGGCATCAAGATGACCACGCGTGGGTTGATGGAGTTGATCGTTATCATGGTTGGTTGCGTCCAAATCGCCGCACTAATACACATGTCCACCCGCGCATTCGTTCTCCTTTGCATTTCCGTTTGGATCAACTACATCGATCGGGGCAACCTCAGCGTCGCGGCGCCCGCACTCGCGCCGGAGTTGCAACTCACGCCGAGCCATATGGGAATTCTACTGTCCGGTTTTTTCTGGACCTACTCGCTTCTGCAACCCGTCGCCGGGTGGCTGATCGACCGCTACGACACCTACCGGCTCTACGCCGCGGCGTTCGCCATCTGGTCGATCGCGGTCGCCGCCGGCGGGCTGGCCACGGGCTTTTACTCTCTGCTCGCCACTCGTCTGTTACTCGGTGCGGGCGAATCGCTGGCGTATCCGGCCTATTCGCGGTTGCTGGCTGCGGGCTTTACCGAAGACCGCCGGGGTTTCGCGAACTCGATGATCGATGCGGGAACGAAAGCGGGGCCGGCGCTCGGTACGTTTCTTGGCGCGATGGTAATCGCCCAGTGGGGCTGGCGGCCGTTTTTCTTTGTAATGGGAGTGGCATCCCTGATCTGGCTGATCCCGTGGAACGCATCGATCCCTCCAAAGGCAAAACACTCCGCCGCGAAGGTCAAGTCCGCGAACATCTTCATCTATCGCGATTCGTACATCACCTTCGCGGGACTTTTCTGCTTCAACTACGCCTACTACTTTCTACTCACGTGGCTTCCAACCTACCTTGTGAGGGAACGCCGCTTCAGTTTGCGCGCGATGGCGATCTACGGTGCGTTGCCGTTCGCGGCAACCGCGATCGCCTCGGTGGCGACGGCGACGTACGCGGATAAACGCGGCCGTGAAACGGGCGCGCCGGGCGAAGTGCGCCGAAGGCTTGCCGTGGCCGGATTGATCATCGCCGCGGCGGCGCTCAGCGGGTCGACGATGCTCGAAAACAATCTCGCGATGATTTGTTTGATTGTGGCTTTCATCGGAATTGGTATGTTCACAGCGAACTGTTGGGCGATTTCGCAAACGTTGGCCGGCCCCCGCGCCGCCGGCGCGTGGACGGGTTGGCAGAACGCCGTCGGCAACATGGGCGGCGTTATCGCGCCCATCGTGACGGGCTGGAGCGTCAGCTATACCGGATCGTTCCTGGCGGCCTTTTGCGGCGCGTCGGCGATCCTGCTGGTGGCGTGTGTGCTTTACGGTTTGCTACTTGGGCCGATCCGTCAGTTGGTGCCAGACGAAGAATCGATATAATGGCCGATCAATGCGCTACATACTCTTCACAGCCGCTATTGCGCTGCACGCTCAAAATGCCACCGAGCCCGGAAAGTTCCACGTGGAACATCCGACGTTGAATAACCTCGGGTTTGAATGGCCGATCAAAGGCGATGCGAACCGCAACGCCACCGTCACGGTGCAGTACCGCGAGACCGGCCAGCAACTGTGGCGGAATGGCATGCCGCTGGTTCGCATCGGTGGCGAGAATGTCTATCGACGCCGCGAGCACCTTGACTACACCGTGCCCGACGGCTTTGCCGGTTCGATCTTCAATCTCAAGGAAGGTACCGAATACGAGTGCCGTTTCGAGATGAAGGACCCCGACGGCGTCGGCGCCGGCGCGACGCAAACCGTCAAGGTCAAGACGCGCTCCGAACCGCAACCATACAAGGGTGGCCGCGTGTTGCACGTCTATCCGCCGGACTACGACGGCAAGCGCGAAGAGCCCAGTTTTACTGGCCTTCTGCATGCCTACTACGGCGCCGGCCTCGGCGATTGGTCCGTGGTTTGGGAACGCCGCGCGCAGCCCGGCGACACCATTCTCATGCACGTCGGCATGTATCGATCCGAGCGGTTGAGCTACGTCGACCCGCTGATGGCGCCGTTTGATGGTGTGATGTCACTCGCCCTGAAAGGCACGCCGGAGAAGCCGATTACGATCAAGGCCGCGGGCGATGGCGATCCGGTTTTCGACGGCGACGGCGGCTCGCGCATCCTCGACGTGATGGCCTCGCGTCATCACATCATCGAAGGCATCACGTTCCGCAATGCCGATACCGCGATCTTCGCGGGATCGAAGGAAGTGCTCGGCGCCGTGGGCCTCACGGTGCGCAACTGCCGGTTCGAAAACATCGGCTTCGGCGTGTGGACCGAGTATGCGGGATCTAGCGATTTCTACATCGCCGACAATCTGTTCATCGGACGCGATGACCGCTTTCGCATGATTGGCTGGGGCGGAGCGTCGCGCAGTCCCGGATCGCCCGGCTACAGAGCGCCCGGCGACTACGGCCCTCTGGGTCATCAAATGAAAAGCTACTACGCCGTGAAGGTCTACGGGCAGGGGCACGTGATCGCGCGCAACGCGATCGCCTACTATCACGACGCAATTTCGATCTCGACATACGGTACGCCAGAGAAGGATCCCGACATGCGCGCATCGTCGATCGACATCCACAACAACGACATGCACCTGTTCGGCGACGACTTCGTCGAAACCGATGGCGGCGTGCACAACATTCGCGTCTATAACAACCGCGGCGTCAACGCCGCGCACGGCGGTTATAGTTCGCAGCCGATCTTCGGCGGCCCGGCCTACTTCATCCGCAACATTCTCTATCACGTGCCGAGTGGCGTGGCGTTCAAGTTTTCCGGCAAGCCGGCGGGTCTGTTCGTTTATCACAATACGATCATCGGCGAAAACGTGATCGGCGATCCCTCGGCCAACATGCACTTCCGCAACAACCTGTACATGGGCCGAGGCACCCCGGACCGCGGTGTTCTGCGTTTAGCCAATTCGACGGCCGAGAATACCACCGATTACAACGGCTTCCGCCCAAATCCCGGCGTGAAGGATCAGTACGCCTTCTTCATGCCGCCGAAGGGCCAGCGCGTTTACGAGCCGCGGCGCGAGGACTGGAAGTCGTTCGCGACGCTGGCCGACTACAAGGCCGACACGGGACAGGAGGCGCACAGCATCGAAGTCGACTTCGACATTTTCGAAAGCCTGAAGCCGCCCGATCATGCCAAGCGGCATCAGATTTATCATGCGATGGATTTGAACTTTAAGCTAAAGCCCAACAGCAAAGCGGTTGATGCCGGCGTCGTCATTCTAAACGTGAACGAGGACTTTGCCGGGCGCGCGCCCGACCTCGGTGCACTGGAGACCGGCAAGCCGGAAACCAAGTACGGTCCACGCTGGTTGACTTGGCAGCCGTTCTACCGGTAGAAACTGTGCGACAGTAGCAGGTGGATTCTCATGAAAACCACCTCAATCGCCCGGATTATTCCGCTCCTGTCCGCCGTGCTGTTTAGCTCGCCATTGGAACGGAAATTGTTCCGGGCCGATCGCGCGTTGACATCGCCAAGCGTCGGCGCGCCGCGCGAAATCGCGGATTCGTTCACGCGCGATCAAAAGCCATCGGTTGCCGGACTCTACGTGCACAAAGAGTACAAGACCCAGCACAACGGAGTGACGCATATCGTCTACCGCCAGCGCTTCCAAGGCCTTGATATTCACGGTGCGGAATGGGTTGTCAACATCGATCGAGATGGACAGGTGCTCAACGCGGGCGGGCAATTGCACGACGCTCCCGAAGCCGGCGTGCGTCCGCCATCGCCTTTGAATATGCGACGTGCCGCGGGGGCCGCCGCGCGGGCGGTCAACCCTGTGCTTGCCGCGGAAGCGACGATTTCGCAGGCGGGGTTGAATCATCGCGCCGAATTGCGTTTTTCGACTGGCGGCGCGATGGGCGACATCACTGGCCGCCCGGTGTGGTTCGCGATTCGTGGCGCGCTCCAGCCGGCATGGGAATTTGTTGTGACGGATGCCGACGGCATTTCGACGTATCAAACGGTCATTGAAGCCGAGACGGACCGTGTGCTGGCGAAACATGCAATGACAATGTTTCAAGCGCCGCGCGGGCTCGTCTTCACCGGTATCAGTCCGCAGCCGCCAGTCCGATTTGGGTTCGCGTCGCTCGATCCTCCCCCTTATGTCGACCGCGAATTCATGCCGTTCCCCTCGCCGTGGGTTGCTAACGGAGAGACTTCGGGGAACAACACGATTACCGGGCTCAATCCGCTCGGTGTAGCGTTTCTGCAGAATCCCGTGACGGCGAAAGCGCCGAATCTCGATTTCCAGTTTCCCCTCGTGCACGGTTCGAATCCGCCGCCACCGACCGCATTCCCCAGCGCCGCGACAACAAACCTTTTCTACTGGGTGAATCGCTCCCACGATCTTTTTCACGCAATCGGATTCGATGAAGCCGCCGGCAACTACCAGCAGTACAATTTCGGCCGCGGCGGCATTGAAGGCGACCGCTTGTTCGCCTATGCTCATTACGGTACTCAGGCGACAACGGGGCTGGCCGCGATCAACAACGCGTTCTACACTACCCGGTCGATTGATGACGGTGAAGCGGCGATGATCGCGATGTACGTCACGCTGAACAACGGGCAATTCGCCGACGGATCGCTGGCCTCCGACGTGATCATCCATGAATACACACACGGTGTCTCGCTCCGGCTGGTGCGGCAGTTGTCGAGTTTTCAGGGTAGTTCGATGGGCGAGGCTTTTAGCGACTTTTTTTCGCTTGAATTTCTCGTTCCCGAAGGCGCGCCTCTGGATGGGTCATATCCGGTGGCGGAATATTGGGGGCGGCGCTTTGGCCAGGGTATTCGCACCCGGCCCTTTTCCACAAATCTTGACAAGACTGAATCCGGGTATCGCCGCTCGTCTCTGTTATGATCAAGACATCGCCTTATGATATGAAATTACGCGAACGTATGGGATCCGGGCTTTTCGGTGCACTACTAGATTCTAGAATCTAGCGATGCTGATGCTCGACGCGAATATCCTCATTCGCGCGGTGCTCGGGTCGCGCGTGATGGGGTTACCGCGGAAATTCGCCAGGCAAGTGGAGTTCATGGCCCCTGATATTGCGTTCCTGGAAACGCGCGAGCACTTGCCGGGAATCCTGGAGGCGCGGAAGATTCCGGTCGCGCCGGCGATGGCGACGCTCGATCTTCTTACGCAGCTTGTGCAAACTGTGGAAACGGAGACGTACGCTTCGTTCGAAACCGTTGCCCGCCAACGCATCGACAAGCGCGACGAAGACGATTGGCCGGTGCTGGCCGCGGCCCTAGCGCTCGGTTGCCCAATCTGGACTGAGGACACCGACTTCTTCGGCTGCGGCGTGGTGACCTGGACCACGGATCGGGTGGAATTGTTCTTGGCGAAGGCTGCGGAGCGGGAAGCATGACGGACGAGGAATCTCATCGGAAAGCATTCGGCGCGTTAGAACGCGAACTCGGCGCGGACGGCTTGGCGTGTTCTTGTGCCTCAGGCGGTCCGGTGGCGGTTGCTACACCCGCCAACGCGAGCACTGGCAGAAGGAACTCTCGCTGGACGCCGTCCTCCAGTCGGTTTCGGCGAACCGAAGCCGCGAGTAAATTGAGATGAGCGAGCCATCCGTCGAATGCATGGGCGTTTACGTTGTGCCGTGCGATGACTGTCGATGGCAAGAGGACCTCGACAACTCCTACCGATCGCTCGGAATTTTCGATGAAACGGCGGAATACCGAGGGCGCGTGATATCGATTGCCCTGGTGGAAGTGGCGGTGTCCGGAGCGGACTCGTCATTCGATGTTGGCGAGTTCAGGCAAACCATGGAAAGAGCCCCGAATGCCTACGCTCAGGTGGCTTACGATGAGGCATTTCTTTCGGAAGATGGCTCCACCGTCGTCGAGCATCTGCAGGACCGTGCTTCCGGAATCTCGGGTGGGCGAATCACCTTCTTCCTCCACTACTACGATCCGACTCGCCCAATCCAGTGGAGTTTCGGCGAGTTCACTTGCCCGGCGCCCCGTCCCATGCCTGAGCGCTTGGCCCGGCTCGTGCCGTACCAGCCAATCTGAGCCGATTTGTTGTTAGGAACTCGCTCCAAAACCCTCCCGAACACTGTGACGTGCTCACGTCGCCCGTAGCCCTCACCGGATCAAGAGAAAATGAGAAAAGAATTCTTGCCGGAGACTTGCCTGAGCTGGCGTCGTAATCAGCAGGTCGCCGGTTCGATCCCGGCGGGTGGCTCCAGGATGTTTCGTGGCCCGCTTCTTAATTCGTTCCGGATCGAAGGCCCGGAACACTTCGGGCCGATGGGACGCGCTCGCACATCCCTGATTTCGCACCGGCGTCGGGCGCTGGGTTGCATGGTTCTTCGAAGAGTCCGGGAACAGCAGGCTTGGTTTGCGCCGAGTCGGTCGTCGTGCGCGATCTAATTCGCACGCCGTTGCTGGGGCGGGGAAACCCTAGTCCGGTCTAAGGCATCCGGCCTTAGCTGCCTTTCCTCTAGAAATTTCGCTTTAGGCCAAAAGTTTTTCGCGCTACCCGCCGATGGATGTGTAGCTATGAATTCGGACGCTATGATTTGGATGCTTCTGCCGGTGTTCGTCGCCGCGGGATCGTCGCTGCTGTCATTCTTCATCATGCAGGCGCGGATGGAGGTGGCGGTGGCGCATGAGCGCGAGCTCATCGCTCAGTTGCGCGCGCAGCTTACCTCGCAGAAAGAATTGACCGAAGAAAAGGTCCGCAAGGCCGAGGAAGAAACGCGCAGCCGAAGCTTTGACACGTTCCTGGCCGACTTCCGGGTCGAGGAGCGCCACTACATGAAAGAGTCCAAGTCCCTATTCGTGAACAAGAAGTCGATGGTGCTCCAGGAACGCCTGTTCTTCCGCAATATCCCACTTTCAAACTGGGTGGAGCATGAGATGACGACGGAAGAAGGCGGCGATCTCGCGAAACTGTCGCAGGCTGTCTCGGTGTTTAATCAGAAGGGTCTCGGCGCTTCCAAGGAGCCGATCGCGATGCCCAAACTTCTGCGCGGCTGAGCCGCGCGGATCGCGGGGACATCAAGGACATTCGTGCCGAGCGCGGGCGGGTTCTCGACCGCATACTCCAGCGCTCGCAGCATCTGCGCATGCGTTACCAGCCCGAGGTGCTCGGAGGTCGCTTTCCACTCCGGCCGCAAGGCCGCGAGCGTGTAGAAGGGCTTCAGTAGATACGGCCACCAATGCCCCGGCCCGAGTACATACCACGGGCGAAGAACGGTCGCCGCCAGACCGGAGTCCGCCAGCATCCGCTCGCACTCGGTTCGCACGCGGATGTACTCCTTCATCACCGGCGCCGGATGCGCGACGCTCACATACACGAAGTGCGCCGCCCGCGCGCGCATCGCCGCTTCGAGCGACGCCTCGAAGGAAACCCGGTCGATCGCCCGGAACGCCGCCGCCTTCGCCGGGCTCGGGTGCGCCACGCCCGTCAGATGCACAACGGTCGACCCGGCCGGCACTTCATCGGTGAATGTCGACGCCCGCAGCGCGTCGCCCGGAATCGGACGGCAACCGATCGGCAGCTTGCGGAGCGACTGCGGGCGGGCGAGCGCCAACACATCGAAGCCTGCCCGGAGCAGCGCTTCGGTCAGGGGCCGGCCTATGTAGCCCGTCGCGCCGCTGATGAACACCGTTCGCATTCATAAAGAACTACGCAAACGCGGCGAGATTGGATGGCGGCCAAATCTGGGAAAATGAGTCATGGCCTTTAAGGGTGTAGATTACTTCCTGATCGACTCCGTCCTTACCGAGGAGGAAAAACTCGTCCGGCGGACCGCACGCCAGTTCGTCGACGAGCAGGTCCTTCCGGTCATCCGCTCCTGTTATAGCGAGGGCCGCTTTCCGCTTGAACTTGTCCCGCAGATGGCCGGACTCGGCTTTTTCGGCGCGAACCTCGAAGGCTACGGTTGCGCCGGCATGAGCCAGGTCGAATACGGCCTCATCATGCAGGAGCTTGACCGCGCCGACTCCGGGATGCGGAGCTTTGTCAGTGTACAGGGCGCGCTGGTGATGTACCCGCTGCTGAGCTTCGGTTCCGAGGAGCAGAAATCCCGCTGGCTGCCGGCGCTTCAGCAGGGCAAGGCCATCGGTTGTTTCGGGCTGACGGAACCGCAGTTCGGCTCCAACCCTTCCGGCATGCTGACCCGCGCCGAGCGCGACGGCGACGGCTGGATTCTGAACGGCGAAAAGACCTGGATTACGAATGGATCGCTCGCCGATGTCGCGATCGTCTGGGCGCGCACGCCGGAAGGTATCCGCGGGTTTGTCGTCGAAAAGGGCACGCCCGGCTTCACGACGCGTGATATTCACGGCAAGATGTCGATGCGCGCGTCGATCACGTCGAGCCTGCTGCTGAGCGACGTCCGCCTACCCGCCTCGGCGATGCTGCCTGGCGCAATCGGCCTGAAATCCGCGCTGGCCTGCCTGTCGCAGGCGCGGTTCGGCATCGGGTGGGGCGTGATCGGCGCGGCGATGGACTGCTATGAGACGGCGAGGAGCTACGTCGTTACGCGCACGCAGTTCGACGGCAAGCCGCTGGCGTCACATCAGCTGGTCCAGGAAAAACTGGCGTGGATGATCACCGAGATCACCAAAGCGCAACTGCTGGCCCTTCACGCCGGGAGGTTGAAGGATCAGGGCAAGCTCGACGCCGCGCACATCTCGATGCTGAAGCGGAACAACGTCGCCATGGCTCTGGAATGCGCGCGCGTCAGCCGCGACCTCCTCGGCGCGAACGGGATCATGGACGAGTATCCGATCATGCGCCACATGTGCAACCTGGAGACTGTCAAAACCTACGAGGGCACCGACCACATCCACTGCTTGGTTATCGGCGAACGCGTCACCGGGATTGCAGCGTACCGCTAGGTGCGCTACTCTGGTAGCTGTTGTCATGATTCTCACTGTCATTCTCACGATCGTCCATGTGATCGTGTGCCTCTTCCTGGTTGTCGTCGTGTTGTTGCAAAGCGGCAAGGCGGCCGATCTGGCTGGCGCATTCGGCGGCATGGGCTCCCAGACTGTATTTGGCCCGCGTGGCGCGGCGACGGCTCTTAGCCGGGCGACGACCATTGCGGCGGTGCTGTTCATGGTGACGTCGTTGGGTTTGTCGGTCCTGGCGACAAAGAAGTCGGGATCCTCGGTTGGCGGTTCGAAGTCGGTGTTGGAGACCACGGTCGATCCGGGGGCCGGCAAAGCGCCGGAAGCCCCGAAACCTTCGGTAACATTGTTTGACCCGGTGACTGGTAAGGACGTGAGTACGCAGGAGATTCCGCTCCCGCCCGCGCCCCCGGCCGAACAGAAAAAGCAGTAGCCACGAGTTTGCGGAGGTGGCGGAATTGGCAGACGCACTAGCTTGAGGTGCTAGCGGGTAACACCGTGGGGGTTCAAGTCCCCCTCTCCGCACCATATTTTGGACGATCATAGGCAGCCCTTACCGGCTGCCTGAATCGTTTACGATGGTTTGATGTCTGATCAGGACCAACCGGAAGCGATCGAACCGGATAGCGTGATCGAACCGGAACCCGAACCGGAGCCGATTCCCCTTACGCCCGTCGCGCGGCAGGAGCGCATCGCGGCGATGGACGTTCTTCGCGGTCTGGCCGTCTTCGGCATTTTTCTGATCAACATGCCGCTGTTCATCGCGCCGCCGGATGCGTTTTTCCGCTGGGAGTCCAATCTCTTCTGGACCGAAGAAAAGGACCGGCTCGCGACGCTCTTCATCTACATCTTCGCGCAGGGAAAATTCTATACGATGTTCTCGTTCTTGTTCGGCCTCGGCTTTGGCGTGCAGATGATACGCGCCGCCGAGCGCCACTCGCGGAACTTTACGAGCGTCTACCTCCGCCGGTTGACGGTGCTGCTTGTGATCGGCGCGCTGCACATGTTTCTGGTCTGGTGGGGCGATGTGCTACACGTATACGCGCTGCTTGGTTTTGTCCTCCTGCTTTTTCGGAATCGAACGGATAAGACGCTCATCGTCTGGGCGCTCTGCCTTACCTTCATCCCGCTCACACTCGCGCTCGGCGGGACAACCTACGACGACTTCGATCAGCAAAAGAAGCCGCAAATCGAACGCGATCTCCGCCGTGTTCGCAACCAACAGGACCAGGCCAAGCGCCTGAACGAAGATACACGAGTCTACGGTTCCGGAACGTTCACCGAAATCTTAAAGGCTCGCTACAAATACAACCTCAATCACCTGCCGAGCGAAATCGGCTGGTCGACCGAACTGTTGACTAACTTCCTTCTTGGCCTCTGGTGCGCTCGCCGCCGCGTCTTCACGAACCCCGAAGAGCATCTTCCGATGCTGCGCAGGATCGCGTACACGATTTTCCCGATCGCCCTTGTCTGGACCACGGCCGATCAACTCTGGGGCTACCTCCATCCCGGTGAACCCGAGCCGCTCTGGCGCACGCACATGGGGTTCATCCGCGAATTTCTCGGCCGCCCCGGGATGACGTTCGGCTACATCGCGATCCTCTTATTGGCCGGCGGGCGGGCGTGGATGTCGCCGTTCGCCGCCGTCGGCCGGATGGCGCTGACCAACTACCTGTTGCATTCGCTCACGTTCACGATAATCGCGCTCAGCTACGGCTTCGGAATGTTCTCCCGCATCCCGCCGGCCACCGGACTCGCCCTTTGCGTCGGCTTCTACGCGCTGCAAGTTCCGTTTAGTATGTGGTGGCTCGGGCGTTTTCGATACGGTCCCGCCGAGTGGCTGTGGCGCACGCTTACCTACGGCGCCAGACCAACCTAGCGATTACGCCGATCCCGGCCAGCAGCGGCAACGCGATCACCAGGATCCCCGCGTTTAACGCCGCCGACTGCGCCAGATTCTGCATCTCGGCGTTGCGAAAACACATCACGCACTGGGCAAACAAGACCGTCATCGCATCGCCCCCGCGCGCACGCCGTCGGGCAGCAGCACCAGCAACAAGCCCACGCAGACGAACAGGAACGGCAGCAACAGCAGCAGCGGCTTCGGCCGGTAGTCTTTCAGGTGCATGAACCACCATGCGATCATCGCGGCCTTCGCGAACGACAGCGCCAGCAGCAGCGCCACCATCAGTCCGGGGGCGGTCTTCACCCAGGCCAGAGCGACTTCGATCAGGGTGAGCGCGACCAACGCCAGCCACACGCGCACGTTCGTCATGACTGCACCGCCATCAGATAGACCAGCGGAAACACGAACATCCAGACCAGATCGACAAAGTGCCAGTAGAGGCCGCCGGTCTCGATGTCTTCTTCGTTGAACTTGCTGCGTGCGACGCCGGCCGTCAGAACACTCAGGTACACAACGCCGCCCGCGACGTGCGCCATATGTAACCCCGTCACGGCGAAGAAGACTGAGCCGAACAGCGTCGCGGGCGTGATCGCGCTTGCGTGAATCAAGTGATTCCATTCGGTCAGGTGCAGGCCGATGAAGACTATGCCGCCGAGGATGGTGGCGCCGAGCCACTTCGCGGTTGCGCCGCGATCGCCTTCCTTCATCGCGGCCACGGCCCATACCATCGTCAGGCTTGAGGTAAGCAACACCACCGTCATCACGGTCGAGAACACGATTGCCGGTTGCAGCGCGAACGGCCGAAGCCATTCGCCATTGGCGAAGCGCAGCGCGGAGTAGCAAACGAGCAGTGTCGCGAAGGTCAGCAGATCGCTCATCAAGAAGAGCCACATGCCGAAGACTTTGACGCCGCGCGGATTTGTCATGCCCACACCCCGATCAGCCACAACACGTACAACCACAACGCGCCCGCGAAGTGCCAGAACAACGACGCCCGCTCGCCTTTCCACCACAGTGCACACGCGCCGAACAGCGCGTGCGCCGCGTGGGCCGTTACCAGCACCGCAGCGAACGATTGCGCCACATCACCCATGCGCAGCGATGCGGCGTAGGCGATTTGCGATGCGACCAGCAGGAAACCACACAGCGCGGCGGGCCGATAGAGGCCGCGCATGACGAGCCAACTCGCCGATAGCGCCAACAACGCCGCCGCCCACAACCACACTGGCACAGAAGGCGCGATCCAATCCGTGCCCGTCGCGCGGCGCACCACCATCGCGCTTGTGAACGCGGCGAAGAGCATCGAACTGGCGACGATGAGCAGCGTTTGTCCAGTGCGCGCGACGTTAGTCATGGGTCCACTCCCGCGTCGCCGCTCCCCACGGATTCTTGTCCGCGAGTTTACCTTTTCGTTGGCTCCAGAAGTAGTTGAAGAAGAAAAGCAGTTGGATCGCCGCCAGCGAATACGCCGCGTGCGTGACGCCGACATGCAGCGGCATCAGCGACTTCAGAAACTCGTACTCCTTGAAGTCGGGATAACGTCTCGGGTTGCCCGCGATGCCGGCGAAGTGCAGCGGCACGAACACGGCATAGACCCCAATAAAAGTGCCGTAGAAATGGATCTTGCCGAGGGTCTCGTTCAGGAACCGCCCGTAGAGCAGCGGGAACCAGTAGTGCAGCGCGGCGAAGATCGCGAAGATCGCCGCGACGCCCATGATCAGATGAAAATGCGCGACGACGAAATAGGTGTCGTGGAAGTAGAGATCGAGTCCGGGCTGGCCGAGCACAAGTCCTGTCACGCCGCCGGTGATGAACAGCGAAACGAAACCGAGCGCGTAGAGCATCGCCGCCGTGAAGCGAATTCGTCCGCCCCACAAAGTCGCGATCCAGTTGAATGTCTTGATGGCCGACGGCACGCCGATCGCCAGCGTCAACACGCTGAACGCCACCGACGAATACGGGCTCATGCCGCTGATGAACATGTGATGGCCCCACACCAGAAAGCCGAGTCCGCCGATGGCGAGCAGCGCGTATGCCATCGCGCGGTAACCGAAGACTTTCTTGCCGCTGAACACGCTGAGCACGGTGCTGATGACGCCCATGCCGGGCAGGATGGCGATGTAAACCTCGGGGTGTCCGAAGAACCAAAACAGATGTTGAAAGAGGATCGGCGAGCCGCCCGACCGCGCCTGAATCTGATCGCTGACGACGAGCCCGCCCGGAATGAAAAAGCTCGTGCCGGCCACGCGGTCAAGCAGCAACAAGATTCCACCGGCCAGCAACACGGCGAACGCAAACAGGCTGATCAGCGCCGTGACGAACCACGCCCACGCCGTGAGCGGCATGTCGAAATAGCCGACACCGGGCGCGCGCAGTTCGATGATCGTCGCGATGAAGTTGATCGCGGCCATCAGGCTGGCGACGCAAAACAGTGCGATCGAAAGCACCCACAAGTCCTGGCCGAGACCTTGCCCCGGACCTGCGATTTTGCCCAGCGCCGACAGCGGCGGATAGGCCGTCCAGCCCGACAGCGGCGCGCCGCCTTCGACGACAAACGCGGCCATCAGGACGAGGAACGACAGCGCTGTCGTCCAGAACGAGAGCATGTTCAAGACCGGAAACGCCATGTCGTGCGCACCGATTTGCAGCGGGAGGAAGTAGTTGCCGAAGCCGCTTTGCGGCGCCGTCGTCAGCACGAAGAAGACCATGATTGTGCCGTGCATGGTCATCAGCGAGAGATACAATTCCGGCGTCATCTGCCCGCCCGGCGCGCCGTCGGGCCACAACATTTGGAACAGCCGGACCTTCGCGTCGGGGTGCACGAGGTGATACCGCATCACCAGCGACAGCGCCATACCAATCAGCACCGCGAACAGCGACAGCCCGATGTACTGCTTGCCGATGACCTTGTGATCGGTCGAGAAAATTGTCATCGCACGGCTCCTTCACGCAGCCACGCGTCGAACTCTTCGGGCGGCATCACGACCAGCGTGCCGCGCATCTGGTGGTGGCCCAGGCCGCACAACTCCGAGCACGGCACTTCATAGGCGCCCGGCTTATCGGCGGTGAAGCGCAGCGGAATCGTCATGCCCGGCACGACGTCTTGCTTGATGCGCAGCTCGCGCACGAAGAAGTTGTGAATCACGTCGCGGCTCTTGAGCAGCAGTTCAACAGGCCGGCCGGCGGGCACACGCAGGATCGGCGCGATGATGTCGTCGCCTCCCACGACGCCGAACGGATTACCGCCCGCGTCGTCGATGGCCTTCACGTCCGTGCGCGCGAATGCGCCGTCGGGCCCCGCATAGCGGTACGACCACGCGAACTGTTTCGCCAGAACCTCAATCTTCAGCGCGTCCGCGGAGGAGCGCAGGTGCACGCCCGCCCAGATACCTTGGCCTGCGATTGCGAGACCGATAAAGATCACCGCGGTCGTGGTCGTCCAGATCAACTCAAGCTTGTGATTGCCTTCGACCGCGCTCGGCTGTTGTCCGCGATCGCGGAATCGGAAGACCGTGATGGCGAGCAGCGCTTGCGCGATGACGAACAACACGCCGATCACCCAAAGCGTGAGCAGCAGATGCGAGTCGTAATTCTTCGCGTGAGCCGATATCGCTTCCGGCAGCCACCACGCGGGCTGCACGAACAATAGGACTGTCGCCCCCGCCAGCGCCGCAATCAAGATCGCCACTTGCATGAAGAAGACTAGTTTACGACGGGTGGCGCGCTACCTACACGCAAACAACCGGTTCACGGCCGGGAAACTCTCCAACTTTGAATAGTGATGAACACGCGCCCCTTCGGGAATCGGCGTCGGCGCTTCGATCACGAAGTCGGCGAAGCCCGGCGCATTGAACGCGACAAAAGCCAGCCGCAGCGATTCGGCGGGCCTTGGGTAGCGGCGCGAGAGATCGGGAAACACGACCGGGCCGGAGTCCACTTGATAGAGATCGCGCGTGTCGTGAATATTCATCGTCTTCACCGGGAATTCGATGATGGCGCGCAGGCCGGTGGAGGGATCGGCGAGTTCGGTCTGCGCGACGATGGGCACACCCGCGTGCGTCGCCTCGCGGATCTCGCGATTCGAACGCAGCAGGCGGGCGCCGCGCGGCTTCACTAATTTGTAAGTCTGCCCTTCCCACATCTCGGCCGATTCTCAGACCTGCCGGTAGTCGGAATTCAGCCACGCTTTGCGGCGGAAGATCGCGCCGTCCTGCGGCCCGAAGACGGGCAGGAAATCGTAGTTCTCCTTGTGGAAGAGATCCTTCGGCGCGAAGGTGTTCTCGCTCTTGCAGGAGGCGCACTGATAGTAATCGACGACTTCGGGGCCGATGATTCGCGTGCGCGATTCGACCCAGAAGCGTACACGGTTCTCGGCCCACTTGCCTTGCAGAAAAGACCGGCCGTAGTCGATCGGCTCCATCCCGGGCGGCGTTGCGGCGGCCAGAGTTGCGCCGAAGCTCGCTTCAAACAAGCTGCGGCGTTTCATTTCCCAGACTCCGCGAACCGGAACGCGTATAGGTCCGCGTCCTTCAATACGAAACGCAACCTGACAGGCGTGCCGGCGAGCTTGGCGACGTCGCCGGAACCCTTCCACGAAACGGCGCGGTCGACGGCATCGCCGAACATTTCGTCGCAGTCGGCTTCGGCGAAGGCGGGAATGGCGCGGCCTTCGGGAGTCTGCATCTCGACACGCACGCCGCCCGCAGCCGATGTCGCGAAGTTGAGATGCAAGTGGCTGCCTTCGAAGCGAACGGGCTTCGTTACGATCTCGCCTCCGTTGTATCCCGCGTTGATCGACACGAATCCATCCAGCCGCAGACTGTAGCGGCGAACCTCGCTGCTGTCTCCGGTCCAATAGCTCTCGCTGGCGTAGAGCGAGAGCTCGTTGGCGGCGCCGGCCAGCGGCGACTTGGTCTCCACGAGATGCCAGGCGATGTATTGGTGGCCGTAGTTCCACGTGCCGGGGCGCTCGGCGCCGGGCCGCAGAAACGCCTCGTTCCAACGGTTGAAGAGCACGCCATCGCGGCTCGCCATGAGAAGAGCCTCGGTCACTGCGGTGCCGTAGCGGAGGCTTGCGCCGGATCGCTGCTGCCGGTGCTCCGGCTCCGGCAAGGCGCGCAACGACGGTGACCACGCGCGTTCCAGATAGCGCGTCGGAAAACCGATGAGCAGGTGCGGCGCGCGATGATATGGCTTCACTTGATTGGTGTAGAGCTGCTCGGCCGGCGAGCCGACGTAGCGCAAATCGTCCGACTGTTTCCAATGCAGAAAATCAGGCGACGTCCCGGTGCGAATCGCGCGAAGGCCACTCGGCTTCCACGCCTCGCCGTTGGTAACGCCTTCCGTAAATGCCCGCCAGTAGGCGCGATACTGCTTGCCGACGGGGTCCCAGAACGCGAGGTTCTGCGAATCGAATGCGCCGTTGGTGATCACGGGCGCG
>Ga0194132_10005914_pt1 | contig 19396 bp, 16 predicted proteins | sample TA2KigOf80mmetaG_FD_148612 | JGI IMG/M metagenome (GOLD analysis project Ga0194132, IMG submission 148612) | Freshwater microbial communities from Lake Tanganyika, Tanzania - TA2015054 Kigoma Offshore 80m | ecosystem: Environmental > Aquatic > Freshwater > Lake | place: Tanzania: Lake...
GGCCGTGCGCGACTGCGACGCCCTCATCAACGTGCCGGTGATGAAGATCACCCAGGACGTGGGCATGACCGCGGCGATGAAGAACTTCATCGGCATCGCCCCCGGCCTCAAGTACGGCTGGCCCAAGCTGCGCGGCCAGCCCGGCGTGGGGCCGGGCATCCCCCACAACCCCCAGATCCTCGACGAGACCATCGTCGATCTAACCGCCCTGGCCAATCCGGGCTTCACCGTGGTGGACGCCGTCGTCGCCATGGAAAAGGACAAGACCGACCGTCGCGGCGGGGTGCCGGTGCGTATGAACACCGTCATCGCCGGTTCCGACATCGTCGCCGTAGACGCCACCTGCGCCCGTCTGATGGGCCTCAACCCCGACGACTACGAGTTCATCACCCTAGCCGCCCGCGAGGGCATGGGCCGGATGCACGAGGACCAGATCACCGTCAACGGCCAGCCCGTGGCCCAACTGGCCCGCCGCTTCGTGCGGCCCCCCGCCGGCGAGGGCTCCTGGAGCGAGATGGGCCACTACGGGCAGGGCAACCGCACCTGGCTGCTCAGGCAGCTAAACCCCGGCGAAACCCTCGACCCCCAGGCCCGGCCCCGTCCAGGGCTGGAGGGCTGGTCCGAGGCGGTCTACTTCTCCGACGACCGCCTCGATCTGGCCAAGTTCTTCAGCGGTTTCAGGGAGGGCCGGGTGGCCGGGTACGCCGAGTTCCGCCTGCCCCAGGAGGTTCAGGCCCAGTTGTGGCTGGGCTCGGACGAGGACCTGGCGGTCTGGATCGACGGGGTCGAGGTGTACCGCTTTGCCGGGGCCCGCCGCCACCGCCTGCCCAACGAGCGGGTCGCCCTAGCCCTGGCAGCCGGCGCCCACCACCTGCTGGTCGAGGTGGGGCAGACGGGCGGGCGCTGCGAGTTCAACCTCAACATCTGCGAGGACGAGAAAGACCCCCGCTACGAGGGCAGTAGGGTGAAGGGCCTCGTTTTCTACGCCCCCACCCTGGGCAAGGTGATAAAATCGGTGGAGGCCGACTAGTTTCTCAAGCCCTCGGCCGCGGCCGTGGTGCTGGACAAGGCGCGCTGGGTCATGAACCCGTCCACCCTGGTCGGCGCCGTCGAAGGGGTGCTCGCGGCGCGCGGGGACTCGGTCCTATCCCGGGCCGAACTAATGGGCCTCAGCGGCTACGCCTTCAGGCTGGCGGTTTCGGATACCGTGGGATGGATGGATGATCCGGGCGGGGACGGCATTGAAGAGAGCGCCGGCCAACTGGTGCTCCGGGCCGGCCGGCAGTCGGGTTTTTCACCCAGGCTGATCCTGGGCAACGAGCGCCAACCTGGGGGCCGCGACAGCCGGAAGACCATCTGGAAGGAGGTGCAGCGCAACCTGGACCAGGGCCAGCCGGTTATCCTCCACCAGTGGGGCTGCCGGGTAGTGCGCGGCTACGACCCTGAGAAGGAACTCTACCTGGTCTCCTCCTGGGACGAGGAGGGCTGGATGCCCTTCGACGAGATCCCCGACCGCGACACCGGCGACTTCGGCGCCTTCTTCCCGGGCGAGCGCCGGCCCGTGGACCTGGGCCAGGCCGGCAAACCCTATCGGGAAACCGCCCTTCAAATGTCCCGCCAGGAAGACCAGGGCGGCCTTTCCCACGGGCTGCGGGCCTACGAGCGCTGGATCAGCGCCCTGGAGCAGGACCAGATCACCGACCACTGGGCCAATGCCTTCCACCTCGAACTGCTCCTGGGCGCCCGCCAGGACGCCGCCGCGTACCTGGACACCCTGGCCGGCCACAGCGACAAAAGAGCCGCCGCTCACCTGAGCAGGGCCGCCGCCCACTACCAAAAGGAATCCGAGAGCCTCCAGGCCCTCAACCAACTCTTAGGTTTCGCGCCCCCCGGGCCCGCCCGACCGCCTTGAGGACCCGGCGCAGCGCGCCCAGGGCATCACCTTGCTGAAAGAAGCGCTGAAGTGGGAAAAAGAGGCGCTGGCTGAGGTGGAAAAAGCAGTGGGCGCTTAAGCGACGCCCTGAATTTCGTAGCGGAGGAGGGATGACCCCAGCGGGGTGGGCCGCGAGGGTTGGCGCAGCGGCAGGTGGGGGGTATTCCTCATCGGGAACGGTTGGGCAGGGAAGGCCGCGGGAGAAGTTGCGGGGAGAGCGGAGCCTCAACGCCCCAGTGTGTGGGGCGTTGAGGGGGTAGGGCGGCGGGGCAGGGCTAGCGAGCAGGGCTGCGAGGCCACGCCTTGAGAAAGGCTGTAGTGGGTCGCCTTCCTCCACTTAGGCCGGCCAGTGCTCCTGCAATAAACGGCGCGAGCCCGTGTAGTAGAGCGCCGAGGAGGCCGGCGGCAGCTCGACGGCAAAGCGGTCGGCATCACCGGCCAATTCGCGGTCGTGGTACAGGTCGTACACCACCTCCACCCGTTCCGGCAGGGCAAAGGTGCGGCCCCCACCGGCCACCGTGTGAACCCCCAGCAACTGCCGCGTGGCGTGCAGCACGTCCCCGGCCTCGCTGTACAGATGCACCCCCGCGTGCCGGGCGATGCCCCGCAAAACCGGGGCCGGGATATTGGGCGCGGCGATGTATACCGAGCGCCAATCCCCCAATTCCTTGATCCCCATCCCCGGCTTGCAGCGCCCCAACGAGTACATCACCTGCCCCAAACAGGTGGCTGCAGGATCTTCGAGGTGGAAGAGCGGCCCCAGGGCCGTGTGCGTCCCCCAGAACAAATCCTGGGGGATCAGCCGGGTGATAGGGTGCGCAAAGTCCGTAAGATACATCTGCACCCCCCAGGCATTCTCCCCCTTGCCAAAGCGGAAGCCCGTCAACGCTTCCATCTGCTCCAGCCCCGGCTCTTCCCCCAGGTACCCGGCCCCGTAGATCCACAGGGCCGTGCGCCCCTGGCGCCGCACCACCCGGGCGATGGCCTCGCGCCGCTCCTGGTCCACCTTCCAGGCATTCAGAAAGATGTAGAGCTTGTAGGGCGGCAGCCGGCCCTCGGCCAGGTCCTGCAGGAGGTACACGTCGTGCGGAGCGCCGAAGCGGGCCAGGCCCTGCACCCGCTGGTAAAAGATGCCGGGCAGGTTGAAGCTGTTGCGGAGGGTCTCGTGGATGAAGCTCTCGTCGTCGATCAGCACCGCCACCTCAGCCTGGGGGCCGCGGTCGAGGTGCAGCGAGAATTCTCCCAGCCGCTGGAAGCGCCGCAGCCAGGGATTGAAAGGGCTGGGCTCGGTGTGCGGGTGGTTCAGGTAGGTGCCGGCCGGGTGGTCGGCGAACCACCAGATGGCCATCGCATGGGTGAGGGCATAGCCCATGCAGCGCTGGTGGATGGCCGCCGCGTGCGCAAAAGCGTAGTTGCGGCCATCCGGGTCCATCAGGTTGTGGAGGCGCGAGTCCTCCTCGTAGATGTAGAGCTTGCCGTGCAGGCGCACCGACTCGCTTGGCGGCATGGCCAGGCCGTCCCCACCCAGGCCCCGGAAGGCGTACCCGTACGGGCTGACGATGAAGTCCACCTCCGGGGCCTCCAGCACCCGGCGCAGCCCCAGGTGGCCGCTGCGCTGAATGGTCGAGTACCCCCCGTCGATGGGCGCCCCGAAGTAGCAATCGTTCCAGGCTTGGTCCATCAGGTAGCCAAAAAAGGCCCCTGCCAGAGCATGGCCCCCGGTGAGGGTCTTGACCTTGCGGCAGAAGCCGATCAGGCGCTGGGCGGTTAACTCGGCCAGGGCATGGTAGTAGTCGATGACCGGGCGTTCTTTGGCCGCATCGCGGAAATGCCACTGGGTGGTGGCGTGCTGGGCGGCCCAACTCGGCACTTCGGCACTAGCAAAGCTCGCCCCCGGATCGGCCCAGGCCGCCCGCAACCGCCCCTCGTCCTCCCCGTATGCCCGGCGCAGCCAGGCGCGAAAATAGCGGCGCATGGGCTCGCTGTAGTCGCCGGTGAGCGCGCTCATGGAGGTAGTGTTCTTGATCCACTCGCCGCAGATGCCCGGGCAGAGCTGGTAGGCGACCACCCGCTCCGCCAATCCCCACTGTCGCAGGTGGCGAACATAGCCTTCAAGCAATTCCTCCACCTGGGTTCGCCACACCTCCGAGGCATAGGACATATTGAGCCGGCGCCCCTCCGAGTCGATCTCGCATTCCTTCGGATACAGCTCGTTCCACCAGGGGGCAGTCTCCAAATAGATGCGCAGGTGGAAGAGGGCCTGGGGATCGGCACGCAGGATGCTGCGGAGGAAGGGCTCCAGGATGGAAAAATCGAAGTGCCCCTGACGGCCCGGCCCCGGCCCGCACCACTCGTTGCCGATGCCCGAGGCATAGAGGTGAACCCCGGCCTCGCCGAAGGCGCGGATGGCCCCCTCGTTGGGCAGGCTGCCGTCCGCAGCCAGCGGGGCCGAGAGCCACTGCATACTGGCAAAGGTGGGCACCCCGTCGAGGAAGAGCGTGGGGGCGCCCCGGTGCTGCCGAATCTCGGCCTTCACGATTTGCGGTTGGGGATGCGTTTCAGCAGTTGGAGCGGCTGCACGATCTTGCGGCGCTCCGGGGTGAGCCGGGCTAGCAACTCGGGGGAAGGCTGGTACCCAAAGCGGAAATTGCCCCAGGAAGGCCCATAGCGGTACACCACCACCCGCCGCTCGCCCGCATTCTGGCGCCGGGCCGAGCCGTGCGAGATCCCATCCACAAAGATCAGCGCGTCCCCGGCCTTGAGCTGCACCTCGATGGCCCCGGCCGCCCCTTCCACCGTGGCCCCCTCCGGTTTCATGCGGTGGGCGGCCAGTGCTGGGTGGGGGAAATTGGCCTTGTGGCTGCCGGGGATGAGCATGGTGCCCCCGTCGCCAGGCCCCACCTCGGTCAGCGCCGCCAGGATGTTCACCTGGCCACACATGAAGCGGCCGTTGTGGTAGCGGAACTGGTTGCGCATGATCCCCGGCGTCGCCCCCGAATGCAGGCCGATGGCCTCGCCGGGGCCGCGGAAGTTGGCGAAGTTCTCGTCGATGAAGAGCGGGCCGTGGTGGTAGTCGAAGGTGCCGGCCCCGCCGACGAAATGTTTGATCTTCTCGATCCACGCGGGGTGGTCGATAAGCCGCTCGAAGGGCTCCCCCGCCTCGTAGACCTGCTGGTAGTTGAGCCCGTCCCTGGTGCCGTAGGTATGGGCGTGTACATAGCCGTGCCACTCGCCCGGAGCCAAGCGCGGGATAGTGTCGAGGCAGGTGTCGAGTTCGGCCACCTCGGCGGGGCTGAGGGCCTGGCGCAGGACGACAAAACCCTGCAGATCGAACAGGTAGGTTTCCAGATCTGTCGGTGCAGCCGGAGCAGTCATCGCCACCTCATCTCAGAAACCCGCGTCCACGGCACAGAGCACAAAGAGCAAAGGCAGGTACACCACCGAGGCCCGCAGCAGCCGGCGGGCATGGACCTCGGAGCGCGACCAGGCCAGCGAAACCCCTGCCCCCAGCAGCCCCAGGCCCAGCAGCAACGCCCCGTAGAGATAGACCACCCCGGAGATGCCCAGCAAGGTGGGCAGGGCCGAGGCCCCGATCAGCAGCACCGAGAAGGCGACGATGTGCCGGCAGGTGCGCCGGCCCTCGGGCTCCACCACCGGCAGCATCTTGAAGCCCCCCCGCTGGTAGTCCTCGCGGAAGATCCAAGCGATGGCGTAGAAGTGGGGGTGCTGCCAGGCGAAGAGGATGAGGAAGAGGGCCAGGGCCCCCGATTCGAGCTGGCCGGTGGCCGCGGTCCAGCCCCCCACCGGGGGCAGGGCCCCAGGGATGGCGCCGATGGAGGTGTTGAGCCAGGTCAGGCGCTTCATCGGGGTGTAGACCACCACGTAAAGGAAGGCCGACAGCAGGGCTAGGAAGGCGGTGAGCAGATTGGCCCCCAGTAGCAGCACCGCCACCCCGCCCAGCACCAGGCACAACCCGAAGGACATGGCCGTCGAGGGTTTGACCAGGCCGGCGGGCAGGGGCCGGTTGCGGGTGCGCTCCATGGCCCCGTCCACATCGCGTTCGAGGTAGTGGTTGAGCACCGCCGAGCCGCCCACCACCCAGGCCGTTCCCAGCAGGGTATAGAGGAAGAGGGGCAGGGAATGGATGCCCCGGTCCCCCAAAAAAAACCCTAATGCCGTGGTGACCAGCACCAGGCTAAGTATGCGCGGCTTGGTCAGATCGAGGTACGCGGCAAAGGGAAAACCGGCCCCTGCTGTGGCTACACGGATCGACATCGCACCGTCCATTGCCAGGTTAAGCGTCAAAATATAAGCAAATTCAGCGCTTCTGCCAGGCCCGATTGACAGGGTTCCACCCCCCGGCTATTATACCCCCATGTCCGCGAAAATCGCCGCTAAAATGGCCGCCCTGGCCGCCCAGATCGAGGAGCACAACCACCGCTACTACGCCCTGGCCGCCCCCACCGTCTCGGACCAGGAGTACGACCGGCTCCTGGCCCAGCTCCAGGCCCTAGAAACAGCCCACCCCCAATTGCGCCGCCCCGATTCCCCCACCCTGCGGGTGGGCGGGGCCCCCACCAGCCAGTTCCCCACCCACCGCCACGAACGCCCCATGCTCAGCCTGGACAACAGCTACTCGCGCCAGGACCTGCTGGAGTTCGACCGGCGGGTGCGCGAGGCCCTGCCCGACGAGGGGGTCGAGTACATGGCTGAACTCAAGATCGACGGGGTAGCCCTCAGCCTGCACTACGAGGACAGCCTGCTGGTGAGGGCGGTGACCAGGGGCGACGGGGTGCAGGGCGACGAGATCACCGCCAACGCCCGCACCATCCGCAGCATCCCCCTGCGCCTGCGCCAACCCGGCGTCCGCGCCGAGGTGCGCGGCGAGGTCTACATGGCCGCCGCGGACTTCGCCGCCCTCAACCGGGGCCGCGAGGAGGAAGGCGAGGCCCTCTTCGCCAACCCGCGCAACGCCACCGCCGGCTCCCTCAAACTGCAAGATCCCCGCCTGGTGGCCGGCCGCCGGCTGCGCTTCTTCGCCTACTGGCTGCACCACCCCGAGGGGGCTGCAACCCAGCGCGGGCAACTGGAGGCCCTGGAGCGCTGGGGCCTGCCGGTCAATCCCGAACGCACCCGCTGCGCCACCATCGAGGAGGTCTTCGTCTTCTGCGACCAGTGCGAGGCCCGGCGCGAGCGCCTGCCCTACGAGATCGACGGGGTGGTGGTCAAGGTGGACAGCCTGGACCAGCAGCGCCGCCTGGGGCACACCGCCAAGAGCCCCCGCAGCGCCATCGCCTACAAGTTCCGCGCCGCCCAGGCCCGCACCCGGCTCAAGGACATCGCCCTGCAGGTGGGCCGCACCGGCACCCTCACCCCGGTGGCCCTGCTCGATCCGGTGAGCCTGGCCGGCAGCACCGTGCAGCGGGCCACCCTGCACAACGAGGACGAGATCCGCCGCCGCGACCTGCGCAAGGGGGACATGGTAATTCTGGAAAAAGGAGGGGACGTGATCCCCAAGGTGGTGGGCGTGGTCCTCGAAGAGCGGCCCTCCTGGGCAAAGCCCTTCGAGTTTCCCCAGCACTGCCCGGCCTGCCAGTCCCCCCTGGTGCGCGACCCCGAGGAGGCGGCCACCCGCTGCGAGAATCCCGCCTGCCCGGCCCAGCTCAAGCGCCGGCTGGAGCACTTTGCCGGCCGCGGGGCCCTCGATATCGAGGGCCTGGGCCCGGCGGTGGTGGACCAGCTGGTGGACCGCAACCTGGTCCGCGACGTGGGCGATCTCTACGACCTTGACCTCGAAACCCTGGCCGGCCTGGAGCGCCTGGCAAAAAAATCCGCCCGCAACCTGCTCGACGGCCTGGAGCGCAGCCTGCAGCGCCCCTTCCACCGGGTGCTCTTCGGCCTGGGCATCCGCCACGTGGGGGCCACCGTGGCCCTGGCCCTGGCCCGCCACTTCCGCACCCTCGACGCCCTCGCCCGCGCCACCGCCGAGGAATTGGAGGCCGTGGCCGATATTGGCCCCACCATCGCCCACAGCACCAGCGCCTTCTTCGCCAATCCCCAGAACCAGCCCCTGCTGGCCAAGCTGCGCCGGGCCGGCCTGCAACTGACCCTGCCCGAGGAGGAGGAGGCCGCCCCGCCCAGCTTCTTCACCGACAAGACCGCGGTGCTGACCGGCGCCCTGATGCACCACACCCGCGAACAGGCCACCGCCTATATCCAGCGCCTGGGCGGGAGAGTGGCCGCCAGCGTCAGCAAAAAGACCGACTTCGTCGTCGCCGGGGAGAACGCCGGCTCCAAGCTGGACAAGGCGCGCGATTTGGGGGTATTGGTGCTGAGCGAGGAGGAATTCATCGCGAAGCTGGCCGAGGCAGGGCTGGTGGTGGCGCCGGATCAGCCGTAGCCGAACTCCTCCAGATCCTCCTCCCGATCCCGCCAGTCGGGCCGCACCTTCACCCACAACTCCAGGTACACCTGCTGCTCCAAGAACCCCTCCAGCAGCCGGCGGGCCTCCTTGCCGATACTGCGCAGCCTGGCCCCCCCCTTGCCGATGAGGATGCCCTTCTGGCTCTCGCGCTCCACATAGACCGTGGCGCCGATATAGGTCTTGGGCAGGCGCTCGGCGAATTCCTCGATCACCACGTTGATGGCGTAGGGCAATTCATCGCTGAGTTGCTCAAAGGCTGCCTGGCGGATGAACTCGGCGGCGAAGAAGCGCTCGGGCTGCTCGGCCACCATGTCCTCGGGGTAGAGGAAGGGGCCGGCGGGCAGCAGGGCGGCAAGCTGGTCGAGCAGCGCCGGCAGGTGGTCGCCCCGCAGCGCCGAGACCGGCAGGAACTGCTCCAGGCCCAGTTCCCGCGCCAACGCCGGGGCCAGGTCCCGCAGGCCCTGCGGGGGCAGCAGGTCCACCTTGTTGAGGGCCGCCACCAGGGGCTTGTGATTGTGGGCGACAAAGTCCCGCACCAGCTCCCAGCGGTCGCGGGGGCTGGTGGCGTCGATGAGCAACAGCACCGCGTCGGCGTCGCGCACCGCCAGCTCGATCTGGCGGGCCATGAGCCGGTGCAGCCGGTACCGGGGTTCGAGCAGACCGGGGGTATCGAGGAAGATCATCTGCGCCCCAGGGCGGCTGAGGATGCCCAGCACCCGGCCCCGGGTGGTCTGGGGCTTGGCGGTGACGATGGAGAGGGGTTGGCCCAGGCAGGTGTTGAAGAGAGTGGACTTGCCGGCGTTGGGCCGGCCGATCAGGGCGATGTACCCGCAGCGGGAGGAGGGATCAGAAGGCGAGATTGGCGGAGACCCGGTAGGTGGGATCGAGTCCATCGTGCTCCAGGTAGGCCAGGTCCAGGGCCAGGCGCCGGTGGGGTTGCAGCCCCAGGCCAAAGGCGCGGCGTTCTTCTTCCAAACCCGCCCGCAGGGCGATGTTTTTGTACCAGTACTCGCAGCCGGCATTGAGCGGGGCGGCCCCCGACTCGTCCTCGGCCTCGCCCCCCCCGCGGCTGGCCAGCAGGGCCGTGGCCCGGCCCCCGGCCAGGGGCAGGCTCCAGGCCATGCCCACCTGCAGCGAGGGCTGGATGCGATCGGTGGTGTCGGTATTCCAGATCAGGGGGGTGGTGCTCAGGTCGCGCAGGTTGGCGGCCAGGGCCAGGCCCCAGCCCAAACGCAGGCGCAGTCCCGCGTCGAGGCCAAAGCCGTAGGCGTGATAACTGCCCACGCTGCTGTAGAGCAGCTTGAGGCTGGCCCCCACTTCGAGCCGCCGGTGCACCCGCCGCCCCCCCGACAGGTACAGGGCGTAGTCGGCGCTGGTCTCCTCCGAGAGCAGCACCGGCCGGTTGTCCGGGCCGATGGGCTGGGAGGGGTCCTGCAGGGCGGTGAAGGGAACCTGGGCCACCCCCACCCGCAGCAGGCTGAAGGCCAGGTTGCCCAGGCGGGTGCGGGGCAGGGCCAGGGCGGCGAAATCCCCGTCCACCAGGCCAAAGCGCTCCTCGTGGGTGAGGTGGAGTTGCCGGCCTTCCAGGGCGGCCAACCCCGCCGGGTTCCAGTACCCGGCCGTGGCCCCCTCGGCCAGGGCCACGTACGCCCCGCCCAGGGCCAGGGCCCGTGCATCTGCCCCCAGGGCCAGGCGTTCGCCGGCGTACGCCGAGGCCGCGCCGGCAGAACCGGCCAGGGCAGACAGGCAGAGGCAGGAGAGGGAAAGGGCGAAGAGGGTTTTCATCGGGTGCTCAATCTTAACAGAACCCCCCGGCGAGTGTCAAGAGACGAGGAAGAGGCGCAGGTCCATCACGTTGGTGCCGGTGGGGCCGGTATGCAGCAGGTCCCCCAGGGCCGCGAAGAAGGGATACGCATCGTTCTCCCGCAGGTGAGCCGCCGCCGAGAAGCCCAACTGGCGGGCCCGCTGCACCGTGCCGCCCTCGGCAATGGCGCCGGCCGCGTCGGTGGGGCCGTCGGTGCCGTCGGTGCCCCCGCAGAGGCAGGTGATCCTGTCCCATCCGTCCAGGTGCAGGGCCGCGGCCAGGGCGAACTCCTGGTTGCGCCCGCCCTTGCCCTTGCCGCGCAGGGTGACGGTGGTCTCCCCCCCGCTGATGATACAGGCCGGTGGGGCCAGGGGCCTCCCGCTGGCGCAGACCTCCTGGGCGATGGCCGCGTGGACCCCGGCCACTTCGCGGGTCTCCCCGGCGATGCGCGAGGAGAGCACCAGGGTCTGGTACCCGAGGCCGCGGGCCTCTGCCTCGGCCGCCTCGATGGCCAGGGCATTGCTGCCCACCACCCCGGTGCGGGTGCGGGAGAAACAGGGATCGCCCTCTTTGGGGGTCTCGGGCTCCTGGCCGGCTGCCCCGGCCTCCAGGTGGCCCAGCACCGCCCCAGGCAATTGTCCGCGCAATTGGTATCGCTCGACCAGTTCCAGGCAATAACCAAAGGTGGTGGCGTCGGGGTGGGTGGGGCCCGAGGCAATGGTGTCGAGGCGGTCGCCGATCACGTCGGAGATCAGCAGCGAAACCACCCGGGCTGGGCTGGCCAGCCTAGCCAATTGCCCGCCTTTGGCCTTGGAGAGGTGCTTGCGGAAGGCGTTGATCTCCTCGATGGGCGCCCCGCAGGCCAAAAGCGCCCCGGTGGTGGCCTGCTTGTCGGCCAGGGTGAGCCCCGCAGCCGGGGCCGGCATCAGCGCTGAGCCGCCCCCCGAGAACAAACAGAGCACCAGGTCATCGGGACTTAGGTCTTCCAGCAGCCCCAGCATCCGCTCGGTGCCCTCGACCCCGGCCTGGTCTGGCAGGGGATGACCGCACTCGGCGGTGATGATGCGGGATAGCGGGAGGGTGTGGCCGTACTTGGTGTTGATGGCCCCGGCGCTGATCCGCCCGCCCAGGACCTCTTCGGTGGCGGCGGCCATGGCCGGGGTGGCCTTGCCCGCGCCGATCACCAGCAGTCGGGCATCTGTCTTGAGGGGATAGGGCTGATCGAGGATGCGCAGGCCGTCCCCCTCCAGGGCCAGGGCCCGGCGCACGCACTGCCCCGGATCGGCGGCGCGCAGGGCTGCGGCGAAGATCTGCCGGGCGTGGGCGCGGCGCTGGCCGGCGTCGAAGGCCATGCGGCTCAGAAGCGCCGCATCAGCCCCACCACCTTGCCGGCGATGCGGAAATTGACGGCCTCTGGCGAGACCACGATGGGGGCGAAGGCCTCGTTCTCGGGCAGCAGCCTCACCCCTTCCGGCGAGGGGTGGTAGCGCTTGACCGTGGCCTCCTCGTCGAGCAGGGCCACGACGATGTCGCCCCGCTCGGCCCGCTCCTGGTGCCGGGCCAGGACGATGTCCCCGTCGAGGATGCCGGCGTTCTTCATGCTCTCGCCGTGGACCCGCAGGGCGAAGAGTTCACCCGAGGCGGGCAGCAGCGATTTGTCCACCTGGAGGGTGCTCTCGATGTTCTGGGTGGCCAGGATGGGCTGGCCGGCGGCCACCCGGCCGATGAGGGGCACCTCGCGGATCTCGGCAGAAAGGGGGGCCTGCTCGAGGAAATCGGCCAACTCGATGCCCCGGGAGAGCCGGGCGTGCCGGCGGATATAACCCTTCTTCTCCAGGGCCGCCAGGGTGGTGCGCACCCCGTTGGTGGAGTTGATCTCGAAGACCTCCATGATCTCGCGGATGGTGGGCGGGGCCCCCCGGCTGCGGATGGTCTGGGCGATGAAATCGTAGATGCTCTGCTGGCGGGCGGTTAATTTTTTGCGCATGTCCGGCTCCGTTTCAGATCGCGGGGAGAGGCGGAGTACTACTGCTATAATAGATACTGCCCAAAAGTTCATTTGTCAAGAGACCGCCACTTCCCGGTAGCAAAACTGGCAGATTTTCATATAATTATGTGACAGGCCGCCGCCCCGGAGGGAAATATGCACCGACGCAGGATTTCGTGGGGATTGCTGGCTGCCCTGGGCTTTGCCCTCCAGCCTGCCTGGGGTGCGCCGCCCCCCCTACCCCACTGGGCCGCGGCCCAGACCCCCAGCAGCCAGGCGGGTTCGAGCTGGCGGCCCGCCTTCAGCGGCCGCACCCTCCTGGGGTTGGCCCTGGCCGGGGGCGGCTACTATTTCGTCAAGAAGGGCTTCGACTACCACCGCGAGGCCGACGCCCTGTACGACCGCTACCTCGACGCCCTGAACCCGGCCGAGATCTCCCTGCTCTACGAGCGCACCAACAAGCGGGACCTGAAAAGCAAGGTGAGCTGGGCTCTGGGCGGGGTCATGGCGGTGGGCGGCATCCGCCTGGCCTTTGGCCGCCAACTCGCCGCCCTGCACCTCGACCTGGCGGGCCGCAATCCGGGCGCCCGCCTCGAACTTTACCGCCCCTTCTGACCCCATGTCCCGCACCCGCCGCCGACCCGACCCCCGCCCCCTGCTCCTGCGCTGGGGGGTGAGCGCTCTGGCCCTGGCTCTGGCCCTGGGCTGCGGCCGCGAGCGCCGCAACCCCCTGGACCCCGAGACCAGCCTGGTGAAGGAGCGGCTCTCGCCGCCCACCACCCTCGCCGCCACTCCCGGCAAGGGCCTGGTCCGCCTCCAGTGGGCCGGCTTCTCCAGCCGGCTCCTGGCCGGCTACGCCCTCTACCGCGCCGAGCAGGTAAACGGAGAATACGCCTGGGTACCGGGCGACGGGGACGCGGCGATGGGCATCACCACCAGCCAGAACACCTTCGTGGATTCGGCGGGGCTGGTGCCGCGGACCTACTACTACCGCATCGCCTCCGTCGATACCAGCGGCGCCCTCAGCCGGCAATCCTCCTTCGTGGCGGTGACGGTGCAGCCCGACGCCACCCCCCCAGCTGCCCCCCAGAACCTCTCGGTGGTGGCGGATCTGGGCACCAATGGCCACCTGCTCTTGCGCTGGACCCCGCCGGACCGCGACGCCGACGGGGGCGAGCTGACCGGCCTGGCCGGTTTCCTGATCCTGCGCTCGGAAGGGAGCGGCGCGTCCCTGGCGCCGTTGGACACGGTGGACGCCCAGACCGGGGAATACAGCGATACGGGTTTGAAGGGGGCCACGGTGTACGTCTACGCGCTGCAAGCCTTCGATCCGGACGGCAACTACAGCCCGCTTTCGCTGCCGGGCCAGGCGGCCACGCGCGGGGTGCTGCCGGCCACCGGCCTGAACGCTGTGGGGGAGATAGAGCGGATAGAGCTGCGCTGGAACCGCAGCCTGGACGCGGCCCTGGCCGGGTACAACGTGTACCGGGCCGACCGCTCGGACGGGGCGTACCTGCGGCTGGAAGGCGGCGAAGGTACCCCCTTCACCACCGGCCGCACGGCCTACGTGGATTCGAATCTGTCAGGGGGACGGGCGTATTACTACCGGGTGAGCGCAGTGACCGCCGCCGAGGAGAGCGCCTTGTCGGAGTTCGCCGGAGCTGCCGCCCTGCCCGACACCCTGGCCGAGGCCGGTCTGCCCTGACCGGCGCCCCTGCCCGCGATCAATCCTTCTCCCGCGCCATCTGCCACTTGAGGACCGCGTCGAGGATTTCGTCTATATTCTTCGGTTTGACAGCGGAATTTTCTGCCGGGACCTCGGCAAAGTGCTCCTGCAACTGGCGCATGCTGCCGGCGATGGTGTCGATGGCCAGCGAGAGCTGCTGGCGGTCGTCCGCGGAGATGCCCAGTTGTTCACTCCGTTCCAACTCGCTGTGCAGGAGCGAGTAAACCTCCAGCATCCGCGCCGTCTGGATCTTGATGCGGTCGATGCGCTGCTTCTGGGAAAAGGCGGTCATGATGAGTCCTTTCTGCGGGCACGGCACAGGGAGCAGGGAGTGATCCCCTACCAAGCAATACCCGTTCCAGGTCATGACGCCCCTTGAGCTGCGCAACCGGGTGGCCGCCTTCCTCCGCCAGGTGGCCGGGGTGCGCGCCGGCGACCGGCTGCTGGTGGCCCTCTCCGGCGGTCTGGACTCGGCAGTGCTGCTGGATCTTCTGGCCGGGCTCCGGGGCGAGTTGGAACTGCACCTGCGCGCGGCGCATTTCGACCATCAACTGCGCCCCGGCTCGGCGGCGGATTCCCGCTTTGCCTGCCAACTGGCCGCGGCCCGGGGCCTGCCCATCTCCTGCGGCAGCGGCGAGGTGGCCGGCCACGCCCGCCGGCAGCGCCTTTCCCTCGAAGCGGGGGCCCGCCAGTTGCGCTACGACTTCCTCGACGAGGTGGCCCGGGCCACCGGCTGCCAGTACATCGTTCTGGGCCATCACGCCGGCGACCAGGCCGAGACCCTGCTTTTGCACCTCTTGCGCGGCAGCGGCGCCGCCGGCCTGGGGGCCATGCGCCCGCTGCGTCAGGGGCGGTACCTGCGCCCCCTGCTGGAGATCGAGCGCTCGATCCTGGCCGCCTATGCCCAGGCAGAGGGGATCGAATTCCGCGAGGACCCCTCCAACGCCGACCTGCGCTTCGCGCGCAACCGGGTGCGCCGCGAACTGATCCCCCAGCTCCAGGCCCGCTACAACCCCAGGCTGATCCAGGCCCTGGGCCGGACCGCCCGCATCCTCCAGGCCGAGGACGAGTTCCTGGCCGGGATGGCGCAAGAGGCTTTGCGGACAGTCGTTTGCGAACGTTCCCCCCTCAAGATTGTCCTTGCTGCCCCCCCGCTGGTAAATTATCATATAGCGGTCCAGCGGCGTATCGTGAGGATGCTCTTCGAGGCCCAGGGTCAGGGGCCTTTTGATTTTGACCTGCTGGAGGTGGTGCTGGAATTGGCCCGCCGTCCTGCTTCCGGCCCGGTTTCCCTGGCCGCCGGCTGGCGGGCGCAGCGGTGCGGCGAGCGCCTTATCCTGCGCTGCGGCCAGCTGCCCCCCGTCGAGGCTCAGATCCAATGCCCCGGCCGGACGGCGCTTCCTTCCCGAAACTGCACCCTGGTGGCCGAACTGCTGCCGGCGGCCCGTTTTCCCGGGCTGCGGCCCGGGTTGGGCGTCTGGCGGGCCGCCTTCGACGCCGAGGCCCTGGCCGGGCCGCTGACCCTGCGCAGCCCGCGCCCCGGCGACCGCTTTCAACCCCTGGGCCTGCAAGGCCGCAAGAAGCTGAGCGACTTCCTCATCGACCGCAAATGGCCGCGCCTCCTCCGGGATGAACTGCTGCTTTTGACCTGCGGCGGCCAGCTCGCCTGGGTGGCGGGGCTGGAGATCGGCCACCCCTTCCGGGTCAGGCCGGAGAGCCGCCGCCTGCTGCTTTTGGAACTGCAACGCGACTGAGAAGCGAGGATCATGGACCGCAGAGAAGACCCCCCGCGGGAAAACCCCGAATCGCGCCGGCGCCCCGGCCAGGACGACCGCTCGCGCTCGCGCTGGCGCCGGCCCATGCGCACCCGCGCCTTCTGGATCTTCTTCTTTCTGGTGCTGGTCTTCGCCTTCAAGTTCTTCGGCAGCATGCCCTCCGATGCCAGGGTCATCTCCTACAATCAGTACCGCGAGCACCTGCGCAACGGCTACATCGAGCGGGCCGAGGTCATCGGCGACTCCGAGTTCCACGGCGTCCTGCGCAACGGCCAGCGCTTCACCGTCAACCTGGGCCCCATCGACGCGGCCACCAAGCAGGAATGGGAGGCGATGGGGGTCAGCTTCGTCTTCAAGGAAAAGCCCTTCCAGTGGTACAGCGTGCTGATCACCGTGCTGCCCTGGCTGCTCTTCATCGCCATCTGGATCTTCATGCTGCGCCAGATGCAGGGCGGGCCGCGCGGCCTCTTCTCCTTTGGCAAGAGCCGGGCCAAACTGCTGATGGAGGACAAGAAGAAGACCACCTTCCAAGACGTGGCCGGCGCCGACGAGGCCAAGCAGGAACTGGAGGAGATCATCGAGTTCCTCAAGGACCCCAGGAAGTTCCAGCGCCTGGGCGGCCGCACCCCCAAGGGGGTTTTGCTCATCGGCCCGCCGGGCACCGGCAAGACCCACCTGGCCCGGGCCGTGGCCGGCGAGGCCGGGGTGCCCTTCTTCAGCATCAGCGGCTCTGATTTTGTCGAGATGTTCGTGGGGGTGGGCGCCTCGCGGGTGCGCGACCTCTTTGAGCAGGCCAAGGCCAGCGCCCCCTGCATCATCTTCATCGACGAGATCGACGCGGTGGGCCGCCACCGGGGGGCCGGCATCGGCGGGGGTCACGATGAGCGGGAGCAGACCCTCAACCAGTTGCTGGTGGAGATGGACGGCTTCGAGTCCAACGACGGGGTGATCCTCATCGCCGCCACCAACCGCCCCGACGTGCTGGACCCGGCCCTCCTGCGCCCGGGCCGCTTCGACCGCCGGGTGGTGGTGGGCCTGCCCGACGTGCGGGGCCGCGAGGGCATCCTCAAGGTCCACACCCGCCACACCCCCCTGGCTCCCGACGTCGATCTGAAACATCTGGCCCAGGGCATGCCTGGCCTGGCCGGGGCGGACCTCGAAAACGTGGTCAACGAGGCAGCGCTCCTGGCCTCGCGCCGCAACCGCGACAACGTCACCATGCTCGACCTGGAGGAGGCCAAGGACAAGGTGATGCTGGGGGCCGAGCGCAAGAGCATGGTGATGACCCCGGAGGACAAGCGCCTGGCCGCCTACCACGAAGCCGGCCACGCCCTGGTGGCCAAGCTGGTGCCCGGCGCCCCCCCCATCAACAAGGCGGTGATCGTGCCACGCGGCCAGACCATGGGCATGGTCTCCTTCCTTTCCGACGAGCGCCACTCCATTTCCGAGTCCCGCCTCAAGGCCCACCTGGTCACCACCCTGGGGGGCTGCTGCGCCGAGCTGCTGGTCTTCGGGGAGCGCACCACCGGGGCCCAGGCCGACTACAAGCAGGCCACTTCCCTGGCCCGCTCCATGGTCTGCGAGTGGGGCATGAACAAGTCCCTGGGCCCCCTGGCCCTGGGCGGCGACGACCACCACGTCTTCCTGGGCAAGGAGTTCTCGCGCACCCGCCACCTCAGCGAACAGACCGCCCAGGCCATCGACCAGGAGATCCGCGCCCTGGTGGTTGAGGCCGAGACCGAGGCCACCCAACTGCTCAAGGCCAACGAAACCAAGTTACACGAGCTGGCCGGAGCCCTGCTCGAATACGAGGTGCTGGACAGCCGCGAGATCGACCGCTTGCTCGCCGGGCAACCGGCCAAGGTCCCTGAAAGGGATAAAATCCTTGAAGGGGACAAGGTCCCTGAAAGAGATAAGCCCCAGGCCGGCAACCCGGCCCCCCCGCCATGATCTGGGCCCTGGGCGACCGGACCCTCGACTTCCGCGAGCGCCTCCAGATCATGGGCATCCTGAACGTCACCCCGGATTCCTTTTACGACGGCGGGGCGTACTTGGACCCGGCCCGGGCCGTGGAGCGCGGCCTGCAACTGGCCGAGGAAGGGGCCGATCTCATCGACGTGGGCGGCGAATCCACCCGCCCGCCCCTTTACGGGGAGCGTCAGCCCGTGAGCACCGAGGATGAGTGCCGCCGGGTCCTACCGGTGATCGAGGGCCTGCGCCGCCACACCCGCCTCCCGCTCTCCATCGACACCACCAAGTCCCTGGTGGCCCGCCGCGCCCTGGAGGCCGGTGCCGACATCGTCAACGACATCAGCGCCCTGCGCGACGACCCTGCCCTGGCCGGGGTGGCCGCCGCCCACCGCGCCCCGGTGATCCTGATGCACCGCGCCCCGCCCTCCCCCGATCCGACCGACCCGGCCCTCTCTGTGCGCGATTTCCTCGCCCAACGCCTGGAGGCAGCCCGGCAGGAGGGCATCAAGTCCTTGGCCGTGGACCCTGGGCTGGGCTTCGGCAAGACCCTCCAAGGCAACTTCTCCCTGCTGCGCCGCCTGGAGGTCTTCGCCGACCTGGGCTGCCCGGTGCTGGTGGGTGCCTCGCGCAAATCCTTCATCTGGCAAACCCTGGACCTAAACCCGGACCAAAGTTTAGAGGGCAGCCTGGCCGTGGCCGCCCTGAGCGCCGCCGGGGGGGCCCACCTTTTGCGGGTCCACGACGTCAAAGAGACGGTGCGGGCCGTGCGCGTGGCGCAGGCCGTGGCCAGGGCCTGAGGGAGGGCAGGTCGTGCTCAAGGACAAACTGGTCCTCTTCCACCTCTTCGGCTTCCTACCAGTCTCGCTTATCTCCCTCTTCGATATCGCCATCGTCAGCTTCATCTTCTACCGGCTGATGCTGCTGATCCGCGGCACCCGGGCCTCGCAGATGCTGCTGGGCTTCTTCCTGCTGGTCAGCGTGGCCCTGGCCGCCCCCCTCTTGCAAATGGATGCTTTCGCCTGGCTACTGGACCAGGTGCGCTCCATCCTGCTCATCATGCTGGTCATCCTCTTCCAGGCCGAGCTGCGACGGATGCTGGTCTCCCTGGGCCAGAGCCGGGTGATAAGCTGGTTCTATAAAAAGGAGTCCAACCGAGTCATCGCCGCAGTAGTGGCCGGGGCCGTGCAGTTGAGCGAGCGGGGCTACGGGGCGCTGATCGTGCTAGTGCGCGAGGTGGGATTGGGCCCCATCATTGAGACCGGGGTGCCGCTCAATGCCGAGGTCTCCGCGGATCTTTTGACTACCGTCTTCACCCCCCGCTCCCCCCTGCACGACCAGGCCGTGGTCATCCAGAACGAGACTCTGGTGGCCGCCCGCTGCACCCTGCCCCTGGCCGAGGAGGTGGAGGACAAGCGCCTGGGCACCCGCCACCGGGCGGCCCTGGGCCTGTCCCAGGAATCGGACGCGGTGTGCGTGGTGGTCTCTGAGGAGAGCCGCGCCATCTCCCTTGCCATCGGCGGGGAGCTGATCCGCGGCCTGAGCGCCGCCCAACTCAAGCAGCGTCTCACCGAGTTGATAACCCGCAAGGAACCCAAGGAAAGCGCCGCCGGAAACGCTTGATTTTTATGTTGACACCCCCTCCCTGCCCGTCTACATTATCGGAATAAATATTTTATTTATCGAATAAATATCGCCTATGAAGGGCAAGGAACTCCGCCAGTCCAGAATCCGCGAACTCTTGCAGGATTCGGACCTGGAGACCCACGAGATGCTGGC
>Ga0194132_10005915_pt1 | contig 19395 bp, 29 predicted proteins | sample TA2KigOf80mmetaG_FD_148612 | JGI IMG/M metagenome (GOLD analysis project Ga0194132, IMG submission 148612) | Freshwater microbial communities from Lake Tanganyika, Tanzania - TA2015054 Kigoma Offshore 80m | ecosystem: Environmental > Aquatic > Freshwater > Lake | place: Tanzania: Lake...
TAGCAGCATGTAGTTTTCTTGAATAATCGTCGTCTGTTTCTTGTATAACTTTTCCCTTTTTCCTGTCATAAGTATAATAGTAGGGCTTCCACTTTTTCGGTTTTTCAATACCAGCCATAGTCAGCAACTCTTCAGGAGTACGCGCATTAAATAAAAACTCATCAGCACCTCTTTCTCTTTCACTAATTGTAAACCCAGGGGTAATTTTCACTTCATCATCAGTAGACTCTTCTTTTTTTTTCTTTTTTTTGTTTTTAGATTTTTCTTCTTCGATAGGTTCTTCTACCCGTGCTACAAATGTATCATAAAGTTTTTTACCCACCACCGTTCTTGGCATAGGTCCTGATACAACAGGTGCTTGTAAGTTTTCAAGGTATCGGTTATACGCAGCCATTATTATATCCATCTGTTGTCTATTATTAGCTTCTCGTTGTGCGCGATCAGCTTTTACGCGATCAGTTACGCGATCAGCGTTGAATAAAGCCATAGTAATACCTCTTAAATAATTTCACAACCCCCAGCCGTACAAGCCATAGAGTGTGAAGATGTTGTTGTGTCATTTAACTCATAATCCTTTAACTTAGAAAAATCTACAAGAACTTTTGGAGACATATTATAGGTACGAGCATCAATAGCTTCAAAGGGAGCTTGAGCATATGTATGGTCGCACTTGGGTAAGAATGATATACCAGATATCTTATCAAAGTTTTTCCAAACCCAGTTACCAATTTCTAAGAACTCATCATCTGTATAAGACACAGTAATACTGGGCTTGTGATGACAATAGAATTGTTGATAGTCTAACCATAGCTGTAGATGCTCCATTGCTCCTAGTGTTTCACTGGTTTGTGTACCCAGTTCTGCTCTTTGGGGAAATGTAAACACAGCTGTAGACTCGGGATTCATTACACAATCTTCTACCGTCACTCCCTGATCTTTCATCATAGTATACATTGGGTCTTTCTTATCCAACCGTACACGCCTATAGTAATACTCAGAGTATCTTGGATGTAATCCAGACGATGAGTTTGCCAAGCAGGATGTGGTACCCTCTGGCTTAATACATGTGATTGATTTACTGGGAGCAATACCTAACTTATCAGACCACACAAGATTGGTGTATTCAGCGGTTTCTTTTAAAACCTCTAATACATACTTAAGCTTTGGTCTACCCTCTTTACCAGACATCAGCTTATTATCAAAGATACCAGTCATACTGACACCCAGCAATCTTTCCTCCTTACAATTCTTTTCCCAAGAATTTCTTAGGTATGGAAAGTGTGTAAACATACTTTGGATTGTCCCTATAACAGTAGCTTGTTCAATCTTACGATTTAAAGTTTCTACATTATCGTTAGCCCGAACAACAACTGTAGATAAATTACAGAATTGGTTGGGGCGTAGAATAATTTCTGAACAAGGGTTTGTACCAAAGAAATATTCTTCTGTATCTCTGTGTGATGCCTTGGCAATATCAGTCATGGCTTGTCTGTTACAAATTCCACGCTCGCCTGAGTGCGAGTTATAAAGATCAGACCACTCTTCCATAAATTGCCCCATAGAAGGTCTGTCTTGATACACAGCAGAGTTATTTGCTAGTGATCTGTGTGATGATGCTTCCCACCAAGCACCAGACTTACAGTTTGCCATCTCCCGATCTGACAAGTCAGACAAAGAAATCATAGCAGACCTACGAACACCACCCACAATAACAGACTGGGCAATCTTACAGCAGATGTCGTGACACTCTAGAGAACTGAGGTGACGACCCCGTGCTTTATAGAATGATTGTGTCACATATCTAAAGACTTCCTCAAGAGGCTGGGGTCCACTAGCGCGACCACCAAATGTCTTCAGTCTTTCACCAGCTTTACGAACTTGTGAAGTATCCCACTTGGGGTGAACACCAGAGTATAAACTGGTAATTAATAACTGTAGGGAATTACACCAACCTTCTCTAGAGTCTTCAACAAGAATAGATTCTTCCCATTCTTTTACAATTGTTGTAGGAACAATCGGTAGTTTATTCACACATCGGGCTTCGACACTGTAGCCGACACCCGTACCACACATAAGGATATACATTAATTCACCGAAAGAATCTGGTGAATTAATTTCCATATAAGCACAGTTATATAAGGCGGTGTTATCTTTTTCCAAAGCAACACCAGCAGTCATTAGACCACGCATACTAGGGAGAACTTCTAGATTAATAATAGCTGATTTAATATCAGGTCTTTCTAATAGTTGTGGTGCCCTGTTGGTGAAGAAAGACCACCACCTATCTACTGTTTCTTTCCATGTTTCACGCCGTCCCAAATCAGGCAACCAGCGTGAGTAACGACTCAGTGCTATGAACTCTTGAAAAGTATTCATATTAAGCTCCAGTTGATCCAAACCCACCAGTGTTTCTATCTGTAGTATTGAGGTCTGTAACCTCAACAAATCTAGCACATATGGTTGGAGTAAGGATTAACTGGGCTAATCTAGTACCTTTGGTAAATGACTTTACTGTTTCTGAGTTATTGGTCAACATTAACTTGATCGTACCCCTGTAGTCGGGGTCAACAACACCAACCCCGTTACTCAGGACAACCCCATTTAAAGCCGTGCTTGATCTAATGAAGATTAGACCAGCCGTACTTAGGGGCAGTTCCACAGAAACACCCGTATCAACTAGGGTTGGAATGTGGGGTTCTAAAGTAACAGCATCTAAACAAGCTAGGTCAGCCCCTACGGACCACGCCGTTTGAAACATCGGTAGCTTTGCGTTTGGTTCTAATTTAACCTTGACAGCATTATAGTTCTGATGAACATAAGTTACTGCTGAAACCCCAACAGGGTTCATAAAGGTGTTTGATTCGACATAATAATTATCTGTAGACATATATTTTATCCTCGGTTGTATTCTATAGCCCCAACTATTAGGCGGGGTTCCATAGAATTGGTTCTTTTGTATCTGAATTATACTCTCCATCCCTCAAGATTCTGACACATTGTGCCATTTTTACACAATAATCAAGACTGTAGGGGTTTCCTTGTGCATCTTTCGCTCGCTCGTATGCACACATAACGGTATCAGTCCAGTTGTGCGGTTGGACTGAATCTAACAACTTCTGAGCTTTAACTGGACCACACTTCCATATACCTGGTATATTATCGGTAGTATCTCCCGTAAGCCATTGCCTATGAAAGTTATATTCTGCCTGCCTAGCGTCAACCATAACAGGCTTTTCCTCTTTATCTGGATTCCAATGCCACCCCCGTACAGATCTAAGATCTTTGTCTATGGTTACAGCCACAGCACGATAGCCTGATGCCATAATACCCATGACATCATCAGCTTCTAGTTGGGGGATATCTAGTTTATTACCAGCCTTGGTAACTAAATCAATAGCCAATGGTAATGCTTCAGGAATTTTACGGTTAATATCCCTGTGCCTTTTATACGGATCCCAAATCTTACGCCTAAAGTTATCAGACCTTGGACAAGATACGGCTATGTGAACTGTTGAAACACCAAGTGGTATCCATGATTTGACATCGTGTTCAACCCTTGTTTCAATATCTTCAATACCCTCAGACTCTGCCCAGAAAGCAATCCTGTACGCTAAGATGTCGCCATCTAATACAGCAACCTTAGGCATTGGTTCAAGATTCATCATCATATTCCATCCTTGTTCTCTTGTACAAGTCCAGCCAATAAGCGTGGTCTTGTTCTGGTGTTGTCTCGGTATCGTTTACATCGTCTTCTAAATCTTCGTCTTCTGGATCAACCATTAATATTCTCCTGTGATAAATTGTCGGTCTTCACACCCAAGTGTAAATGTTTTGTCACAATATATCTTCTAAATCTTCGTCATCTTCTTCCGCAAGTTTTTTGTGTGCTTTATCTAAGATTTGTTCTAAATCCCCCAGTGTAAGAGCTATATCATATCTTGTTTTCATACAGCCCAAACAATCACACAAAACTTTATCATCACTTTTCATATAGTTTAACCAATCCTCAAAGTAATTAGTAGCCTTGGTTTTAAACTCCTGTTCTGTACCTTCGTTAAACAATCTATAGTGAAACATTTCTGTGTATTGTATATCGTTAACTTCTACCTTATTAGCTAGGTTTTCACTTTCGTGGTTGCGCCAAGGTGCATCATGTTCTGGTACAACTCTCTTACCATGAGCTACAAAAACTTGTAAAGCACCAATCTTTCTACCAAAGTTAACTTCATTTAAATATCTACAGTCATCAACCAACACACACTTCTCATACCACTTCTTTGGGTTTGTTTCTAGGTTAGTAATATCCTGTATCTTAATTTCATTAAGCCGTTCTTCAAATTTCTTAACCCAGTAATCTGCGTCCTTGTTTCGCATAGTTGATCCCAGAACTTGACAAGCAATCCTGTATTGTTCGGGGTTGCCTTCTTTAGATATTCCAGTTTTTTCTACTTCTCTTTTCAATACATCAGCAAAAGGAACAATAACTGGAGAATATCCTTTGTTGTATAGGTACTCCGTAAATAATTTAGCTAAGGTTGTTTTACCAGCCCGTGCTTTACCGCCAAACATTATAACCATCATGCCAGTATCTCCATAATTGTTTAGGTGAAAAGAACATTGGTACATTTATGTTATGTAAGAACATAAAATCTGAAACAAATGTAGCACATGTTGGGGGAATATGCTTACTGTGGTGTAGGTTAAACCATCTCAGTATCTGGTACTTAATTAGATCCCAATGTTTAGTAGGTTTGTATGCATTTACAAAGTCTTGCCATTCAGGGTCTAGATTAACTAGCCCAAATGAATGACTGAAATAGGGATCAACGCCAAGAAACTTCTTGTTTAGCCCCAACTTTATGATGCGTGGGCTGTACCCATCTACGGTTAGGATAATGTATTTATTGTTACCATATTCTATTTCCAAATGTACATGGGTATGCCGTGTCATTTGCATAAGAGAAATCCCCAACTTACGCCACCCTTGTAGTTTGTAACTTGAATAGAAACAAGCTTGTACTTTAGCTTTCATAGAACATACATAAACCAAGATAGACAGCTAAAGCGTGTTCTACTCTGGCTCCTTCAGAATTTTCCCAACCATGTAACATAACTAAAGCATCTGATTTCATAATAGCATCCAAGTCACGTTTCATACAAGACTTAAGATGTTCTTTACTGTCCAGTGAAATACTGTTGCCATCAAAGCCAGCTTGTTCATCCATTTCGGCAGGATTGAAAATTGTACAACCAGGTATTTTCTTAGCCCACTTCTTAGCCGCTAAATGAAAAGCTGGGAAATTGTGGTTTGCATAACCACGCATAGGACCAGCAATATATAAAGTAAGTGGCTTGTTTGTAGTGTAATCTAATAACATATATCTCCTTAATGAGTATCATTCCAATTCAAACCTATAGTGTACTCGGCATCTATAGGAATATTAAGATTAAGTCTGACACCAGCTTTATTAGCCGAGTCTTTAATTATCATACCAACATCATCGGCTATATCTTTAGGAGCAGCATATTGGATTTCATCGTGGACGTATGCCATCTGATAAACCTTGTTACCATACTTGGCACTTAGTTGTTCATCAGCAATAACCATCCACAACTTAGATACAATTGCTCCAGCACCTTGTAGCAGGGTGTTTAAAGCAGCGTGTTCCTTACGAACAGGTATAGATCTACCGTCTGGTAACTCAACACTACCATATTTTAAGAACTGATACCGAACCTGTTCTTGTACTTTTGATAATGCTGGAATTTCTTTCTGGAATTTCTTGCGAAGTTTCTCAGCATTGGCAGCTGAGCATCCAAGAACTTTAGATAACTTCACATTACTAGCACCATAAAGATAGGCGTATATAAACGACTTAGCCAAGTCTCTGTTCAATAGACCCGCTGCTTCTTGGTTGTGTGAGTGAATGTCACCATTAATTAATACGGAAGCATAATTACCTGAATCATACTTAGCCATATAGTGTGCCAACATTCTTAGTTCCAACCCCTTGAGATCAGAACCAACCTGAACATACCCATCTATATCTGGGAACCATAGGGAACGAACCCTAGGGTCACTAGAGACTTGGGCTACATTGGGTTGGCTGTGGGTACATCTACCAGTTGCTGCTCCCTGCGGGTTAATGCTACCGTGTATCCTGTGATCACGGGAAGCAAACGCCCTGAGATTCCAATCTTCAACCTGACTGATAAGCTTTACTATATCAAAGTATTTGACCAATGTTTTGGCTTCATCATACTTCAATTTACTGAGTACTTCTTCATCTACCTTTGGGTTACCCTTATCTGTAGTTGGTGCAACCCATCCGTATTTTTCTTCCAGTCTCTCAGCGATTTGAACTCTAGAACCTGGGTTGAATACCTCGATTTTGTTCTTCAAAGGCTTACCTGTTTTTTCTGAGTACCTCACATGAATCTTATCTGGAAAGACTTCACGCATGTTGTCTTCTATTTCTACCTTTTCTAATATTAAAGACTCAAGTAAGTCATCACCCAGTTTTAGATTGTAACCAAACCCAGTTTCAACTTGCTTGAACAGAACATGTGTAACTTGGTGTTCAAACTTAACCAACGCTTTATTGGTTATGATAAACGGTAATTGATATTCATATATGTGTTCACTAAGGATAACATCATTTAAGCAATATCTTCCCATCTCCTCGGTATAGTTTGACCAATCCCCAGTGTAATCCATCTTAGGAAACTTAAGAAACTTACCCCAGTTTTCTAAGGAGTTACCGCCTAGCTTGTGATCGTTTCTATCTGGAAACATTAAGCGAGATACAATCAATGTATCTACCACTAACCTAGGTAAAGGTAATCCCAACAACCTAACTAGAATTGGTAAATCATAACCATAAATATTGTGACCAACTAGAACATCAAATTTACCGAGATATAAAACTAGCTCAGTTAACTGATCTTGTGTCCACAATCTAGGTTTAGAATCTTTGTAATCCTTTGTACCTACACACCATACCTTAGTACACTCTCTTTTAGCAATTCCTTTCTTTTCTATATTAACTTCTGATAAAGCATTACCCTCTATATCTAATATACAAGTTTTCATACATCTCCATTTACGGGTTCAAACGTAACATCTCCATCATCGGATATAGCAAAGTTAACTTCTTCCAATCTACTGGTTTTGTGGTTGTAATATAAAGCAGTAGCAATACCAGCCCTACCTGTCAGTCTATTCTTTAGAACTCTAACTAGGGTTGTGTTTGCTTTGCGTTCATCTGGGTTTTGTCTATCTCTTTCTAGACCAACAACTGTATTTGGTACTGATGACAATGCTCCAGATCCGCGAAGATCTTGTAGTGTAACTCTATGACCTTCTTCATATGCCTTATCTGTTTTCTTTAGTTGAGACACTATGTCAATATGAACACCCGTTCTAACTGATATAGATCTCAACTCTTTCATAAGTGTATCAATAATGATACGCTCTGAACCACCACCTTCTATATCTTTTTCTCCGATACTCATAAGACCAGCGGCTGCTGCTGTTATGTGATCTAATACAATAATATCCACCTTTAAAGCTGTAGCCATAAACTCCATCCTAGCCAATAGATTTGCCATTGCATTATTGCCTAGGTGATCATAGATAAATAGATTGGTTTGACACAATTTATTTCTAGCTGCTTGGTACTCATCTTCACTGAGATCATCAAAGATGGATACATTTATTTTTGTACGTCCCATCTTAACTTGTAAAGCGTTCATCATACGAGAAGCTCTAATGGCTCGTACTGGTTTATTTAACAACAGTGATATAAGATCATCCATTGTTTCTTGAGGTGATTCCTCAAGCATAATACAACCAACACTACGACCATCCACAAGATGATTAATAATTAATTCTCTCAGTATTGTTGACTTACCTGAGCCAGTACCACTAGCCCATAAGGTAATCTCACCACTTCGCTGACCTATAAGAAACTCACTTAGTTTGTTGTATGGAAACGGATACACACGAACATCTTCAATGTTCTGAGTATCATTTGCAATTTTTGAAACATGTAGAATTTCATCGGGGGAATAAGATTGTGCTTCCCATAAAGCATTTACTAACGATTTGGCTTGTGAATTTACAAGACATTCATTAGCATCCTTATAAGGCAGCTTTGTAATCTTACACTTTCCAGCTGGTAAGATATCAGCAACTTCTTTAGCAGCACTTTGTCCAGCTTCATCCATATCAAAGCATAGAATAACTTCTGCATAACTGTTAACAAACTCTAGATTATCTTTGATAGACTTCAGAGCTGATGCTGCACCGTTAGGAACAGATACAACAGCCCAAGTACCACCTAAGACTTGGTTGACTGTAAGACAATCAATCTCACCTTCGGTAATAATCAACCGTTTGCCACCAGTAGTTTTCCATAGATGTTGACCAAACAATTCAACATTCTTAGCTGAACCCTTCCAAGCAAATTGCTTATCAGGTCCACGCAAGTGTTGACCTACCAGTGTTCCATCTTTGTAATAGTTTGCAATTTGCACCATCTTACCATTAATCTTAGCGACTTGGTAATTGTACAACCTGCATACCTTCTCGTTTATTTGACGATCAGATAGCTCTTGACTAAAGTCAAAAGAACCATGTATGGGAACAAAGTCTTTTACAACAACTTGTTCTTCTGTTTTCACATACTCTCCTTTGTAATAACCACAACTAAAACAATAGACATGATCTGAATAGACAGCCAAGTTATCATTTGAGTTGTCACGACCTTCTTGCTTACACTTAGGGCAAGCTTCTTTTGTAATATACACCGACTCAGACATATACCTCCTAATAAAGTAGGGGTGTAGGTTGTTACACCCACACCCCATACTTCAGCCTCAACAGTTTACTTGTAATATAAAGTAACCCTCAGAATTTTTTTCTGCCCATTGTTTGGTAACATACAGAGAGATAATTTGTGTATCATCTTCCCATAGTTTACCATTCATGGTGTCTAAGATAGCTTTGGCAAAGTTATCAATATCTGGGCGTGGGTATTCCTTATCTGTTTTCTTAGGTCTTTTAACATGCAACTCTATAGATACAGCTAAGGTATTGGTGAGAGGTTTAAACCCACTTCCAATGGTATTCCACACCTTTTCAGCAGCTTCTTCACGGAACTTTTTGTAAGATCCTACATAAAAAGCACCCCACCTACTAACCCTGGGTCTAGAAGCAGCCACAGGATTGATATTGAATTGCCAACTCAAAGTCTTAGAAGGGGAGGTCACTGTCTTCCTGATCCTCTGGTTCTGTTACATCGCGTGTTGGTACACCCGAACGAACAAAACCACCCTCAACAGGAGTGAAACTGTTATCCTTAGTAACAGAGTTCTTCTCAATAACCTGAATACCATTCAGATAGATTGATAAAGAATTATCTCTAGTTAGAACCATCGGTGCCAACTTGAGACGAACTTTGTCACCACCAAACGGAACTGTGTCCGTAGCTTGTCCCAAAGAATCGACACAAGGGAACACGCCAGCATCCACATGAACCTTAGATTTTGCTTTAAATGTTGTAACACCATCTGCCTCCCGTAACCCATTTAGTTTCTTTGCTCCACTGTCCTTAAGAACTGTATCCAAAACTTTCTTAAACTCAGCATCAACAACAACAGTAATGTTGTGGTTAGCACTGCCTTCTCCGAAAGCAACATCTGGCTTCAGTAGATTGCTCCACTTTGTTTCCAATGTTGGGGTGATGAACTGTGGAATTCTCTTAGTTTTCTTGTTTAACGTTGTCATTATTGTAACCTTCTTCTGTATTATTAGTTTGCGAGATGCGCTTGATAGATGCAACTTGTGCATTGATATCAACCACAATTGAACTTAGAACAGCAGCCATATTTAAAAGATACTGGCATACACTGTCACTGCGAATAGCAGGAACATTTCCTGTATTAGCTTCTTCAGTCTGGGTTTCTGTAACCGTCATTTAATATCCTCCTTTCTTTGTCATCATAGTTCTTCGAACTGGTTTCTTTGACTTAACCGTTTTCTTAACTGGTTTCTTTGACTTCATTAGTCATCCTTGTAATTGGTTCTGTTTGCTGTAGTCTATACAATTAGACTGACACCGAGCAAACAAGAACATCTTCTTTAGCCCCAACTTTAATGCAGCGTTTCCATGCTGATAATCATCCGTTTTGGTATCTTGTTTATTTGAGCGGTTTCGCTAGGTCCTATAGTATTAGTAACAGCTACTTGTTCGTTATCAGAAAACAAAACAAAACCAAGTGTTATCATATGCGGCAAGGGTTCTCTGGCAGCAGTTCTGGATTCATCTTTTTCAAGCCACTCAGCACCACCTATTGTATAGGCATCTACCCACAGTATCTTAACCATCTTAGGAATCTTATATGATAAGACCACATCTTTAAGAAAGGTTTCTTTCTTAGTTGTTTCTTTGGATAGGGGTGCTTTCTTTATTGGTGGCTGTACTTTGTTCTTTTTCATTTAATTTTTCCTCTAGTTTTTTAACAACAGAAACTGCGTCTATTAAAAGAACAAAGGGTATAGCACCATTGTTGTAATAAGCTAAATCCTTTAGTTCGTCAATGTATATACTCATAGATCCATTACCTCAAGATAGGGAAACTTACCATCAATAACAACACCACAAGAAACCACAGGTTTCTTAAGGTGATATTTACCATAGGAGAAACCAATGTGGTTGTGGTCAATACCTGAACCAACATCCATCCCAAAGTATCTCGTACTAGGACCAACCAACCAATTAATACCAGCGATACTGTGGTGGTGCCCCATGACACAAGACATAGCCCGTGCTTTTACCTGATTAAAACTAGGATACAAACCAGAACTACCAGTACCGTGAGCGTAATACACCCCGTCAATAATAAAGTTATAATCCCAAGTCCAAGTTTTTGTTTTGTAAACTTCATTGTATTCCTTTAGATAGAGAGAAGGAATTCCTAAGTCTGCACATAATCTTACAACTCTTTCATCGTGGTTGCCAATACATACATGCATTCTTGGAAAAGTTTTATACCATTGTGCAATACTTAATCTTGCCTTGTTGTATTCGGTAACAGCATCCACAGCTTCGGGATGCTTTTTGTGAAACGAAATGGTGTGGTGATCTACCACATCACCTATATGTATAACTTTGTTACATTTGTATTTCTTATGAATACTTTTAACAAAGTCTAAATACTTGGAATAACAGGCAGGAAAGTGCGTGTCTCCAACAACTAAAACATTACTCATTTATTTCATCCTTTTCTAAAAATATATGAACGTGATAATTTTTCGGATCTCCCATATCTTTTGTGGTAAACATTTTGTTTAGATTTGAAATCACTATGTTACTTAATTTTGATGAGGGAACTACAATTTGCATGATCTTTTTCTTTGCCCTGGTTTTACTCAGTTCATAGAATCTTTCCATTACTGCTTCCATATCTCCTTCTGATCTAACCATATATACTTTTTTGTTATTCATTGGAATAAATACTCCGCATTAAGTGTTTCTGTTATATCATACTGACCCTGAGATGGTAGTTCAGGTAGTGGTACATTAAGAATCTTCTCTAATTGAATCTTAAGATTCTCAAGTAGGGGTTGTTTGTGCATAAGACAGAACTCTTCCTTTGTATACTCTCGCATCATAGGAACATAGGGAGCATGACATCCATAACTATCATGCACCATACTAAGAGAGTCTATGCCTGATAACAACATCCTTCTAATCGTACACCACATATGACTAGCGTCTAATGAGTGAATATAATTGGGGGAAATAGCAAGATTAACTTGCTTAGGATCTATAGTATTCTTATCGGGATATCCAAAGTATAGCTCCTTCATGTTAAACAACTTGGTTACCGATCTTCTTGTAACAAGCTCGTAATACTGGTGAACAACATTAAAACCACATGGTGTTGTCCACTCTAGGTTTTTATTTAGTTCACTAGCAATATCTGATACCGCTTTTAACCACACTTTACCCTTGTTGGGTTCTACCAAGGTTCCTTTCAGAGCCTTGTCTATAAAGGTAGCCAGTTCCATAACAGCACCAGCAATCTTATCTTTAGATACCCAATCAAGATGTCCTTCAGATCTACAATATCTACGGATACCAAACAAGGTAACACCATAGGGATCAGTCATAACCGCTCTCTTAACTACACTACGGTTAATGTTGTTATCCCAATGATCTAAGAATTGTTTAGCCCAAAGACCAGACTTGGTATCATTATTTTTATCTTGTTGCATTAAATCTGTAATTAGATTTGCTACATATTGATACAAGTCTTGAGGTTTGTCTGCTTTGACTAGGTTAACCATATTAGCTAACTCTTTAGTCTTCATTAGTGCTGCCCAGTGTTGGACACCATTACAACTACCATCCATTTGGACAGGTAGTTGAGTAAGACCGTCTGTTCTACACAGTTCAAATATTGCAGCCAACCTTTGGAACGAAGGATTCTTTTTCTTTTTATCAGACATCCATAGACCAAGGGTTGCATAAGGATCTTTGTTTATTTCTTTAAACATACCCATGTTATCGTCGATCCACTTGACACGATCAGAGAAACTTTCCTTGTCTTTATCAAACAGATTAGCAAGGTGTACCTTGAGCCAATACAACCCACTCGGTGTTTGTTTCTCTGTGTTTGCAAAGTGAATTAAGCCGCGATCAAAGTCAGAACTTTGGGGACTGAGTAGATCACATGCTGCATTGGCTCTGCCCCTAAAGTCACAAGTGTACAACTGATAGAAGAACTTATACTTAATCATATCCTTGGCAAGCTTCAGTCTTACCAACATACGACCTCTTGCTCTCTCTTCTTTGTACCAGTTGCTATAGGCTTCTTGCTTATGGGCGCACCATTTAGCCTGATCTTCTTTAGCCCCATCTTTCGGGTAGGGTTCTGGGTAATCGAATGCGGAAAACTCATAGGCTGGTAGGTTGCAAGCTCTAGTGTTGTTTCTAAACAGATTATTCATTACTGTGTAGACCTGTTCATTTATGCTCCACTCAGTATGCATCATTCCATTCAGACCCTCTACCACCATTTCACTTGGAGTAGAACCATGCTGAACTACATGTTCATCCCACATTATGTCTTTAAACCTTTGCACTACAGGCTTTCGCACATAAGGTAATAGGTTTCCACCCGAAGATGTTGTAGTGTGTGGTACTGGTGGAACCAACATAGGTCTATACAATAGAGCAGCATAAGAGATAACATCTGTATGTCTTTTGTGCAGCTCTTGTAGAATTTCATTGGTAAACGATACCACAACTCTATCACACCACCGTTTACCAGTGTTCTTTCTTATGTTAAATATGTTTATCACATTAGACTTTTCTACAATCCTGAGCATGTGGTGTCCAAAGTCTTCTCTGTTCTTTCGTGAGAACGAAGACTTGTTAAGACCACCCATCTTAGCAACAAATGCTTTACATCTTTTAGGTGACCAGTTTTTCTGGTAGTGAGATTGTTTAAGCCAGTCTTCTCTAAAGAAACTTTTGGTTTGTTGATATCCAATAATATCAATAACCATTTCACTGATAGCGTGTGCTATGTGTTGGGCTGTTGGCAAACTAATATTGTGTTCATTAGTTTTCCTGTCCCACAGACTAGCATTAAACCATTCTATGATAAGACATCTAACAGTTATGTCTGCCATCTTACCAGCACCAACACCAAACAAAGGCAATACCCAGCTTGGTGTCTTTGTATTCTTGGCTGAGTAGTCTATCCATTCTTGGAATAAAGGTGTCAAGTTTATAACACATGTATCCAACAAGGATTGTTCTGGCTTACCCTCATCGGGAGCCACATCATACTCTTGCCAATACTTACGCTCCGAAAGAATGATCATATCTTCTTCAGCAATAGCCTGAAGATTCATTCTTTTCTCTTGATCTTCTTTAGATAATCTTGTCCATTGTTTCATACAATCCTTTCTAAAGTTTTTTCTAGGGCTTCCCAAGATACAGGAAACACTTTCTCACAACAGCTCTTAATCATTTCAGCAATATCTTGGGTTTCTTTTTGAGAACTAGGGTCGCTTCGTAAAGAATATACACGGAAGAATGCATACAAAGAACCAGTCCATATCCATTCTGTATACATAGCTTGGGGTAACACAGCTCTTGCCTGTTCAGGGCATACCCCAGCCTTCAGTAAATCTTCATAACACTTTACGCTACATCTCAGACTTAGTTCCATGGTATTTAAAACTGTGTCGTGATTATCAATAGCTTGATTAAGACTGCCTTGCTTTTTATTTAAGGCTTGTCGTCTTAATGTTTCTGGTAGCCACACATCTGGCACATAATCCACATAACGCCTTGATACTTCATTCCAAGACAAACCAACCTGATGTTTGGCTAACTGTCTTGCTACAAAAATGGGTGCTGATATCCTTAATTGTACACTGGTGTGTGCAAAGGGTGACCAATGACCATGCTTGGCAAGATAGTTTATTAAAGATTTATTTTCTTCTTCGGTATACAAACTAGCATTTTTATTGAATGAGACACGGGCTGCATTACATACAGACAAATCATTTCCCATGTAGTTACACAATGAAACTTGCATAGCATTGCACAACATTAAGTTGGCAATCCTGATTTATTCTCAAGCAGTATTGCAAGAAGATTAGAGGCTAGTTTCTTATAATTAATAAGATTTAAAACCTCTTCGGCTATTTCATCTGTGTTTAGATAAGAAGCAACATCACAAACATCTATACAATCAGCAATTTCATGTGTATGCATATTTTCAGCAACATCTGCGGCATTAATATGTAGGTTAGATACCAAATTTTCAGGATCAATATGATCAGCAAGATCGTCTAAATTAATACGATCTGCAATAGATTTAACAATATTATCAAAAGTTTCAGGACAAAGTTTAATTTCAAGATTATTCATTGTAATTCCTTAGATCATTTGCAACGCCATCTGAGCAACCTTGACAGACTCATCTTGTGATGAACCTAACAGGTTATTATAAGCACGATTCTCCCAACCAACCTTACGACCCTTGGCTGATACATTGTGTTGGAGATACTTGGTAACTGAGTTCACAGCCATCCATGCACTTGGGGGTGCAGATAGGTTGTGTCTCTCTTCATCAAAGTTCTCTGACCACTTGGAAACCTTAACTGTAGCATCAGTATAAGTCCTGAAATCATCTTCAGTTACTGGGTTGGGATTTACTGGAGCAAACAGTTGCTCGTAAACCTTAAGATAAAAGTCTCTGATGTTTTGTTGTGTCCATTCTTTAGTAGACAAAGCCTGAACACTTTCTTCAAACATCTTACCAGTCTGAGCAAACATTCGCAATGCTTCTCTCATTGCTTCTTTCTTCTCTTCGATGTTTCCTGTATGGGTAAATCGAATCATGTTCTTCTTAGCAGTACTGAGAGCCATCCTAAGTGTGTTTGCACAAACAATACGAACACTGGTTGGTAATCCACTAAGAGCTAAAGTACCATCGTGTGATGATAACAAAGCAAGATACTCAGTAATAGAATCATTAGTAGAATTACTTGGAGCAAAGGTATTGCCTTGAACAAGACAGATAATCTTCTTCCCGCCCTGTAAAGATAGGGCAGACTCAACCTTTACATTATCACCTAGTGAATACGCTAGATCAAACACTTCATGGTTTTGCACAACCTGATATTCAGGTGACTGAACAGAAAGAATTGTGTTAGTGTCGTCACGAACTATTGCACAAAACTTATCTGAATAACTGTCTTCCCAAGTTTCATCATTACCAATCTTTGCAAAGATTCCAGAAGACTTGGTTACAGTCCAATCCAAGCCAGATAACTTAAGTGCTTCTGCTGGACTAGGTGCATTCTCCACCACATAACCTAAACCATGCCATGCTTTTTCTTTTGTAAACATAGCACCGTCTGTCGTGGTAATTTCATGAGCCATAATTTTCTCCTAAAAGAGAACCAAACTATCGAACAACAATACCACAATGGTATTGTAATAAGCTGGGTGGGAGTCGAACCCACACTTTACAGATTTTAAATCTGTTGTCTCTGCCTTTGGACTACCAGCTCTATGAGGTTTATCTCATATGTACTTATACGTTATCACCCCGACCGTGACCTAACGACTTTACCTTTAAAGTTAGATGCGATATATTTAGTAATCTCTTGTGCTTGTTTAGGTGAACAAAAGAATGAAACATCAAAACGTCCGTTATTTAAACACGTACCAGAACCTGAATACAACGCTGGAAATACGTCCTCTAGTCTATGACTTACAGTGATATAATCACCCGTGTTAAAATAAAACCAATAGTTATATTTCTTTTCTGTTTTAGTTTTCTTCTTCATTAGAATCTTCCCATGGTAAACCCATTTCAATAATATGTGATCCAATAATATTCTCTTTTAACTCTACCCATTTCATGAATGATTTAATATCTGGAATTGTTGTGTTAATATTAGCACACTCAATCCAATCAATCCAATAATTTAAGGTTGTCAAAGGAAACAAATAAGGCATTGCTGATTCATTGCTGTTAATTTCATGTCTTAGTTCATACACAGTCATCGGTAATATCCCATTCTTTGTTATTGCATAAAAACTTTACGATAGATTTGAAGATAGCAACAGTTTCTCTACAGTCCTTTAGTTTTTCTTGTAGGTTTTTTATTTCAATGGCTGCTTCCTTTCGTTCTTGGTTAGCCATATCTCCCATAGAAGCCCACTGGGTTTCTAATCTGTCTACTAAATCATTCTTAAACATTATCGTTTCCTTTCATTACCAATCATATTCAATCCAGTCTCCTTTGTTATAGGGTTTATCTGAAATAACATAACCAGATCCACGATTGTGGGTAAAGAATCCAGCAACTATTCTAGCAACATAAGAATCTCTATCTTGGAATACAGTCCACACTTTGTTTTCGTTTACTGCTTTCTTAAAGTATTCTTCTGATGCTTGGTCATTAGTAACTTCGATCCAGTTACCATATTTAGCTTTAAAGTTTTTCATTAGAAATAGTTTCCATAGTAACAAGAAATGGAGAGGGTAATACCTTTCCCTTTGGTTTCAATAAGACTATAGACTTGGCAGGGTCAAGATATCTTTGGTCGTGTACATCGCCATCAACAACATCAAACAATCTTGAATCATTGGGGAATGAGAACTTACCCCACTTCAATATCTGTTCTTTATTTGTACAAACCACAGCAACATTACCACCTTGATCTAGTACATCCAAACACTCGGATAAATTGTATCCAGAATAAGAGAATGTTATATGTAAATCTTCATGTTTGTTTTTGAATATATCCATCCTCTTGGTGTAATCGTAATTGTTTACAGTAAAGGTATATATCTCAGGTACCAGTAAAGACCAATTGATATCCGATATAACATTACTTCGGAATGCCCAGTCATATAAGCCGTGTTTCTTAGAACATAACCACAACTCATGTAACAACTGGGATATAAACACTTCAGGTTCTATAGCCAGTAACCTAGTTTTTCTTATTCTAGCCTGCTGAACTGAAGTGAATCTAGATCTACCCGCTATCTTTCCAAGACAACTATCAGAACAATCTTTAGTTGCTTTGGGACACACATTATATCCACTGAGAATGTGTGGTGCCAAGGATAAACCATAGGTTGGCACATTATTTTTATTTAGTTTTGTATTACCGTTTGGTGGTGTCAGTAATTTGAAATCAAGGAAAAATCTTTTCTTTCCTGGTCTCCAATACTGGACAGCATCTCTAGCCGATGAGGAAATAAATTGTACTGGCAGGGGTTTTATTACATCTATCATACTTCACCATCTGGGATTGTTCTTAACCACTTTAGTAAAGCATTGAATGATTGTTGTTCGTCTTTACTTTGTGTTGTTTCATATGCAATACGAACAGCAATACCTAGTAAATACTTACGATCAGATAACTGTTCACACAAGTTCTTTAGTTGACCTTGTTCAAAGTTATCCCAATAAAATGAGTTCATAGTTTTACCATAGCTCCATTCTCATCTGTATACCAGATTTTAGAAAAGATTTCCGAACACCACATCATACATAACGGACACGGTTTAGATAGACCCAATAAACCATTGTTCTTGAATCTATAGTTTATCAAAGTTAGATTATGATACCCTAGATTCTTTATCTTTCTATAGGCATCTAACTCAGAATGTAAGTATGGGGTTTTATATCCCATTCTCAAGGCTTCAGGATGCATCTTACCATGATTAGTACCGATTGATAATAGATTATTCTTTCGGTAGATCAGGCTTATGTGATTCCTGTGTCTTGGATTTTTCATTGCGTGTTCTTTTATTTCTTGTAGACTCAGCAAAGTTTCTTACCTCATAGTTTTTCTTATGAATAATCCAATCTCTAATAAAATCATCAGCCTCTCGTTTGGTTTTCCAAACAGCGGGAGTCTGATAATCTTCCATCAACCATCCAGGATTTTTACCGATAACAATATATATTCCATACATAATAGGGCAGGTGGGAATCGAACCCACATGAGCGCAATTATAAGTCACGACCTTTTACCAATATCAGGCACTGCCCGTTACATTCCTGATTGGACTTGAACCAATGACCCACAGATTAGAAATCTGTTGCTCTATCCAACTGAGCTACAGGAACTAGATAAACCGTGGGAAGGTAGAATCCCTGTTACTGACAGCATCATTTGAATCAGCAGTATTCATAGATAAAATCTCTGACACACCAACACCATAAGGTATATCACGAATCTCTTCGTCAAGTACATTACTGAATCTTTTGTATAACTCAGTACTGGATAGGTGGTTTGTGTCGCGTACTTCGATACCCAACACATACAAACCGTGGACAATCTTATTTATTTCAGATTCAATATCTTCATCTGATATAAACTCATCAATAGGTTTGATGTCTACACCAATCTCAGCAAGTTGTTTTCTATTGGTAGTCATGGGAGCGCACTCAAAATCATATATTAGAGTTGCTGCCATGCCACCACCCAATGCTGTAATAGCATCGGCTCTTACCTTACGCTTCTTATTCATGATTACATTTATTGAATCGCTGTTGAACATTGTTCTAGTTCCTTACTTAGTTTCCTAGCACCCGTAACCATCCAACTTTTGGATACGATACAACTAAACCAATCTTGCATGGATGGAATCCATCCAATATCTTCTATTACATGTTGTTCTCCAATCCATCGGACTGGGATTTCTTTACCATCACTGTTTGTAATGGTATGTCCAAAGTGTCTTTCACAATCCATAATACCAGTAGCATGATGTCGATATGCTCTGTGTCTTGGATCAGCCATGACACCTTTGGAACTGTCAAACCAATCGTGGATA
>Ga0194132_10005918_pt1 | contig 19387 bp, 15 predicted proteins | sample TA2KigOf80mmetaG_FD_148612 | JGI IMG/M metagenome (GOLD analysis project Ga0194132, IMG submission 148612) | Freshwater microbial communities from Lake Tanganyika, Tanzania - TA2015054 Kigoma Offshore 80m | ecosystem: Environmental > Aquatic > Freshwater > Lake | place: Tanzania: Lake...
CGCGCCGCGCGCCCGCCGCGCCGGACACCGACGCGCCCGCCGACCCGCTCGCCGTGCCCCTGCCGCCCCCGCCCACCGAAGAACTGGTCCCCCCCGGGGCGGCCGACACCGACAGCCCGACCGCCGGGGGCGCGCCGACCGACGAGGTGCGCGCGCTCCCGCCGGCCTCCATCACCGCGGCCGAACTGGGCGCGCTGGTGCGCGCCCCGGTGGTGCCGTGCCGCGGGCGCGTGTGGGCGTGGCCGGTCGCGGCCCTCGTGATCGCCCTCGCGGTTCTCGCCGTCCTCGCGCTCCGCTGATCGCGCGCGAATCGCTATCATGTCCATTTGCCCCCGCGCGCGAGTTCCCGATGTCCCGTTCCGGCCGACCGACCGACGACAAGCCGCTGCCCGCGCTCTACGCCATGACCCACGGCGGGATCGAGAGCACCGCCGCCGACGAGATCACCCGCGACCTCGGGGGCGAGGTGAAGAAGACCGCGCGCGGCCTCGTCGTGTTCCGGCTCGACGAGTTGAGTGACAAGCTGCTGTCGCTGCGCACCACCGAAGACGTGTTCCTGCTCGCGTGGGGGTCCGACTCGCTGACGTACAAGGCCGACGACCTCGACACGATCCGCACGTGGACCGCGCGCAAGCCGGACTGGGAGCACCTGTTCAAGCTGCACCACCGGCTGCGCCCCAAGACCAAGGGCCGTCCGACGTACCACGTCGTGTGCCAGATGCAGGGCGAGCACGGGTTCCGCCGGGCCGACGCGCGGGCCGCGTTCGTCGAGGGGCTGGCCGGGAAGATTCCCAACGGCTGGCACTACAACAACGAAAACGCGTGGCTCGAAATCTGGCTCACCATCTACAGCAAGACCGCGGTGTGCGGCGTGCGCCTGAGCGACCGCGCGATGCGGCACCGGACGTACAAACTCGACCACGTTCAGGCGTCGCTGCGGCCGACGGTCGCGGCGGCGATGGTGCGGCTCGCGGGCGTCGGCCCCGGCATGACCGTGCTCGACCCGTTCTGCGGGGCCGGCACCCTCATGGCCGAGGCGCTAATCGTGGCCGAGCAGCGGGGCCGCGGCGGGGCCATTCGGGTGATCGGCGGCGACATCGACCCGAACGCCGTGTTCGTCACCTCGCAGAACCTCGCGCACGTCGGCCGGGCCGCGCTCGCGCGCTGGGACGCCACCGCCCTGCCCCTCGAATCGGACTCGGTGGACCGCATCATCTCGAACCCGCCGTTCGGCAAACAGCTCTCGTCCATCGACAAGATCGGCGCGCTGTACGAGGGGAGCGCCGCGGAGTGGGACCGCGTGCTGCGCCCCGGCGGGCGCGCGGTGCTGCTGGCGATGGAGCACGAGGGACTGAAGCGCGTGCTAAAGGGCTACCGCTGGTCGCTGGCCCGGCAGACGCGCGTGCGGTTGCTCGGCCAACCCGCCGTGATGAGCGTGTGGAACAAGCCGGAGTAGTCGGCGCGAGGGGCACCCGATGGGAACCGATCGCGCGCCCGCGAACGCGTCCGTTGCCCGCGTCGTCGCGGCCAGCTTCGTCGGCACGGCCATCGAGTGGTACGACTTCTTCCTGTACGGCACCGCCGCGGCGCTCGTCTTCAACAAACTGTTCTTCCCCAACGTCGATCCGGTCGCGGGCACCATGGCCGCGTTCGGCACCTACGCGGTCGGGTTCGTGGCGCGGCCGTTCGGCGGCGTCATCTTCGGGCACTACGGCGACCGCTTCGGCCGCAAGTCCGCGCTCGTCACCACACTGATGATCGTCGGCCTCTCGACGTTCTGCATGGGTCTGCTGCCGACCTACGACGCGGTGGGCGTGCTGGCCCCGGTGCTGCTCATCGCGTTGCGGTTCGTGCAGGGCTTGGGCGTGGGCGGCGAGTGGGGCGGCGCGGTGCTGATGGTGGCCGAGCGCGGCGACCCGCGGCGGCGCGGGTTCGCGGCCAGTTGGGTGCAGGCCGGCGCGCCGGTCGGCCTGCTGCTCGCGACCGGGGCGTTCGGGCTGGTCGCGATGCTGCCGGAAGCGGACTTCCTCGCGTGGGGCTGGCGCGTGCCGTTCCTGCTCGGCGTGGTGCTAACCGGCGTCGGACTGTTCCTGCGCCTCAAGGTTCTGGAAAGCCCGCTGTTCGCGCGGGCGCTCGCGGAGGCCAAGCCCGACGCCGGCCCGCCGCTGCGCGAGGTGCTTCGCGACCACCCGCGGAACGTGCTGCTGGCGATGGGCGCGCGCCTAGCGGAGAACGGCTTCTACTACTTCTTCACTGTGTTCGCGCTCAGCTACGGCACGCAGCACCTCGGCCTATCGCGCGGTCTGCTGATCGAGGGCGTGACGCTGGCCGCGGTCGCGTCGCTGATCGCCACCCCACTGTTCGGCGCGCTGTCGGATCGCGTCGGCCGGCGTCCGGTGTATCTGGGCGGCGCGCTGTTCCTCGCGGCCTTCGCGTTCCCGTTCTTCTGGTTGATGGGCACGCGCGAACCGGGCCTCGTGTACCTCGCACTCGCTATCGGGATGATCGGGCACGCGGCGATGTACGGCCCGCAAGCAGCGTTCCTCTCGGAGCTTTTCGGCACGCGCGTGCGCTACACTGGGGCGTCGCTCGGCTACCAACTCGCGGCCCCGCTCTCCGGCGGCGTCGCGCCCCTCATCGCCACCGCCCTCCTCGCGTGGTCCGCCGGCGCGCCGTGGCCGGTCGGCGTGTACCTCGTGGCGCTGGCACTGGTCACAGTGGTCGCAGTGCTGCTGGCAGCAGAAACGAAGGCCCGCGACCTCAGCGCCGCGCCGCACGTTGATTCGCCCGGCGAACGGCGTTAGCATCCGTTGGGTTGGCGAATGAACGGCAAAGGGGCCGCGTCGTGTGGGAGGATGAGTGCTGTATCGGCCGTAACAACGCGCCTTCGGAACGGCTAATCGCCAGTGCCACAACCAGAAGCGAAAACGAGTCGCGAACCGCCGACCGCCGAGGTGCTGACTCTCGCGAGGTTGCCGCGTTTCTGCGCGTGTCCGAGGGCGCGGTCATCGAACTGGGCGATAGGGGGACACTCCCGGCACAACAGATTGGCACCGCGTGGCGGTTCCTGAAGCGCGCCGGGCCGGGCCGCGCGGTGACGACGTTGGAAGTTGGCAATCTGGGTCGTCGACATGCTGGAAAAACAAGCGTGAAACCCAGATTGCCAACTCCGAAAACGTTGGCAATCTGGGTCCGGAATTGACGATCTCTTTTGGCAATCTGGGTCGAACTGCCGGCGGCCGGCACGGGGTCAGGTGCGGCCGTTGTCGTTGACCGAGCACATGAGCGGTTCGGTGGGGGTTTCGTAGGTGCGGCCGGTTTCGCCGGTCGCGTGCTTGCGCAGCGAGAGTTGGTACATCTGCTCGCCCGCGGGCGTCGGGTACTCGCCCGTGATGCACGCGCGGCACAGGCGATCCGGCGGCAGGTCGATGCACCGGGCCACGGCGTCTACGGGCAGGTAGAACAGCGAGTCGGCACCGAGGGCCTTCGCCATCGCGTCCTGTTCGGCCACGGTCGGCACCTTGTCGGCCATGAACCGCGGCGCGAACAGTTCCTTCACGGTGCTCATGTCGATGCCGTAAAAGCACGGGGCGAGGATCGGCGGGCACGCGACGCGCACGTGAATCTCGGCCGCGCCGCCCTGCTCGCGCAGGTGCTTCAGGAGGCTCTGGAGCGTCGTGCTGCGGACGATGGAGTCTTCGACCAGCAGCACCTTCTTGCCCTGTAGCACCTCGCGCAGCGGGGTGAACTTCAGGCGCACCTTATCGGCGCGGTTGCCGCCCTCGATGAACGTGCGGCCGATGTAGCGGTTGCGGATCAGCCCTTCGACCGACGGGATGCCGAGGGCGAAGGCCATCGCGTCGGCGGCGGCCTTGCCGGTATCGGGCACGGGCACGACAACGGTTTCTCCGGGGTTCAGCGGCACGCGCCCGAGGGTCTGCTCCTGCTTTGCCAGCTCTTGGCCGAGGCGCGAGCGGCTCAGGTACACGCTGCGGTCGTCGAGCGTGCTGGCGACGTTGGCGAAGTAGATCCACTCGAAGAAGCAGTGCGCGGTGCGCTTGCTCTCCGCGAAGCGGTGGACGCTGAGTTCGCCGTTCTGGATCAGGACCATCTCGCCGGGGGCGAGCGACTTGATGCTGGACTGGCGGAACCCGATGTTCTGGAGGGCGACGCTCTCGCTGGCCGCGCCGAACATGGGGCCGTCGTGAGCGTACACGAGGGGGCGGATGCCGACCGGGTCGCGGAGGACGACCATGTCGCCCATGGCGTTGAGGAACACGAGGTTGTACGCGCCGTCGAACTTGGTCGCCAGCCGGCGGAACACGTCCACGAGGTCCGGGCGCTCGTCGCCCCGCATCTCGTGGGCGATGTAGTGCATGATGACTTCGGTGTCGTTGTCGCGCGTGAGGTGGTAGTCGTGGTTCTGGAGGAGGTGCTGGCGGAGTTCGGCGAAGTTGGTGAGTTGACCGTTGAAGGCGAACGCGAACCACTTCCACTTGCGCCCGTGCCGGAACTGGAACGGCTGGGCGTAGCCGCGGTTGGTGGCCCCGCAGGTGGCGTACCGCGTGTGGCCGATGGCGGCGCGGCCGGCGTAGTCCTCCATGATGCTGGCGTACTTGGCCGGCTCGTTGATGCGGAACGCCTCGATGACGGTGCCGATGTCCTTGTACGTATCAACGAGCTTGTCGCGGTCGGGGTTGTAGGTCGCCATGCCCGCGGCGAGCTGCCCGCGGTTCTGGAGGTCGAGGAGCATGCGCGGCATCAGCCGCGACACCTGATCGGGTGCGCCGGTCCAGACCGTTGATTTTTGGGGAGAACCCCCCGCGGGTTCCCCCGAGCCGCCGGTCGGGAGGTAGTAAAGTGCCGCCACGCCACATTCGTGGTGCAACTCGTCCATGTCCACCGCCGGGAGTAGAGAAGAAGAGAGCGGGCGCGCGTCCCACTACTCAGAGTATAAGTCGGTGTGCGTTTCGTGAACAATCGCAACAAACCCCCGACTCGTCGTGTTTCTTGGCGGGCGAAGGGCGCAAGCGCCCCGTTCCTTACGCCCCTTCTTTCACCCACTTGGAGAGATAGCATGGTTCGCGCGATTCTGCCGGTTGCGCTGGTGGCGCTGTTTTCCGCGGGCGCGTCCGGGGCCGATGACAAGGCCAAGAGCGACCCGCCCGGCGCGCACCTCGAAGTGACGATCACCGGCAAGGCGAAGTACGCCCTCGACCTCGGCGGCGCGACCGCGGACGACTTCACGAGGGCCGTGCGCGCGGCGGAGAAGGCCGGGCGGCGTCCGACCGCGGCCCCCGCGGTCGATCTGACCGTCGAGATCAAGAACACCGCCGACAAGCCGGTCACGGTTTGGATCGGCGGCGACCCGGTCGTGCTGACGCTGACGTTGAAGGGCAAGGGCGCGGTGAACGCGGCCCCGGCGTTGGCGTTCACGGAAGAGTTCCGCAGCCCGCGCGGGGTGGAGATCGCCGCCGGCAAGACGCACAGCATCCCGGTGAAGGCGCTCCAGAGCGGCTACCGCGGCGCGGCGCACTGGGCGTACTGGACCGCGGCCGGCGACTACGAGCTGACGGCGACACTCGCGACCGCCAGCAGCCCGGCCCCGAAGGGCGCGAAGGACGCGATGGAGGGCTTCGGCCGCGTCACGCTCACCAGCGCGCCGTTCAAGATCGTGATCGAAGAGAAGAAGTAGGATTAATCCAGCCCAGCCCGCAAGCGGGTGCGCATGTGGGCGGGGGCGAGGGGTAGGAACAGCGTGCCGCCGAGCCACCCGCCGATCACGCCGAGTACGAGAATCCCGGTGAGCGCGGCGACCGCCGCGGTCGGGTCGTTGGGCGGCAGGTGGGCGAGCGAGAGCTTGCTGAGCCAGTACGAGACGGGGCCGAGGGTTTCGCCGCGGGCCGCGGTCAGGCCGAGTACGCCGACCCCGCCCAGCGCGCCGGCGATGACCCCGTGCCGCAGGCCCGCGCCGGTCGCGGCCCCGGCCAGCGCGCCGCCGCCCACCACACCGAGCACCGCGAGTTGCCACGTCAGGAACTGGGCCTGCCCCTGCGTCGTCACTTGGAGCATCCCGGCGGAGTACCGCTGCGTGCCGGAACGCACCTGTTCGGCCACGCCGACCGCGAACACGATGACGGCCGCGCCGAGCAGGGCGCGGAGCCAGAGGGTCGGCCGGCCGGGGGCGGGCGGCGGTTCGAGCACGAACCGCGAGGAGCTGAGCCGGGTGCGGTCGGGCACGGGCATTTCGAGTACGGGGACCGCGCCCCACACGCGCGCCGCGAACACCCCGGCCACGCCGCCCACCAGCACCAGCACGAGGAACTGAACGTACAACACGAGGTCGCGCGGGGGCGCGCCGGCGACCAGTTCCGCGGCGAGGAACAGGCCGCCGCACAGCCCGCCCACGGCGGCCCCGAACGCGAACCCGACCGAGCGCCCGGCGCTGGCGACCACGGCCCCGAACACCACGGCCAGCCCCTGCCCGCCGCACACGGCGAGCAGCCCTTCAAAGGAGGCCCACCAGCCGTCCGGGTCGGGGTGCGCCGCGAGTATGACGCCCGTCGCGAGTTTGCGCAGCGCGAGGTAGACGCCGAGCGCGAACAGCGCGCCGACGACGACGCGCCCGGCCGGGGTGGGGGCCGGCGGCGCGGCGGGCGGCGCGGGCTTCACCTTCGGGGCCGACGACTCGGCCGCTTCGTGCGGGAGCAGCAGCAGCCCGGCGCAGCGCGGGCACCGCTGCGTGCCGGCGAACGCCGCCTGACACGCGGGGCAGAACAGTTGCATGGCGCGACCCGGTCCACCTTCGACATTCGGTACGGGTTCCGATTTCAGCTTAGAACGCAATTCGCACGTGTGCCCGGCAATTGGTGGCCGACCGCGCGGTTACTTCTCGGCCTTCTTCAGCTTCAGGATCATCACGCCGTTGTCGGACTTGAACTCCTTCGGCCGGTCGCCCTTCTCGCTGAACGCGATGGTCAGTTCGCCCTTCTCCAACTTGTAGATGCCGGGGAACGTCTTCCCCTTCTCCAACCCGTCCTGCGGGCTGAAGTCGATGTTGGCGAGCTTCGTGTCCGGCGTCACCTTGATCTTCGACAGCTTCTTGTCGTCCGGCGCGGCGGAGAGAACGAACTCGTCCCCCTTGATCGTGACCGTCACGGTCGCGATGGTGTCCTTCTCCGCGAACTTGCCGTCCTGCTCGGCCGACATCAGCTTGTAAGTGCCTTCGAGTTCCTTGAGCGCGGCCTTCTCGTCGGCGCGGGCGAGGCCGGCGGCGGCGACCGCCAAGAACGCAAGGGCCACGGCGCAGCGGGTCATGGGTGTTCTCTCGGTGGGGGGAATCGCTCGCGGCTTCGCACGCGGCGGCGGGTTACTTCTGCTTGTGTAAGACGATCAGCAGTTCCTTGTCGTTCACCTTAAACTCTTTGGGCCGGTCCTTCGCATCGCCCATCTCGACGGCGCAAATCGTCAGCACCTCGACCACGATTTCCTTGTCGTCCTTGTCCTTCATCTTCACCTTCTCGAACTTGTAGGTGCCGTAGTTCACCTCGTCCTTCTTGTCCTTCGTCGAAGTGATGTCGATGTGGGCCGGGGTTTTCGAGACGTCGATCTTCAGCTTCGCCGGGTCTTCCTTCCCCTTCTGGAACGCGACGATCTGCCCGCCCTTGATGACGATCTTGCGGTCGCCGTCTTCGACCTTCATGAAGTCCTCTTCCGTCAGCTTCAGCCCTTTGCCCTCAAGCCCGACCAACAGGTAGGTGCCCTCAAGCTCTTTGAGGGCCTTGTCGTCCTTCTCGTCGGCCGTGGTCGCGCCGGCGAGGGCGAGGCCGGTCAGCAGCGCGAGCGCGAACACCGGGCGCATGGGAGTCTCCGGGTGTGTGGGGATGAGTGACAGAGTATGGCCGCGGGGCCGCGCGTGCCAGCGGCGGGCTACTTCGCGGCGGCGTCGAACACCGCGAACACGTCCGGCAGGGCGGCGCGCACGATCACCATGTGCTCGATGTCCGCGTACTCCTTGTACGTCAGGTTCTTCCCGCCCGCGAGCGCCTTGTTCAGCCCGCGGGTCATGGTCAGGGCGATGCCGTCTTTCTCGCCGACGCCGACGAACACCGGCAGTTGGGCGAAGGCCTTGGCGTCGCGCACGGTGCCGCCGCCGCCGAGGGCCGCGAGCGCCGCGAACCGGCCGGGGTGCTTCTGCACCTGTTCCACCGCCTGCATCGCGCCCATCGAGTGCCCGACCACGAACACGCGCTTCGGGTCGATGGGGTAGCGCGCGGCCAATTGGTCGAGCAGCGCCGGCACCGGCGGGCCGCCGCCGAACGCCAGCCCGCTGCGCGGCGCGACCAGCAGCCACCCGCGCTCGCGGCACTCCTTCACGATGTGGCCCGCGCCGTAGCCCTCGAAGAACAGGTTCTCCGAGCCGCCCGCGCCGTGCAGCGCCACCACCACGGGCACCGGCTTCTTCGGGTCGAGGCCGCGCGGCACGTACACCCGCGCCGCGGTCGCGCCCTTCGCGCTCGTCGGCGCGCTGAGCCAGAACTGCCCCACTTTGTCCGCGGTGTAGAACGGCTTGCCGTCGAGCATCTTTTCGGCGTTGGCGAGCAGGTCGGCCGCGGGCAGGTCCGTTTCGGGCACCGTGCCGCCGACGAGGTCCGCGAGCAGTTCGGCCCGGTCGCGCGCGGTCGCGCGCTCGATGGTATCGACCTTCTCGAACGCCGCCGTCGCCGTCTTCAGCGCCGCGAGCCGGGCGTCGAGGTCGGCGATCTGCGAAATGCCGATGGTGCCGTGCCGCAGTTCCTTCCCGGTTTCGACGAGGAAGTAGAGCTTGCGGTCCAGCCCCTTGAAATCGCCGAGCGCGGGGAGCGGGATCGTGACCGTGTGCGGGAACTTCTCCGGCTTGATCGTCGTGACCTGTTTGTCGGTGAACCAGAGTTGCACTTCCAACCCTTTGGGAACGTCGCCCTTCACCGCGTACATCGGCTTGATGGTGACGCGCAGTTCCTTCACCTTCCCATCGACGACGCGGGCCTCGGGCACGGCGTACAGGCTCCACGCCCACTGGCGCGCGGTGCCGGGGTCGTCGTTCGTGAGGAGGGCGAACCCGGCGCGGTCCAGCCCGCGCCCGGCCTCGCCGAATTGGAGCGAGAAGAACTGCTGCGTGAGCTTCTCGACGTGCGGGAGCGCGCGGCGGCGCGCGGGTTCGCTCTCCTGCTTTTCCCACGCGGCCTCGAACCGCTTGAGGCGCTGGCCGAGTTCGTACCGCATCGCCACGAGGTCCGCGGCGGCCGGCGGCTGCGCGCGCGCGCCGTTGGCGGTCAGCACGACGATCGCGGCGCAGAGAACACGCATCGAGAACTCCTGTGTTGCGCCGCTGGCGCACTTCGGCTTGCAACGCCCCTGTTGCAAAAGTTACAACTTGCGCTCCGCTTGAATAGACAACGGAAAGGAATCCGCCATGAAGCGTCACTTGTGCGTTACGGCGCTGCTCGCGCTGGCGCTGGTCCCGGATTGGGCGTCGGCGTGCTGGCCGCGGCGCGGCGGCGCGTTTTACACGCGCGCGCACTACGCCCCGGTCGTGTACCGCCCCGCGCCGGCGTACTGTCAGCCGGTGTACGTGTACCCGGTCGTTCCCGCACCCAAAGCGCCGCCGCAGATCGAACCGATCCCTAAGGGGAAGGCCGGGAGCGCGGTCACGGACCCGCCGCGGCCGATGGTGGCGAAGCCGACGCCGGCCCCAGCCGATCCCGACCCCGTGCGCCCCGTCGTCAACACCGAAACCCCGAAGCCGGCCCCGGCCCCGGAACCGCGGCCCAAGAAGCCGGAACCGGCCATCGAGTTGCCGAAGCCCGGCGGCTCGGACAACCTGCCGCCGTTCAAGCTGCCGACCCCGGACGGCCCGGCGCTGCCGCCGCTGGAACTGCCGAAGGTCGGCGTCGATCCGAAGCTGCCGCCGTTGGAGTTGCCGGGCAAGGGCAAGGAACCGGGCGCGCCCGCGATCCCGATTCCGGCCCCGGCCCCGGACCTGATCCCCGCGCCGGCGATTCCGGTTCCGAAAGACAACACGCTGCCGCCGCTGACGCTGCCGCCGGAAGCGCCGGTGCTCCCGCCGCTGCCGAAGGTGGTGGAGGCGAAGGCCAGCCCGTTCGCGGGCGCGGCACGGGCGCTGAAGGTGGACGTGTTCCCCGCGGCCGGTTCGACGGCCACCGCGAACGGGCACCGCAAGATCGGGTTCTTCAACCACACGGGGCGCGACCTCGCGCTCGTGATCGAGGGGCAGAAGGTGACGCTGCCGGCGCGGTCGTACCTGCACGCGACGTTGCCGCCGACGTTCACTTGGAAGTGCGGCGACGAACCGGCCGCGACCGCGCGAGTGCCCGCCGACGCCGCCGGCCTCGACGTGCTGATCCGCGAGTGAGCGCCTTCGTCAGTCCGACGCGCCAGCGAGGGCCGGCCCTCGCTGGCGCGCCGGGCTAACGACAACCGCCGCTACCTTCGGAAGAAATCGGACAGTTCGTAGATGTTCAGCTCGCCGTTGAGCAGGAAGTGGTCGAGCGGCTTGATCTTGCTCCCGCGGCCGGTCATTGCGTCCAGCGTCTCGTGCATCTCTTGCCACCACAGGAACCCGAGTGCCTCGGGGTTGGTCTTCGCCACGGCCCGAAACGCGGCCAGTTCCTTCCCGAACGCTTCGGCGTCGGCGCGGGCCTGCGCGAGTTGTTCGGTGCGGTACTGGGCCGCTTCCTGTTCGAGCTTATAGCGGATCGCCTTCGCCTGACTGACGCGCTGGTTGCTCTCTTGCTCCGCCTGCGTCTCGCGGGTACGGATCGCGGTCTGGGCCTGATCGACGGCCTCGAACGCGGCCCGCACCTCGTCCGGCGCGGCGAGGTGCGCGACACTCGCGCGCTGGACGCGGACGCCGAGCCGCAGGTCGGTGACGCGCGGGCCGAGGCGGTCCATGACCCACGCGGGTAGCATCGCGCTGCCGGTGCGCAGGACTTGGTCGATGGTGCGCCCCGCGGCCCACTCCGCGACGGCCGCTTCCGCGGCCCGTGCCAGCGCCGGCTCGGCGCGGTCGCGGGCCGCGACGTAGAAGTCGAGGTCGTCGTCGGTCTCGCCGATGGCGTAGTCGATCACGACGCGGACGTTGACGAGGTTCTGATCGCCGGTGAGGAACTGGCCGGCGGTGGCGGTCCCGTCGCCGCTCGATTCGGGGTCGTAGCCGACGCGAATCTGGCGCACGGTGCGCACGGGCACGCGGGCGATGCGGTCGATGCCCCACGGGAGGCCGAACCCGAGGCCGGGGCCGGGCCGCGCGACCACCGCCCCGAACCGGCGCACCACCGCGCGCTCGTCCGGCCCCACTTGGTAGATACCAGTGGCGAGGTAGGCGACGAGCACCAGCAACAAGAGGTAGCGCAGTTTCAACATGGGTTTAGTGTTAGCCGCGAGCCGCGGGCGAGCGCCGAATCGCACCCGTCACTTGTCCTTCTTCCCCGGCGGGCCGTCGAGCGCGGGCTTCAGCAGCGGGTGCTTCGTGCTGAGCAGCAGCAGGTCGCGGCTGGAGCCGAGCACCTTGCGGAACGAGCGCAGGCTCTCCAAGAACAGGAAGAACTCGCGGTCCTGTTCGTGGGCCGCGGCGCGGATCACCGCGGCGTCGGCGTTGGCCTTGCCTTCCACGATGGTCTTCTCGGCGCGAGCGGTCGCCTCGATGGTGCGGGCGTCGCGGTCGGCGTTGGTGATGATGTCCGACGCCAACTTGCGCCCGGCGGTCTCGTACTCCGCGGCCTTCTTCGCGCGCTCGGTGCGGATGCGCTCCGCGATGCTGCCGCGCACGGCCTCCGGGTAGCTGAGCCGGCGCACGCGGACGTCGAGCAGTTGGACGCCGTACTCGGCCAGCGCCTTCGTGCGCAGGTCGTCGGCATCGGCCCCGAACAGCCGGCGGCGCAGGCGCTCGTTCCGCTCGTCGATTAACTTGTAGTCGATGGCCCGGTACTCGGCGTCGGTCAGCGGTTCGAGCGCGAACCCGGTCGTCGCCACGAACACGGCGAGCGCGGCTTTGGTGTCGATGTAGTGGACGAGGTCTTCGAGCAGCATGTCGCTGACCACGGCCCCGAGGCGACCGTTGATGAGCGGGCCGAGCACCTTCTTGGCCTGTTCGGGCGTGCGCACGGTCTTGACGAAGCGGTCGGCCGCGGATGCGTCGGGGATCTTCCACGTCACGAACACGTCGACGGTAATGGTCTTCCCGACCGCGCCGTCCGGGTCGCGGGTCAGCGACTCGACCGCGGGCAGCTCGAACGACTGCACGCGGCGGTCGAGTCGGACGACGGAATCGACGGGCCACGGGGCCTTGAAGGTGAGGCCGGCACTGGTGCCGCCGTCGCGCACCGCGACCGGGTCGCCGAACCGCGTAACGTACACGAACTCGGCCGCGTCCACGGTGTAGAACGCCGTGCGCGCCCACAGCGCGAACAGCACGACGGCGAGAATCAGAAGGGAGCGCTTCATGTTGGGGCTTGAAGAACCTAACCCCCAACCCCCCTTCACTAAGAGGGAAGGGGGGCCAGAGGGTTGTCTTCTTCTTTCTCCCCCTTCCCTCTTAGGGAAGGGGGTTGGGGGGTTAGGTTGCCTTTACTTCACCAGCCACTCGATCACCTTAGCGGCGTCGAGCTTCTCGGCACTGCGCGTTAGCTTATTGGCGGCGTTCGCGGCGTCGTAGGCGGCGCGCGACACCTTGCCGGTGTCGGTGCCCTTGTGGTTGTGAACCAGCACCTCGCCCGGCGCGCACAGCGCGAGGAACGCGCCCAGCCCACCGTACTTCACCGCGCCCGGTAGCATCATCGGGTCGTCGGTCTTCGTGATGGCCTCGAAGTGGAACTGGTTCAGGTCGGCCGCGGTCTTGGTCACCGCGCTGCCGGCCAGCGCCTTCGCCAAGATCGCGATGGGGCCGAACTCGTCCCAGCCGACGAGGCGGATCGTGTTGTTCTTCTCAATCAACTTTTCGAACGCGATAAGTGTGAGCGCGTCGTGGACGCGGTTGGCGAGCAGCGTGCGGTTGTACCCGTAGGTGTACCCGGCGAAGCCCTTGTCTACCGGCCAGCCTTTCGCGAACGCCAGTTCGCCGGTGCCGAGCAAGTCTGGGGCGAGGACGCTGAACCCGGCGTCGGTCAGCGCCTTCACCGCCGGGAGCGCCTTGCCGTTCGGGAACAGGCTCGCCTTCCCCTGCGGGTGGAGCCAGATGGCGGACTTTTCGCCGTTGTACTTCTCCCCCGTCACGCCGAAGACCGGCAGTGCGTCCTTCTCGTTCGTGCGCCCGATCGCCGCGCGGTACACCATGAGGCCGTCCAAGACCCCTCTGACCGGCTCGACGCGCACCGCGATCTCCTTCGGCAGGTCGCTGTTGATCATCGCCCGCAGCGCGGTGCCGACGACGCGCTGATACTCCTTGAGGCTCGCGGCGTCCTTCGGAGCCAGCTTCGCGATCTGCTCGTCGCTAGCCTTCGTCATCTGCTCGCGCAGCGTCTTCGCGCTCACTTCGTCCTTCGGGCGCGGGTGGTCCTTGTCGAACACGCTCAGGTCGCGCGGCGGCACGACCGGCTTGAACGCGGCCTCGGTGTGCTTCTGGTCCTTGCCCGTCAGGTGCTTGAGGAACCACGCGTACATCATCTCGCGGGCGTGAACGTTGTACTGGTGCCCGTATTCGAGCCACGCCCGCACCGCGACCTTGTCCTTCGACCCGTACAGGTCGTAGAGTTGTTGCAGTTCGGGGTAGCCCTTCGTCATCATCTCCTTCGTCCAGTCGTTGGCGGCGCTCATGGCCTGCGGCTTGGGCGCGAACAGCCCGGCGATTTCGACGTTGCCGGTGTTCACGCGCAACAGCGAGCAGTTCTCGCACACGCACCCGCCTTGCATGCCGGTGGAAACCATGACGGCGGGGAACGCGCTGGCGAGCCGGTCGTCGAGGGCCGCGGTCATGAAGGTTTGCGTGCCGCCGCCGCTCGCGCCGGTCATCCCGAGGCGCTTCGGGTCCACGTCCGGCAGGCCGGCGAGGAAGTCGAGCGCGCGGAGGCTGTTCCACGTCTGCAGGCCCATCGCACTTTGCAGCCGCAGTTCGGCCTCGGTATCGGTGAAACCGGCGCGGTGCGGGATCGCGGTGCTGTCGGCGTAGCCGACCATGTCGTAGTGGAACACGACGAAGCCGAGGCGCGCGAGCGTCGCGGGGAGCGCCTGCATGAAGTAGCGGGCGCGGTCCATGTCCGGTTCGCCCTTGCTATCGACGCTCGCTTTGCCTGCCTTCTCGCCGTCGTCGTGGAACCGGCCGCCGGCCCAGTGCCCGTGCGCGAACAGCACGCCGGGGAACTTGGGCGGCTTGCTCGAATCGAACCCGGCCGGCCGGTACAGGTTGCCGCAGACGTAGTGCCCCGGCATCGAGGCGAAGTACACCTTCTCGATGGTGTAGTCGCCCTTGTCAATCGGCCCGTGAACCTTGGCGTTGAGGGGCGTCTTCTCCGGTAGTGGCCACAGCCCGTTGGCGACGAGCAACTGTTCGCGCACCTGCGCGCGCCGCTTCTCCCACGCCTCTTTCGTTTTGGGCACGACGAACGGGTGATAGTCGTTCAGCGTCTTGGCCGCGCCGAGGCGCGGGTCGGTCGGCTTCTTGTCGCCGGTGAAGACCCGAGTCGAGTCGTCGTCGCCGTCCGCGGCGAACGCGAAGGCGAGCGAGGGGTGTAACCCCCCTGTTAGCGCAACAGCGGCGGGAACGACTAGCGCTTCGCGGCGGGAGAGCATGCGTATCTCCATGAAGAGGTAGGCCGAAGGTACGCGAGCGAGCGCCGCGCGTCAACGACGCGGGCGCGCGGAAAGGTGAACGTGCCGATTTGGGCGAGCGCCACCCCAAGCGGCCTACGGCGAAGCGAACACCGGCAACGACGCTCGCGCGGGCGCGGAATCCGCGCTTGCGGACCGGACCCGCGCCCGCTACACTACCCTCACACTCGTCTAGCTCAGGTCTCGTGTTCTGGCTCGCAGCGGTTCCCGCCGTAACCGCTCTTACTCTCAGGTTCCTCACCCCATGCCGGACCCGGCCTCCGCGGGCAGCCTGTATTTGCTCGATGCCCACGGCCTCATCTTCCAGATGTTCTACGGCGTCGGGCCGATGACCGCGCCCGACGGCCGCCCCACGAACGCGCTCTTCGGTGTCACCCGCGCACTGATGAACCTGTACGACCGCGGCGCGGACTACCTGATCGCCGCGATGGACCACGCCGAGCCGACGTTCCGCACCCAGATCGACACCAACTACAAGGCCCACCGCGACCCGCCCCCGGACGACCTCGTTCGCCAAGAACCGCTGATCGAACAGGTACTGGACGCGATGAACATTCCGTGCCTCCGCACGCCGGGGTTCGAGGCCGACGACGCGATGGCGACCGTGGCGACCCGAGCCGCGGCCCGCGGGTTGGACGTGTTCGTCTGCACCGCGGACAAGGACTGCCGCCAGCTCATCGGGCCGAAGGTGAAGATGCTGAACCTGCGCAAGGACTACGAAGTCCTCGACGCGGCCGGCGTCGAAGCCGATTGGGGCGTGCGCCCGGATCAGGTGATCGACTTCCAATCGCTCGTGGGCGACGCGGTGGACAACGTGCCCGGCGTGAAGGGCGTCGGCCCCAAGACCGCGGCCAAGTGGCTCCAGCAGTACGGCACGCTCGACAAGCTCATTGCCGACGCCGACAACGCCCCCGGCGGGCCGAAGACGCGCCAATCGCTCAAGGACGCCATCGCCAACGGCGACCTCGCCAAAAGCAAGCGGCTCGTCACGCTCGATACGAACATGAAGATCGAGATCGACTGGGAGCACTGGAAGCGGCGCGAATGGGACGGCCAGAAGTTGCTCGAACTGTTCCACGAGTTCGGGTTCCGCGGGTTCGCCGAGCGCGTCCGCAAGACGCTCGCCACCAGCGGCGCGAAGAAGAACGCCGAGATGCTCGCGACCGCCGGACTCGCGCCCGCGCCGCCCGAGCCGAGCGCCGCGCCCGCGCCGGTCGCCGACGACGAGCGCGGCGTTCCCAACGCGCCGACGAAGCCCTCGCCCAAGAAGAAGGGGAAGAAGGCCGACGCGCCGGGTCTGTTCGACGATGTGCCTGAAGAACCCAGCGCGAAGGTCGAAGCCAAAGCCACGGCCGAAGCCGCACCGGGCGAAGCCGCGAGCGGCTCAGACGGGTGGAGCTACGACGGCTACGAGACCATCGACACCGACGTGGACTTCGACCGCTTCCTCGCGGCGCTCAAGAGGCAGAAGGCGTTCGTCTTCGACCTCGAAACGACCGGCCTGAACCCGGTGACCGATCCGATTGTGGGCTACGCCTTCGCGTGGGAACCGGGCACCGCGTACTACCTGCCCGTGCGCGCGCCGGCCGAAGACGCCGCGCTGAACCCCGACACAACCCTCGCGAAGTTGAAGCCGATCTTTGAAGACCCGAAGGTCGCGAAGCGGAACCACAACATCAAGTTCGACCAGATCGCGCTCGCCGCGGCCGGGGTGAACCTCGCGGGCGTCGCGGGCGATTCCATGCTCGCCCACTACCTGCTCGAACCGGGCGCGCGCGCCCACGGCCTCGACGACCTCACGCAGCGCGACCTCGGCCATTCCAACGTCCCCATCAGCGCGCTGATCGGTAAAGGCAAGAAGCAGATCACGATGGACAAGGTCCGCGTGGCGCAGGTGGCGCGCTACGCGGGCGAGGACGCCGACACCGCGTTGCGGCTCGCGGCGCTGTACGAACCGCAGCTCGCGCCGAAAGGCTTCCGCGCGTTGTACGACGACCTCGAAATCCCGCTGATCGGCGTGCTCGCGGAGATGGAGCGCACGGGCATTCGCGTGGACGTGCCGTTCCTCCAAAAGCTCGGCACCGAGATGGGCACCGAGTTGACCGGCATCGAGGCCGCCATTCACACGCTCGCCGGGCGCACGTTCAACATCGCCTCGCTCAAGGAACTGCAACAGGTTCTGTTCAACGAACTGAAACTGCCGGTGCAGAAGAAGACCGGCATCAAGGGCGACCCGTCCACCGATCAAGAGTCACTGGAAAAGCTCGCGGCGCTGGGCCACGAGATGCCCAAGAAGCTGATGGACTACCGCAAGGTAACGAAGCTCAAGGGCACCTACGTTGACGTGCTGCCGGCGCTGGCCGACAAAGACGGGCGCGTTCACACGAGCTTCAACCAAGCCGCGGCCGAAACCGGGCGGCTCAGTTCCAGCGACCCGAACTTGCAGAACATCCCGGCGCGCACCGAACAGGGCGCGCAGCTCCGCAAAGCGTTCATCCCGAAGGACGGCTGGACCCTCGTGACCGCGGACTACTCGCAGGTGGAGTTGCGGTTGCTCGCGCACCTGTGCGGCGACGAGGCGCTGCGCACCGCGTTCGCCCAAGACCGCGACGTTCACACCGCGGTCGCGGCGCAAATCTTCAAGGTCGCGGAAGCGGACGTGACAAAGTCGCAGCGCGGCGTGGCGAAAACGGTCAACTTCGGCGTTATCTATGGGATGAGCGCCGCGGGGCTGTCGATGCGCCTGTCGATCCCGCGCACGGAGGCCGAGACGTTCATCGACGCCTACTTCGCGCGCTACCCGAAGGTGCTGGAGTACCAACAGCGCGTGCTGGCGACCGCCGAGAAGACCGGCGAACTGCACACGCTTCTGGGTCGCAAGCGGACGCTTGACAAGGGCGCGGTCAGCGGGCGTTCGCGCTACCAGAACCGCGGCCAAGCGGAGCGCGAGGCGATTAACTACGAGATTCAGGGTTCGGCCGCGGACCTAATCAAGCGCGCGATGCTGGCCGTCGCGCGCCGGCTCAGGGCGCAGAAGATGCAGGCCAAGATGCTCCTAACCGTTCACGACGAACTGGTGTTCGAGGCTCCGCCCTCCGAGGTGAAGGCGCTCGCGCAACTGGCGCGAGCGGAAATGTCCGGCGCGCTGAAACTGGATGTGCCCCTGAAAGTGGACGTGGCCGCCGGCCCCAACTGGCTAGACGTGACGGACGTGGAAGGGTAAAGGCCCCTTGGGGGACAGAGTTTAGCGTCGATCCCGAAGGGATCGCGCAAACAACGGGGCCGTGCAATGTGGGGGATTCGCGCGCTGAGGGTCTGCGCGGCGCTGGCGCTTCTGGCAACCGCCGGGTGCTGCGAGCGCTGTCAGAACGTGTGGAAGTGCGACACGAAATCCGCGCCGCCGGCGCAAGAGAAGGATGAGCCGGCCGCGTACAAAAGCAACCACCCGCGCGGCGGGCGCGGCGGCTGGTTCGACGATTAGCCGAACCACCTGAAGCCGGAACTGGTTCACGGCGGCATCTATTAGCCAAGGGTGGGAGCGCTGTTACCAGAGTGAATGGCATGAGCGCGTTCAAGCACGGCCCGAAGCCGGTGGTCGGGTTGATCGGGGCCATCGGCGCGGGCAAGAGCACCGCGGCCAAGTGCCTCGCGGCGCGCGGCGCTCACGTGGTCGATGCCGACGCCCTCGGGCACGAGGCCCTGCGCCAGCCTGATATAATCGCGCGGCTCGCGGCAATGTGGGGCGACCGCGTGCGTAAACCGGACGGCGCGCTAGACCGCAAGGAAATCGGGCGGATCGTGTTCGCCGACCCGGAACAGCGGAACGCCCTCGAAGCCGTGGTGTTCCCGTATATCACCGGGCGCGCGCGGGCCGAGATCGCCGCGGCGCAAGCGAACCCGGCGGTCGCGCTCGTCGTCTTGGATGCGGCGGTGCTGCTCGAAGCCGGTTGGGGCCACATGGCCGACCGCATCGTGTATATTGACGCGGCGCGCGCGGCGCGCGTGGCGCGGCTCGCGGCCCGCAGCGGCTGGACCGAAAACGAACTGGCCGCGCGCGAGGCGGCGCAGTTGCCGGCCGAAGACAAGAAGGCCCGCGCCGACGCGATTCTGACGAACGACGCCGGCCCGGAAGCGTTACAAGAACAGATCGACGCGCTCCTCGCCCGGTGGACGTGCGCCGCGTAAGATCGTGCCCGATTGTGGGTAATAGGTAGTGAGATCGTCTGTGTAGTTCGTGTGTTCGAGTGCGGGGCCGAATCCCCCCAAAGGTGCCACCGGCGTTCATGGAGCGCGACCGCGTCTCCCGCCGGCGGCGGACCCGCACCCGGTTCCTTCCGCGCCCGATGTCCGAGGTTCACCATGTCCGACCCGAAGTCCGATATCATCAAGCCCGCCCGCGGCCGGGGCCGCAAGGCCGACACGCCCGTTGAGAAGCCCGCCGCCCACGAGGACGACGGGTTCGCCGCCGGGATCGTCGAGGAACCGAAGCCGGATCCCGCGCCGGAGGTGCGCGAGAGCCGCCGCGCCGAGCGCGCCGAGCCGCGCGCGCGCGTCGAGCCGCCCG
>Ga0194132_10005921_pt1 | contig 19383 bp, 22 predicted proteins | sample TA2KigOf80mmetaG_FD_148612 | JGI IMG/M metagenome (GOLD analysis project Ga0194132, IMG submission 148612) | Freshwater microbial communities from Lake Tanganyika, Tanzania - TA2015054 Kigoma Offshore 80m | ecosystem: Environmental > Aquatic > Freshwater > Lake | place: Tanzania: Lake...
CGATCACCACCAGAATGCGAAACTCGCGCCAGCGCCTAGACCAAGGGCAATAGGTGTGGCCCTGCACAAAGTCATAGCTCCACACGTGATTGACTCGTTCGGGGCGAAGCCGCACGCACGAACCGTCGTTAAGCCACCGCCTGGTTCTTGGTGGCTGCTTGGCGGGAACCTCCAAACCCTCTTCTCTCCAGATTCGCTTGACCACCGCTTCACTGGTATGCTAGCCTGCGCCGCTGAGCAGTCCACTGACTGTTCGGTACCCGTGGCGACCATACAAAGTGGCCACCTCCAGCACTCCGTGACGCAGTGCCGTTTCATCCACCAAAGGTACCTCTGCATACCGCATGGTGCTCCTGGCCACCCCCAGAATCTGACACGCTCGGCGCTCAGACAGACGCGGATATTTGCCCAAAGCACCTTGCACTGCTGCACGCTGGCGCTATGGGCTTAGAAGTTTCCCCGCGCAACATCCGTGAGCACCGCCTTCTCCAAGTGCAGTTCACCCACCAAGCGTTTGAGTCGCGCGTTCTCCAGCTCCAGTTGCTTTAAGCGCTTTGCCTGATCAACCTTCATACCCCCATACTCACGACGCCAGCGGTAGTAGCTATTGTCCGTGGCCCCGGCCTCCCGGCAGGCTGCGAGCACATCCTTGCCTTGACCAGTCTTGATCTCGATCTCGCGCAACTTAGCCACGATTTGCTCGGGCTTTAATCGAACACCTTTTGGCATAACTTAATCCTTTCGAATGATAAAAACATTCAGTGTCTCTCACTCACTCTGGATCAGTTTTTAAGCGCAGGTCACCTACGGTCACCGTGAAAGTCTCCTCCGACGCTACAACTTCATCCGCGGATCCAACGCATCGCGCAGCCCATCGCCGAGCAGGTTGAACCCCAGCACGGTGATCATGATCGCCGTGCCGGGGAAGATAAGCGTGTGCGGCGCCAGCTGGATGTTCTGCCGCGCGCTGGACAGCATCGCGCCCCATTCGGCCGTCGGCTGTTGGACGCCCATGCCGAGGAAGCCGAGGGCGGCGGCCGAGAGGATCGCGGCGGCGATCTGCAGGGTCGCCTGGACGATCAGGACCGCGACCGTGTTCGGCAAGATGTGACGGAAGACGATGCGACCGGAGTTGGCGCCGAGCGCGCGCGCGGCCTCGACGAACTCGCGGGACTTCAACGAAAGCACCTGTCCGCGAATCAACCGCGCGTACGATGGCACGGAGACGATGCCGACGGCGATCATGACGTTCACGAGGCCGACGCCGAGCACGGTCACGAGGATGATCGCGAGGACGACGCCGGGAAACGCCAGCAATACGTCGATCAGGCGCTGCGAAATGAGATCGAATCGACCGCCGAAGTATCCGGAGAACAACCCCAACGGCACGCCGATCGCGACGCCGATCGCGACCGAGATGCTGCCGATGACGATCGACAGGCGCGCGCCGTACAGAATGCGGCTGAAGATGTCGCGCCCTAGCTCGTCGGTCCCCATCCAATACCGCGCGGACGGTGGGGCGAGGCTCGCCTCGAGATTCGAGAAGTACGGGTCGTAGGGCGACAGGACGTGCGCGAACGCGCCGGCTCCCGCGAACAGCACCAGCAGCCACAGCCCGACGACGGCGCCGCGGTTTCGTTGCAGGCGGCGCCAGATGGCGGCCGCCGCGCGATATCGTTGCCCGCGCACTTCCGCTTCCTTCGCCACCCCGTCGACGCCGGCGGTCGTGCGATCACTCATAGCGGATCCTCGGGTCGAGGAACGCGTACAGGAGGTCGACCGCCAGGTTCAGGACGACGAACGACGTCGCGACGAGCAAGATCGAGCCTTGGATGATCGGATAGTCTCGCGTCAGCACGCCCTCGACGAGCAAGCGCCCGACGCCCGGCCACGCGAAGACGCTTTCCGTGAGGACGGCGCCCGACAGCAGGTTCCCCAGCTGAAGTCCGACGACGGTCACGACCGGGATCAACGCGTTGCGCAGCGCGTGGTAATTGACGACGCGGCGCTCGGCGGCGCCCTTGGCGCGCGCGGTGCGCACGTAATCCTGACGCAGCACCTCGAGCATCGCCGAACGCGTCATGCGGGCGACGAGCGCGGCCGAGCCGAGGCCCAAGGTGATTGCGGGCAGGATCAAGTGCTGCGGCGTTTCGTAGCCGATCGCCGGCAGCCATTGCAGGCGCACGGCGAAGATGAGGATCAAATTCAGGCCGAGCCAGAACAGCGGCATCGACACGCCGACGAGCGCGAAGATCATCGCGGAGCTGTCGATCCATGTGGAGTGTCGCACTGCCGACAGGATGCCGACTGGGATGCCGACGAGGCACGAGACGAGGATGCCGGAGAGCGCGAGCCGGAGCGTGCGTGGAAACCGCTGCCCGAGCTCCTCGCGCACGGGCGCGCCGTTGTAGATCGATTTGCCGAGGTCGCCGCGCACGGCGCCGCCGAGAAAGTACGCGTACTGGACCGGGACCGGCCGATCGAGTCCCAGCGCCTCGCGAATGTCCCGGACCGCCTCTTGCGTCGCCGCCTGGCCGGCCATGATCTGCGCCGGGTCGCCGGGAATGAATCGCACGATGCCAAAGACGACGATGGACACCCCAAACAACACGGGGATCGCGAGGCACAGCCGCTTCAGCAGGTATTGGAACATCGCGCGAGCACGCGTCGGGGGATCTCAGCCGAGATCCCCCGACGGTGAACGATTGATTCCCCGTCCGTTAGCGGGCCGGGCCTAGCTTCGCGTTGTACGCGAGGATGCGCTCGGTCGGATGGACGATGAGTCCGGACACTTCGCGGCGCATGCCGGTGACCTGCGACTCGCTGTGCAAGAACAGCCACGGCGCGTCCTTCATGATGATGTCCATCGCCTGCTTGTACGTGGCGGTGCGGCGGCCCGGGTCGGTGATCGAACGGGCCTGCTCGAGCAGCGTGTCGACTTGCGGATTCTTGTAGAAGAACCGGCTGTTGCCGGCCGGCTGCCACTGTGAGCTGTGGAACAAGCTGTACAATCCGTAATCGGCGTCGCCCGTGACCGTGCCCCAGCCGAGCATGAACAGCTCGACCTCGGACTGTTCCGGCCCCCGCCCGGTGAACTGCAGGTACGTACCCCACTCCATCGTCGCCAAACGCGCGTTGATGCCGGCTTCGCGCAGCTGCGCTTGCACGGCCGCGGCGATCTGCGCGTCCTGGACGTAGCGGCCCGTTGGATGGTGGATCGTCAGGTTCAATCCATTCGGGAAGCCGGCTTCCGCGAGCAGCGACTTCGCCTTCGCGACGTCGTACTGGTACGTCATGATCGGCGAGTAGCCGACGATGCCGGGCGTGATCGGGGCGTCTGAGACGCGTCCGGCGCCGCCGAGGATCGTCTGCACGATGGCACGCTTGTTGACGGCGTAATTGAACGCCTGCCGCACGCGCGGGTCCGTGTACGGGCGCTTCTGCGCGTGGAACGCCATGTAGATCGTGCGCAGGCTGCTCGTGCGATCGACGCGCAGCGCGCGGTTCAGCGCCAGCCGCGTCGTCTCCCGCGGCGGCACGCGCACCGCGACGTGGATCTGGCCGCTCTCCAAGGCGAGCGTGCGCGCGCCGTCATCGGGAATGGAGCGCCAGACGATCTGCTCGAGCGTGGGCTTCTCGGCGCCCCAGTAGTTGGGATTGCGCTCGAGGACGACGCGGTCGCCGCGGATCCACTCCTTGAAGCGGTACGGCCCTGTGCCGACGGGGCTGCGGCCATACGGCTCGCCGAGCGGCGGGCGCAAGCCTGCGCGCTGCATCGCGGTCGGGCTGTGCATCGCCATGAAGTCGTGCGTGAAGTGCGCGATCAGCGGCACGAATGGACGCGCCAGCGTCAAACGAACCGTGAACGGATCGACGACAGCGACGTCGGTGACCTCGCTGACGAGGAAGCGGTAGGTGATCCGGTTGTCAGGGTTGCGGAAGAAGTCAAGGTTCCACTTCACGGCCTCGGCGTTGAACGGCGTGCCGTCGTGGAACTGGATCCCGCGGCGCAACCGCACGGTCACCTGCCGGCCATCGTTGGAGAGCTGCGCGGCCTCGGCGAGATTCGGAACGATCTTGCCGTCCGGCGTCAGCCGGAACAGCGTCTCGGCGATGTGCGCGAGGACCTCCGAGTCCGGCGCGGCCGTCGCGTAGAAGCTCAGCGTCACGGAGTCGGCGCCGCGCCCGATGATGAGCGTGCCCCCCGCCGGCGCCTGCGCTTGTCCTTGCTGCGGTAGACCCATCGTCGCGATGAGCAGCGCGACGAGGAGAATCGGAGCGAACCGTCTTGGCATTGACACTCCTCCTTATACACGGACCTGATACACGGACCTGCGAAACACTTGCGAAACATCTGTGTTCGCCAACTGCAATTGTCCGGTCATCATCACGATCGCACGTCACGGCAAGTCATGTTGTTGATTGCGTTCTACGGGCGTCGTCCGGACGTGCACCCCCCGCATGGTGACGCCCACTGGGAAGCCGGCGTCAAGGAGCAACGGGGCCGCCGTATCGCGATTATAAGGTCTCCGTGTCGTTTATCGATAAGCGCGATCGGTAGATTCAAGCCCCTAGAATCGCATCACGACCTCGAGGCGATAGGCTTCGCCGCCGGCGCGAACGCGCGGGAACACGAGGGTCGCCTTGCGGATCCCGGAGGGCAACGCGTCGAACGCCAGGCGCCCTTCCACGCGGGCGCGCGGGCCGACGCGCGCCGGCAGCGTGCTGCGGATCGTTCGAACGAAGTAGCTTCTCCCGGTCTCGTCGACGATCCGGGTCTCGAACGCGGCCGCGAATAGATTCACCTCGACGGTGGCGGCGTTATCGATCGCCAGCGTGAGCACGGTGTCGATGCCGAATTCGGCCCGTTGCACGCGAACGGTGACCGGACCAGATGTCGCTTTCGCGGTCATGACGTAGCTTCGTTCCTGGGACGCCGCCACGGGAATGCGTAGCCGTAGATGGGAACCGGGCAGGGGGCGACCAGAGACGGCAGCGTCTCACCGGCTTCGTTCCTGAGGTTCGTCAACGCCAAAGCACCCTGGGCCGAGAGATTGGGTGCGGCCCGCAAGAACAGGGAGCCGGTCGCAGTACGATCCGGACCCAGGTCGACCGGTTTTTAGGATGCTCGCCTCGGCGTAGATCGCCCAGCGCCTCTGGCTGTCGATGCTGTCGACGAGGCCCGTCAGACCGGATCGAACCGCGCCGACCGCGATTTGCACTGGGTTGCGGATGAGCGCGAGCGTCTCGTCCAGCGTCAACGGCGCGAGCCGCACCGTCAGGTCCCAATTGCCGAGCGTGAACATCTTCGGATCGATGCGCAGTCTGCCGCCCGAAACGTTGCGGAGCTGGATGCGGGCTTCGAACGGATCGATCGGAACGTGGACGATCGCGTTCAAGATGAGGAAATCGGACAGCGCTTCGCACTTTCCCGTTCCGCCAGTCGCCGGCTGTGGCGCAGCCGGGTCGGCCGTGGTCGAGAACCCGGCGAGGATGACGATGGCGCAAACCGCGATCGGGAGGCGGGAGGTGCGGTTGATGGGAGGGTCCCCGACGATGGCGAGGGGTGCGACCGCGAACGCATTCCGTTCCAGCGTCATTATAATGGCTTCGAGATGTCCCTCGACGCGGTGGTATCGGAAATCCGGACCGTCACGGAAGGCCGACCGGTGGTCGTCGCGTTCAGCGGCGGGCTGGACAGCAGCGTCACCGCTGCGCTGGCGCGCGACGCGCTCGGGCCCGACAACGTGCTCCTCGTGACGGTGAACATGGGTCAGTACGCGTACCGCCGAGGCAATGAGATCGTGCTGGAGATGGCGGACGCGCTCGGCTTGCCGCAACGCTGCCTCCTCGGCCAGCCGATGCAGGACCGCATCATGATGGGCGGACCGGCGTGCAACCGCTGCACGCGCGACATCAAGCTCGGGCTCGTCAAGAAGGCGGCCGGCGGCCGACTCGTGCTCACGGGCGCGAACCGCAGCGACACCTGGGGGCAGTTGGGTCTGAAGGTCTGCAACGGCTACTACGCGCCGCTGTTGGAGTGCGACAAGCCGCAGATCCGCGCGTTGGCGGACGCGTTGGGAATTCGACCGCCGAAGATCGGCGAGCACTCCGGGCGCGAGGGGTGCAAGTTGAAGCATCTGCTGAAGCCGCTCGTCAATCCCGCCTACCATGGGCGCGCGGTCAGCCGCGCGAACGAGGCCGTCCTCGACGCGGTCCGCGCGACGGACTTTCCCGCCGAGGTCGCGAACGTGAAGATCATCGGTCCGCTGTCCCGCAACATCGGCCTGATCAACGTCCATCCGGCGCCGCCGCTGGCCGTGGCCGACGCCGTCGTCGAGGCCGTTCGCGGCGTCCCCGAGCTGGACGAAGTTCACTTCCTCGACCGGCCCGTTCGCCTCGTGGCGAAGGCGAATCCGTCCATCCTCGGCGACGCGCACGCCCGCAAGTGGCTCGAGGCGGGCCGGCTGCGTCCCGACTTCGCGCACACGATCGACGTCGACTGGCGGCCCACCACGAACAACAGGCTCTCGACGTTCCACGTCGTGTCCTTCACATGGATGGACGCGGCAAGCACCGCATGCTGACGCTTACGGCCTTCGGCCCCGGCGGCGCACGACCGGCTTCGTTGTCCGAGGTTTCCGACCTGCTGCGCGGCGAAGCTGGTCAGTGGATCTGGGTCGACATCACCGACCCAACGGACGAGGACGTGCGCCTGCTCGAGCAGCAGTTCCGCTTCCATCCCTTGGCGATCGAGGACACGCGCAATCAGCATCAACGCCCGACGATCGCCGACTACGGCGACCATCTCTTCCTCATCGTCAATCCTGTCGGGCGATCCGGCGAGGGCGTGGCGTTTCGCGAGCTCGACATCTTCCTCGGCGCGAACCGATTGGTGACCGTGCACCTCGGGCCTGAGCCGATCATTGCCGCGGCGCGGCAGCGGATCGGCCAGACGAGCGGCGCGAATGTCCCGACACCGGGCTATGTCCTCTATGCGTTGGTCGACGCGATCGTCGACGGGTACTTCCCGGTTCTCGACGAGATCGGCGACCAAGCCGACACGCTCGAAGACGCCGTGCTCGCATCGCCGAACCAGACCCAGCTCGCGGAGCTGTTTCAGATGAAGCGCGACCTCATTGCGCTGCGCAAGGTGATCGCGCCGCAGCGCGACATGTTCAACGTGCTGCTGCGGCGCGATCACTCGCACATCGACAACACGACGCTGCAGTACTACCTGCGCGACGTCTACGACCACTTGTTGCGCGCCACGGACCTCGTCGATACGATGCGCGATCTGCTCTCGAACACGGTGGAGTTGTACTTATCGGCGGCGTCTTACCGGCTCAACCAAGTCGTCAACCGGCTGACGGCGCTGACGATCATCATCGGTGTCCTCGCCGTGATCACCGGGTTCTTCGGCATGAATCTGCCGCTGCCGTGGCCGGCGCGCGACGCGTCAACGGCGACGCTGCCGGTGCTGGCCGTCATGCTCGCGTCCGTCCTCGGATTGCTCGCGTTGTTCCGTCGAGCGGGCTGGTTGTGATCACCGCCGCCGCGGTCAAGCGACGCGCCCTCGAGATCGGCTTCGATCTCGTCGGCGTTACGTCGGCCGAGCGGCTCGAACCGCACGGCGAGCGCCTTCGCGGTTGGCTGGACGACGAGCGTCACGGGACTATGGACTACGTCGCCCGGCGCGCCGCGTGGTCCGACGAACCGGAGACGGTCGCGCACGGCGCGCGATCGGTCGTCGCGGTCGCGCTCGCCTACCGTTGGCCGGCCGAAGACGAACCGGCGGACGGTCCGCGCGGCCGCGTCTCGTCGTACGCATGGGGGGAGGACTACCACCGCGTCATGGAGCGAAAGCTGCGCGCCCTTGCGGAGGTCTTGACCACCGGCGGTGCTCAAGTCGCGCGCTACTACGCCGACACCGGCCCGTTGCTCGACCGCGCCGTCGCGCACCGCGCGGGCCTTGGTTGGTTCGGCAAGAACACGCTGCTTATCACCCGCGCTGGGCATGGCTCCTACGTTTTCCTCGGCGAGATCCTCACGGACCTCGCGCTCGAGCCGGACGCGCCGGGGCGCGGCGATTGCGGCGCCTGCCGGATCTGTGTCGACCAGTGCCCGACCGGCGCGATCGTCGCGCCCTACGTCGTCGACGCGCGACGCTGCATCTCGTACCTCACGATCGAGCATCGAGGCTGGATTCCGCGTGCGCTGCGCCCGGCGATCGGCGACTGGATCTTCGGTTGCGACGTCTGCCAGGACGTCTGCCCGCACAACACGTTGATCCGAACGGGCGTCCATGAGGAGTTCGCGCCGCGGCGGGGCGTCCCGTTCCCGAAATTGATCCAGTTGCTGTCGATCGACGAGCGCGCGTATCAGGAGCGATTCCGCCACAGCGCGATCAAGCGGGCGAAGCGCCAAGGCCTCCGCCGCAACGTGGCAGTCGCGTTGGGCAACGCCGGGGACGAGCGCGCCGTGCCGGCGCTCACTGAGGCCCTGGCGGACGACGAACGCTTCGTGCGCGGGCATGCCGCCTGGGCGCTCGGCCGCATCGGCGGAGAGGCAGCGACCGCCGCGCTGCGCCAAGCCGCCACCACCGAGTGGGACGCGGAGGTTCGCGCCGAGATCACCGCCGCGCTCGCCGAATCTTGATCTGGGTTTGGCTGTTGGACGCGGCGGCGGTCACCGGCGTCGCTTTTTGCGCTTACGCCGCCTGGGCGTACCGCGGCGCCTACCTTCCGCGCTTCCTCGACGATCAGCCGATCGACGCCTCGCTTCGTCCCGTCACGATCGTCGTGCCGGCCCGCGACGAAGCGGAGAATATCGGCGCCGCCATCGCGTCGCTGCTCCAGCAAGAGGCCGTGGACGTGCGCGTCGTCGCCGTGAACGACCGTTCCACGGATGCGACCGGCGCGATCCTCGATGCGTGCGCGCTGCGCGATCCGCGATTGCGCGTCGTTCACGTGCGCGAGCTGCCGCCGGGCTGGCTCGGAAAGGTGCACGCGATGCACGTCGGATTGTCGGAAGCCCGGACCGAGTGGGTGCTTTTCACCGACGGCGACGTGACGTTCGAAGCGCGCGCCCTCGCGCGCGCGGTTTCCCACGTTGAGCGCTGCCGGGCCGATCATTTGGCGGTGTTGCCGCGGTTGGACCTCCACGGTTTCGGGGAGCGAGCGGTCATCGCCGTCTTCGCGCTGCTCTTCGGTGTTCGCCAGGAGATCGGCGGCGTCGAAGATCCAAAGTCGAACGGACACGTCGGCGTGGGGGCGTTCAATCTCGTTCGGCGGTCGGCCTGGGTCGACGCGGGCGGATTTGCCCCGCTGCGCCTGGAAATCGCCGACGACGTCGAGCTCGGCCGCCGGATCAAGCGGCGCGGCTACCGGCAGACCATTTCGTACGCGCGGGAGGCGGTCCGCGTCCGCTGGCAGGTCGGCGTCGGCGGCTTCGTCGCCGGATTGACGAAGAACGCGTTCGCGGCCCTGGGATTTCGCGTCGGCGCCACGCTCGCAGCGGCGGCGCTGATCGTTCTCTTCAACACGCTGGCGCCGCTCGCGGTGTTCTCGCCGACGGGTTGGGCTCGGATCGCCGGGCTCGCGGTCTGGCTATTCTTCGCAGCGACGTACATACTGCAGCGGCGCGTGACGGGCACGCCGCCTTGGTTGGCGCTCTTGCACCCGATTGCCGCGCTCGCCATCCCCGTGGTCTTGCTGCGGTCGATGGCCGTCACGCTGCGGGACGGGGGCGTGCGCTGGCGGGACACCTTCTACCCGCTCGACGTGCTGAAGGCGGCGCAGCGGGTCTCCGATCAGCCGTAGCCCAATTCGTCGAGCCGGTCTTCATCAAAGCCGAAGTAGTGCGCGAGCTCGTGCAGGATCGTCTTGCGGATTTCCTCGCGCAGCTCTTCCTCGGTTTCGCAGGCCTCGAGCAGGGGACCCCAAAAAAGGGTAATGATGTCGGGCAAAACTGGCACGTCGTTTTCTCGGTCCGGGATCGGCGTCCCCTCGTAGAGTCCGAAGAGGAGGTCGTCGTCCTCGAGTCCGACGGACCCGAGCTGTTCGGGCGTTGGCCACTCGGCCAGTAGGAACTCGAGGTTGTCGACCGCCTGCCGTAACTCGGCGGGCACGCCGCGCAAGGTCTCTTCGATGACGGCCCGGAAGGCCGCGCGGTCATATCGCATCGGGCAGGCGCCTATGTCTCCTTCCTTCGAACGCGATCCCCACGACCCTGTCGATCTCGGCGCCACCGGTGTCCGCGTCCAGCCGCTCGGCGTCGGCGCTTGGGCTTGGGGCGACCGATGGCTGTGGGGCTACGGCGTCCAGTACGACAAGGGAGACCTCCGGGGCGCGCTGCAAGCGAGCCTGAACGCCGGCGTCACGCTCGTCGACACCGCGGAGATCTACGGCTTCGGTCGTTCCGAGCGTCTGGTCGGCGACCTTCTGGGCTCGGCGAACGGTCGCGCCGTCGTCGCCACGAAATTCCTTCCGTTCCCTTGGCGGCTTCGTCGCGCCGACCTCCTGCGCGCGCTGCGCGCGAGCCTGCGGCGCCTCGGCTTGGACCGCGTCGACCTCTACCAGATCCATTATCCGTTGCCGCTCACGGTTTTGGATCGATGGTCGGAGGCGCTCGCCGACGCCGTCGCTGCCGGCCTCGTTGGCGCGGTCGGCGTATCCAACTATTCGGCCTTGCAGACGCGCCGCGCGCACGAAGTGCTCGCCAAGCGCGGCGTTCCGCTCGCGACGAACCAGATCGAGTACAACCTCATGCAGCGAGCCGCGGAAACGAACGGCGTCTTCGAGGCGTGCCGGGAGCTGGGCGTGACGATCATCGCCTACAGTCCGCTGAAGATGGGCATGCTGACGGGGAAGTACGACGCTTGGCACCGGCCGTCGGGCTGGCATCGTCGCGGCTTCGAAGCGGCCTACTTCACGCGTTGGAACAACCTCATGGACGCCGTCCGGGACATCGGCGCGCGCGTCGGCAAGTCGCCGGCGCAGGTCGCGTTGAATTGGTGCATCGCCAAGGGGACCGTGCCCATTCCCGGCGCGAAGAACGAACGGCAAGCCGTCGACAACGCGGGCGCCCTGGGCTGGCGGCTCGCTCCTGACCACATCGCGATCCTCGACGAGGCAAACACGGCTCCCTCGGCCTCCTCTCGGGCTACAATCAGCTCAGAGGGTCGCCTTGACGAGAATCGCACGACCGCCTGACGCCTCATCCCCCGTATTGTGGTGGATCCGCCGCGATTTGCGGATCGCGGACAATCCCGCCCTCACCGCGGCGTTACGGACGGGGCGCGCCGTCATTCCCACATTCGTCCTCGATCCGCGCTTGGAACGCTCCCCGCCGACGCCGCGGCAGCGGTTCCTGATCGCCGGTCTTCGTGATCTGGACGCGGAGCTGCGCGCGCGCGGCAGTCGTCTTATCGTTCGGTATGGCGATCCCCTGCACGCCTTGGGGCGGCTTCGCTCGGAGACGGAATCGGGCGCGATCTTCGCGGAGGCCGACGTAACGCCGTTCGCCCGCGCCCGGGATCGTCTGGTCGCCTCCGCCCTGCCCGTCGCGTTTCATGGGTTTCCGACCGTGCATCCGCCAACCGCCGTCGTGAAGCCGAATGGCGAGCCGTACCTCGTGTACTCCCCCTTTCGCGATCGCTGGCGAGCGTTGCCGCTTCCCGAGGACGAAGAGGTCACGGCAGCGCCGCGCACGCTTCCTGACGTCGCCTCGGATCTCGACTCGGTCCCGCTTTCCGCTTACGATACGCCGCCATCGTTTCCGCCCGGGGAAGCGGAAGCGCGGCGCCGCTTGGCCTCGTTCACCGACAGTGACCGCGGCCGGATCTGGCGCTATGCGCTCGATCGCGGGCGCCTGGATGTCGACGGCACCTCATCGCTGTCGCCGTACCTGCGTTTCGGCATGATCTCGGCCCGTGTGGCGGCGGTGGCGGCACGGACCGCCGCGACCGCCGCGCTCGATCAAGAAGCGCGCGAAGGCGCGAGGAAGTGGCTCCACGAGCTGATCTGGCGGGACTTCTTCGCGGCCGTGCTGCACCACTTCCCGAACGTCGCCCGGCAGGCGTTCCGCGCCGATCTGCGCGCGATCGCTTGGCGCGACGATGAGAGCGCGTTTGAGGCCTGGGCGGAGGGGCGCACCGGGTATCCCATCGTGGACGCGGCGATGCGGCAGTTGCGCCAGATGAGCTGGATCCACAACCGGGCCCGGATGATCGTCGCGTCGTTCCTCACCAAGGACCTGTTGGTGGATTGGCGGCGCGGCGAGCGATGGTTCATGGACCATCTGGTCGACGGCGATCCGGCCGCCAATAACGGCGGCTGGCAGTGGACCGCCGGCGTCGGTACGGACGCCGCTCCGTATTTCCGCGTGTTCCACCCCGTACTGCAGGGAATGAAATTCGATCCGGAGGGGACCTACGTGCGGCGCTGGGTACCGGAGTTGACGCACGTGCCGGTCGAATTCATCCACGAACCTTGGAAGATGACCGAGTCGACGCAGCGCCACGCCGGCTGCCTGATCGGCCGCGACTACCCGCATCCGATCGTGGATCATGACGACGCGCGCCGGCGCGTGCTCGCCGCCTATCAGGCCGCGCGGGCTCGGTAGGCCGAACGACTCCGCGCCCTGGGCGCGGCCCGGGTCTAGTGGCCGACGGCGAGCAGCTTCGAAGGCGGGCGCGCGATCGCGGCGGTCACCTCGTCGGCGAGCGCCTGCAAGAACTCCGAATCGACGTTGAACGATGCCGTGCGGCGAAACGCGATGCCCAGCGCCGCGGCCTTCGCTTGCGCTTCCAGGTCGAGATCGAACAGCACCTCGAGGTGGTCGGCGACGAAGCCGATCGGCACCGCCAGCACTTGCCGGTAGCCGTCGGTCTGCGCCGCTTCCAACGCGTCGAGGATGTCCGGACCGAGCCACGGAAACGTCTTCGTGCCGGCGCTCTGGAAGCAGAAACGCCAGTGCGGCAGCGATAGGCGTTCGGCGAGCGCGCGCGACGTCTCCATCAGGCGCTCCGGGTAGGGATCGTTCCAGGTCAGGATCTTCTCGGGCAAGCTGTGCGCCGTGAACAAGATCAGCGTGTCGTCGGCGCCCGGCTTGGGGAGCTCGTCGAGGCGCTCGCGGATGCGCCGCTCCAAGCCGGCCAGATAGCGCGGATTCATGTGCCAAGTGCGCACGACGTGCACCGCGACGTGCGGATTCCGCTCGAAGACATCGCGACCGTAGTCGAGGTACTCGTCGATGATGCGGCGCGACTCGTGCGGCGCGAGCACCAGCGCGACGACCTTTTCGTGCCCCTCGTCGATGATCCGCTGCGCGACGTCGGCCACGTGCGGGTAGATGTGCTTGAGGCCGAGGTAGACCCGGAACTGGCCCGGCGCTTGGCGATCGAGGGTCTCTTGCAGGCCGCGTGCTTGCCCCTCCGTGATCTCCCGCAGCGGCGAGACGCCGCCGATCTTGCCGTAGCGCTCCTTGAGATCGGCGATCTCCTCATTGGACGGCCGGCGTCCGTGCCGGATGTGCGTGTAGTACATCTCGACTTCGTCGATGTTGTGGGGCGTGCCGTAAGCCATCAACAAGACAGCGATCATCGCGCGCTTCGTCCTCCCCGTTCGTGAACTCGTTCGATCAAGGCCCTGACTCGATCCGGATTCGTTTCCGGCAATACGCCGTGCCCAAGATTGAAGATGTGCCCGCCGATGTGCCGTCCTTCGTCGACGATCGCGTCCGCCGCCGCCCAGAGGTCATCTTCGGAGCCGAGGAGCAGGACGGGATCGAGGTTGCCCTGCAAGATCCTCGTTCGTGGGGCGTTTCTTCGCGTCCGGGCATCCGCGCCGGGCGCGCCGCCGTCCCCGAGGAGCGCCGCCGCCGTGCGCAGCGAGACGCGCCAGTCCACCCCGATCACCTCGACCGGGAGTGTGGCGATCGCGGCGTAGAGGTGCGCGCTGCCGGTGGAGAAGTAGATGCGCGGAACGGTATCGCCGACGCGCGTCAGCATCCGGGACAAGGCCGGGCGCACGTGAGCCTGGAAGTCGGCAGCCGAGAGCACACCCGCCCATGAATCGAATACTTGCACGGCTTGGGCGCCGGCCTCGATCTGCGCGCGCAAGTAATCCGCGAGGTTGTCGGCGAGGCGCGTCATCAAGGCCGACCACGCGGCCGGATGCGCATGCAGGAACGCGCGCGTCTTCGGATAATCGCGGGACGGCTTCCCTTCGATCAGGTAGGACGCGAACGTGAACGGTCCGCCGGTGAACCCGATCAATGGACGATCCAGCGCCGATCGCAGCGCGCGAACGGCCGTGAACGTGAATTCCAGCTTCGCCAGGTCGATCGCCGGCAGCGAGGCGAGCGCGGGCGCGTCCAGCTCCCGCGTCAGCACGGGGCCACGCCCTTCCACCAGCTCGAAATCTTCGCCCATGCCCCAAATGGGAACCAGCAAATCGGAGAACAGGATCGCCGCGTCGAGGTCGAATCGTCGCAGCGGTTGCAGTGTCACCTCGACCGCGAGCTGCGGATTGCGGATGACGTCCTTCATCGGGTGCTCGCGCCGCAGCGCGCGATACTCCGGCATATAACGGCCGGCCTGCCGCATCAGCCAGACCGGCGTCGTGTCGGTCGCCGCGCCGCGTGCCGCGCGCAAGAATCGATCCCGCATCATCGCGTCAACCTCCCGGCCGCATAGACGATCGCGAGCGCGACGACGAAGTTGACGCGGGCGAGCCAGTAGGCGGCGACGACCCAAGTTCCCCGCCGCCGCGCCGCGTTTGGCGCGACCCAGAAATCGTGTAGAGCCTTCAGCGCAAGCGCGACCACCAGCAAGAGGAGCTTCACCGCGAGCCATCCCGCCGTCGCCGGCCATCCGAACGCGAGGAAGTAGCCGCCCGTGACGAGCATGACCGCCATCGCGATCCAGGAAACCGTTCGAAACGCACGGCCGGCGATGCGCAACGCCGGCAACCCGTGCTCCGGATCGCGGCGCAGCCGCGGCCCGAGCACGAAGAAGAAGATGTTGCCGCCGACCCACGTCATCGCCGCGATGACGTGCAGGAACACCATGGGGCCGTACAGTGTCGCCAGGGCGCTACGAATCGGACGCCTCGCGGGGCGCGCCCAGCGGCACCGGATGGCGAACGCTCCAGCCGTAGTGCTCTTCGGAGAGAACGAAGATCGCGCGCGGCGTGAAGCGGAAGAAACGAATGTCGATCGACTCCGCGAGCACGGCCCGAATCGGAAACCGCCCGCGCGCCGCCGGGAACCGCCGCAGGTAGCGGCGAATGGCCCGGGCCGCCGCGAGACCGCCGAGGACCGTGCAGTCGCCGGACATTTGCACGCCGCGCAGCGGCCGCGTTTCGCTGGGATGGATCGCGGCGGCGACGCTGCTTCCGGCGAGGATGTTGCGCGCGTGGCGCGTCGTCAGTCGTGACATGAAGTAGAAGACGGGTTTCGGCTCCCAAGCGTAGATGACCGGCGTGGCCCAAGGGCCGTCCTCTCCCGCCGTCGCGAGGGTCATGATCCGGTTCGCTTCGAGCAAACCGGCGAACGTTTCCCATACGTTTGCGGGAGAGGGCTTCTCGTTGCGCGTCACACTGCGGCCGCCGGCGCCCTACGCGCCGAAGACTTCGTCGACGATCGCCGCCACGGGCCCGTATTTTCCCGTGTACATCGGCGTGTCGCGCTCGGTGTAAGGCCTTGCCGCGGTGGCGCGGAGGTCGGTCACGAGCTGCGAGAACCGCTCGAGGTCGTCCATCTCGTATCCGACCACGAACTCGGCATCGTTGAGCCCGGTGGAGTACAGCAGCAATTGCTCGATGCCTTCGTAATTGTGGCCGACCTTCGCGTGCGAGGTCATCATGCCGCGGCGCACTTCCGGCGTCAGTTGATACCAGGCGTGGGTCTTGATGAACGGATAGACGACCAGGTACCGCAGCCGGGTCCCCGGCACCTTGACGCTCGTCCCGTCCCGGCCCGTGTATTGCGACGGCCGCACGTATCCCCATAGGGCATCCTTCAAGACGAGGTTCGTGGAGTGCAGGCAGCGCGCGCCCGCCATGAACGCGTCGATCGAGGTGCCGGCGATCCACAGTCCCAAGTCGAGCCCGGCGCGAAGTCCCACGAGGCTGTACGCGGCGATGCCGGCGATGCCGGGCGTGCGCTCGGCCGCCGCGATTGCGTTTCGGACACGGGCCGCTTCCTCCACTGTCCGATGTCCAGACGTTACTTGGTAGAAGAGAAATCCGTGAAACCGAACGTCAGACATGCGCGGGGCCTCCACAGCGGGTCGTTCCGGCGACTAGTGTATCATCGGCCACCGTGGCGGGAGACGGTGCATCCAAGGTCCGGCGTGAACGTCGAGAGGGCGCGTACGCGGCCGTTACTGCTTCATCATCTTCACTTCGACGGTCAGCTGCATCACACCCGCCCGCGCGAACCGCAGCTCGAGCGGGATCCTGTCGCCGACCTTTAAGTCCTGCTTGAGCCCGACGAGCATCACGTGCAGACCGCCCGGCTTCAACTCTGTCGATCCACCCGCGGGAACCGCGATGTCCGGCACCGCACGCATGGACGCGACGCCGTTCTCGATGCGCGAGATGTGCAGCTCGCTCTTCGTCGCCACTGGCGATGAAGCGGCGATGAGACGGTCTTCCGTCGTGCCCGCGTTCTTCAGGATGAAGTAGACGGCGGAGTTGCCGCCCTTCATGGGTGCAGCCGAGCTTTGCATCGCTCCGCCGGCGGGCGCGGCGGTCGCGATGCCGGGCCGTGCCCAGGCGTTTTCGATCGAGATCGCCGCCGGCGCGGCCCAAGCGGGCGCGATCGCGATCACGGCGACGAGCATGAGCACTGCCGAGAGCCGGAATTGGGACTTTCTCTTTGACATCGATGCCACATCCTTTCGTTTTCGATTCGAGCGTGCGACGAGGCGCGGAGACCACGTTCACAACAAGTGCCGGACGTCCTCGACGATCTTCTGCAAGTCGCCGGTGTCGCCATGGATCAAGCGGACGTGACCACGGCGGTCCACGACGTAGACCGCGGCGCTATGTTGGAACGCGTACCCATCCGCGTTGCCGTCGTACAATACGCGCTTGTAGTGGACGCCGAAGACCTTCGCGAGCTTGTCGATCTCGGTCACTTCTCGGGTGACGACGATGAAACGGTCGTCGAGCAAAGCTAGGTATTTCCGAATGTAAGCCGGTGTATCGCGCTCCGGATCGATTGTAACCCAGACCACCGCGACGCGGTCCGCCTTGTCGCCCAACGCCTTCACGGCGTTCTTGATATGACCGAGCGCGAGCGGGCAGATATCCGGGCAACGCGAGTACCCGAAGTTGACCTGCATGACCTTATCGTGGAGGTTCTGCCAGCGTAAGGTTTCGTCTTTTTGGTCGACTAGCGCGAGCTCCGGCGGCTGGATCGGTTTTGCGAGCGCCTGTCCGTTCCAGGCGATCGGCTTCTGGCAAGCCACCAGAAATGTGCCCGCCAGGGCGAGACTGAGAAAGCGGCTCATGATGCCTCCTCCTCGATGCGTGCACGTGTGCGTCACGAAGACGTTCGGCCAGGCTGCGCGGGGCGAGGCGGCGGCTGCGGTACGGAGAGCGCTATGGCAAAGATGCAAATGCTCAGGGGGGGGTCCCGCCGCCGTTCTGACGTATCGGGCGGCGAGGCCGGGGACGGCGTCGGGGACAGGACCGGGCCGTGGCCGACCGATTGCACGGCATGCGACTTCGCCGAGTCACCCACCTTGACGACCACGCGCATGGGTGCCATCGGGGCGTCCTGATTCTCGCGCACGCCGGAGGACGTGCCGCGCGTCGCCTCAACGCGGGCGGGTGCGTGCGCATGGGCGCGGGTCCCGGCACGAGACTGGACGCGGGCGTGGGCGTCTGCGTGGCCGTCGTGGCGGTGTCCGACCGTGGCGGGACGCGGGGGCGCGGAGCGTTTCCCCGCCGCGACGGCAGGAGCCGGCTGCTTCGCCCATCGCCCGTGATCCGTGCGATCGTGCTCCACCTAAGCGGCGTGCCGTTCTTCGGCGGTTCCGGCCGTTACGGTGTGGCTGTGGTAGGGATCTCGCAGTCTGGCGCCCGCGTCGAGCGTAACGGCGAGCAGCGCGGCGCAAAGCATGAGAACGTTGACCCGAATCACAAGCATCGAACGCACTAACTCTCAGAAAGGTCCAATGGCGGCAGCGTTCGCGTCCGTTCTTCCGGTTCCCGCTGCGGATGCTGTTCTTCTGGATGATCTCCGTGACGCTGATGTTGCCGGTCGAGGTGCGGATCATCCCCACCTACAAGGTCATCTCCGACCTCGGCATGATCGATCGGTTCAACGGCCTGACGATGCCATTGATCGCCTCGGCGACCGCGACATTGATCTTCCGCCAGTTCTTCCTGACCGTTCCGGACGAGTTCGTCGAAGCTGCGAAGATCGACCGCGCCGGGCCGATGCGCTTCTTTTGGAGCATCCTGCTGCCGCTCTCGCGGACGACGATCGCGGCGCTTTTCGTGATTCTGTTCATCTACGGCTGGAATCAGTACCTGTGGCCTCTGTTGATCACGATCTCCACCGATATGCAGACGATCGTGATCGGGATCACGAAGATGATCGGCACGAGCGACGCGCAGACCGATTGGAAGATCATCATGGCGACGTCCCTGTTGGCCATGATCCCGCCGGTCGCGATCGTCGTGATCATACAACGCTGGTTCGTGAAGGGCCTCGTCGACAGCGAGAAGTAGCCCCCCCGTTGTGAGGCAATGTCGTAGATAGTAGGATTACGATATGTCCGTAATCGTTGCTCCCGACTCGCCATCGCGATCGTCCCTGCGCACGCGCCGCCAACCGCTCGCCCAGCTCCTGTTCTGGCGTCGGCTGCTGCTGCGGGCGGGTGGATCGCGGCCGCCCCGAGGTGCCGGTCGACTACTTGAAGGCAGAGTGGAAGCGGGACGGCCTCAACAAGTCGGTGCAACTGACGATCAGCGGGTGCTTGGGTCCCTGCGACCTTCCCAATGTCGTGGCCGTACTCACGCCGGCCGGTTGGACGTGGCTCGGCAACCTTTCCGAGCGCGCGCAGTTCGAGGCGCTCGTTGCCTGGGCCCGCCAGTGCGCGGCCGACGGCGCGGTGGCACCTTTGCCGGCGTTGCTTCAAGCGCATGGTTTCGAACGGTTCGAACGCCGTGCGGCCGGCTGCGCCGACGGCTGTTGCGAGTAGCTTTAGTGAGTGAAGGAGGGCGACGTGGCGCAAGCGGGATCGGATCAGCGGGTGCCGGTGACGGTATTGACGGGATTTTTGGGGGCGGGGAAGACGACGTTATTGAACCATATCTTGACGGGTCAGCACGGGAAGCGGATCGCGGTGATCGAGAACGAGTT
>Ga0194132_10005922_pt1 | contig 19382 bp, 19 predicted proteins | sample TA2KigOf80mmetaG_FD_148612 | JGI IMG/M metagenome (GOLD analysis project Ga0194132, IMG submission 148612) | Freshwater microbial communities from Lake Tanganyika, Tanzania - TA2015054 Kigoma Offshore 80m | ecosystem: Environmental > Aquatic > Freshwater > Lake | place: Tanzania: Lake...
TCGTTCTGCTGGGTGCCGATCCGATGTCCGATGTGGCCGACGCCGGGGTCGTGCTGCGGGCGCTTGCCCAGGTGAAGAACTTGATCAGCATCGACACGATGCTCACCGGTTCGAATCGCAACGCCGACGTCGTTTTGCCGGCCGCCGCGTATGGCGAGAAAAGCGGAACCACCACGAACCTCGAGGGTCGAATCAGCAACTTGTCGCAAAAGATAACGCCCCGCGGCACTTCGCGCCCCGATTGGATGATCGCGACAGAACTCGGCATCGCGCTTGGAGTCGACATCGGTGTGAGCAGTCTCGAACAACTGAACCAAAAACTCGTCGCAACCGTCGCCGCTTTTTCGGCGAGCAAAGACCCGCGCTCGACGCGGGGCGACGGGGTTCTGATGACAAGAGAGACGCCCGTCTCGATCTCGAGTTCGTCGGTCAAGGCGCCCGAGCGCAATTCTTACGATTTCAGGCTCGTGGTTTCGCGCACGATGTACGACAAGGCTCAGTCGACTCTGGCCAGCCCGTCGCTGGTCGGCATCGTCAACGACGCGGCGATCCATGTGCATCCTTCCGAACTTGCCCGAATCGGCGTCGCCGATGGCACAAATGTGAGAGTCGGCTCAGAGGGCACGAGCATCGTGGCCCCGATCAAGGCCAACACCCGTGTGCATCGGGGCGTGGCGTGGTTGCCGTTCAATCACACCGGAGTCGAGATCAATCCGTTGTTGAACATCAAAGGTGAAGTGACCGATGTGAGAATCGAGCCGATCAAATGATCGCCCTTGATTCTTTGTTTTTCGACGATCTTCTTTGGACGCCGCTGTTGATCGTGCTGGTCAAAGTTCTGGTCGTGTTCGTCATCGGGTTGCTGGCGACGATGCTGATGGTTTGGTTCGAGCGCAAGGCGATCGCCGGAATGCAAAACAGAATCGGGCCGAACAAGACCGGACCTTTCGGGATTCTTCAGACCCTCGCCGATGGAATCAAACTTTTTTTCAAGGAAGATCTGTTCCCGACTCGCGCCGATCGGTTCGTATTTGCGCTCGCGCCATTTTTGTCTTTCGTTCCGGCATTTTTGTCGTTTGCGATCATCCCGCTCGGCGGTGATTTTCGCGACGGCAATTCGGGCGAGGTGACGATATTCGGCCAGGTGACCCGCATTCAACTCGCCGACCCACCGATCGGGGTTTTGTTCGCCCTTGCGATCTCTTCGATCGCCGTCTACGGAATCATGCTCGCGGGTTGGTCCAGCGGTTCGAAGTATCCGTTGTTGGGTTCGGTTCGCGCCTCGGCGCAGATGGTCAGTTACGAGGCGGCACTGGGTTTGTCGCTGGCCTGCGTGCTGCTGCTGGCGGGCACCCTCTCGACGAGCGGCATCGTCGCCGCACAGGCGACGATCACCGAATGGCACTTTGTCTCCACGGGGCTCGTGCCATTTTTCATCTTTTTGATCGCCGCGACGGCGGAACTCAATCGCCCGCCGTTCGATCTTGTCGAAGCCGAGCAAGAACTCGTGGGCGGGTTCAACACCGAGTATTCGTCGATTCGATTCGCGCTGTTTTACCTGGCCGAGTTCATGAACACCGTGACGATGTCGGCTCTAATCGTGACGCTCTTTTTTGGCGGACCACAGCCGATCGCCTTCGGCGATTTCGTGCTCGACATCCCGCTGTTGCCCAACGCGCTCGAAGGCACCTTCTGGTTGTTGGCAAAAATCTTGGTGTTCCTTTATATGTACATCTGGTTCAGGGCTACGCTGCCGCGCCTGCGTTACGACCAATTGATGGACTGGGGCTGGAAGTTGTTGATTCCCGCATCATTGGGATGGTTCATGCTGCTCGCCGCCCAGCAGTTGGGACGCCGCAACGACTGGAATATCTTCCTCGTTACCGGCGCCTGCATCGCGGTGCTTGTAATTTGTTACCTGTTGTTGCAGGCGGCGATTTCGAAGAGTTCGAGTGAACGCGAACAACAGGGGACGATGTTCTGATGGGTTACTTCGGGGGATTCGCGGTCACATTCCGTCAGCACGGACCCAAGAAGCGGGTCACCACCCAATATTCGGGTGGACGGCTGTTTCGTCGCAAGAAACGAAGCGCGAAAAAGATGGATGTCAAAATCGAAAAACCGGAACGTCTGCATGGTCGCCATGTCTTGAATCGCTACGAGGACGGCATGGAGAAATGCATCGGCTGCGAATTGTGCGCGGCGGTTTGCCCGGCCAAGTGCATTCATGTTCGTGGCGCCGACAACGACCCGCTGAACCCGACCTCGCCCGGCGAGCGGTTCGGCTGGATCTACGAGATCAACTATCTGCGTTGCATCCACTGCGACCTCTGCGTCGAGGCTTGCCCGACCGAGGCGATCACCGACTCGAAGTTGTTCGAGTTTTCGTTCACCAATCGACAAGATGCGATCTACACCAAAGATGAACTCGTCGTCGATTCGAGCGGCAAGCCGAAACAACTGGAGTGGGAAGACTGGCGCGAGGGCGAAGATGCGAACACCTCGGGCTGGATGCGCGCCACCGCCGCCTCGGGCGACGCCAACTTCACGGGCGTCGTCTCGTGGAGCGGCGAACTGGGTTACGGCGTTCGCCCCGCGGAAAAAAAGAGCGAATAGCAGGTGGAGTTCTTCGTTTTCGTCTGCTCGGCGTCGATGATTTTGGTCGGCGCGGTCGGCGTGATCGTGCGCAAGCACCCAGTGCACGCCGCTTTGAGTTTGGTGCTCACGCTTTTCGGGGTTGCCGTCTTGTTCGTCGCCCAAGAGGCTCACTTTCTGGCGGCGGTACAGGTGATCGTTTACGCGGGCGCGATCGTCGTCTTGTTCTTGTTCGTGATAATGCTGCTGGGTGTCGATCGCGTCGAGAACCTGCGAACCGAGCCGTTGTCGGGCCAGCGTCCGTTGGCGGTGCTGGCGAGTCTCGGGCTCGTGGCGGTTTTGATCACGGCAATTTTGCGGGGAAATCAAATCTTCAACGAGCGTGGCACCGGCTTGAATCTGCCCGACTCACAGAACGGGCCCGACGCCAACACTGTGCAACTCGCCGAGTCGATTTTTTCGCAGTATGTCGTCGCCTTCGAGGTCACATCGGTGTTGTTGGTGATCGCCGTGGTCGGCACGGTGTTGTTGACCCGCAGAACCAGGGCGGCCACCGAATGACGGCTTTCAGCCTCGAGCCCACTACGTCGTGGTATTTGGTTCTGTCGGCGATCTTGTTCGGCATCGGAACTTTGGGTGTGCTCGTGCGACGAAATCCGCTCGTGATGTTCATGTGCATCGAGTTGATGCTCAACGCCGTGAACCTCAGTTTCGTCGCCTTGGCCCGTGAACTCAACGACATCAACGGACAGACGATCGTGTTTTTCGTTATGGTCGTGGCCGCCGCCGAGGTCGTGGTCGGTTTGGGGATCATCGTTTCGATCATGCGCAGCCGATCGACGCTCACCGCCGACGATCTGGCGGGGCTCAAAGGCTGAGAATGCTGAACCTGCTCTGGTTGATCCCGTTGTCGCCGCTCGTGGGCGCGCTGCTCAACATGGCGGCGGGTCGAAAACTCGGCGATCCGCGCTCGGGTTGGTTGGCGACATCGGCGACTTTGATTTCGTTCCTCGCGACCGTGATGGTTTATTTCGAGTTGCTCGGTCGACAGGCCGAAAAACGCAGCCATGTAGCAACGTTGTTTTCATGGTTGCCGGTCGGCTCGTTGCAAGTCGACTTCGCCCTGCTGGCCGACCCGCTGAGCATCACGATGTCGCTGTTCGTGACGGGCATCTCGACGCTGATTCATCTGTATGCGATCGGATACATGCACGGCGACGCGAAGTTCTCGAAGTTCTTCGTCTATTTGAATCTGTTCGTCTTCAGCATGTTGATGCTCGTGCTCGGCGAAAACCTGCTGGTCACTTTCCTGGGTTGGGAAGGTGTCGGAGCGTGCAGTTATTTCTTGATCTCGTTTTGGCATACCCGCAACAGCGCCGCCGTGGCGGGCAAAAAGGCGTTCGTCACCAATCGCATCGGCGACTTTGGCGTGATGACGGCGATGTTCCTGGCGTTTTCAAGCGTCGGTTCGTTGTCGTATGGGGCGATCAACGAGGCCGCCCATTCGGGTGAACTCGCGGCGGTGAGCGCGACGGCGATCGCGCTGTTGTTGTTCGTCGGAGCGTGCGGCAAGAGCGCGCAACTGCCGCTGTATCTTTGGCTGCCCGATGCGATGGAGGGCCCGACACCCGTTTCGGCTTTGATTCACGCGGCGACGATGGTCACCTCCGGCGTGTTCTTGCTGACCCGAATCAATCCCGTCCTGCATGCTTCATACGCCTGGGTTCCGACGACCGTCGCCGTGGTTGGTGCGGCGACGGCGCTGTTTGCCGCCACGATCGCCGTGTCGCAGAACGACATCAAAAAAGTCTTGGCGTACAGCACGGTGTCGCAACTGGGCTTCATGTTTTTGGCGATCGGATCGGGCGCCTATGTCGCGGCGATCTTTCACATGGTCACCCATGCATTTTTCAAAGCCCTGTTGTTCTTGGGTTCGGGTTCCGTCATTCACGGCATGCATCACGAACAAGACATGCGAAAAATGGGGGCGTTGCGTAAAGTGATGCCGATCACCGGATTCACTTTCATCATCGGTTGGCTGGCGATCGCCGGCGTTCCGCCGTTCGCGGGTTTTTGGTCGAAAGATGAAATCTTGCTCTATGTGTTCGCCAAGAGCCCGGTTCTGTATGTAGTCGGCATCTTCACGGCGTTGCTGACGGCCTACTACATGACGCGCCAAGTGATCATGGTGTTCTACGGCAAGGCTCGTTGGAGCGATCACGGCGCCGAGCACGGTGCGCACGGTGATTTCACCCCGCACGAGAGTCCGCGAGTGATGCTGATGCCGCTTTTGGTGCTGTCGGTTTTGTCGGTGGTTGGTGGCGCGATGCAGTTGCCGTTCAGCAAAGAACTGCACTTTCTCGAACACTGGTTGGCGCCGGTCGTCGAAGAGTCAGAGGCCTATATCGGCAAATCGTGGGCCTATCAGAACAAGTATCTGTTGCTCATGCTCGCCATCGTCGTCGCAACAACCGGAATAGTTCTGGCTGTCGCCGTCTACGCCAAGGGGAAGTTCAAAGTCGTCGAACCAAAAGTGCTCGAGCAGGCCTGGCATTATGACACTGCGGTCGCGCGAGTGGTCGCCGGCCCGGGTGCGGCGAGTTTCAACCTGATCGCGTGGATCGACACGAACATCGTCGACGGCATCGTCAACGGGGTCGGGCAAGTCGTGCGGGGCGCGGCGGGTTCGCTGCGCAAGACCCAAAGCGGTTTCGTGCGCGTCTATGCGTTGTTGATCAGCATCGGTGCCGTCGCAATTTTGGGTTGGTTGCTGTTGCGGGGAGTCGTCTTGTGATCGGCGCATCCACCGAAGTTTTGGCCTTTCCGATTTTGTCGTCGCTGGTCATATTGCCCCTTCTGAGCTCGATCGTCGTCGCACTTTTGGGCAGAACCCGGGCCGAGTGGACCAAACTCGCCGCACTCACTTCGAGCGTCACAACCGGCGCCCTCTCGCTGTGGTTGCTCGGCGCGTTCAAGTCGGGCGACGCCGGATTTCAATTCGTCTCGAATCAACCGTGGATTTCTCAGTGGGGCATCTCGTGGCATCTCGGTGTCGACGGAATCTCGTTGTTCTTGGTCGTGCTGACCGGCATCTTGTTCCCCCTGGTGATCGTCGGCATCGACCCGCACCACAACGAGACGTCTTATTTTGCATGGATGCTTCTGCTGCAGGCGGGAGTGATGGGTTCGTTCATGGCGTTGGATCTGTTTCTTTTCTTCGTCATGTTCGAAATCGTGCTCGTGCCGATGTATTTCTTGATCGGTGGTTGGGGGTATGACCAGCGGGTCTACGCGGCGACCAAATTTTTCTTGTACACGATGGCGGGATCGGCGTTCATGCTCGTCGGCATCATCGCCACCGTTTCGTTGGCGCGACGCGACCTGGGTTACGTAACTTTCGACGTCATCAAGATCGCCGAAGGGGCGACCTTTTCGACGAACGCGGCACGATGGTTGTTCGTTTCGTTCGCGATCGCCTTCGCGGTCAAGGTTCCGCTGTTTCCCGTGCACACCTGGTTGCCTGATGCGCACACCCAGGCGCCGACGGGTGGCTCGGTCATCTTGGCGGGCGTTTTGTTGAAAATGGGAACCTACGGTTTTCTGCGCTTCGGCGTCTATCTGTTTCCGCAAGCCGCGATGTGGGCGAGACCGGTTTTATACACCCTCGCGGTCATCGGCGTGATTTACGGGGCGATCGCCGCCACGATGCAGCGCGACTTGAAGCGCTTGGTCGCCTATTCGTCGGTCGCCCACCTCGGGTTCATCGTGCTCGGAACTTTTGCCCTGAGTTCCCAGGCGGTGACGGGTGCTGTGGTTCAGATGGTCAACCATGGTGTTTCGACCGGCGCGTTGTTCTTGCTCGTGGGCATGATCTACGAGCGTCGCCACACCCGTGAAATCTCCGAGTTGCGCGGCATTCAACATGTGGCGCCCGTGTTCGCCGCGATTTTCACCGTGGTCATGTTGTCGTCGGTCGGATTGCCAGGCCTCAACGGCTTCGTCGGCGAGTTTTTGATTCTGATCGGTTCGTTCGAATCGGCTCGCTGGTGGACGATCATCGCCACGGTCGGTGTCGTGCTCGCCGCGCTTTATTTGCTGTGGGCCTATCAGCGGGTTTTTCACGGCGAACCCGACGAGGCCAATTCGTCTTTCAAGGAGATCAACATCAAGGAAGGAATGCTGATGTCCGTCTTCGTGGCGATCATCGTGTTCACGGGTGTCTATCCGAAACCGGTCCTGGAGCGCATCGAACCCAGCGTCAATTCGTTTATCGAGCATGTTGAAAGCAGGACAAAGTGAACGACATCTCGACCTTTGTCGGACCCGTGATCGACTGGTTGGCGATCTCGCCGTTGCTCGCGCTTTTGGCCGGTGCGCTTGTTTTGCTGCTCGTCGGTTCGTTGACCGGTCAATGGCCGTGGCGACTTTACGCCCATCTTGCCGCGTTGTCCGCGGTCGTCGCTATTTTCGTCTCGGTTCGACTATGGGATGATGTCGATACGAACGGTGCCCGTTTGTTGATCGGTGGGGCTTTGGCCCTTGATCAATTCGCGCTGCTCGGAACGATCGCGATTTGTTTGGCGATCGTGCTGGTCAGTTATCTGACGAGCGACTACCTGCATCGCGAGGGTGTCGACATGCCGGAGATTTATGCGCTTTATCTCACCGCCGGCATCGGAGCGTTGGTGATGATCGCGTCGAACGATCTGGTCGTTTTGTTTCTCGGTCTTGAGACGCTCAGCCTCTCTTTGTATTTGCTCGCCGCCAGCAATCGCCAGCAGGTCTCGAGCCAGGAAGCCGGTTTGAAATATTTCATTTTGGGCGGCTTCGCCTCGGCTTTTTTCTTGTATGGCGTCGCGCTCGTCTACGGCGTCACCGGCTCGACGAGGTTGATCAACTTGAACACGGCCCTGGCGAGTTTCATTCCTGTGCCCCGCAACGACGCCGTGTTGTTGATCGGCATCGGCATGATTCTGATCGGTTTCGCGTTCAAAGTTTCCCTGGTTCCGTTTCAAGCCTGGACGCCCGACGTATATCAAGGGGCTCCGACACCCACCACGGCATTCATGGCGTCCGTCGGCAAGATCGCCGCGTTGGTCGCCCTGGTTCGAGTTTTCGTGGTCGCGTTTCCGTCGCGCAGCGACGACTGGGGCGCGATCATCCTGGTTTTGTCGGCGCTCACCTTGGTGGTGGGCTCGGTCGTCGCCGTCGTGCAGACCAACATCAAAAGAATGTTGGCCTACTCGTCGATCAGTCACGCCGGCTTCATTCTCGTCGGTCTCGAGGCGGCGTCTCATCGGGCGTCGCCCAACGTCGACGATGGTTTGATCGGCGTGGCGGTTTATGTCGTGTTGTATGCGGCGATGGTCGTCGGCACATTTGGCGTCGTCTCGGTGGTGACCAACGATCAAGCCAACTCTGACGCCAGCGGTTCGACATCGCTCGACTCGTTCAAAGGTTTGGCAAAAAATCAGCCGATGTTGGGTCTCGCGATGACGGTCTTGCTCCTGGCCCAGGCGGGCATGCCGTTGACGAGCGGCTTTGTCGCCAAGTTCGGCGTGATTCAAGCCGCGGTTTCGGTGGGTAGTTACGAGTTGGCGGTCATCGCCATGGTCTGCGCGGTGATCGCCGCGTTCGTCTATCTGCGGATCATGGTCAACATGTGGTTGGCCGATCGCACGGACACGACGACCGTGGTCGTGCCGACTCTTTCGCGCATCTCGATCGGGGTCGCCGTCGTCATCACTCTCGTCGTGGGTTTTTTGCCGAGCCTCGTTTTGAACCTCGGGTCAAATCTGGCCGAACTAGCCAGCAGATAAATCGGCGCGGTCAGCCGCCGATCGATGCGACGAAACCGTCGAACAATTTCTGTTGGTCGGGCTCGTTCGCCGCGTCATCTTCGGGGTGCCACTGCACGCCGATGATCCATTTGGCCGTGGCGTGTTCGACCGCCTCGACGGTTTTGTCGGCCGCTCGACCCGTGACCGCGAGATTTGGCGCGATTTTGTCGAGCGCCTGATGATGATACGAGTGCGACTTCTTTGGCGAGGTTGTTTTCATCGCCTTGGCAATTTTGCTGCCTGGCTCAAGGTTGATTTCGTGATACGTGTCCCAGTGGCTCTCAGAATCAGCGAGCACAGCCCCCAAATCTTGGTGCAAAGTGCCGCCCAAAGCCACGTTCAAAACTTGAAACCCGCGACAAATCGCCAACATCGGTTTGTCTAGTTTCACCGCGGCTCGCACGATCGCGATCTCAAGGTCGTCGTGCATCTTTGAAATGCCGTAATTTTTTTCGTTGTTCGACTGCTGGCCGTAACGCACGGGGTCGATGTCGCCACCACCTTGAAGTATCACCCCGTCGAATCTAGAAACGATCTCTTCGGCGTTCTCGACACTAAGTTCGAGCGGCGGAACCTGCAACACAAGGCCTCCCGCCCGCGCCACCGCCTCGCTGTACAGGCGCCCCGTCGAAAAAGAATCTCCGCGAACACCCACGGCCTGGGTGGTCGATCTACCCGGAAGCAAGATAATCGGCGTCATTATCGGCTGACAGTCTCCGAAACTTCGAATCCGTTGGCTTTTGCCGAGCTGATGATTTCTTGCGTGTGATCGGGGCCGCGAACCTCGAGCACCGCCTGCACGCCCGTCTCACGAACATGCAAATTCAAACCTTCGCGCACATGGCTGACCTCGATGATGTTGGCACCCGACTTGGCGACGACCGCCAAAAATTCCGCGAGCGCACCCGGCCGGTCGGAAATGCGCGCAAACAGAAGGGCCCGTCTGCCCGCCTTGGTTTCGTATCGGCGAATCAGATTCGGGATCAGCCCCATGTCGACATTGCCACCCGAGAGAACGATGCAGGTCGAACCTTTCTTGGCCGGTTTGACCCGGGCCGCAAGAAGCGCCGAAACACCGACGCTGCCCCCGCCTTCGACATACATTTTCGATCGTTCGAGAAGAATCATCATCGCGTCGGCGACGCTGTCTTCGTCGACGTCCACCAATTCATCGACCCAGTTTTCGATCAACGGGCGGGTGACATCGCCCGGCTGTTTGACGGCGATTCCGTCGGCGAGAGTCGGCACTGGTCCGGCGGGGGCGTCACCATATATATAGGGTGCGCACGAAGAAATCTGCACGCCGATCAATTTGACTTCCGGTCGTTGTTGTTTGATCGCCAAAGCGGTGCCTGCCAGAAGTCCGCCGCCACCGAGCGGAATCACAACCTGGGTCAGATCCTCGATGTCTTCGAGCAATTCGAGACCGAGAGTGCCTTGCCCCGCCACCACATCGACATCGTCATACGGATGACAAAACGCCATTCCCGTCTCGGCCGCCCGCGCCTTGGCGGCCGACACCGCCGACTCGACGTTCTCACCTCCGTCGATCACGGCGCCGTCGTAACTTTTGCAGGCCGATATCTTCGCCAGCGACGCACCGCGCGGTATGAAAATTTCGCTCTTCACACCGAAATGGCGGGCGGCAAAAGCCAGACCCGCGGCGTGGTTTCCCGCGCTTCCGGCGACCACGCCCGACTTTGCGCCACTACCGAGTTTGTGCAGTTTGTTGATCGCCCCGCGAATCTTGAACGCCCCGGTGCGTTGCAAGTTTTCGGCTTTCAAGATCACCTTGCCGCCGAACTGTTGCGACAAATACGCCGACGGTGTCACCGGCGTGTGTTCGACGACGCCACGCCCGACTTCTCGCGCCGCACGAATCGCATCCAGGTCAATCCCCAGGTTTTTCATTTATGACCCCACAATTCTGTTTCGAAAGAAACTGAATTCCCCACAAGTTTATTCACGGTCGTCGGTCTAGATTCGCAAAATTGCTCTTTATGGGTAGGGTTTAAGCGTGGCTGAAAGTCAAAACGCAGGTGAAAACCTGGCGACGATTTCGGTTGTCGTGCCCGTTTATCGGGGCGAGTCGACGATTGCCCGAGTGGTGGGTGAACTCGAGAAGTTCACCGCACCATCCACGACTGCGAACGGCGTCCGGTATGTGGTCGCCGAGGTGTTGTTGGTCAACGACGCAGGCCCTGATGGTTCGGCGAAAGTCATCAACCAGTTGGCCGAGACTCGCGATTGGGTTCGACCCGTTTGGTTGTCACGAAATTTTGGTCAACACGCCGCGACGTTGGCTGGCATGTCCTCGAGCACTAGTGATTGGATCGTCACGATCGACGAGGACGGTCAGCACGACCCCGCGCAAATCGCCAAACTTCTCGACACCGCGGTCGAGACCAACACTCAACTTGTTTATGCGAAGTTCGAGGGAGGTGCCCCGCACTCGAAGTGGCGCAACTTTTTTTCGGGTGCGGCGAAGTGGTTTTACTCGAAGTTTTTGTCGCCGCAAGACGGAGATTTCTTCAGCAGTTTTCGTCTTGTTTCGGGTGAGATTGGTCGAAGCGTCGGCGCCTATGCGGGCTCGGGGGTCTATCTCGATGTTGCCTTGACCTGGGTCGTCGACAAGTCGGTGACCTGTGAAATTCCACAACGCGCCGAGTATCCCCGTCGAACCGGTTTCACCTTCAAGCGTTTAATGAGCCACTTTTTGCGACTGGTTCTGAGTTCGGGCACTCGTCCGTTGCGACTGGTAAGTCTCATCGGCTTTTCGTCGTTTGTTTTCGGCGTCGCCTATGCGATCTATGTGCTTTATGGCCGATTTGTCGACGGCGAGACGGTGGCAGGTTGGACGACCGTGGTGATCATCGTCTCGACCACCAGCGGGGCGATATTGCTCTCTTTGGGAATTCTCGCCGAGTATCTCGGCGTCGTGGTGAGAAACGCGATCGGTCGTCCGTTGTATTTGATTCGGTCGAACCCGAACAGCGACGCGTTGACGCGTGCACGAAACAGCAAAAATACGCGTGCATGAAAATTTGGGTGGTAGGTAGGGGCGGCCTGCTCGGGCGAAGCGTCGAACAAGTTGTCGACAGAATCGCCACCGTCTACAAGCCGGACAAGTCGATTGATTGGCACGATCGAGATCGGGCCAGTGCCCAACTGGCGAATTGTTCTGCCGAGTTTTTTGCCGATCGGCGCGGTGAAAATTGGGCGATTTTTTGGTGCGCGGGTCGGGGAACGCTTAACAGTCCATCTCTGCAAATGCAGGACGAGACGTTAATTTTCGAAAATTTCTTGAAAACAGTCCAGCGAGCGGCCGGAGAGCATGGTGCTTTTGATTCGTCGGTCAGCGGCACGCTTTTCTTTGCTTCGTCGGCGGGTGCGGTCTACGCAGGAAGCAAAAACCCGCCATTCACCGAATTGACGCCGACGATTTCGGTGACACCGTACGGCGACGCGAAGCTTCGCCAAGAGTCGCTGTTGCGCGAGTTTTCGGTGCGGACAAATACCCGTGTTTTGATCGGACGAATTTCGAATCTTTACGGGGCGCGCCAAGACTTGGGCAAGAACCAGGGTTTGATCGCGACGATTTGTTACTCGGTTCTTCGACGTCAACCCATAAATTTGTTCGTGCCCTTGGAGACCTCGCGAAATTACATTTATGTCGAGGATGCGGCACGAAAAATTGTTCGCCATACGATGTCGCTATCGCAACATCAAGCCGGGTCGCGTTTTGTCGTGAAACTCTTCGTCGCACCTGAAAATGTGACGGTCGGAGGCATTTTGAATGTCGCTCGATCGGTGCTGCGAGTCAAACCACTGGTTACTCTTTCGACTCCGCCGAACTCGCCGTACCAAGCCCAGAATCTAGTTTTCAAATCGATTGTCGACACGGGGCTTGACGACTCGGCAAACACCGGTTTCAGTGACGGCATGAAAAGAGTGATGCTCGACCTGCAGAGGGCGTTCGTAGATGTTGGTTGGCAAAAAAAGATCGAACATAGCGGATAAATGCGAACCTTGCTGGTGGCCAACGCCGACGACGCCGATCCGGGCTATATCGGTCAGCGATTTGTCGATCACGGTTTCATCGGCGAGCGCTTCAGGCAACACGGCGGCAAATTCGAGCATTGCGAGCGCGAGAACCCCGCGACTTGGCCGACGCTCGACGGAGCCGACCTGGTGATCTTGCTCGGCAGTTGGTGGTCGGCGTATTGGCCGAACATTCAAAAAAATGTTCGTGCCGAATGTGATCTGATCGTCGAGACGCATCGTCGCGGCATCCCGCTTTTTGGCATCTGCTACGGCGCGCAGATCATGGCGACCGCCCTTGGCGGTTCGGCGCAACGCGCGCAACATCATGAGGTCGGCTGGCACGAAGTTTTCGCCGCGGCGCCCAATGAAGTGATCGGCGGCACTTGGTTGCAATGGCACTACGACTCGTTCACGCCGCCCGAATCATGCGAGATTCTTGCCACGAGCCCAGCCGGACCCCAGGCGATTCGCGCGGGGAGATGTTTTGCGACGCAGTTTCATCCCGAAGTTACCGAGCAGATCGTGCAGCGATGGGCGAGCGAATCGGGCGCGGAAGAATTGGCGAGGATCGGTTTGAACGCCTCCGAATTGATCGCCCAAACCAAAAGAGAAGTCACCCGAAGCGCACCCGCGGCGGCGAGGTTGGTCGACTGGTTCATGGAGACAACAGCCAGATAAATCGCGTTCGCGCGACGAGTTTCACAAACGCCCAAAGTCGGGGCGGTTAAACCGTCGTCGCCTTCGCAGACTAGTTTTACAGGGGTATGTCTATGTTTTTGCGGTCGTATCTGACCGTTGTTTGGTTCGGAGTCGCCGCGGTCGGGGTAGCCGGATTGTTGCTGTGGGTGGCCTCGATCGTTCGACCCAATCGACCGAACCGAGAAAAACTTTTGACCTACGAAAGCGGTGTCGACCCCGTCGGTCATGGTTGGTCGCAGAGCCAGGTTCGCTATTACATTTTCGCGTTGTTGTTCGTGGTGTTTGATGTCGAAGCCGTGTTCATATTTCCGTGGGCCACGCAACTCGAGCGTTACGGCACTTTTGGTCTGATTGAGATGGGCGTATTCGTGTTCATTCTTCTGCTCGGATTGGTCTACGCCTGGCGCAAGGGAGTTTTGCGATGGGTTTAGTCGATCGCGGTCGGTTGCCCAAGCCGCTCACCTCGCTGTTCAACCTCGGTCGAACCTATTCGTTGTGGGTTTATCAGTGGGGTCTTGCGTGTTGCGCGATTGAAATGGGGGCGGCGTTCGGCTCGCCGCGTTACGACGTGATGCGACTTGGTGTCATTCCATTGCCCGCGAGCCCGCGTCAGGCCGACCTCGTCGTCATTTCTGGCACCGTCACCGACAAGATGGCGCCCGTAATTCGTCGTCTCTATGAACAGATGCCCGAACCAAAATATGTGATCAGCATGGGTAGTTGCGCCAACTGCGGGGGCCCATATTGGGACAGTTACTCCGTGACAAAAGGCGTCGACCAGATCATTCCCGTCGATGTCTATGTGCCCGGATGTCCGCCGCGTCCCGAGGCGTTGCTCGAAGGCATCGTGTTGTTGCAACAGCGCATCAAGAACGAAGACATGGGCGCAAGATGGCGCGGTGAGGGCACCCGCTCGATCGACGCGAGCGCGGCAGCAGAGCAAAAAGGCAAACCGGTTGTCGTCGGCAACTGACAGTTCATGAGCACACCTTCGAGCACCCAGCCGCGTATCACATCAGTCGCAGAGGTGAAGGCCGCTCTTGGCGATCGACTCGTCGACTCGTTCCATAAAGAAGACCTGTGGTTGCGCGTTCGTACCGACGCGTGGAAGTCGTCGATGCGTACGTTGCGCGACGCGGTCGGATTCCACTACTTCTGTTTCTTGTCGGCCATCGACTGGATGCCGTCGCCATATGGTCGGGGAGAAGACGACCCGACCGAGCCGACACCCGAGCGAGACATGACGATTCGCCCGGGTTACGCGGGCGGCGCGACTCGCCTGCAGGTGTTTGCGCGCGTCGCGAACCCCGTGACTCACGTCGGCGTCACCGTGAAAGTTGATGTCGACGATTCGGCCCCCGTGCTCGAATCGATTCACGACGTGTATGCGGGCGCCAACTGGCATGAGCGCGAGGCCCATGAGATGTTCGGCATCAAGTTCGACGGTCATCCAGATTTGCGAAATATTTATCTGCCGAGCGACTTCGAAGGTCATCCGTTGCGCAAAGACTTTCCGCTTCTCGCCCGCATGGTGAAACCGTGGCCCGGCATCGTGGATGTCGAGCCGCTCCCGGGTGGCGACGAAGCCGCGTCAGGCGAAGAACAATGAGCATCACCGAAAACGTGCTTGGCGACCGCCAGCGACTCGCCTACATCGCCAGCCAGGCCGCCGACTCGCGTTTGAATGTCGAACTCGAAACCGAGGGCATGACGCTGAACATCGGGCCGCAGCATCCCGCAACGCACGGAACATTGCGGATCATCGCCCGACTTGATGGTGAGCAAGTGGTGTGGGCCGAACCATCGTGTGGTTACATGCATCGCGGCTACGAGAAACTCGCCGAGGTTCGCACCTATCCGCAAGTGACGACCTTGATCAATCGCATCGACTGGCTGGGAAGTTTCGCCAACGAAGTTCCGTTCATTTTGGCGGCCGAGAAACTGATGGAAATCGAGGCCCCGGTTCGCGCCCAATACATTCGCACGATTCTTTTCGAACTCTCCCGAATCGCGAACGTCTCGTTGTTCCTGGGCGATCTCGGCGTGCAACTCGGCGCAATCACGCCCGTGTTCATCGCCTTCCGTGATCGTGAATACGTTTTGAATCTGATCGAGTCGGCCACGGGCGGTCGGTTCCATCCGAACTTCGACCGCATCGGCGGATTGAAAGACGACCTGCCCGCTGGTTGGGTCGATGAAACACGCGCGGTGATGAAAAAGTTGCGCGGATTCTGCGATCAAATCGAAGACCTTTTGTTCGGCAACGAGATCTTCCAGTCGCGCACCCGCGGAATCGGCGTGGTGCCGCGCGATGTGGCGCTGCAATACGGTTTGTCGGGCGCAAACCTGCGTGCCAGCGGCGTGGATTGGGATTTGCGCCGAGATCACAAGTTGCCGATGGCCTGGGACAAGGTCGATTGGAAAGTTTGGACCCATCCCGATGGCGACAGTTTCGCCCGCTGTTGGATCAGGTTGCAAGAGACCAGAGAGTCGACGAAGATCGTCGACCAGTTGCTCGACCTGATTCCGGCTGGGCCCGTGATGGCGAAGGTTCCGAAAATCATCAAGGTGCCCGAGGGTGAAGCCTGGGTCTCGACCGAGAATCCGCTCGGAGAGATGGGTTACTACGTCGTGTCTCGCGGCGATCTTGGTCCGTTCAGGGTGAAGATTCGATCGGCGAGTTTCAACAACATTTCGATCACACCTTGGTTGTTGCGCGGCGTCTATGTGCCCGACATCGTGACGATTTTGGCGTCGCTCTATTTCATTCTCGGGGACATCGACCGATGAACCCGATTCTCGCCGAAATCCCGTATTGGGGTCAGTCGTTGTTGCGCGTGCTCGGCGGGCTCGTCGCCGTGCTGTTGCCGGCGGGCACCATCGTCTATGTCTTTTTGTTCAAGATGATGTCGTTCATGCAAAGCCGCCTTGGTCCGATGGAAGCCGGGCCATACGGTTCGATGCAACTCTTCGCCGAAGTCGGCAAATGGTTGCAAAAAGAAGACATCGTCCCCGAGCGGGCGGATGTTCGCATCTTCAAAATGGCGCCGGTGATCGTTCTGCTCAGCACTTTCTTGCTGGTGGTGGTCGTGCCGTTCGGCCCCGACGCGTGGTTCACAGATTTCGAAACGGGCGTCTTTTACGCGTTGGCTGTTTCGTCGGTCTCGGTGCTCGGCATTTTGATCGCGGGTTGGGCGAGCGCCAACAAATATTCCCTGCTCGGGGGTCTGCGTGCGGCCGGTCAGTTGATCGCCTACGAGTTGCCGATGGTCTTGGCGGTGATGGGCGTGGTAATTCAAGCTGGCACGATGAACCTGCAAAAGATCGTCGTCGCCCAGAACTCGGGGTCGATGTTCGGCTTCGACGCGGTCGGGCATCCGTATGTGATCAGCCAATTCGTGGGCTTCGTCATTTTCATGATCGCGATCCAGGCAGAACTTACCCAGGCGCCGTTCGACATGCCGATCGCCGAAAGCGAACTCGTCTCGGGCTACATGACCGAGTACTCGGGGTTTCGTTTTTTGATTTTCTTCATCGGCGAATTCGCCACCGCGGGTGTGTTCGCGATGATCGCCTCGGTGCTTTTTCTGGGGGGATGGGGAGTGCCGTTTGCCTGGTTCGGTTGGACATCGATCGACGACATCGACAACTGGATGAACATCGCCGGTCCGATCATCATGCTGACAAAGATGATGCTGCTCGTCTTCATAATCATGTGGATTCGCTTCAGTTACCCCCGCCTTCGTGAAGATCAACTGCAGCGTTTCGCCTGGAAGGGCCTGATCCCTGTCGCGCTCGGCAACATCATGGTGACGTCGATTCTCAAGGTGGTTTTCTGATGGCCAAGGTGCCAGGGCTCGTAAAAGGTCTGGGAGTGACGCTCGGGACGCTGTTCAACACGGCGACCAAGGGCGCGAACACGGTTCAGTATCCGCATGAAAAAGAGACCCCGCCGATTCGATCGCGCGGCGTGATCGCTTTGCACCAGGACAACTGCACATCGTGCATGCTTTGTTCGCGATCATGCCCCGACTGGTGCATTTACATCGAGGCGCACAAAGAGCTCGCGCCGCCGCGTCGCGAAGGCGGCAAGCCGCGCCAGGTGAACCTGCTCGACCGATTCGATATCGACTATGCGTTGTGCATGTACTGCGGCATTTGCGTCGAGGTTTGCCCGTTCGACGCCTTGTTCTGGAGCCCCGAATACGAATACTCGGAGCCGAGCATCGCCGACCTGCTTCACGACAAGTCGAAGTTGAGCGAGTGGATGGAAACAGTGCCCGAAGCGCCCGCGCTCGAGGCCGGCGCCGACAAGAAGAAAAAGTAGCGACGTCGTGATTGCACAAAACATCGGGTTCTGGATCATCGCCGCGACGATGGTCGTCGCCGCGCTGCGGGTCGTCACCACCAACAACGTGGTTCACGCCGCGCTTTGGCTGGTCGTGGTCTTGTCGGGAGCCGCCGGGCAGTACATCTTGTTGGCCGCCGAGTTCGTGGCGGTCACCCAGGTGCTCGTATATATAGGTGCGGTGATGGTTCTGTTCTTGTTCGGAACGATGCTCACCCGCGCGCGAATCGGTTCTGACTCGGATCTCAACAACTCATACAAAAAACTGGGCATACCCGTGGCGACGGTCATGCTGGCGGCAATGGCGTTGGCGCTGATCAGGTCTTTCGGCGACGAGAAGATGCCAGTCTCCGACAACATCGTCTCGACGCAACAGGTCTCCGACCAAATCTTCGGACCGTATCTGCTGCCGTTTTGGGCACTGTCTTTCGTCTTGTTGGCCGCCGTCATCGGCGCAATAGTTTTGGCGCGCAAGGACTGACCCATGTTCGTCAACCAGTTCTTGTTTCTCGCCGCCGTGCTCTTTTGCATCGGCGTCTATGGCGTCATCGCCCGCAAGAACGCCGTGCTGATGCTGATGTCGATCGAACTGATCTTGAACTCGGTGAACATCAATTTGCTGGCCTTCGCGATGCGCAACGGCTCCACCGACGGGCACACTTTCGCGCTGTACATCATCGCCGTGGCGGCAGCCGAGGTCGGCGTCGGTTTGGGTCTGGTGTTGCTGGTCTACAGAAACAAGAAGACGATTTCAGTCGATGAACTATCGGAGATGCGCGGATGAGAATATTCGCCGCCGAGTCCGAGATTCTTGCGCCGCTTGCAACAGGTTGGTTCCTCGAGAACGCCTGGTTGATTCCGGTCGTGCCAGCAATCGCCTTTGCCCTGATCATTTTGATCGGCAAGCGCCTGCCGATGAAAGGCAGCGAACTGGGCGTGCTTTCGATGGCGATTTCGCTCGTGTTGTCGGCCGGCACGGCATATCAATGGGTTCAACGGGTCAACGGCGCCTCCGAAGAGCAATTCGTTTCACCGGTGGTTCGGTCATGGTCGTGGTGGCAAAGCGGCGGCTTCGACTTCGGCATCGGGCAACATATCGACGGTCTTTCGGTCGTGGTGCTGTTCGTCGTCGCTTTCATCTCGACACTGGTGCAGGTTTATTCGCTCGAGTATCTGCGTGGCGACCGTCGATACACCCACTTCTTCGCCGCCCTGACACTTTTCTCGGGCGGCATGTTGGCCATGGTTCTGGCCGACAACATGATTTTGTTTTTACTCGGCTGGGAGATCATGGGTCTTTGCAGTTTCATGCTCATCGGCCACTGGTGGGAAGAAGACGCCAACAGTCGCGCCGCGCTCAAGGCTTTTTTCACGGTGCGCACCGGCGACATGGGGTTGCTGGTGGGCATCAGCATGCTTTATTTCGCGGCCAACGACTGGACCCAGGCGAATCTGGGTCTCTCGGGTTTTTCGATTCGCGGCATCTCGGCCTGGGCGCTTTCGGGCGAACCCAACAGTTCGGTGATCACGATCGCCGCCGTGGCGTTGTTCATCGCCAGCATCGGCAAGAGCGGCCAGTTCCCGCTGCACACCTGGCTGCCCGACGCGATGGCGGGTCCGACACCGGTCAGTTCGCTGTTGCACTCTTCGACGATGGTCGTCGCCGGCGTATTTTTGGTGGCGCGCCTGTATCCCGTGTTCTTCGTCGGCCTCGACATTCTGGGAAGCGGCGGCAACCTGATTGTGATCATCGGCGGAATCACAATCGTGATTTCGGCCGCGCTGGCTTTCGTGCAAAACGACATCAAACGCGTGCTCGCGTATTCGACCGTTTCGCAGTTGGGTTACATGATGCT
>Ga0194132_10005923_pt1 | contig 19382 bp, 17 predicted proteins | sample TA2KigOf80mmetaG_FD_148612 | JGI IMG/M metagenome (GOLD analysis project Ga0194132, IMG submission 148612) | Freshwater microbial communities from Lake Tanganyika, Tanzania - TA2015054 Kigoma Offshore 80m | ecosystem: Environmental > Aquatic > Freshwater > Lake | place: Tanzania: Lake...
GTGATCGCTCCGGCGCTGAGCCTCCGCAAATTCCTCCGTCGCGGACGGGCGATTGCGCGCGCGTTGCGGGTGATCCGTCCAAACCGCCTGATGCAGATGAGTCGCATGGCAACTATCCTTGCCAGCCATTAGGTTAATGCTTATGGAACACCGGGCCTACAAACACGGAGGCAGTCGCGATGGTAGGCCGCGTGCCCTCACGCGGCACACTGTCGCGGATTCAAGCTCAGTATCAAATATCCGGGTTAGGCATCGGAGGGAAGCAAAGGATTTCCCTCCATGTTCGTTTCAAAGGCACGACGCCAATCGCTCCGCAATCTGGGCGGGCGAGGCCGTGCCCGTGGTTCCGAGTTGATGAATGACGACGGACGCCGCGCACATCGCGAGGACCATCGATTCCTGCAAGGTCGCGCCTGCCGCCAGCGCCGCGGTCAAATTCGCGGTCACCGCATCCCCGGCGCCCACAATGTCGATTTCGCCCCGCAGAGGGAGCGAAGCCACATGGTGCGATTCCCCGGAAGGATCAGCCCCCACGATGCCATGCTCGGCCAAAGTGACGAACACAGGCCTTTGATTCCTTTCCGCCAGCTGCGCGGCGGCTTTCTGAATGGCTTCCACTCCCGCCGACCGCTCCAACGAGGTCATCACCGCCAGTTCGGCATGATTCATTTTGAAGATGACGCGTGGGAACCCCGACAACCCCCGTCGGCTGTCCGCCACGATCGGCAGCTCAGGCCGCTTCCTCGCCACGCGTCCCACGGCCTCGAGGACACGTTTCGTCACCACCCCGGTTTCCGCCCGATCCACTTGGTCCATCAATATGATCCCATCGCAACTTCCGGCCAGCGCCTCGACGCGCTCGGCCAACGCGGTCTGGAGTGGCGCCGGGGTCGGGTTCCAGTTCTTGATATCCAGCCGGTTGAGCTCGCGCGGAGCTCTGCCCGGTTCGAAAACCAAGGGCTTCGTGTAGGTGAACGTTCGAATGTCTGCGGAATCGACAAACGACTCCAGTCGCACCCCGGGCTGGGAGGCCAGGGCGCCATGCAACTCATATCCCTCCCCGTCCCGTCCTCGCATGCCCACGGGAATCAGGGTCCCCACGCCCAGGGCGACCAGGTTGTTCAGAATCGTGCCCGCCGCTCCTGGCTGGCACCGCACACGCGTGATGTTGTGAACCTCAAGCCCGGTCTCAATCGAGGTCTCCGATTTCGCGGGATCGATGTCGAAATACCGGTCTAGACAGAAATCGCCGACAATGCCCAAAGTCAATTGGGGATAGCGTCCGGTGATTTCCTGGAGCCGCTGCGGGGTCATGAGGAACCGCGAGCCAGCCGGCTGAAAAGTTGATGCAAAAAGAGCACGTTGTCGCACTGGACGTAGTGCATGCGTCCGCCCATGCGTGAAAAACTCTTGCAGAATCGCAAATAATACGCGGCGTTCTCCCGCGGTGGCTCGCCTTGCGTCCAATCCCACTGACCACCGTCCTGAAGGTCCACCACGTAAATCGAGAAATCGGCCAGGACGGGCAAACCGGCCTGTAAACGCAAGTTGTTCACGCAGCTCAACGATTTCTCGAAAACTTGGGGACCCATGATGGCGGATCCGATGGAAAGCACCACGCCCCCGTCAAGCTGGGCGACGCTGCCTCCGAACAATGCGAAATCGAGTCCCGCCGCCCGCCCCAGCGCCCCGCCGTTGAACATCGGATGATTCGAGATGATGTCGTATCCGATGCCCGGGTGAACGGAGAAAGCCACCTGATGCCGGAAGGCCTGGGCCAGCACCGACGTCTGCCGCCAGGGATGCACCACGATGTGGCGGCCCTCCGCCAGCTGGTGCGTATTCATCGCCACCAGCAATTCCGCTCGCGACGGCGAAAGGGGATGATCCGGCTCCCGCCGCAGCGCCTCTTCCAATTCTTTCCGCGAGGGCAGGGTCACGCCATCCTCCATGATATGCCTCCCGAGCGAACGTCCATAGCCGTCTCCTTGAATCGCCCCCGCCAGGAGCGCGAGGTGAATGTTCCTCCCGGTCTCATTCCAGGTGCCAAAGGAACCCGTCGCCACATTGTCCCGCACGCTCTCCGTGCTGCGTCCGAGATAGGCGAATTCCCAATCGTGAATCGTCCCGGCGCCGTTGGTCGCCAAATGGGAAAGCCAGCCTCGATCCATCAACTGGTTCAACAACAACTGGCCGCCGTTCTTCACCAGATGAGCGCCATAGATCAGCATGATCGAGGCCCCCCGACGGCGGGCCGCGGCCATCTCGGCCGCGCACCGGTCCACATGAGGTTCCACACCGGCGGGGCAGGGGGCCGGATCGTTGGACGGTTCCACCAGGACTTCTTCCACCCGGCTCAAACTGCGCCGCTCGCCGAGCGGATAGACCTTGACCTTGGACAGATCGAGAGGCTGGACGGGCATGGGAATCAATCGAGAAGAGCCTTCAACAACACCACCATATCCCGGTAGTCGGGAATGGCCAGATCCGCTCCGACCCCCATCAACCGTCGCCTTTTCCATTCATCCATGTTGCCGGAACCATTGTTCGCCTCGTCACTGGCCACGGCCACCGCGAATCCCCCCGCTTCCTTGGTATTCTGGATTTCGACGTATCCATCCCCGAACGAGAGCAACTGCTCTCCGGGGATCGCATGGTCGGCGATGATCTTGTCGATGATCATCTTCTTCGAAAATGATTTGTAGTCGTCTTTCGCGCCATGAATGCGGCCCTGGAAATAACGGCTGACCTGGAGGATCTCCGCCTCCTGCTTCACGTACTGCTCGTCGGTTCCGCTAGCCAGGTAAAGGGTCAAACCTCTCCTCGCCAGATCGTCCAGCAGCGCCCTCGACCGATGAACCAGAAAGTCATCCGGACTCGCCCGACCGCCGCGCAGCGACTTGATCCGGTCCCGAATACGAAAATCCAGGCGCCGCAAGTACTCGTGTTTGTATTCCAGGGGTTCGAGCGGCGATCCGCCTCTTTCCTTGACCCGCTCGGCAAACTGCATCATCTGGTAAATGGTCTGCTTGCCGTTCAACTTCATGATGTCGTCGAAGAGCATTTGCCGGACAGCCTCCTCGTTCTCGCCCGCCCGGCGCGGCAACATCTCCATGAACATCGGCACCATCACCTCGGGCCATCCCTGCCGGATCAAGGACAGGGTTCCGTCGAAGTCGAACAACACATGCGTGATTCGGGCGGGTTTGCGGCACGTCGGCGCCACTTCAATGCGCCCGGTGAGCGGAAGATTCAAAAACATTGAGGCCTGAGATACGAGGGCCGCTCCGGGAAGTCAAACTCCGCGAACGGGGTGACCGTCCCGCCGGTGCATCCGCAAGTGGTCGGGGCGCGCCGTTCCCGGCGCTTCCGCTCGTGCCCATCGGCCGCGGCGATCTCCTCCCGCTCCATGGCCCGCCCTGGGTGGATGCCTTCGCCCTGGTCGCACCCTTGCCCGTTGCAGCGGCCATGCCCCTTTGAAGACACGCCCTGAAGCAGCGTGAACGCCGCGCCCCGGCGGTCACTCCCGCAGGCTGGCCTTCTCCGCGGATGGGAAGTCCGGGGGCACCTTCTGAGTGACCTTGCCCTGCGCCGCCCACTCGACTCCGCGTTGCAAAGTCACAATAAATCCAACGCAACGCTGCGAGGTCAGATCCGAGCCATTGTTGTGTCCCAACGCCGTGTGGAAGACGCGTCCGGCTCCAAAAGCGATCGTCATCAGCAGCGGCTCATGCTCGCCTGATCCGTTGGTTTCCCGGGTGGAAAGTGCGCTGGCCAGCACCGTCACATGCTTGGCCGGACCTCGCAGGCGATCATACAACTCGTCCTTGGCGTGCATCCAGCGCGACGGCAAACCCTTCATGATGGGATGTTCCGTGTCCCGCGTGTCCAGGACGAATCCGTGCTGCGATCCATGGCTGCCGCCGCGCCCCGGACTCGGATCCGGCACGAATCTTCCGTTGCGAAAGCGCAAATAAGGTCCCCATTTTTCGTTGCGATCGCCCCAGCCGCCCAGCCCGATCATTTCGTTGTACTCCGGCCACTCGGGAAACGCGTTGTTGGCCGCATGCACGGACACGAAGCCCCCGCCTTCGCGGACGAATCGGACCAAGGCTTCCCGGGTTTCCTTCGACCACGGTTCGCCGTTGTAATTCGAGAGGATGACGCGATAACGCCCGAAGGCTGGTTTGAACGCGGACATGTCGCCCCCCTTGGCGGGCGAGGTGGCGACCTCGACCTTGAACAAACCCGTTTGCTCGAGGACCTTCTGCAGATGCGGCGTGGTGGATTTCCAATCGTGATTGTTTTGGCCATCCACGATGAGAACCGGGATGGACGCCGCGTGGATGAAGCCCGCCAGGAACAGCATCGCAGCAAGGACGGATCGCAAGGAAAAGGTGATCATGGAGTGAGGATGAGCCACGGACTGAAGAAAACAATGCCTGATTCACCTTGTCAGAGTGGAGGGAGACGGAGGGATGGAGCGAGTCGGCCCCCTCGGTCGCCTCGAGGCCGGCCCTGAGAAGATCGCCTTCACCTGCCACGCATGGAGGGGGATGGTCTCGCGCCGAGATGCGGAGACGCTCAAAAAACCGGCGAATCCTCCACCGACCTCGCATCGGCCGGATACCCATTCTCCGTGGCCAGGCTGCCCTCGGCGAACGATTCGCCGGCGCGGAAAATGTGGATCACCTGTTCCTTGTCGGCAACATTGACGCGGTGGACGTTGATCGCACCCGATTGCACCACGTAAAAGCCCTTCGAAGGCTCGCCTTCCCGAAAAAGGTAGGCCCCTTTCGTGACGAGCTTCTTCACCGTGATCTCCTGGATGGCGATCAGGTCCGCGGGCGGGATTCCTGCAAAAAGCCGGCATCCCCGCAGGGTTTCGGAAAGGTCGTTTTTGGAGGTCGCCGCCGTGGGTTGGGACATGCCTCCTTTGATAACTCCAGCCTCACTGAAAGTAAACGATCCAGGCCGATTTCGTTGCAACCTCGGGTTGCGGGCCATCGGGCCTTGTGTATAATCATCGCGGCATGGGAAAGATTCGCCGCGACATCCGCTCCGCTCAAGCCTCCTTCCGGTTCTGGCCGGAGCGGTCCGTTTCTTTCAGGGCTTGGTTGTTGATCTTCTCGTGGTTCGTGGCCGGGTCAGGCTCGGTTCTCTGCGGTTCACCCTCCGTGGCGTCCGACCATTGGTCCTTCCAGCCGGTTCGCGCCGTGCCCATACCGTCGCCGACCCGGCACAATCCCATCGACGCTTTTCTCGATCAGAGGCTTCGGGAACGAGGCCTCCGTTCAGCACCTCCGGCCTCCCGGGAGGCGTGGTTAAGACGAGTGTCTTTCGATCTGACCGGCCTTCCTCCCACGCCCTCCGAACGAGCCTCATTCCTCGCGGACCGTTCACAAAAGGCCCGGGAACGCGTCGTGGACCGCCTCCTGGCGTCGCCCCGCCACGGAGAACGCTGGGCTCAACACTGGCTTGACCTGGCGCATTACGCGGATTCCAACGGATTCGAACTCGATGCGGACCGGCCCGACGCCTGGCGTTATCGGGATTGGGTCATTGCCGCGCTCAACCGGGACCTTCCTTACGATGAGTTCCTCACCCTTCAGGTCGCGGGAGACGAAGCCGCACCGGGGCAGGTTGAGGCCTTGATCGCTTCAGGATTCGGCCGGGCCGGGCCGCGCGAGGAAGTCGCCGGAAACATCGATCCCGAGGTCAAGCGCCAGGACGAGCTCACGCATGTCACTTCCACGATAGGCTCTGTTTTTATGGGCCTCACCATCGGGTGCGCGCGATGCCACGATCACAAGTTCGATCCCATTCCCGCCGCCGACTACTACAGCTTGCAAGCTCACTTCGCCGGCGTGCAACTTCAGGACCCGCCCATTTACCAACCCGAGGAGCTCACTCGATTTCAAGCGGAGTCCAACCGGATTCGGGTCCTGATCCAACCCCTTGCGGAAGCGCGCAAGAAGTTAGAGCAACCTTATCGGGACCGCCTGCGCGCCGCCAAAGAGACGGGGCTTACGCCTCAAGAAAAAGCGGTTCGGGCCAAACGTAAGGAAGATCGAACGCCAGAAGAACAGCGTTTGTTCGAGGGAACCAGCACTGCTTTAAATGTCACTTGGGAGGAAGTCGCCGAAGCGTTTGCCCAGCATCCCGCAGACCATCAGCAGCGCGAAGCCTTGAAGCGGCAGATCCATGACCTGGAAATTCAAATGCCCCCTCCGCCCGCCCGCGCCATGTCCATGGTTGAAGTCACCAATCGGCTGCCTGAAACCCAAGTCCTTTTCCGCGGCAACGTCAAAGCCAAGCGCGAAGCCGTGGAACCCGCCCCGCCTCGAGTGCTGGTGGCCCGTCGAGGGGGCGCGCCCGCGCCACCCCCTGTGGAACGGCTTGACCCAACCCGGTCCGGAAGGCGGCTCGCTCTCGCTCGCTGGATGGCCGATCCCTCGCATCCTCTGACGTCGCGTGTGATCGTGAATCGACTCTGGCAGCATCATTTCGGTCGAGGGTTGGTGGCCACTCCGTCGGATTTCGGCGCCCGCGGCGCCCGCCCCTCCCATCCCGAATTGCTGGACTGGCTGGCCGGGGAATTGATTCGAAATCAGTGGCGGTTGAAACCCCTGCACCGTCTGATGGTCCTCTCCGAAGCCTACGGTCGCGACTCGGATCCCGTCGATTCGACCTCCCATCGCTCTGATCCCGACAATGCAACATGGTGGCGAATGAACCGGCGCCGAATGGATGCCGAAGGCTTGCGGGACTCCGTCCTGGCCGTTTCCGGCCGCTTCGACGGCGCCGCGGGAGGACCCGGAGTGCGCGCGCCCCTCGAACCCGAGGTGCGCGAATTGATCTTCACCGAAGCCGAAGTGGTCGATCTCTGGCCGGTCGATCCGCGGGAACGCAATCATCATCGGCGCTCGATTTATTTGATGCGCAAACGCAACGTGCCGTACCCGCTGCTGAACGCCTTTGACGCCCCGGACGCCCAATCGCCTTGCCCCGAGCGCGCCGTGAGCACTCATGCGCCCCAAGCCCTCGCCCTCCTCAACAGCCAGTTCGCCCAAAAAGCAGCCCGCGATTTTGCGAATTCGTTGCTGGCTCATAGCGACAAACCAAGCCTCCGCGTCGAAGAAGCGTATCTGCGATGTTTCGGACGGAAACCCACGACTTCCGAGATCAAGGCTGCCATTCGATTCATCCAGGCCGATTCCAGGCCGGAAATGGAACGCTGGACCGACTTCACCCTGGCCCTGCTCAACACCAACGAATTCATTCACGTGCCATGAATCCCCATTCCGTTCCTCGACCTGTGTCTGGACAGGGTTGGTCGCGCCGCGATTTCCTGACCCGCGCCGGACATGGTTTTGGGGCGCTCGCTCTCGCGGATCTCCTCAGAATCGAAGCGGCGGCCCCCGCGCCTCGCCGACTGTCTCCTCAAGCCCATTTCGCCCCCAAGGCCAAGCGGTGCATTTTCTTGTTCATGGTCGGCGGCCCCAGCCAGATGGACCTTTTCGATCCCAAACCAGCGTTGGACCGGCTGCACGGCCAGCGCTTGCCGCCGAGTTTTGGCAAGATCCACAGCCAATTCCTCGAAAGCGACCCCCTTTGTCTCCGCTCAACGCGCACGTGGGGCCGTTATGGACAATGCGGCATGGACATGTCGGACCTGATTCCGCACATGAGGCCTCATGCCGATGACATCGCGCTCCTCCGGTCGTGTGTCGTGGACAGCGTTATTCACGCGCCGGCCCAGTATCAGATGAGCAGCGGACGCATGTTTATGGGCCATCCCAGCCTGGGAAGCTGGCTGACTTACGGCCTGGGCAGCATTTCGGACAATCTGCCCGCATTCGTGGTGATGTCGCAGCCGCAAGGCACGCCCGAAGGGGGGGCTCCGTGCTGGAGTTCGGGTTATCTCCCCGCGCGGCATCAAGGAACCCTGTTCCGTCCCGGGCCGAATCCCATCGTCAATTTGGCGCCGGACAACAGCGCGTTCACTCGCTCTCGCCAGCGCCGAATCATCGATTTCACCCAGGAGTTGAATCGCCGTAACCTTCGTCAAGGCGATGCCGAGCTCGAAGCCCGGATTGCCAGCTACGAGCTCGCCTTCAGGATGCAGGCCGAGGCGCCGGACGCCGTCGATCTCTCCCGCGAATCCGCGGCAACCCGGGCGCTCTATGGTGTGGATCAACCCGCCACGGCCGACTTCGGCTCGCGCTGCCTGATCGCACGGCGGCTCCTTGAGCGCGGAGTCCGCTTCGTCCAACTCTATTCCGGCGGCGGACCGGTCGCCTGGCAATGGGACGCTCACGATGACGTGAACGCGAATCACGAGCGGATGTGTGGAGCCACCGACAAGCCGGTGGCAGCCTTGCTCACCGATTTGAAGCGTAGAGGTTTGCTGGACGATACCCTGGTCATCTGGGGCGGGGAGTTTGGACGTACTCCCGTCAGCCAGAAGGGAAGCCGCGGGCGCGACCACAACGCCACAGGATTCTCCATGTGGTTCGCAGGTGGAGGCGTCAAACCAGGGACGATCCATGGATCCACGGACGAAATCGGCCTGCATACCACCTCAGGACGAGCTCACATCCACGATATCCACGCCACCATCCTCCACTTGATGGGGCTCGACCACACCCGACTCACGCACCCCCACGGTGGCCGGGATGAACGGCTCACCGACGTCCATGGGCATGTCATCCAAGGCCTGCTGGCTTGACGTTCCATTCCTCCCGGCTCAGGCAAGAAATGCAGCATCGGCAAGGCGCTCGTCACGGACCGGCGCCGAGCAAAAACATCCTGCCGATGTTGTTTTTTTGAGGTTTCGAGCGTCCGACGAGCCGGGGGGTTTTATCCTTTGACGGTCCATTGGACCTGACGTAGCGTCCCTCGACGAAAAATCGACTGACGCATGCTAGGCCTTATCATTAAGAAGCTGATCGGTTCCAAAAACGATCGGGAAATCAAGAAGCTTCGCCCGCTCATCGCCCAAATCAATGAGATCGAGAACCGGCTTCAACAGGAGCCGGCCGATGTCCTGCGTGAAAAGACCTCCGCCTGGAAGGCTGAACTTTCGCAAATCGAAGACCTCGAAAAACTTAGATCGAGGCTGCTCGAGATCCTCCCCGAAGCTTTCGCCGTCGTCAAAAACACCTGCCGTCGGCTCTGCGGCACCGACGTCACGGTCCGGGGCCACCCCCTTCGATGGGATATGGTTCCCTTCGACGTGCAATTGATCGGTGGTTACGCGTTGCATACCGGGCGTATTGCTGAAATGGCGACTGGTGAAGGAAAGACGCTCGTGGCCACCCTCCCGGTCTACCTCAACGCCCTCGCCGGGCGCGGCGTGCATATCGTCACCGTGAACGATTACTTGGCGGCGCGCGACAGCGAATGGATGGGGGCCGTGTACCGCTTTCTCGGGTTGCAGGTCGGATGCATTCTGCACGACCAGCCTCCGCCGGTCCGGCGCCAACAATATCAGTGCGACATCACCTACGGGACGAACTCCGAGTTCGGCTTCGATTACCTGCGCGACAACGGCATGGCCACCCGCGCAGAGGAACAAGTCCAACGCGGGCACTTCTTCGCGATTGTGGACGAAGTCGATTCGATCCTGATCGACGAAGCCCGAACCCCCCTGATCATCAGCGGACCCGCCGTCGCCGGCCACGACAATCAGCTCTACGACAAATTCAAATCCAAGATCCTGGATTTGGTCCACACCCAAAGCAGGCTCACCAACCGCATGCTCGCCGAGGCCGGTGAGGTCATCAAAAAGCTTCGCCCTGAGGCGGGCGCACCTCCTGCCGACGCGGGGGACTTGGCCCGCCAAGCCGGACAGCTTATTTACCGAGCCAAGCTGGGAAATCCCAAAGCCGAAGGCCTGCTGCGGCTGCTCGAGAATCCCGAGAACCACCGGTTGCTTCAGAAGGCCGAGACCGAACTGCACCTCGACCAGACCAAGAAGGAACTCTACGCCCAGAAAGAAGAGCTGTTTTTCGCCATCGACGAAAAATCACACGAAGCCGACCTCACGGAAAAAGGCCGGGCTTATCTTTCGCCCGAAGACCCCGAAAGCTTCGTCCTGCCGGACCTGATCACGTCCTTCCACGAAATCGATGCTAACGCCAGCCTCGACGCCCGGAAGCGCCTGGAAGCAAAAGGCAAGTTGCAGGCGCAGTTCGAAGCCAAGGCCCAGCAGATTCACTGCATCTCCCAACTGCTCAAGGCTTACTGTCTTTACCAGAAGGACGTCCAATACGTCGTGCAGAACAACAAGGTCATCATCGTCGATGAAAACACCGGACGCTTGATGACTGGACGGCGCTGGAGCGATGGACTCCACCAGGCCGTCGAGGCCAAGGAAGGCGTTGAAATCGAGCGCGAAACCCAAACCCTGGCGACCATCACGATTCAGAATTACTTCCGGCTCTACCACAAACTGGCTGGCATGACCGGGACCGCAGAGACCGAAGCGGGAGAATTTCTCGACATCTACAAGCTGGGTGTCCTCGTCATTCCCACAAACCGGGCGGTGGGCCGCAAGGACGCCCACGACACCGTCTACAAAACGCGGCGTGAAAAGTTCGAGGCTGTCCTGCGCGAGATTCAAACCATTCACAGCCAGGGACGTCCCATCCTCGTCGGCACCATCTCCGTCGAAGTCAGCGAATTCCTGTCGCGCCTCCTCAAGCAGGCGGCGATCCCGCACTCGGTCCTCAACGCCAAGTATCACCAGCAGGAGGCGGAAATCGTGTCCCGCGCCGGCCAGCGCGGCGCCGTGACCATTGCCACCAATATGGCCGGACGCGGCACCGACATCAAACTCGGCCCGGGCGTTCCCGAAGTCGGCGGGCTCCACGTCATCGGCACCGAACGGCACGAGGCGCGCCGCATCGACCGCCAGTTGCGCGGACGCTGCGCGCGTCAGGGGGACCCCGGTTCCTCCCATTTCTTCATCTCTCTCGAAGACGACCTCATGCGGTTGTTCGGCTCGGACCGCATGGTGAAGGTCATGGAACGCGTGGGTTTGGAGGAAGGGCAGGAGCTCGAGCATCCCCTGTTGAACCGCTCGATCGAGACCGCCCAAAAACGCGTCGAACAGCACAATTTCCAGATCCGGAAACGCACGCTCGAATATGACGACGTGATGAACAAGCAGCGTGAGGTCGTTTACGGCTTCCGCAACGAAATCATCAATTCCCAGGACGTGCGCGATCGCCTCATGGACATCATGGAGGAAGTCGTCGTGCAAAAAGTGGAGTCCCTCACCTCTTCCCTGAGCGACCCCTCCGAATGGACGCTGCGCCCTCTCGCGGATTGGGTGAACATCAATTTTCCGCTTGGCATACCCGAGGAAGAAATCTTAAAGGCGGCCCATTCAGGCAGCGAACCCCCGGTTCCAGGATCCCTCTTCGACGGGTTGAGCGCCGCGCAATTCGCGGTCTGCCAGTTCATTTCAGACAGTGTCCGGAAAGCCTACGAGCTCAAGATCAGTTTCGAACAACCGGACGCGCTGAAGTCCATCGAACGTTATACCATTCTCAGCGCCATCGACCAGCTCTGGCAGGAACACCTTTACGGGATGGACAGTCTGCGCAACAGCATCGGGCTCCGGGCCTACGGCCAGCGCGATCCGCTTCTCGAGTACAAGGCCGAAGCGTTCAAAGTCTTCGACGAATTGATGGTCAACATCAAATCGGAGATCTGCCACAACATCTTCCGAAGCGCTTCCAGCCTGATGGCCTTCGACCAGTTTCTTCGCAATCTGCCCCAACGAACGCTTCACGCCTCGACCAGCGCTTTTTCGGAGACTCCGGCCGCAGGGGCGGCCGCGGCGGAGTCCGGCAGCGACATGGTCACCGAAGCCACCTCCCAGATGCAGAAGGCTGCGCCGATCCGCACCGGACCGAAAGTCGGGCGCAACGATCCTTGCCCATGCGGAAGCGGCAAGAAGTTCAAGCAGTGCTGCGGAAAGTATTGAGTCCATGAAAGTAAAGGGGCGGCCGGGAAAGCCCGACCGCCCTCGCTGGAGGAACGAATCGCTTCGTTCGTTGGAATTCCGCTTACCGGATCTGGCGCTTGCGCCGTTGCATCCACGACAGTCCGGTGAGCCCGAGTCCGAGCATGGCCAGAGTGCCACCCCCGTCAGGCACGTGGTTCACGGTCAAGCCCACCAACTCGTCGTTGCTGCAACCCATCGTCACATGCCCGCCAATCGAGGAGAGCCCGATCGAATCAACCCAATTCATGGGCACTTCCAGATAGTAATGCGAAGGGCCGGACGAACCGTCCCCGCGAATCGTGCGCGGTGACGGCGTTGCATCCGCACCGCTGCCCGCGGAAATGGTCGCCGCTTGCGCATCGTTGATCCCACTGAACCAGTTGACCGAGCCCGTCGCTACGGTGGCGACCGCGCCGCTCACGTAACGCCAGGGATTGGATTGGCTCAGGACGGAGTAACGCACCGACATGAGCGTCGAGGCGCTGTTCAGTTGGTACACCGTGAAGCTGCCGCTCCCGATGCCTGTGCTCTTCAACGCCGTCGTGGACGAATCGCCGAAGTTGTTGAAATGGATCACGTAGTCGCAACCCATTGTGTTCGCGATGGTGTGATAGCCGTTGACTTCGGGGGGGTGCCGGATTCGGATTCCCGTCCACATCGCTGAAGATGTCGCCGGGATAGAATCCCCCCTGGCCTGCCACCATGTTGTATCCGCCCAGAATGCCGAGGGACTTTCCACTGTGAGCATCCCAGCTCTTGGTGGTGTTGTTCCACTTGGTGGAGGTATTCCAGATCAGGGCCTCCAGGTCCCACTGCTGGCCTGACGCCGTTCCAGGCTCGGTCTCGTTGTCTTCCTTGACCACGCTGTCGTGCCCGGTGGGCCCCACGCCACCTCTGGACACCCATGTGCTCTCCGGCGTGCCCCAGCCGGGGCCCTGGTTGTCAAACAGGGTGATGTCCCTGCCCAACACCGTCCCCGACATACTGGCCACTCCGGCAAGTACGATCAGTGTCCGCGTTCTATTTCTCAAAATCATTTCGTTTCGCTTTCCGTTCACACCACAATTGCCGAATGGTCCTAAGCAACGGGCATGCCATCCTGAGGGGTTCGGATTCAATGAAGTCGCAAGTATTTATCTATAAGTGCTTTGCGAATTGATTTCTCGGAAACTCTTTTTGAATTCAACGGAAAGAACTCTCGGATAACTGTAAACATTCCCTACATGGATACCCTCATCACAGGGTGGTGGAAGCAGTGCAAAACGAGCTGAAAGACCGTGGACAGAAGGGCTTAGGCGAGCCTAGCGCTTGAAATCTCGGAGTGGCAGGAATTCCGACAGAGAAGTTGCCGAGCTAGCCTTAAACCTCCCGACCGACTTGATGGTGAGTAACTTGAGCATCAAGTTAGTCGGGAGGCTTAAGGTTTAAATCGTCGCAACCGACCGAACGCAACTCAAACTCGTTCCGCAAATGGAAATCAACCCCAACGGGGTTGTGACTAAAACCTATTTCCGTTTGGCAGGGTAACGCCACAACCGCGTTGCGGTTGAATTCATTACAAACGGCCACCCAAGGTAGCTCGTTCCTCGCAACCTTGGGCTGGAGGACACAATCCCTTTAGGATTGAACGCGGGATTCCGTCGCCCTTGGCTTCGCCCATTCCGTGGCCTATTCGCCCTGCCGAACTGGCTCTCGTTTCACCATCCTTGCGTCATGCCCCCATCATTCTCTGCCGTTCGCATTCATTTGGTCTTCTCCACCAAAGCCCGGTGGCCTTGGCTTGGCGACAACATCAAAATGGCCCCTGCCCAGAAGAAGAAATCCTTGGCACCAGAAAAGTTTGCGTCGCTCTGGAAGATACCCTCAACCAGAGCGACGCAGGCTCCACCCAACCAACTCTTGGGTTCCAGATTCAACAGGAACCTGGATGTCCAGACGTTGAGCAACCCGCGTGCCAGTGATGAAAACCTTCTAAAATCCCCTGAATTCTTAGGAAAACAGCACGGAAGCTTCGTCTGAGTGATTCGAAACGTGTGAAAACAACGCACTCACCTTCAACTTCCACGCTACCCCGCAGAACTCACTCGCCATGCGACTGGAGTTTGAATTCCCCGCTCTCACCCGCATACTTCACACTCGACTGGGTCGGGAAACGTTCCCCATCAGTTTCAACCATGCGGGTTAGATCGAACCGCGTCCCCCGATCCACAAATGGATGTCATTCTCTTTCCACACCCAATTGGAAGAAGTTCCTCCTCGGACCACGCCCCAAGAATACATTTTCGTGCAACAAGGGCGCAGTTTTACTAGCCCGGAAATCCCCAGTCGCGAAAAAAGTATGAAATTTCCGGGCTCAACCTTAGATCAAAATCGGCAGACGGAAAGTATCCTGCGCTTCGTGCCTCTGAGGCGAAAACTCAATGGCCAATCCTTCTTCCAGAGGCCGAAAGGCATGAACGATTCCGGTGTCGATCCGCGCCAAATCGCCCCCTTCTGCCTGGAGCCGAACAACCTCGCCCCCATCCCTCTCCCGCAAAGCCATTTCAACACGCCCCGCCACAACATAAACCCACTCCAGTTTTTTGAGATGGTAATGATTGCCACGCACGGTGCCCGGCTTGAGCTGGATCATCGCCAGGTATCGCATCCCTTCGTCTCCATCGTAAAACTGCGCCAACTCCCCCTGCGGTAGCTGCAGCCTTTTCAGAATCGGCGCGTCTGCTGCAGTGGGGGCGGTCAACATGGGAGTGGAAGTGATCCGAACCCTTCCGCCGAGCAAAACGCGTTCCGTCATGACGCATTCACCTGAGCTTGGAACCCGCTTCAACCTGGAGGCCAGCCCAGCGGGCGCCCGCCTAAAATGTGGCAATGCAAATGGGGAACGGTTTCGCCTCCATCCCGGCCGTTGTTGATGACCAGCCGGTATCCCCGGTCGAGTCCAAGCTCCTTCGCCACCTGAGCCGCTTTCAGCAACAAGTGACCCAGCAGATTCTGATCGCCCGGCGCCGCCTCCCCAATTCGTGGAATGGGCTTGCGAGGCACAATCAACACATGAACCGGCGCTTGAGGGTTGATATCGCGAAAGGCGATGACCGAATCATCCTCATACACGATCGCGGACGGAATCTCCTTGGCGGCAATTCGCTCGAATAGCGTCCGGCTCATGTTAACGGACCTCCATCGCCGCGGCCGGGCGTTTGCCCGCGTAAGACTCGGCATAACACTCGCGCAAAAAAGAAACGATTTCGTCGTTCAACCGCTGGCAGCGATCCGACCATCGACTGGCTCCCAGCAGCAGTTTGACGCAGGGTCGCAACCCCACCACACGAATGCCGCCTTCCTGCGAATCGCCCGATCGCCGCCGCAGTTCATGGCGCACTTCACGGAAAAAAAACAACTCGCAGGACACTCCAAAGGCTTGGGCCAGAATACGCAGATCCAACTCGCGCGTCGCGGACGCCGCGGTTTCGAGATTCTCCGGCGCCGAAACCTTGAGCCCGAAATTTCGAAGCACGCGCGCCAACTGGCAGGCGAACTCGCCAACCGTGATGAAAGTCTTGCCGAGTTCTTCGCGGAAATAGTGCATCACCGCCGTGGCGGCTTCCTGAATCATGTGGGGCTCAATTCGACTTACCGCCTCTCCAATCAGCTCCACCGTGACGTCCTGGGCTGAGCACGGCACCGACTCGCCGTTGGGCAGAGTGAACATGAGGTGGTCACGACGAAGCAAAATCATGCGCTGGCCTCCAGTTTTTGCACTTCCTCCACAAAATCCGTCGCCTCCTGAAAATTCCGATAAACGCTCGCAAATCGAACGTAAGCCACTTGATCCAGTCCTTTCAACCCCTGCATCACTTTCTCCCCGATTTCGTGACCCTGGACCTCGCGGTCGTAGCGATCGCCGAGTTCAGACCTGATCGATTCAACCAATTCCTCCACCGCTTTCGGTGAAACTGGCCTTTTCTGGCAGGCCTTCCGAATGCCCGAAAGAAGTTTCTCGCGCGAAAACTCCTCCCGCCGTCCATCCCGCTTCACCACAAGCAATGCCTCCAGTTCGATTTCCTCGTAAGTGGTGAACCGATGGCTGCAAGTCAAACACTCGCGCCGCCGACGAATCGTCGCGCCTTCTTTCGAGGCGCGGGAATCAACCACGCGGTCATCCTGACCACCACATTTCGGGCAACGCATAAGCTTCGGCCCGTGAACCACCGCATACTGGGGCCACGGGGGAGCTATCACACTAGCGGTGGTGGAGTCAAGAAACGGACTCGATGCTTTACACATTCAACCGCACGTCCTAGCCTGTCGCGCATTCTCCCATGAAGATACCCGTACGTGCCAGCCAGGGCTTCACGCTGATTGAACTCCTCGTCGTCATCGCCATCATCGCCATTCTCGCGGGCATGTTGTTGCCCGCGCTTTCACGAGCCAAATTCAAGGCCAAGGTTACGCATTGCACCTCCAATTACCGGCAGTGGGGTTTGGCGGTGAATCTTTATGCCACGGAAGATCCCAAGGGTCGTCTGCCGGCTTACAAGATGCCGCGCACAGGTCTCAATCCATGGGATGTTTCCCTGGACATGGCTCCAGGGCTCGAGAAGTACGGTTTGACGGTGCCGATGTGGTATTGCCCCGTGCGTCCCGCGGATTTCGCCGATGCCCAAAAATGGTTTGCCACTCAGCGGAAGGGCGAGACGCTGAGCAAAATCGAGGATCTCAACCGATATTTCGCCCGTTCCTTTGGGAATTTCGCGATCATCTGGCATTGCTGGTGGGTGCCACGCCCCCTGGACGACAACTCTCTTTTTCCCACCCCGAAAACCTCCGGCACCGTCACCCGCACCCAGGATGGCTGGCCCAGCCGCATGGAAGACTCGAACGCCTCCCTTCAGCCCGTCATTTCCGATCTCTGTCTGGCGGAGGGCACTCGCAACACCAACACCGCCAAAGCCCGGGCCGCTCACTCGATCGGACAGCGTTTGCAGAGCGTCAATCTCGCTTTCGCGGACGGACATGTGGAGACCCGCAACAGCAAGCAGATTCAATGGCAGCAGTCCGGGAATTGGACCACGTTCTATTGACTCGGTTTTGCCATTCAGGCGAGTTCCTCTCTTCGTCCCGACCTCCTTCGAGTTTGCGACCCTCGCCGCCCTGACGCGCTCGATTCTTTATGCCAGAAGCCTCCATTCCCACACCCACCGGACCTCCCACGCTCCTGCAGCGATTCCTCGATAAGCTCGAGTACTTCGGCAACAAGCTGCCGGATCCGGCCATGATCTTCGTGGTGGCCCTGGCCCTGACCTGGCTGGCTTCCGCCGTGTTGTCGCGGGTGGAGTTCAAGGAGATCGATCCGAGGACGGCCGTGCGTGACGCTTCGGGACAACTCGGCCAGCCTGCCCCGATCAAGGTCAAGAACATGCTAAGCCCGGATCAGCTCACGCTGTTCGTCTCGAAGATGGTCAAAACCTTCACCGATTTTCCGCCCTTGGGAGTCGTGTTGGTGGCTTTGCTGGGCGTCGCCGTCGCGGAGCACGCGGGGTTCATCAATGCAGGGATCAAGTATCTCCTTCAAGTCACGCCGGTTCACCTGCTCACCCCCGCCCTCGTGCTCGTGGGCATCGTCAGTCATTCCGCAGGAGACACCGGGTATGTGTTGGTGGTGCCGTTGGGCGGTCTAATTTTTGGCGTTGCCGGTCGTCATCCGGTGGCGGGGATTTGCGCCGCCTTCGCCGGGGTTGCCGGAGGTTTCAGCGCTTCTTTTTTGCCTTCGTCGCTTGATCCCCTGCTGCAGGGGTTCACGCAGTCCGCAGCGCAATTCATCAACCCGGCGCGCACCGTCAATCCTCTTTGCAATTGGTACTTCATGAGCGCGTCCACGCTCGTCATCTTGATCACGGCTTGGTTGGTGACCGACAAGCTGATCGAGCCGCGATTGAACAAGACGTTGAAGGTCGATGGATCGGGTGGAGGCGACGGGGCTGACCTGCGAAATCTATCCGATTCGGAACGGCGTGGGTTTTGGGCTGGCATGGCTTCCGCGGGCTTCTTGACCACGCTTCTCGTGCTGATCGCGTGGCCAGCATCCTCGCCGCTCCGTGCGAAGGACGGCAGCCTGACTGCTCACGGCGCGCCGCTGATGGATTCGCTGGTACCTTTGATCGCTCTCTTCTTCTTTGTTCCGGGTTTGGTGCATGGCTACATCGCCGGAACTGTGCGCTCCCATCGCGACGTCGTTCAGGGGGTGGCGAAGTCCATGGGCACGATGGGTTACTATCTGGTCATGGCTTTTTGCGCGGCACAATTCACCTACGTTTTCCGCGAGTCGAACGTGGGCGCGCTCATCGCCATCAAGGGCGCGGCGTTCCTTAAAGCCCTCGCTTTGCCGGGGGCCGTCACCATCGTGGGAATCATTGCCATCACGACTTCGGTCAATCTGCTCATCGGTTCGGCCTCGGCCAAATGGGCTCTGCTCGGACCGATCTTTGTGCCGATGCTGATGCAATTGGGGTATTCGCCGGAATTCACCCAGGCCGCCTATCGAATCGGGGATTCCAGTACCAACATTATTACGCCGCTGCTCCCTTATTTCCCGCTCGTCGTTGTTTACTGCCAGCGCCACTCCAAAGCAACCGGGGTCGGGACACTGATCTCATCCATGATCCCTTACACGGTTTTCTTCCTGATCACATGGACCTCGTTGTTGCTGATTTGGTGGGGACTCAAACTGCCGCTTGGCCTTCAGTCCAGCTACACGCCATAAGCAGAGCCGGCTGAGTTGTTTTCGTTCGTCGAAACTTTGTTCGAGGCTTGGGATTCCGAGGTCGGCTGTCGAACGAGTCTTTAAAGGACGGTGTGGAAGAATTGGACTGCCCGTCGCGCGCATGACGCCTCGGACATGAACCTGACCCATCAGGCCGTGCATGATGGCGATTTCTTCCGTGCTCGGCAGTTGCTGGACCGCCATTGCCCGGGAGGGACGACTTCCACGTCGTCCCCGACTTCCCGAGGGTATAGGCCCAAGGTTAAAGTCAAGGGACATACAATTTGTGAAAGAAGGGGGGAGTCCATCCGGCGTTATCAAAACGCGCTTTAAAGCAAAGGGACGCTTTAAAGCAAAGGGACAGACATGTTAAAAAAGGAAGCTTGATTTCAATTTGTTGACTCAGTATGGATTGCCCATGAGACAGGCGAGGATGAAGGTTCCGGAGGATCGGGAAAACGGGTATTACCATTGTTTGTCCCGAGTGGTGGATCGACAGTGGAAGTTCCAGGAGGCCGAAAAGGATAAGTTCGTGACCATCCTGCGCGAATATGAAGCGTTCTGCGGGGTTAGAGTCCTGACTTACTGTGTGATGTCCAACCA
>Ga0194132_10005924_pt1 | contig 19379 bp, 21 predicted proteins | sample TA2KigOf80mmetaG_FD_148612 | JGI IMG/M metagenome (GOLD analysis project Ga0194132, IMG submission 148612) | Freshwater microbial communities from Lake Tanganyika, Tanzania - TA2015054 Kigoma Offshore 80m | ecosystem: Environmental > Aquatic > Freshwater > Lake | place: Tanzania: Lake...
GATGGGCGCGTGGACGTGGCTGGTGACGGTCGCGCGACATCGTCCGCCGGGCCAAGCGCGCCGTGACGGCCGGCGTGCCGGCGCCTCGTGACCGTCGAAGGGCGCGGTCCGACCCATGCTCACTCGCGACGTCTTGCCGCGCTACGCCCGCCGTATGCCACGGATGGCGCCGGCCACGGCAAGGCCGACGAGGAACAGCACCACGACGAGCCAGAATGCGTCCGCCAGCTCGAAGCCCTTGTCATTGAAAATCGAAGGCGCCGTCGCCATTCGTTCCATGTGAGCCTCCTTCATGGTGATGCTGGCGTTCGAGCAGTCATGGTGCGTCGGCTGCGCGGCGGGCGGAAACCCGCCACGCGGGACACCCCCGCACGCGGTCGGCCTAGTGCGTCACGCGCGGGCCGGGTCGCCGCCGCGCCCATTGCCATCGCCGCGCAATGCCGCCTCGACGCGGTCCGAAGGCCCCCTCAAGGCGGACGCGGGGCAGCGCGTGCGGGTATTCGCGCTGGAGGAAGCCGATGAGCTGCTCGCGCACGTGGCACCGCAAATCCCACGCCTTGCTGGCGTCGGGGCGCTCATCAGCGCCCGCAACTCCAACGTCCGCTCCTTGCTGTCGGTCACCTGTAGGCCCCACACCTGCCGATCCCACAGCGGCGCCGCGTCGAGGATGCGGTGCAGCTCGGCGCGCACGGCGTCGACGGGCACGGAATAGTCGGTGTAGATGAAGACGGTGCCAAGCAAGTCGGCGCTCACCCGTGTCCAGTTCTGGAAAGGGCGCTGCACGAAATACGAGATCGGTATCACGAGCCGTCGCAGGTCCCAGATGCGGACGACCACGTAGGTCAGCGTGATCTCCTCGATGCGCCCCCAGACGCCTTCGACGATCATCACGTCATCCACGCGGAAGGGCTCGGTCAGCGCGACCTGCATGCTCGCCAGGATGTTCGCGACGAGCGGCTGCGCGGCCATGCCGATGATAATGCCCGCCAACCCCGCCGAGGCAAGCAGACCGACGCCAAGCTGGCGCACGGCGTCGAACGTCATCAACATCGCGGCGACGGTGAACAGGCCCACCAGCGCGACCGCGACGCGGCGCAACGCCGTGAACTGCGTGTAGATGCGGCGCGCCCGCAGATTGTCGGACACCGAGATGGGGAACCGCTCCAGCAATGCGCGCTCGGCGACGTCGAACACGCGGATCAGCGCCCAGCCCACGGCGGCGATGATCGCCAGCACCACGCCGTGCGTGACCAGGTCGCGCAGGTCGCTGGGCGGCAGCACCACCGCCACCGCCACCTGCGTCGTGAGGCCGACCAGCGCCACGTACAGCGGCCGCCACTCGAAATGGAGGAAGGCGGCGACCAGCGGGTGCGCGCAACGGCTGCCGCCGGCCCACGCCACCGACGAGCGTATGACCACACCATAGAGCAGGGTGACGGCGGGCAGGGCCGCGAGCACGGCCACGGCACGCACCCACGCTTCGGCATCGTACGTTGGCACCGGCAACCTCCAAACCACCATCCCGAGCGCTCATCGAAATCCACGCCCTAGTTAGGCGGCGCGGGCGCGCACGTCAAGCGACAAGAAAGTCAGCATACCCAGCGGCCCGCCCGTGGGCAGCGCCGTCGCCCTGACGCGATGGCATGACGGCTCGTTAAAACACCGTGGAACCGTTTGCCGGGCTCGTTCGTCTCTATCGTTTGCCAGCGCATTCCCATCCCGTCCTCGGAGGACCTCGTGATCCGCGCCTTGTACCTGCTGCCGCTCGTCGCCCTGCTTGCCATCGCCGCATGCAACGCCGACCCAACGCCGACCCCGACCGCCGGCGGCGCCACCGCGCCCACGCCGACGGCCACGCCACGGCCCGCGACCCTGTCCGAGGTGCTGGACACGGCGCGCCTCGCGCTGGCGGACATGGATTCCTTGTCTTTCGACCTCGTCGTCGCCCGGCCGTCGCGCACCGATATCGAGGTCGCGGGAGCGTGGGCGGCGCCGGACCGTTATCGGCTCACCGCCTCCATCCGCATCTGCCCGCCGCCCGTGCCGGGGGCGTCGGCTCCGGCGCAATGCGACCCCATCACCGTCTACAAGGCAGTCGCCATCGGATCGACGCTCTACGCCACGCCGGGCGACGATTACTGGGAAGTCGCGAGCACCGATGAGTTTTCCGGCATCAAGCTCATGGCCGACACGGGATCGCCCTCGTCCCGCATCCTCGACGCCGTCGACGCCGCCGACGCGAGCGCGGCCATGACCGAAGCGACCCTCGACGGCGAAAACGTCTATCATGTGACGACGCAGGACGGCACCGCCGCGTATGACCTCTACGTCAGCCGCACGACCCGCCTACCCATGCGCGCCATCGTCACCGTTCCCGGCGCCGGCGGAAGCACCTGGACGTGGACGTTCGCCGGTTACGACAGCCCAATCACCATCGAGGCGCCGACGGTGCAAGCGCCTCCATCCAACTAGTCCTCGATACGCCGCCCGCGAGCGGCGTCACGCGAAACATGCGTGGGGAGAGCGACAGGCGCCGGAACGATACCGGCGCCTGTCCCATGCTCCGGGTCAGCCGCGCGTGCGTCGCCGAGCCGCGCCAAGGCCGCTCAGGGCCTCGGCTTCGCCGACGCCGGGAAGTAGCTCGGCGGCAAAATGCGCCAGAAGCCGCTGTCGGCCTGCCCCGGCAAGCCATAGACGTACGTGCCATCGAAAGCGAGCGCCCCGCCCGATTTGACATTGGCCGGCGTGTCGGCCTGCGCCGTCCAGGCGTCCCGCCCGATTGCGTACTGCCAGAACGCCGTGCTAGAGCCGCCTCGCAGCGCGTGGATCGACCGTCCATCGTCGGTCAGCGCCCCGCCCGCGCCAACCGCGCTTGGCGTCGACGCCAGCACGTCCCACGTGCCGGCCTGCGTGTCGTAACGCCAGAAGGCCGTACTGTTACCGCCCCGGAAGGCATAGACGTAACGCCCGATGGCCGTGAGTGCGCCGCCCTCGTTCACGGTCGCGGGCGCGGGCGTCAGCATCGCCCAGGCGCCAGTCTACAGGTCATAGGCCCAGAAGTCGTCGCCGTTGTCGCCGCGAAAGGCGTAGAGATATCGACCGCCGGCCCAGGCCAGCGCCCCACCGCCGCGCACATTCGCCGGCGTTAGCGCCAGCGCCTCCCACGCGTCGGTCGCCGGCACATAGCGCCAGAACCCACGGCTGTTGTTGCCGCGAAGCGCGTACAGGTAGTCCTCGCCGTCCCACCGAACATGGCGCAGCGCGCCACCCTCCCGCACGATCGCCGGCGCGGACGCCAACGCCGGACCCCACCGCCACGCCGGCGGCGGACGCCCGCCCGCGTGTCGGCGCGCCAATCGCCATCCGACCCGGCGAGTCGGCATATCTCGCCTCGGAGCGTCTGCACCTCGGCACGGCCGCCGTCGAGGGCGCCGACCGCGTCGTGGTCACCGTCACCCGCGACGGCGTGCTCGTCGGCGAATACACGCTCGGCTTGGGTGCCGGGGCCGCGCGGTCGGCGAACGCGGGCGGCTACGAGATCCGGCTGCTGGGTCTGGAGGGGTCGTCCGCCAGCCTGCTGGTCCAGGCCGGCGAGCAGGTCGTCGATGCCAGCACGCGCTTCGCGTTCGATCTGCTCGCGCGGCTGCGTGACGAGGGCGACGGCGATAACCTCTTCCTCTCGCCCTTCAGCATTTCGATGGCGCTCGCCATGACGTACAACGGCGCATCCGGCGCGACGCGGGAGGCGATGGCAAGCGCGTTGCGTCTCGATGCGATGGACCGTGCGACGGTCAACGACGGCAACAGCGCCCTGCTGCATGCCCTCGCCCAGCGCGATCCGACGCTGCGGACCAGCGTCGCCAACTCGCTTTGGGTGCGCCAAGGCACTCCCTTCGACTCTGCCTTCGTTGACCGCGTTCGGCGGGCGTTCGACGCCGAAACGACGACGCTCGACTTCGCCGACCCCGCCGCCGTCGCCCGCATCAACGGCTGGGTATCGGACAAGACCGAAGGGAAGATACCGAAGGTGCTCGACCGCATCACGCCGGACGAAGTGCTGTTCCTCATCAACGCGATCTATTTCAATGGCGCCTGGCAAACGCCGTTCGAAGAAAAGCAAACGCGCGACCAGGCGCTCCACCTCGGCTCGGGCCGCGCCGTGACGGTGCCCCTGATGCACCGCACGGGCAACCTCCCATTCATGGCGGGCGATGGCTTCGACGCCGTGCGCCTGCCCTACCGCGGCGACGCCAGCACGTATGTGTTCCTGCCCGACGAGGCATCGAGCCTCGGTGCCTTCCTCGATCGGCTGGACGCGCAGACCTGGGCGGAATGGCGGGGCCGGTTCGAGCAACGCCGCGTCAACCTGGCGTTGCCCCGCTTCGCGATGGCCTACGAGGCGCGGCGGTGAAAGCGACACCCTGGCCGCGATGGGCATGGGTGTCGCTTTCACCGCCGCCGCCGACTTCTCGGGGATGGGCCTGCCCAACCTCGCCCTGAGCCGCGTCGTCCACAAGGCCGTCGTCGACGTGAACGAGGTGGGCACGGAGGCCGCCGCCGTTACCGTCGTCGGCGTCGAAACGACGGCGGTGGTCGAAACCGTGGATTTCACCGTCGACCGCCCATTCTACGTCGCCATCGTCGACGACCAAACGGGCTCGCTGCTGTTCGTGGGCGCCATTCACGACCCGACGGGCTAGGGCGACGCCGGAGCAGGCGTCCGGGCGCCTGCTCCGTTCGACATCGTATACTCGCCAACGCACGCGCGCGCCCGGCCGCCGGCCAGGGTGGGCGTGCCGGCGCGGAGACGGCGGGCGAGGTAACCGATGGGCGAAACCACGATCGCGACGCGCGCGCACGCGGTGGAGGCGCGCGGGCTGACGAAGACCTATGGCGGCAAGACGAAGGCATTGCAGGGGGTCAGCTTCGACGTCGAGGCGGGCAGGGTGTTCGCCCTGCTCGGCCCCAACGGCGCGGGCAAGTCCACGACCGTCAAGATACTCACCACGCTCGCCCGGCCCGACTCCGGCACCGCCACCGTCGCGGGCCATGACGTGCTGCGCGAGCCGAACCACGTGCGCCGCGCCATCGGTTGCGTGGGCCAGAAGTCGGCGGTCGACCTCGAGGCGACCGGGCTGGAGAACCTGGTGCTGCAGGGCCAACTCTTCGGCATGAGCGGCGCCGAGGCCCGGCGGCGCGGGGCGGAGCTGCTGGAGCGGTTCAACCTGGCGCACGTCGCGAAGCGCGTCACGCACACCTATTCGGGGGGCATGCAGCGCAAGCTCGACGTGGCGATGGGACTCATGCACCGGCCATCGGTGCTGTTCCTCGACGAGCCGACCACTGGCCTGGACCCGGAGGCGCGGGCGGACCTGTGGCGCGAGGTCGCCCACCTCGCCGGCGACGATGGGCTCACCGTCCTGCTCACGACGCACTATCTGGAGGAGGCCGACCGGCTCGCCGACCGCATCGCCATCGTCGACCACGGGCGCGTCGTCGCCGAGGGCACGTCCGACGAGCTAAAGGGGGGCTTGCGCGGCGACGCGGTGCAGATCGAACTGGACATTGAGGTACCCGAGGCCCGCGTGCGCGCGTCGCTGGCACGGCTCGACGGCCAGCTCCACGACGTCAAGGTGAACGGGCGGGCGCTGCACGCGCGCGTCGACAACGGAGCGAAGGCGCTGCCGGCGATGCTCGCCGCTCTCGACGGCGCCGGCATCGGCGTCGTGTCCGTCAAAATGGCGCGTCCCACGCTGGACGACGTGTATCTACACCACACGGGCCACACGCTGACCGAGGCCGAGCAAGGCAACGCGCGATGATGGCCGCCATCGTGAACTCCAACCAGCTCACGCTGCGGCTGCTGCGGGCCTTCGTGCGCCAGCCCTACTACGTGGCGATCACGCTGGTGCAGCCCGTCATTTGGCTCTTCCTGTTCGGCCAGCTGTTCCGCGACGTCGTGCGGATACCGGGCTTCGCCACCGACTCCTATGTCAGCTTCCTCACACCCGGCGTCGTGGTGATGACGGCGCTCTTTTCCAACGGCTGGAGCGGCATGGGCTCGATCTTCGACATCGAGCGCGGCGTGATGAACCGTTTCCTGGTCACGCCCGTGAGCCGCGTCGCGCTGATGACCGGCCGCATCGTCAGCTCCGCCGTCTCGACGCTCATCCAGGCGCTCATCATCCTCGCGCTGGGCTTCATCGTGGGCGCGCGCTTCGCCGGCGGCCCGGCGGTCATGGCCGTGTTCCTCGTCGCGACACTCATGCTCGGCATGACCTTCGCGTCGCTGTCGAACGCGCTCGCGCTGCTGCTCCGCAAGCAAGAATCGGTCATCGCGGCGGTGAACTTCCTCGTGATGCCGCTCACCTTCATGTCGGCGACGTTCATGCCCGCGAACCTGGTGCCGGGCTGGATACAGGCGGTGGCCCGCTACAACCCGGTGAACTGGGCCGTGGAGATCGGCCGGCAAACGATCACGCCCGAGCCCGACTGGTCATTGGTGGCCGCGCGGTTCGCCGCGCTGGCGGTGCTGCTGGTGGCCGCCGCGCTGCTGGCGACGCGCGCGTTTCGGGCCTACCAGCGGTCCGTCTGAGCGGGGCCGCCCCTCGTTTGTCAGGGCTCCGACGTTGCGTGGAGATGGCCCTGTGCTATGGTGCGCGCAAGCGCCGCGACGCGGGGCAACCATCCGACGGCTGACGCGAAAGGAGACCGTTGTGGCAACGACTACCGGAACGACGATAGGAACGGAAACACACTGGCGCTCGATGTGGGTCGAAATGGCGGGCGCGCAGGTGCGCCTCGTGAAGGGCAAGACGACGACGACGCGCGTGATCGAGGCGGGGTCCGGCGACCCGCTTATCCTCGTGCACGGCATCGGCGGCTATGCCGAGGCCTACGCGCGCAACATCCACAATCTCGCGAAGCACTTCCACGTCTACTCTATCGACGCCCGCTATCACGGCTATTCGTCGAAGGACAACTTCGACCCGCAGAACGTGACGCTGCGCCAGGCCGAGGCGATCGTCGAGCTGCTCGACGCCGAGGGCCACAAGTGGGCGCACATCAAGGGCGAGTCGATGGGCTCGAACATCGCGTTCACTTTCGGCCTGAACTTCCCCAACCGCGCGGGCAAGCTGGTGTTCGACACCGGCGCCTACTTCATCAAGTTCAACCGGACGTTCAAGGAGCAGCCCGGCGGCGGCGACGCGCTGATGCGCCTCTCGCGCGAGGCGGTGGTGAACCCCACGCCCGAGAACGTCCGCAAGCGCCTGGAGTGGCTCGTTTCCAGCCCGGACCGCATCACCGACGAGATGGTGGACTTCCGGATGAAGCTCTACAAGGACCCGGAGATCAACGCGTCGATGCAGCGCGTGTTCGGCATCACGGTGCCGCGCGGCAACAACCAGCCCTACGCCGAGGCAGACTGCAAGCGCATCAAGAACCCGTCGATGGTGTTCTGGACGGAGCACAACCCCGGCGCAGGCCCCGACGTGGGCGAGTATTTCCACTCGCTCATCCCCGGCTCCGAGTATTTCTGCCTGCCCGACGCCGCTCACTGGCCGATGTGGGAGCACCCCGCCGACCACGACCGCGTTATCACCGAGTTCCTCAAGAAGTAGGCCACCGTCCATCAAGCACCGACGATGCGAGGCCCCGGGGTTTTCCCGGGGCCTCGTGCCGCGCGGATGGCGCTAGGCCGAGGCCGCTAGCTTTCCTGGCAGACCTGTTCCTTGCCGTCGTCGCGGTAGGAGAAGTGCTCCTCGCGCGTGACGCCCCGCATGAAGGCGAGATACGTCGCCTTCGTCAGCGGCGCCTTGTACCGCGCCTTCAGCTCGTTCGCCTTCACCGCGCTCTCGCTCAACAGGTCGATCACCGTCATCGCCGTCACCATCGCCGGGTTCACGATGGCCTTCCCGTAGTCCCGCGCCACGAAGTCGTTGCCGTGGCCCACCCCGGTGAAGCCGCCCGCGAACGGCTGAATCGTCGGCATCAGGTGGCTCAGGTCGCCCATGTCTGTCGAGGCGGAGCGGTGCGGCGCGACGGCCATGCGGTCCTTCCCGACGACCTCCTCCGCGTTGGCCGCGTAGACTTCGCCGAGGCCGTGGTCGCTGTGCAGCGGCAGATAGCCCGCCAGGGTGGTGATGTGCACTTCGGCGCCCATCGCCATCGCTCCCGCCCGCAGCGCGCGGTCCACCTTGCGTTCCGCGTCGCGTATCGCCTCGATGCCGAGGCCGCGCACGAATGTCTCCAGGCGCACGTCGGCGGGCACGGCGCTCACCGCGTCGCCGCCCTTCGTAATGATGGGGTGCACGCGCACATGGTCGTTGTCTTGGAACGTCTCGCGCAACGCGTGGATGGCGCTCAAGGCGAGCATCGCGGCGTTCAACGCGTTAGTGCCCCGGTGCGGGGCGGCGCCCGCGTGCGCGCTGGTGCCGAGGAACACGGCCTGCTTGGCGATGGTGCCGTTCAGGGTCGTGCTGCTCGCCATGTCCTTCAGGTTCTCCTCGCTCGTCGCATGCGTGAGGATCGCCATGTCCACGTCGTCGAACAGGCCCAGGCGGATGTATTCGGGCTTGCCCCCCAGGAATTCGATCTTGCCCTCCCTGCGGAGGTTGAGGCGATATTCCAGCTCGATGTATTCCTCGGCGGGCAACACCATGATGGCGACGCGCCCGTGCAAGTTGGCCTTGACCTCCGGCCGGTTGATGGCGTGCGCGACGGCGAGGATGGTGCCGATCTGCGCGTGGTGGCCGCAGGCATGCGCCGCGTTGGTGTTGGGGTCGGCGAAGGGGTGTCCCGGCACGATGAGCGAGTCGAGCTCGCCGATGACGGCGACGGACGGCCCGGGGTGCGCCCCGACGATGTCGGCGCGCAGGCCGGTGAGCGCGAGGTGCTGCCTGAAGTCGAGCCCCATCGCGCGGAACCAGTCGGCGACGACGCGCGAGGTGCGGGCCTCGCGATAGCCCGGCTCCGGGTGCGCGAGTATGTCCTTGGCCGTGGCGGTCGCGGCGTCGGCGCGCTCCAGCACCGCCGCCCGCGCCTGCTCCTTCAACGCGCTCTTGTCCATGTCAGCCCTCCCGACGCGATGTGGCGAGTATAGCCCCGCGACCGTGGTCGCGCACCCTAATGCCCAACGCCGCGGCCGCGCGTGCGTTGTAGTGCGGTGGACGCTCCAAGGAGGCTTTTCATGTACCCGATGACCCTCAGTCCGCGGATCGATCCCAAGCGCATCGCCGTCATCGCGGCGGTCGCCGTGCTTGCCGTCGCCGCCGTGCTGCTCGCATCGTCGCTCTGCGCGCCGCGAGCCAGCGCCGCGCAGAGCGACCAGCTGTCCCAGGCCCTCGCCGCCGAGCCCCGCGCGTCAGACGCGGCGCTCAGCCAGGCCGGGGCGGTCGACTACTTCCTCGAGATCGAGGGCCTCAAGGGTGAGTCCGCCGACAGCAGGCACCCCGGCACGATCCAGATCGAGTCGTGGAGCTGGGGCGTCAGCAACTCCGGCTCGGCCTCGGTTGGCGGCGGTGGCGGCGCTGGAAAGGCGAGCTTCCAAGACTTCCACTTCACGGCGCCGACCAGCAGCGCATCGCCGTTGCTGTTCCTGGCCTCGGCATCGGGAAAGCCGATCAAGAAGGCCGTACTCTACGCCCGCAAGGGCGGCGGCGGCAAGGGCGGCGACAGCGACTACCTCATCATCACATTGAACGACGTGCTCGTGTCCTCCTACCAAAGCAGCGGCAACGCTGGCGAGCCGCCGTCCGACCAGTTCAGCCTGAACTTCGCCAAGATCGAATTCTCGTATCGCCCGCAGAACAAGGACGGCTCGCTCGGCGCGCCGATCAAGACAGGCTGGGACCTCAAGACCAACGAAGCGGCGTAAGGTTCCGCAGCCGTGGGCGGCGAGTAGGCCCGATCTTCGAGCTACGATCAGGGGCCGTCATGGTGAGGCATTCAACGCATGACGGCCCCCTTGCACGGTCAGCGGCGCCCTACGTCACCTTTTCGCCGCAGATGAACTGCCGCACCGCCTCGTTGAAGATCTCCGGCTTCTCCCAATGCGCCCAGAAGCCCGTCTCCGGCATGAGCTTGAACCGAGCGCCGGGGATGAGCGAGGCGAGGCGCTGGCCTGCGTCCGGCCCGTTGCCGCCGCTGCCGTCGCACCACAGCACCAGCACGGGCAGCCGTATCCCCGACACCTGCTCCTCGGTCGCCAGGTACTTCGCCCCCTTGCCCGATAGGTAGTAGTCGTACACCGCCACCTGCCCGGCGTTGGTCGATGGCCGCGTGTAGTGGGCATGGCGCACGTCCACCAGCTCGTCGGTCACGCGCTCCGGGTGCTGGTAGTGCATCACCATCAGCAGGCGGTCGCGCACGCCCTCCCACGTCGGGTTCTTCAGCAATATCTTCGTGCGCTCCGGCATCGACAGGCCGCCCACCGGGGGCAGCGGTGGCTTGATGGTGCCCTCCTTGAACTTCATGGCGATGCCCGACTCGAAGATTACGCCCTTCAGCTTCTCCGGGTGGTTCAGCACCAGGGGCGTGATGCCCGACGCGCCGCCGGCCTCGCCATGCAGCCACACCTTGCCCAGGTTCATCGTGTCGATGATGTCGAGCACCTGGTCCGTCACCATCTGGTTCATGTTGTCGCCCATGGGCGGCGCGTCCGATAGGCCATGCCACAGCATCTCGACGGCGATGACGTGGAAGTGCTTGGCGAGCGGCATGACGTTGTAGGCGAACGTTTCGATGTGGCCGCCGCCGCCGTGCACCAGCAGCAGCGTCTCGGGGTGCTCCTTCCCCGCCTCGGCGATGCGCGTGCGGTACTTCTTCCCTTGCAGCATCTTGATCTCCGCGCCGAGATAGGCGACCCAGATGCTCTTGCGGCCCGTCGGCTCCGTGGCGGATGGCATGCCTTGCTCCTCCTCATGGGGACGGTTGAGCCGTCCCGCGATGTTGAGGCAACCATACGTGAACGCGGGCTACATGCCAAATGGCCGTCCGCGCACCGCCGGCGTGACCGGGTCGCTGCGCCGCGGCGGCGCTCGGACCTATCGTTCGAGATGGGTTGGCTGCCCTGCCTGGATTCGAACCAGGGTCAACAGATCCAAAGTCTGCTGTGCTACCGCTGCACCACAGGGCAACGAGCGCGAGGAAACGTGGCGAGCATCCATTCTACGTGGTGACGGCCACCGCGCTCAACCGGCGCGCGCTATTGACGCTCGCCAATCGTCACCGTGGCCGTCTGCTCCAGGCCGTCGCGCAGGAACGTCACCACCACATCCTGTCCCGGCCGCGTGGACCGCGCGAGGAACCGCGTGAGCGCGTCCGGGTCGGGAATGGGCACGCCGTCGACCGCGGTCAGCACATCGCCGCCCACGGCCACCGTCTGGCCGTCGATCGTGACCTCGCGCGTCCCGGCGCGCAGGCCCGCGCGGGCGGCCGGGCCGTCCGGGGCGAGCGTCACGATCAACACGCCGCGTTGCGTCGCCGGCAAGCCCATCTCCCGCGCGATGTCGATCCGCATCGCCACCATGGAGATGCCAAACCACGAGTGCGTGAAGCGGCCATCGGCGATGAGCGCCGCCACGACCTTGTTCACGATGACTGTGGGTATGGCGAACCCCACGCCGGCCGAGGCGCGCACGGGCGAGATGATGGCCGAGGTCACGCCGAGCAGGCGGCCGCGCATGTCGACCAGCACGCCGCCGGAGTTGCCGGGGTTGATGGCCGCGTCGGTCTGAATGATGTCGGGAATGACGTAGCCCGCGCCACCCAACGCGGCGGTGGCAGGCAGCGACCGCCCAAGCCCGCTGACGATGCCCGTGGTCATGGTGCCTTGCAGGCCGAACGGGTTGCCGATCGCCACCACCAGCTGCCCCACTTGCGCCACCGTCGAATCGGTCGTTTGAATCGGGCGCAGGCGCTCGAGGGGCATGTCGACGCGAATCACGGCAAGGTCGCTATCGGGGTCGGCGCCAACCACTACGGCCTCGACCGTCGCGCCGTCGAAGAACGTGACGCGGATCCTGCTGGCGCCGTCGATGACATGGTTGTTGGTCACGATATGGCCGGACTTGTCCCACACGAAGCCCGAGCCGTTGCCGTACTCGAACCGGTCCTCGCCGAACGGCGATGGCGCGCCGCCGGCCCGCTGGGCGATGTCGATGTTGACGACCGACGGGCTCACCTCGGCGTACACTCGCTCCAGCATTTGCTCGTAGGACAGGGGGTCGAGCGTCTGCCCGAGCGTGCTCGAGGCGTTGGTCAGCCCAGGGCGGGCGGCCGGCGTGGGGTTTGCCGGCGGCGCCCCGGGCGTGGGGGTGGTGAGCGACGCGCATGCCACCAGCGCCAAGGCGATGAACACCGACAGCGGAAGAAGGCCCACCCCAACGGTACGCATCGCGGCGATACACCTCGGGAACGGATGATGGGACGGGCATCAGAGTGTACGCACTCGGCGTCGCGGCGGCTCCGTCACGGCTGCTCGAATCACGTCGACCTGCGCGCAAAATGCCGGGCCGCGCGCGGACAGCCGCGTCGCCTGCATGGTAGATTACGCCACGGTTCGGCCTGGGCACCCCGCATTAAGGACGAGTCGTGCAGACGCAATTCGATGCCGTGGCGCTCAACACGAGACGCGTGACAACGAGCATGGGGCTGCTGGCGATGGTGTTCGTCGCCGCCACCCTTCTCGCCGCGCCGGCCGCTCGCGCCCAGGTCGTCGCGGACTGCGGCGGTGCCACCCTCCGCATCGCCGGCGGCCACCCTTCGCCGTTCCTGCTGCCCGCCCACGCCGGCGGCACGTTGCGCGTGCGGCCCGACACCGTGCTCAACGTCACGGGCCAAGGGTTGCCGCCGGCCGCCTCGGTGCGGGTCGCGGTGGGGGGCCTCGGCAGCCTGCTGGGCGCGACCTACGACATCGCCGACGGCGCCGTGGACATCCGCGTGGGCGAGATCGCCGCGTTCACCAGTGGGGTCTATCCGTTGGAGGTCACCCTTCAGAGCGCGGGAGCCCGCGTCTGCGCGCAGCCCATGTTCATCGAGTCGGTCGGCGGCAATGCCGCCGTCGCCACGGCGTCGCTCGTGGGCGCGGGCGTCTCCGGCGCGCTCGCGGCCATGGCCGCGCCCTTCGCCGCCGGCGGGATGCACGTGAAGCTGAAGGCGGAAATCGAGCGGCGCGGACGCGCCGGCTGGCGTCGGTGGCTACCGGTGCCGGCGTGGAGACGGATGGCGGCCAGCGCCGCGCTCGGCATCGTCGCGGGCGTCTGCGCGACGCTGCTGGAGCAGCAAGAGAACATCACGCCGTTCTCCGCCGCGCGGCTGTTGCAGGGCGCGGCCACGGGCGGCGGCATCTCCATCGGCGTGAGCTACGGCCTCGGTCTCGTCGTCACGTACTTGCGGCCGCCAAAGGCCGGCAAGCCGGCGGCGGTGTCGCCGCGGCGGGAGCGCGAGGCGGCGGGCCGCTAACCGGCCTACCGCATGGGCGAGTAGTGCGTGGGGCGCCACACCCGCGCGTCGATGCGGGCGACGATGGGCCCGTTCTTCTCCGATGCGTCGCGCGCCGCCTGCCATTCCGGGTCGACCTGGAAGGCGGCCCACTTGTTCATGCGCTCGTCCATCGTTTCCCAGGCGAGCATGTAGTTCAGGCGCGAGCTGTCACCGAACACCTCGTTCCAATAGCCGACGACGCGGAAGCCGTGCTTGGCGAATAGCTTGTTCGTGTGGTTGGCGAACCGGTCGTGCAGCGCCCCCATCTTGCCGGGCATTGCCTCGTAGAACCGCATCTCGTACAACATCCGTGGCCTCCTCGTTGATCGCGGGGGAGGCTACGCGGCGCGCGGCGGCGGCGCAAGTGGCGCTCGCGTCCCGGCCACGCCATCTCGCGCCGGCGGCCTCCGGCCATCGGGCGGACGGCCGCGAGCCGGCCGTGACGGGCGACCGCGAAGCGCGGCGCTAACCGCGACATATCCGTCGCTTGTCACATCGCTTCAAGGCGTGGCAGTTAGTCCATGGTGGGCCGGTGGCATCGCGCCCCGCCCATTCCAGCCACGGAGACCAGCCAACGGGTCCCCGGCCGGCGCCGGGGCTCGATGAAGGAGGCGCTCATGGTGCAAAAGCGAGTGGAACCGATCCAGGTAGCCCGGTGCGTGAACCTCGCGTGCCACCGCGTGTTCGAGGTGGAAGACCTCCAAGCGCCGTTGCCGCCGCACCGCCAGCCCGACGTTCAGGAGTGCCCGTACAGCGGCCCCGGCACCGTCGTCACCAGCCGGGACTAACCCTATCCCGGCACCGATACCGGCTCATGAAAGGCCCGCCGTTGTCGTCCCGCTCCTCGGCCCGCCAACCCCCCCAAGAGCGGGGCCGGCGGGCCCTCGCGCGTTTCGCCGCCGCGCCAACCGCTCGTTGCGCCACCGCCGCGTGCATCCCTAGAATGGCCTTGATGAATACGGCCCAGGATGCGCGATGACCGATCGAGTGCTCTCCGGCTCCGCGAAGCCCGATGACGTGCGCTTCGAGGGAGGCTTGCGCCCCCGCACCCTCGGCGAATACGTCGGCCAGGAGAAGGTCAAGGACAACCTCCGCATCGCCATGCAGGCGGCCAAGCGCCGGGGCGAGCCGCTAGACCACGTCTTGCTCTATGGGCCGCCCGGCCTCGGCAAGACCACCCTCGCGCATATCATCGCCAGCGAGATGGGCGCGAACATCCGCGTGACCGCCGGCCCGGCCATCGAGCGCACGGGCGACATGGCCGCCGTCCTCACCCAGCTCGCCGCCGGCGACGTGCTCTTCATCGACGAGATCCACCGCCTTGGCAAGGTGGTGGAGGAGATACTGTATCCCGCGATGGAGGACTTCAACGTCTCGTGGATGCTGGGCAAGGGCCTGGCCGCGCAGAGCGCGAACCTCCGCATCGAGAAGTTCACCCTCGTCGGCGCCACCACCCGCTTCGCCATGGTGAGCCCGCCCCTGCGCGACCGCTTTGGCACCATCTACCGCCTCGACTTCTACGACGTCCCGGCCATGGAGTCGATCGTGCAGCGTTCCGCCGAGATCCTCGCCGTGCCCATCGAGCCCGCCGGCGTGAGCGAGATCGCGCGCCGCGCGCGGGGAACGCCCCGCGTCGCCAACCGCCTGCTGCGGCGCGTCCGCGACTATGCCCAGGTGCGGGCCAGCGGCGTCATCACCGGCCAGGTGGCCCGCGACGCCCTGCGGCTGCTCGAGGTCGACAACCTCGGCCTCGATGAGATCGACCACCGCTTGCTGCGCGCGATCGCCGAGAAGTTCGACGGCGGTCCCGTCGGCCTCGAAACCATCGCCGCCTCCATCGGCGAGGAGTCCGACACGATCATGGACGTCTACGAGCCATTCCTGTTGCAGCTGGGCTTCCTCAACCGCACGCCGCGCGGCCGCACGCTCACCAGGGGCGCCTATGCCCACCTCGGCGTCGCCTACCCCAGCCGCCTCGATGCGCGCCAGGTGGCGATGTTCGACGGCGACTCCAACGCACCGTGACGCGGCCGCCGCGCCGCTCCGCGGCTGCCGGGCACGCCATCGCCTGTGTCTCCCTGCTCGCGGTGCTCGTCCTTTCGGCATGCGGCTCCACGTCGACGCCCGCGCCGCCGCGAACGCCCAACGCCGGCCCGCCGCCCACCGCCGCGTCGCCGGCCGCCACCCAAGCGCGGCCGACCCACACACCGACACCCACCGATACGCCCTCCGCGACGCCGCTGGAGGGCACGCCAAACACCGGCCTGCCGCTGGCGAGGGTCCGCGTCGGGAGCGCCTCCTTCACGGCCGAGGTCGCGGCGACGCCGGCATCGCGCGCGACGGGGTTGTCATACCGGGATGCCATGGCGGATGACCAGGCGATGTGGTTCGACTTCGGCCAGCCGGCGATGACGAGCTTCTGGATGAAGGGCATGCGCTTCCCGCTGGACATGGTGTGGGTGGGCGACGACCTGCGCGTGATCGAGGTCACGGCGAACGTGCCGTCTCCGTCACCCGGCACGCCGGAGGGCCAGTTGCCGCTCTACCGCCCCGCCTCGCCGTTCCGCTTCGTGTTGGAGATCAACGCCGGCCTCGCAGCGCGCCACGGCATCGCGCCGGGCGCCACGGTGGCCGTCGATGCCGTTCCATAGGACGCGGCGGCGCCGGGCGTCCTCCACGCAACCTCCACCCATCGTTTACCGCCGGATAACCATCCCGTCCTCATTGGCTAGTACCCTAGTTACTAAATGAAGCGCAAGCCTCGAACCTGGAATATGTGGGAGATCACCAACACCGGGACGCATTGGGAGTGGCTCCTGATCGCGGCCCTCGGCCTGTTGGTCTTCGCGGACGTCATCGCATGGGCCGTGGCCGCATGGCTCGACCGCCTCGCAACGGCGCGGCCGCGGCTGGGCCGCCGGGGCGGCGCTCCGCCACGCGACCGGGCTTCCCGCCGGCGCATCGCCGCCCTGCCGCGGCGCGGCTAGGCCTGCGCTCCATGGTACAGCCAGTGTAGAATCGGGCCAGCCCGGCAAGGGAGGGCCCATGGCCGCGCAGGCCGTCGACGGATCGCGGGCTCAGTGGCGCAGCCTTGGGCTGTTGGCGCTGGCCGCGCTGCTCGGCATGACGCTGTGGTTCAACGCCTCCGCCGTCGCGCCCGCGCTGCGCGCCGAATGGGGCCTCTCGAACGCCAGCGCCGCGTGGCTCACCATGTCGGTCCAAATCGGCTTCGTCGCCGGCACGCTCGCCAGCGCAGTCCTCAACCTGTCCGACCTGCTGGACGCGCGACGGTTGTTCGCCGCCAGCGCCGTGCTGGGCGCCGCGTCCAACGCCGCGTTCGCCCTGTTGGCCGACGGCCTTGCCGTCGCGGTGCCGTTGCGGGTGCTCACCGGGGTGTTCTTGGCCGGCGTCTATCCACCCGGCATGAAGCTGGCGGCGACGTGGTCGCGCAGGAACCGCGGCCTCGCCATCGGCCTGCTCGTCGGCGCGCTCACGGTCGGCTCCGCGTCGCCGCACCTCGTGCGGTCGTTCGACGGCCTTGATTGGCGGGCGGTCATCCTTACCTCGTCGGCGCTGGCGGCCGCCGGCGGCGCGGTCGTGTTCGTGGGCGTGCGCCAAGGCCCGTTCGCCACGGCGTCGCCGCGCTTCGATCCGCGATTCGTCGCGCGCGCCCTGGGCCAGCGCGGCCTGCGGCTCGCCAACATCGGCTACCTCGGCCACATGTGGGAGCTCTACGCCATGTGGACGTGGGTGCCCCTTTTCCTTGCCAACCTCTTCGACGACCGAGGCGCCTCGCGCTTTGCCGCCGCCGTGCTCGCCTTCTCCATCGTCGCGGCGGGCGGCCTCGGCTGCGTGGCGGCGGGTCTGCTGGCAGACCGCCTCGGGCGCACCGCCGTCACCTCGGCCGCGATGATTGCGAGCGGTGCCTCCGCCGTGGCCGCCGCGCTGCTGCTCGACGCGTCGCCATGGCTGCTCGCGCCCGTGCTGCTGGTGTGGGGCGTCACTGTCGTGGCCGACTCGGCCCAGTTCTCGGCGTCCATCACCGAGCTCAGCCCGCCGGAATTCCTCGGCACCGCGCTCACGCTGCAGACGTCGCTTGGCTTCCTGCTCACGCTGGGCTCCATTCAACTGCTGCCCATCGTCGCGGATGCGTGGGGCTGGTCGTGGGCCTTCGCCCTGCTGGCTGCCGGCCCCGCCGTCGGCACCGCCGCCATGCTGCGGCTGCGCGGTCTGCCCGAGGCGGCGCGTCTGGCCGGGGGCCGGCGCTAGGCGCGGACTCGCACCGGCGGGCTTGGCATGGCGGCGGCATGAAGGACGCTCGCGCGAACCGTCGTCGGAGCGTTATCCTATGCGGGTTCGGCGCGCCAGCGCCGGTCCGCCGGGAGGTTTCATGTCCAGCGCCGCCCGCCCCATCGCCGGCCGAGGTTGGCTCGTCGCCGCGCTCATGCTCACCATGGCGCTCGCGGCGCTCGACTCGACCATCGTGAGCACGGCGCTCCCCAGCATCGTCGGCAACCTCGGCGGGCTGTCGTTTTTCTCATGGGTCTTCTCGGTCTACCTCCTCGCCTCCACCGTCACCGTGCCGCTCTACGGCAAGCTAGCCGACCTCTACGGCCGCAAGCCGATGCTGCTGTTCGGCGTCTCGCTTTTCCTCATCGGCTCCGCGCTGTGCGGCACCTCGCGGGACATGACGCAGCTCATCCTGTTCCGCGCCATCCAGGGCCTCGGCGCCGGCGCGGTCATCCCCATCGTCATGACCATCGTGGGCGACCTCTTTCCCATCGAGCAGCGCGCCAAGATTCAGGGCCTGTTCAGCGCCGTGTGGGGCGTGTCCGGCATCGCCGGGCCCGCCGTCGGCGGCGTGCTCACCGACAACATCGGCTGGCGCTGGGTCTTCTACATCAACCTGCCGCTCGGCATGGCCGCCATGACGCTCGTGTGGGCGCAGTACCGCGAGAGCGTCACGCGCCGGCGCCACTCCCTCGACTACGCCGGCACGGTGCTGTTGAGCATCGCCATCACGACGCTGCTCTACGTCCTGCTACAGGGCGCCGACGCCCACGGCTGGGCCAGCCTGCGGTCGGCCGGCTTGCTCGGCGCGGCGGCGGTCTTCTTCGTGTTGTTCGTGCTGCAAGAGCGGCGCGCGCCGGAGCCCGTGGTGCCCCTGTGGCTGTTCCGCAACCGCGTCATCGCCGTCGCCAGCATCGGCGGGGTCACGGCCGGCGCCATGCAGTTCGCCGCCGTCTCAACGGTGCCCATGTTCGCCCAGGGCGTGCGCGGCGGCGACGCCACCTACGCGGGGCTCATCCTCGCGCCCATGTCCATCGGCTGGCCCATCGCCGCGATCATCGCCGGGCGCCTCATCCTCAAGCGCGGCTACTTCGTCAACTTGCTGGTGGGCGCCACGCTGCTCGTCGTCGGCGCGGCCGGCCTAACCTTCGTCGAGCGGGACTCGTCGGTGTTCTTCATCGCCACCGTCACCTTCATCCTCGGCTCGGGCCTCGGCTTCTCCTTCTCATCGTTCATCATCTCCGTGCAGAACGCGGTCGACCGGCAGCACCGCGGCATCGCCACCGCCTCCAACCAGTTCTTCCGCACCACCGGCGGCAGCTTCGGCACCGCCATCGCCGGCGCGCTGCTCAACGCGCAGCTCGCGCGGCACCTCGCCGGCATTCCCGGTGTCCCCAGCACCACCGACGCCAACTTCCTGCTCGACCCACTCCAGCGGGCCAACCTCCCGGCCGATATCTTGATCGCCGCGCAACGGGCCCTCGCATCGTCGCTGCACGCCGTCTTCCTGGCCGCCGCCGGCCTCGCCATCGTCCTCGCCGTCATTGCCTGGTTCTTCCCCCGCGGCCGCGCGCAGGACCTGGACCGCTCCCGGGGCGGCGCCC
>Ga0194132_10005926_pt1 | contig 19373 bp, 23 predicted proteins | sample TA2KigOf80mmetaG_FD_148612 | JGI IMG/M metagenome (GOLD analysis project Ga0194132, IMG submission 148612) | Freshwater microbial communities from Lake Tanganyika, Tanzania - TA2015054 Kigoma Offshore 80m | ecosystem: Environmental > Aquatic > Freshwater > Lake | place: Tanzania: Lake...
CCAATTCGTGGCTGCATAGTTTTCGCCGCATCGCTAACCGTTGGGAACGTTACTCGTTCATGTACCATGGCTTCGTCCGCTTGGCCTGCATTGTTATCGCAGTCGGGCAGTTGTGAAACAGTCTCTAACAGTTTCGGCAGGTGCGTTTGGCCAGGCCTTTGCATTCGTAGCATTCGGGAGGGTGATATGCGTCGGCTTCCTGCGGTCGCCACCAGGCCGCGCCGCCAGCTTTTGGCAACGGCTCGACGCTGATGCCGCGCGGATCGCCGGGTACATAGCCGCCGCTGCATGTAGGACACGACTTCCCCTTGTCGTGCTGCGCGCAGACCAGCTTGCCGCAACTGTAGCAACGGCTGACGGCTTCGGCATCGCAGAGGTGGCAGGGTTGTTCCATCATCGGCACCATGTTGGCGAGCGGAGCGGCGTACGCCGCCGGGCAACATCATCACCCGGCGGCTTACGCCGCTCGGCTCACCGTGTTCAATAATGGAACCCGTTCTTGCGAATGTGGACCATTGGCTGGCCGTCGTCGAGTTGTGCGCCGGCAGTCACCTCGGCGAGAAACAAGTCGTGATCGCCCGCGGGATATCGCCCGACGACGCTGGCATGCAAATACGCGTGGGCTTCTCGAAGGATCGGGCCATGCGGAGGCGCACGCTGGATGTCGAGTTCGATGAATGCGTTTTCCGAAAGTGCGAAGCCCTTGCCGAAGTGGGCGATCATGTCGGTCTGAGCCGCTTCGAGGATGTTCAGTGTGAGAAGGGCCCCCGGTGCTAAGAGCTCCACGATCGGCCGGCCTTTCTGCACCGCGAACGTGATCAACGGCGGCTTGAACGAGCACTGTTGCACCCAACTCGCGAGCATGCCGGTTTCGATTTGATCGCGGGCCAAGGTCAGGATGAAGATGCCGCTGGGGATGCGTCCCAACGCGTTCGCCAGGCTCTTGTGCGGATCGCCCGTTTGCATGTCATTTTTCCTTCAGCAGTCGCACGATGACCTTGTCGAGTTCTTCGCGAAGCGCTTCGGGTGTCTTGAAGTCTTGAACGCGAAGGCGCACCCATCGTCCTTGCCGATCGAAAACGTAATAACACGGAGGCGGCGTGAACTCAAACTTTTTGGGCCAGAATTCTTCCGATTCATCCAGCAGAAGATTGCGGAAGGGAATGTTCTCCTTCTGCAAAAACGCGTTGGCGTCTTGTACCATTTGCTTGTCGCCCGGCGGATCGAGCGACAGTGTGATGACGGCCAATCCTTGGCTTGCGAGCTTCTTGTGCATCTCGACCAGATGCGGCATTCCTTCCTTGCAGGGCGGTCACCATCCGGCCCAGAAGTCGACGACCAGGACCTTGCCGCGGTGCTTGAGGATTTCTTCCTTGAGCCCGGCATACTTGACAGGGATCATCAAGTTCTTTTGTTCCTGTTTCTGATCGCCCGCGGAACAAAGAACGGCGAGCAAGGCCATCGACGCGCTGGTTGCGAGGTACTTCATTGGTTGCTCCAACGTCATCCCTGGGATTCGCTGCGCTCATCCCACGGCTTCTAGTCTATTTTCCATCCAACATCTTCACGACGAGCTCGTCGAGTTTGTCATACGGAACGCCGCCGGGGTCTGCCGCGCGAAAACGAATCCAATTTCCCTTGCGATCGAAGAAGTAATAGAACGGCAGCCCTTTGAAGCCAAAATGCTTCGTCACGGTGGCCGCTGACTCATCTAGAAGCAGGTTGCGAAACGGTGGTTGCTGTTTTTCGATGAATCTCTTGGCCGCCGCGATACCTTCGGCGATGTTTTCTTCAAGTTGCACGGCGGGATCTACCGAAACGCTGATGACGACTAGGCCCTTTGCCGCATACTTCTCGTGAAGCTCCACGAAGAACGGGAATTTCTTGCGGCACGGGTCGCAGTTGCTAGCCCAGAAGTCGACGATCACGACCTTGCCGCGGTGTTTCAGCAATTCTTGCTTTAGCCCCTCGTACTTGACGGGTACCAGCTCCGCCTTTTTCTCTTGCGAATGCGCGGAACGCGCGGCAATGGCTGCGACCACGATGGCCGCGATGACGGGAAACAACTTCATAGACGTCTCCTTTCCGTCGATTACCCTGATCGGACACGATCATCATACCGTCTCGTTGGAGAAATCTCCAATAGCGAGGTGCGCGAAACCGCCGAGCGAGCGCGGCTACGCGTGGCTGACGATGTTTGTGATGCGGTAAAGCGTCCCCTTCGAGCGGATGCCGCCAGGTTGACCTGCGCGAACCAGCTGGGTGGTGAAGTGCAATCCTTCCGCTTCCAGGATTTCGCGAAACGTGTGCGACGGCACGCGATCCTGATCGGTCAAAAGGCATAGGCCGTCGGGCAGCAACACCTTTTTGATGAATGAACCGATGGGCGCGACGTGGCGCAGATCGTAAACCAGATCGGACGCGAGTATCACCAGGCTTCGCAGGTCATCCGGCGGCGAGCGCCAATCGAGTTGCAGCGTCTTGACGTCGTCAAAGCCATTCAATCGTGCATTGTTGGCCGCGAATCGCAGGGCACAAGCGTCGTAGTCGCTGAATGTGACCTTGAGGCCCATCGACAGTGCGACGATCCCCGGAAGCCCCAGGCCGCAGCCAATCTCCAGTGCCTCGGTTCCGGGCGTCCAGGGTTCGCGAAGGATCGCCTTGGCGAGCATGCGCGATGCAGGCCAAAGGTCGGCCCAGTACGGCATGTACTCATCCTTGGCGAAGGCGTCATGCACCTCCGGCAACCGCTGCAGCTTGTCGGGCTGCCCGGGGTGTTCGATCAGGAAGGTTCGGCCTTCGATGATGACTTTTTCACGAAGGATCGGCCCCAGCTTTTCGAGGACTGCTTCGGCCGGGGGCGGTGAGAATGGCGTCGGTTCCATGGCTCGAATGTTGTGATGGCAACGTGGATGCTTCAACTTTTCGCTGGCAGTGCGCGCAAAACAGGGAGCAACCTGTCAGTGTTTTTATCAGTCATCGATCCGTCAGCAATACCCTTCGCCACTTGCCGTCGTCATGACAAGCATCGACAATAAGCGCAAGCCGATGGACTCTTTGCGGTTCTGGCGGAGGCGGCGAAGCATGAACCTGGCGCGCGACTTAAGAGCCGAGACCGTGTCGCGGCTGCACCCGACGCAGCCGTGGATCGTCCAAGCGACACAACCGGTTTCGGACGCGGTTAAACTGATGCGCGAAAAGCGCGTCGGCTGCGTGCTGGTGTGCGAGCAGCGGCGCATCGTCGGCATCTTCACGGAGCGCGACTTGTTGCGCCGGGTGCTGACCAAGGCCAAGCCGCTCGATTTGCCGATCAGCGAGTGCATGACGCCCGCGCCGGTGACGGTACATCCAAAAGATTCGATCTCCATCGCGATCAAGCGCATGCAAAAAGGGGGCTTTCGCCATCTGCCCGTGGTGGTCGACGACCGGCCGGTAGGAATCTTGTCGGTGAAGCGGATCGTGCATTATCTCGTGGAGCATTTTCCGACGATGGTGTACAACCTGCCGCCCCATCCGCCGCCCGCCCCGCCCAAGCGCGAAGGCGATTGACCGGCACGACTTGGAAACGTAAACATGGCTTCGCACGGAAAACGCTTGACGAAGATACCGCCGCAGGCGACGCCCAAAACGGCGGCGGTGAAGAAGCCTCGCGGCAGCGTTGAAGACCGCGATGCCGTCGTCATTCGTTTCAGCGGCGATGCGGCCGACGGGATGCAGCTTGTCGCCACCCAGTTCACGGCGGCATCGACGCAATACGGGAGCGGCGTTTTCACGCTGCCCGATCCTCCCGCGGAAATTCGCGCGCCGGCGGGCACACTCGCGGGCGTCGCCAACTTTCAGGTCCATGTCAGCAAATCCGCCGTTCAAACTCCGGGTGACACGCTTGATGCCCTCGTCGCCATGAACCCGGCGGCGCTGAAGGCCAACCTGGCCGACCTGTCGGCCGGCGGCATCCTCATCGTCAATACGGATACATTCAACGCCGACGAGTTGAGCAAGGCCGGCTACGTCTCGAATCCCCTCGTAGACGGTTCGCTATCGAATTATCGGGTCATCGCCGTGGCGCTGGATCAGCTCAATCGCTCGGCTGTTGCCCAGGTCTCCTTGAGCGGCCCGGAGACGGGACGATGCCGAAACTTCTGCATTCTCGGGCTGGCGTGTTGGCTCTTCAGTCGTCCCCTTGAGCCAACGTCGCGCTGGATTCGCGACACTTACGCCAAAAACCCCGCGATGATCGAGGCCGCGAATCGCGCTTTGGCCGCCGGCTATCAATACCCCGGCACATTCGCGACATCGAGCGTTCAATATCGCATCCCGAAAGCCACGCTGCCTGCGGGCCGGTATCGAAAGATCACTGGCAACGAAGCGATCGCGCTTGGGTTGCTTACGGCAGTCCATCAAACGAAGCGGCCGATGGTGTTCGCCAGCTTTCCATTGGCGCCGGCAAACGAGCTCCTGCACAAGCTCTGCGAAAAGAAGCAGCCCGACGTTCACGTCATCCAAGCCGAGGACGACATCGCGGCGATCAACCTGGCTTTGGGCGCGTCGTTTGCCGGCGCGATCGGCGTGACGGCCACTACGAGCCCAGGACTGTCACTGCAATCCGAGACGCTCGGGTTGGCGGTTATGAGCGAGTTGCCTTGCGTCGTCATCGATGTGCAACGTGCCGGGCCAAGCGCCGGAATGCCGAGCAAGAGCGAACAAGCCGATCTGGCGTTGGCAATGAATGGTCGCCACGGCGAGTGCCCGCTGGTCGTGCTGGCGATGGCGACGCCGGCCGATGGGTTCGACATCATTCGAGAAGCAATTCGCCTGGCGACGCGGCACATGACGCCGGTGATCGTCCTGGCGGATGGTTTCGTGACAACCGGCGCCGAGGTTTGGCCCGTGCCGACGCTCGCGGAGTTGCCTCCCATCAAGATCGAGTTCGCCGGCCGCACCGATCGGCCGTTCCTCCCGTACCAACGCGACGGCAATTTCGTCCGCCCCTGGGCGATTCCCGGAACGCCGGGCCTCGAGCATCGCGTCGGCGGGCTCGAAAAGGAAGCGGGCTCTGGAAACGTAAGCTTCGATCCGATCAATCACGAGGCGATGGCTCAGGCCCGAGCGCAGAAGATTGCACGCGTGGCTGACGACATTCCGCTTCTGGACGTCGTCGGCCCCAGCCGCGGCGAGTTGCTCGTGCTCGGCTGGGGCAGCACCCACGGCGCGATCGCGGCGGCAGTCGAGAGGTGCCAGCGCCGCGGCATGTCGGTCGCTCGAGCGCACCTGCGCCACCTCAACCCGCTGCCGAAAAATCTCGCCGATGTGCTCCAACGCTATCGCCGCGTGCTGATCCCAGAATTGAACTCCGGCCAACTCTGCAAGCTGCTGCGTGCTGAGTTCCTGGTGGATGCGATTAGCCTGAGCAAAGTGCAAGGCCGGCCGTTCTTGGTCAGTGAACTCGAACGCAAGATTGGCGAAGTGGTGCGTGCCGACGCCGGCTAAGGTGGGACCGTGGCCGAGGTTGTACTCAACCCCGACGAAGTTGCAACCGCAACGTCCCGTGACAGCAAATCCCGCTGCACTCGCGGTCAGAAAGCCACAAGCCATCGGCTACTGTTATCGGCGTGATGAGCCGAAAACGAGCATGACGGCTTTCTTTGGCGGCAAGGGGGAATAGAAACTGAAGCAGTGACGCCGCCGCTTCAACTTCGCCGGGGTTGAGTACAACCCCGGCCACGGCTCCCGGTTAGTGTTCGAACTCGCAACCTTGAAAGGGGCCAAGGCACGCCGCGCAGATCGACCAGTCGTCGACTTTGCGCAGGGCCTGGATGCGCCAGGTCTCGGCCGATTGGATGCCGGTCGATGGGCGATATCCGAGCTGGAACATCGCTCGAAAATGCGCGTGGCGGCAGCGATCGGCGCCGACGCCAAGCGCAGCCTGGCAAACGTCGCATTTTCCTTTGAGCATGATGCGCTCACCGCTCGTGTTTCGTTGCTTGAGCACCGTGGCGCGAATCGTCTTGACTTCGCGTCGCAAATCCACGGTGAGAATCGGGCCGTGATCGAGCACGACCTTGTCGACCCAATCTTCCGCCAGATCGACGAGCTCCGGGAAACCGAGTCGGGCCATGCTGTCGGCGGCGTTCAGGGCCCCGATGACGGGATGAGCTTGACGAGCCGCCGCGAAGTCCGCGCGCGCCTCGGCGTGCCGATTTAGGCCCCAAAGGCATTCCCCGCGCGCCGCCAAGGCGATGGCCCGTCCGAACGGCGTGGGGCCGAGGCTGAGGCCAAGGTCAAGAAACTCAATCGCTCGTCCATACTGGCCGAGCTTGTCGAACACTTGGGCAAGGTTGAAAGCGACGGAGCGCACCAGCTGAGACCGTTGAGCATCCGGGATCGGCGTCATCGGGTTTTGCAGGGCGTAGATGAGTTCTTCGTAGACAGGTGCGGCTTCCGCATTGCGATTCATGGCCGCCAATGCGGCCGCTTTTTCAAATTGCGCTTGCAGGTTCATCGGATAAACTCCAGCATGGATGAAAGGCGACCTCGTCAGACGCCGGTGTGGTCTTCGCTTTCCAAGGACGCGAAGCCATGGCTTTGATGCAAGAATATTGCTCTTCAATGGCCCGTCTTTCGTTATCCGGACGCGGCCGTTTGAGGCAACCGCCCTTGACGGCGAGTGCCTTCTCGTTGAAAATGAACTCGTTACCCACCGTAGAATTCACTTTGGGGAGGAATCACCAATGCTCCATTCGATCGTGTTGACCACGCTGGCCGTCGCGCTGCAAGCGCCGCCGCCGGTCGACAGCGCGGTTGTCGCCAAAGGAACTTACGTCGAGGCGCGCACGTGCGACGTCTGGACCGGCCCGTGTTTCGCCAACGCCGATTTCAATCTGGGTGGCAAGCACGGCGTCATGGCCTGGCGCATCGAAACCGGCAAGGTCGGCGACGTCACGCTCGACGGGCTGTCGGTCGTGGCCGTCGTCTCCGCCGCCAACACGCTGGGTCTGGAACAGCGGGCCCCCTCGCAGGCGGTCCTGATCGTCGATAGCAAAGCGACCCCGGCTCAGCGCGACGCTCTTGTTCGATTCGCTCAGCATCAGGGCGGCAAGCTGCTTGCCAACGTCGTGCGCGTTCACGTGCAGAAAATCGCCATCAACGGCTGCCCGTGCAAGGAAAACGCCTGCTACGAAGTTAACGCCACCGTCGCCAAGGTGACCACTCGTTGCCTGAGCAACGATCACGACAAGGTGTGTGGCAACGAATACGCGTTTTATCCGCCGCTCGCCAACAACGTCAGCGCTCGTCCAGCCGGCGTCGTCGAACACCTATTCCGCGGCCAGGGCCTGGGCGAAACCTGGAGCGACAGCGACCGCCGCGGAGGATACGTCGGCACATTCCAGGTGAAATAACCAACTTTCGTTTTGCATCGCCAGCTAGCCGCTCGCCATTGGCGAGCGGCTCTTTTATGGAGCCATCAAACGATGCCGCACATTTGTCATGGGTTCATCGCCTTGCTTGTCGCCCTTGGAATCTCATCCGACATTTCAGCGCAGGACAAGAAATACTCGATCAAGACGGCGACGAATGCGATCCCCAAGGATGTCAGCGATCCCATCAAGAAGCTGCTAGCCGAGCAGTCGGTGCAGTTGCTTGATTCGTCCGGCACGCCCCTATGCGAGGTTTGGTTTCGCAAAGAGATTCCGGCCGACGCGACGCCGGCCCAGATCAAGACCGGCGTCACCTGGCGTGAGGTCAAGCACACTGAGATTCTAGGCGTCTTGCAGATCTTCAAAGAGATCACGGACTATCGCAAGCAAAAAATCAAGGCCGGGGTGTATACGATGCGTCTGGCGTTTCAGCCGACGGACGGAAAGCACACTGCGGACGTCGCCGATTTTCAGGAATTCGCCCTCGTCATCAAGGCGGCGGCGGACACCAAGACCGCGCTCATGGAGACCAAGATGCTGCACGACAAGAGCGGCGACACGCTCGACATCGCGCATCCCGGCGTCTTCATGCTCTGGCCCAACCTCAAGCCCGGTCCGGAGCCGACCCTCGTCGCACAGCCCAAGAACCATTGGGTGCTCAATTCGAAAGCGAATTTGGTCGTCGGCGGCAAAGCAACAGGAACGAGCATCGGCATCGGTGTCACGTTCATCGGGCATTCGCCGGCGGAGTAACGCCGTTCTCGCACATCGTTCAGCGCTTCCGCGATCGGAGCGCTGAACGTTCTCACATTTCCAGCCTTTCATATCCCGCTTGAAAATGGGCTGCGGCTTCGTCGGGATTGAGATTGAACACGACACGTCCCGTGGTTCCCCACGATCCCTCCTGGAACACGAAAACGGCAGTGGCATTGCGAAGATTACCGACGGCTTCCACGCCTTCCATGTCGCTCCCTTCGATTGCTTCGAACGAAATAGTGACGCCCACCAGAGCAAGCAACTCGCCGGTCTGCTTGTCACGTAGCCAAGCCGCTAGGTCGCTCCATTGGCAGTCCTTCCAGCGCAAGCCGCGCGGCTTTCCGGACGCGGATGCGGTGTGAAAGAACAACTGCTGCAAGTCTTCTTGCTGTTGCTGAAACTGCCGGCGTGCCGCGTTCACATCAATCGACGATTTCCCCAATCGACCGCTGAGCCAGACCGCAATAGCGAAGGCAACGATCGCGGCCGCCGGGATGATCCAGTACAGATGCTCCACTTCAAATGACCCTTTCCGTTTAGGAAGGAAAGACCAAACGGCGTGCGCACGGTATCGTGTTTGCCGAGGAAAACGACTGTGCCGGTTGCCATTCTGTCGCGAAACGAACAGCAATCACCGCACGGGCCGTGACGAGAAGCTAACCTTGAAGAAAAACGCCTTCCCCATTCGAAGGACACGTCATGGCGTCCGTCTCCACTCCAGAACTTTGGTATATTCGGCTGCCGGATGGCCGGGTTTTGCGCGTGCGCAGCACGGAGACGTTGCGGCGGTTTCTGAAGTCCGGGCGCATTCCATGGGATAGCCGAGTTCGGCGGGACCCAGACGAGGCGTGGTTGCCCCTTATCGCGGTTCCCGAGTTTGCCGATTTGGTGCCTAAGGAGAACGGCGAGTCGGCGCCGGACGCGACGCCCACCCCGGAGGCGCCAACTACGACGGCGGAGTTGAAGGCGCTTGGCCTACGCGGGCTCGTCGAGGAACTCTTCAACGCCTTCGAAAGCACGCTGCAGCGACCCAAGCTCACCACGGCGGCGCTCACCGGGCTGGGCATCGGCATCACATTGCTCGTCGCCAACGTCACGGTTGCCATCGCGCCCGAGTGGGTTTGGTGCACGTATCTCGCAGCCGGGTTCGTTATCCTCCTGCTATTCAATATCTGCACAAGCATCCTCGCCCAGCTCACGACGCTCGAATTGTCGCGATTCCGTCCAGCGCACTTTGACGAGGTCCAAGGCGGCGCCTTCCTTTATGCCGTGCGTCTCACCGGTGCGAAGGCTGTCATCGGCGTGAGTCTGTTCGGCCTCGCATTTCTCCTGCGTTCCCTTCAGACCTGGATCGCTCCATCCGACGGCGCCATCCCAAATCCAGCCATTGATATTGTCCTCAACATTCTTCATGCGGGAAGTCTGATTCTTGAGGCGATTTGCTGTCCGGTCATAGGCTATGCCACGTTGATGATGGGGCCGATTTACGTTGTCGAAGATCACTCGATCGGTCGAGGCATTTACGAGTGGGTGGGCATGCTCCGAGAGCACCTGGGCCGCATCTACCTTTACCAGGCCATTGCTTTCACCTTCGCCGCCATTCTGGCTTTGCCGGTGGTGCTGCCGATCTTGTTGGCGTTCGGGCTAACCGGCGGCGGTTTGCGCGACCTGCGCATCGGGGAAGCGGTGCCGTTTTTCCTACTCATCGGCGTCGCGCTCACGCCGATGCTGGCGTACCTGCTGGTCGCTCACGTGTTCATCTATCTGAACTTGCGTTACGAGTTCTTCTACTCGGCCCGGGAACGATAACAGGGAATCGGTCACACAAGGAGCTTGGTCAACTTGGCGCGATAAGCGTCGGCGATTTCGCTGCGCACGCCGACGACGTGGAAAATCTTGACCATAGTCTCCTTGACGCGCGTTTCCGCAACCTCACGATCGAGTTGACCGGCTTGCAGGAGGGTGTCCAGCGCCTCGGTTGTTTTGCCTTGCGCCGCAAGAGCACAGCCGAGGTCGCAAAGCCCGTTGGCAGCTTTCTTGCGCAACTTTGCTTCATCCGCCGCTCCTTTGCCGTTGCATTGCAGCCAGAGAATGGCCCGCAGTTTTTCCGCTTCGGCGCTGTGCGAGTTGTTCGGTGGAATGCGTTCCAACAGCTCCGCAGCCTCGGCTTTTTTCTTCTGGCCGACGAGCAGCCGAGCCAGGCCGATGATTGCGTCGTCGTTGTTGGGCTCCGCTTTCAATGAAAGCCGGTAGAGCTTGATCGCCTTTTTGGGATCGGTCTTCTCGGCGGCGACGGCGGCTTCGAATTGCTTCTCGGCTTCGTTCGGTTGGAGTCGCGCAAAGAACTCATTCAGGCTCGCTTCGTCGATCAGACCGGTGAAATACACAATTCCTCGCCCATTGCGTATGGCGACAACATGCGGAATGCCGTGAACGCGAAAGGCGCTGGCCAGGCCGGGCTCTTCGTCGACATCGACTTTGGCCAATAGCACTTCTCCTTTGCGTTCGTCGGTCATGCGTTCCAGAATCGGTCCGAGAACGCGGCAGGGCGGGCAGCGCGGCGCCCAAAAGTCGACGATTATCGGCGCCTCGTGCGACTTCTTGATTACCTTCTCCTCGAATTCCGCCTCCGTCACGTCAAAGACCCACTGGCTTTTTTCGCTCATGAATCACCTCAACAGGGATAGTCGTTTCTCTTATTCTATTCAACACGACAAGCCCCGACGCCTACCTGGACCGGACACGACTCTTAGAGCACTGCCATGCCCATCGTCACCGTTCATGCGAACATGCGTAGCCTGGCAACATCGATCGTGTTTGCGGTTGCAGCCATTGGCGCGCCACTCGCCCAAGCACAACCGACTGCGACGCTCAAAGGGCACACGCACACAATCACGACACTTGCGTTCGCCCCCGACGGCAAGACACTTGCGTCGGGTAGCAAGGATGAATCGGTGATCCTCTGGAACGTGGCCGAAAAAAAGCCGATCGCGACTCTCGGCGGCCACAAGGACATGGTCATCACCGTTCGCTTCTCGCACGATTCCAAGACCGTTGCCACTGTTAGCCATGCGGACGTCATCACGCTCTGGAATGCCGTGACAGGGGACAAAATCGGCGAACTCGTGGGACACAAGAAGGACGTGCGCGGCTTGGCGTTTCATCCCAATGGCGTTTTGCTCGCGTCGGGCGGCATCGACAAAACGGTGCGTCTGTGGGACTGGAAGGCGAAGAAATCGCTGCACACCTTCACCCAGCACAACGCCGAGGTGAACTGCGTCGCTTTCTCTCCGAACGGTCAGTGGCTTGCATCCGGAAGCTGGGACCGCAATATCGAGGTCTGGCACGTCGCAACAAAGAAACACCATGCCACGCTGAAGGGACACCGCGAATTTGTGCGCGACCTCGTGTTTTCGCCCGACAGCAAGGTGCTCTATTCGAGCGGCAAGGACGGGCCGATCCGCATTTGGGATGTCGCCAGGGCAATGCCGGCGGGCGTGCTCGAATCGCATCAGGGTCTCGTGCGCGCGCTGGCGCTTTCGAAAGATGGAAGACTCTTGGTGTCGGCCGGGCGCGACGGGACGCTCAACTTCTGGGATGTCGATAAGCGAAAGGTCATCGCCACTATGGAAGAAGGCGCTCTTGGATTTCAAACGGTCGCCTTTAGCCCACACGGCACAACGCTCGCCACCGGCGGCATCGACCGGAATGTTACGCTATGGAACGTGGCGGACGTGCTCAAAGCCCAGAACAAATAGCTCCGCAAACGGCTACGTCAACTGGGTGGCCCGCCCGATCTGAGATGATCCCGGCTTCTTTTGGAATGACAAGTGAACTCTGCCGAATCCGTCGTCACGGTCTAACGAATGGAAATGCTCGTTTTGTAATGCAGCCGTACAATAATCCGAGTCGCCGCCATCCTGCCGGGAATATCCAATGCCTTCCATGATCGGCCAACCGCTGGACGCTCTCGACTCACCGCAACTGCTGCTCGATCTCGACATCATCGATGCCAACCTCAAACGCATGTTTGACGCGGGCAAGGATCGCGGCGTCAACGTCCGCACGCACTTCAAATCGCTCAAGTGCGGCGGCTTGGCCCAGTACATCAAGGCCCGCGGCGGCACGACGTTTCTCTCGGCCAAGCTCAACGAAGCCGAGGTGCTCGCCGACGCGGGGATCACCGACATCCTGATCGCGAATCAGATCATAGGCCCGCAGAAGATGCAACGGCTCGCCAGCCTTGCCAGGCGCGTCACGCTGCGCGTCTGCGTCGATCAGGCCGACAACGTCGATCAACTGAGCCGAGCCATGAAGGAACACGGGACCACACTCGGCGTGCTCGTCGAGGTCGACATCGGCATGGCGCGGTGTGGCGTGCTTCCTGGCGCCGATGCCGTTGCGTTGGCCCAGCACATCGCTCGCAGCCCCGGCTTACGCTTCGACGGCTTACAGGGCTACGACGGCCATCTGCAGCTTGTAGCCGACGCGAAGGAGCGACGAGCGAAATCGCTCGAAGCGCTTGAACAACTCGTCGGCACGCGGCGGCTGATCGAGAAAGCGGGCATTCCGGTCCCGATCGTCACGGGGGCCGGGACTGGCACGTGGGAGTTCGTTGCCGGCTATCCGGGCGTGACCGAAATCCAGCCGGGCTCGTTTGTCCTCATGGATTGCATTTACAACACCGTTCGTCCCGAGTTCGGCTGTGCCCTGTCGATCCTCGCCACGGTCATCAGTGTGCGGCCGCAGTGGTATACGCTCGATGCCGGCAGCAAAGCGATTTCCAAGGATTTCGGCATGCCGTGCGTCAAGAGCAAGCTGGACGAGAAGGCGACGCGTCTGTCCGAGGAGCACACCAAGGTCGAATGCGACACTGCGACGAGGGTCAAGGTCGGCGATCGTCGCGAGGTCATCCCGGCGCATTGCTGCGCGACCATGAACCTGCACCGCCAGTGCCTCGGCGTCCGCAAGGGCAAGGTCGAGACGGTTTGGCCAATCGAAGCCAGCGGGCGATATGATTGACTCGGCGATGCCCAGGGATGAGCGCAGCGAACCCTGGGATGAATCAACTCGGATCCTCAGGATTCGCTGCGCTCATCTTGGGGCTTCCACGTGCGTCCATGGCAAAAGAAGACCAATTGCGTCAGGTTCTCGACTGCGGCATCGTTGCCGTGGTGCGCTCGCCGGATAGCCAACAACTTGTCGATGTCGTGCGTGCCCTGGCGGACGGCGGCGTCACCGTGGCGGAGATCACGATGACGGTGCCGAACGCCCTTGATGTCATCAAGCAGGCGCGGGCGGCCCTGGGCGATCGCGTCCTGTTGGGGGCTGGCACAATCCTCGATCCGGAGTCGGCCAGGGCGGCGATCCTGGCCGGCGCGGAGTACATCGTCGCCCCAACGGTCAATCTCGATGTGATTCGGCTCTGTCAGCGCTACGACAAACTGGTCATGCCTGGCGCCTTTACGCCGACCGAAATCCTGACGGCGTGGGAGGCCGGCGCCGACATAATAAAGGTGTTCCCCGCCGATGTGGTCGGGCCAGCGTTCTTCAAGGCAATCCATGGCCCGTTGCCGCAGATTCGTTTGATGCCAACGGGCGGCGTCGATCTGACGACGGCGGCATCATTCCTAAGAGCCGGGGCATGCTGCCTCGGCGTCGGCGGGCAACTCGTCGAGCCGGCCGCCGTCGCCGCACGCAACTTTATGCGAATTCGCGAACTTGCTGAAAAGTACGTCGCGATCGTCAAGGAAACGCGAGCGGCCAAGAAATGAACGCCATGACGCGCGAGCAAGTCCGCGCCTTCGACAAGCATGCCATCGAACAACTTGGCATCCCGGCATCTGTACTGATGGAGAACGCCGGCCGCGGCGCTGCGGAAATCCTGCTTTCGCTCGGCGTTCACGGGCCAGTCGTCATCTGCTGCGGCAAAGGCAACAATGGCGGCGATGGCATGGTGATCGCTCGCCATCTAGCCAACGTCGGATGCTCGGTCGACATTCTCCTCTTCGCCGATCCAGCATCTCTCGCTGGCGATTCGCTGATCCAGTGGAATATTGCTCAAGCGATGAACCTGTCGCATCGCGTCCTGGCCGATGTGTCTGGCCTGGCTTCACGACTCGCACGCGTGGATTGGGTGGTTGACGCTCTCTTCGGCACTGGGCTCGCGGGGGCGGTACGCTCGCCCATCAATCGCGTTATTGAGACGGTCAACGCCAGTCCGGCACGAGTCTTCGCTGTCGATATTCCGTCCGGGCTCGATTGCGACACCGGCCTGCCGCTCGGCGCCACGATTCGCGCCGCGCACACGGCAACGTTCCTTGCGCCAAAAATCGGGTTCACCAATCCTGCGTCGGTGGCCTATACGGGTCGCGTCCATGTCGTGGGCATCGGCACGGCGTAGCAAGACGCCACAGGTCCGATGCGTTCATCCCGCTTGTGGCTGCTGCTGCGTCAAGCAGTGCAGCGTGCCCAGGCCCCAGACGAGGTCTACGGCGTGGATGCCGACGACCGAGCGCTCTGGAAAGAGGTGAGCCAGCGTATTGAGCGCAATGCGGTCATTCGGATCATTGAACGTCGGAACTAGAACTTTTTCGTTGCCGATGTAGAAATTGGCATAGCTGGCGGGTAAACGCTGACCGGCGAAAACCAGCGGCGCCGGCATCGGCAGGCACTCGACATTCAAGCGACGGCCATCCGCGTCCGTCGCCGCCCGCAACCTCGCCAGGTTTTCTTTCAGGGGTTCATGATTGGGGTCGTCTCGATTCTCCTCGACGACGGCGACAACCGTGTCGGCTGCGACAAACCGCGCCAAGTCGTCGATGTGGCCATGCGTGTCATCGCCGACGATGCCGCGATTCAACCAGAGCACTCTGCGAATTCCCAGGTAGTCGGCAAACACTTGCTCGATGTCGGCGCGAGTGAGATTTGGATTGCGTGCCTGGATCGGGCTCAGCAGACATTCTTCCGTGGTAAGCAGCAACCCGTGCCCGTTGACGTCGATGCTGCCGCCTTCGAGCACGACGCGCCTGCCCTTACATGACGGTTGCCAGCGTTTGAGGCGCATTTGCTTGTTGATGCAGGCCGGCACTTCGTCGTCGCATTTCCAGTTATCGTACTTGGCCCAGGCGTTGAATCGCCAATCGGTCATCGCGATGTCGCCGGCGCCGTTGGTGAGGAAAATCGGTCCCGAATCGCGCGTCCAGACTCGATCGGTCGGGATACGGAAGAAGCGGATGCGCGAAAGATCAACGCCGACTTTCGTGAGTATCCCGAGAGCGCGTCGCTCATGAGCAGCGTCATTGACCAGAATGTGAACGAGCTCGCCGGTGTGCAGGTGCTTGACGATTTCCGCGTAAACCCAAGGGATGGGCGCAAACTTTCCAGGCCAATCGTCCTTGTTGTGCGGCCAGGCGATCCAGGTGGCCTCGTGCGGCTGCCATTCGGCCGGCATGAACCATCCCTGTGCGGCGGGCGTCGTCATCGGCGTCTCGCGTCAAAGTGTGGTAGAATAGAGTAAACGGCGCCAATCTCGAAATGGCCGAGCCGGTCTGGAACATTGTAGAGGCATTCCCCCGCATGGCTTCGACGAAGACCATTCTGATCATCGACGACGACACAGAGATCGTTCACGGACTCACAGTCGTGCTGGAAGACAAGGGCTATCGCGTTGTGTCGGCGCATGACGGCGCCGCCGGGATCACCACGGCCGAACGTGAGCGTCCCGATCTCGTTATTGTCGACATGATGATGCCGAAAAAAAGCGGCTTTCTCGTGCTGGAAAAGCTGAAAGAGTCGGGCGGTGGCGGACCAAAAGTCATCATGATTACCGCCAACGAAGGCCAGCGCCACCGGGCATATGCCGACATCCTCGGTGTCGACGATTACCTGCGCAAGCCGTTCGCCATGGACGCGCTCTTGGCCAGCGTCGCCAGGCTCTGCCCGCTGCCGACGTCGTGACAATGCGATGCCGGCAGGCTCTGAACGCGGCGTACCGTCGCAAACGCTGGGTGCACGACACGGTCTGCGCGGCCCCTTTTGGGAGGGCGAGGCTCCTGCCGAGCCGGAAGCGTCAGCATCGTAATGTCAACTCAGATTATTTGCGGGCTCGCGGCTCGGTAGGAGCCTCGCCCTCCCGTGCCGTTTGCAAACCATGTCGTGCGCCCGCAAACGCTTTCGGCTCGCATGGCGTGTTGAAAAAGACTCCGCAATTCTCTAAAATTTCGGCAATTCGGCAGTCCTCCGCAAGGACCGCCCCGCTGCAGCTGCATCCTCATCACAACTGCCATGGCTACCGCGACCACCTCTGAGACTTTGCCAACCATCGATGATCCCGAGATCATGCGCCAGGTCAATGAGCTGCGACAAATCGACAATTCCACGAACTGGTACTACCTGGCCCGCGAGTGGGTGTTCATCGCGCTGGTCATCGCCATCAGCGTTACGCTTTTTCAGACTTTTTGGGACGGCTGGTGGTCGCTCGTCTGGGCGATTCCGCTGACCTTCGCCACGCACCTATGCATCGGCGCCAGTCAGCATCGCCTGGCGACGCTGACGCACGAGGCAGCCCATTACATGCTCTTCAAGAATCGGCTCCTGAACGAGCTTGTTTCCGAACTCTGTTGCATGTTCCCGATTCTCGGCACAACGCACAGCTATCGCGTGCAGCACATCGGCCACCATCAGTATCCGAATGATCCGGAGCTTGATCCCGACTGGACGCAGTTACGCTTGAGCGGACACCGCTTTGACTTTCCGATGACGTTCTGGGAGTTCCTTTGGCACTGCTTCTTCAAACAATTCCTGTGGGCGCCGAATCTGCTTCGCTATGTGCTGGTGCGGGCAGTCTTTCGCGTCGATATGCCGAGCGGACCATACCACATGAAGCGCGTGCCGACGCACCACTTGACCGTAATTGGTTTCTTCTATCACGTCGGTTTGATTGCACTCTTGGCGTATGGCGTGTGGTCCGAGGCGCTGGAAGCGTTGCTTTGGGGCCCGTTGGCTCTGTTCGCCGGCATGATCGCCCTGATTGCGTTGGGGCCCGAGGACTGGTTCCCGGAATACACGGTGAGAGCGGACATTCCCGAACGGCTCCGCTCCGGCTTGCGTTTCGGCTTCAATTCGGTCGTGCTTTTTGCAATCGCCTGGCTCACCTACTGGACCGGCGCCCCCGTTTGGCTTTACTACTTCCTGTGCTGGCTTTGGCCGCTCGGCACGGCTTTCTCGTTTTTCATGATCTTGCGTCAAATCGTGCAGCACGGCAACGCCGACACGCATCGGTTCACCAACACGCGCATCTTTCTCGTCAACGCCCTGATTCGTATGGCGGTGTTTCCGATCGGCAATGACTACCATCTACCGCACCATTTGTTCCAGATGGTGCCGCACTACAACTTGGAAAAACTGCACGAGATTCTGATGGGCACACGGCCTTATCGTGACGAGGCCGTGGTGGTCACCGGCTACTTTTTCCACGACTCCGAGGAGCCGCCTCATCCCACGGTCGTAGAGCTGATGACGAACGAGATGAAGGTAGGGTCGGCGTAATGGTTCACGGCGTTCTTCGAACGCCGGCTAAACGCTCAACCCTGTGCTTTGCTGACATCAATGATGAGTTCTGTGCCTTCGGGCAAGGGAACGTCGCGGATAATTTTGGTGTTCTCCTCGCTGAACTTCTTGTTGAGCAAGTCCTTGCCCAGCGGAAACTTGTCTTGCCATACCACGCAGACTTTGTATTTGCCCTTCGGAACGCCGCGGCCATCGCTACCAGCGATCACGAACGATCCGTCCGCGTAGTTGACGCGCGCTTCCCAGACTTCGGTATTCGCGGCATCTTCCGCCGACTTGAGGTAGACTCGCAGCCGTCCGCCGGCCTGCGATTCGGTCACCTTGACCGGGATGACTTGCCCCTTGTTGGAGATTTTCCCCTTCACGACGAATCGCGGTGGACCGGAATCACAGCCCGCGATTACCGTCATGCATGCTGTGAAAACCAATGCAAGCGCCAGTCGTGCGGAAACGCGCATGGGAGAGTCTCAAAAGACATGGGGTTGGAATTGGAGAACACACGACGCTTCGAGGTGTGAGCCTCGAAGCGTCGCCAACGATCGGATGCTCAGAAGTCCGGGATCGGTCTGCCATCATTAATTTGGCCAAGGCTGCTAAAGACTGTCAGATTGATGCTGTAATCGAGTCGGCGAACGGCGCCGTCGCCCATTACGACGTGGAAACCGGAGCCATGCGATGAACCGAAGCGTAGCTCGCCCCAGCCGCCGTTGCGTGTATCAGGCATCGGTTGAATGGTGGTCTGACGCATGCTGTCGTGGTCCCAGCCGCTGGAGTACCCCTCGTTGTCGTCGCCCTGATATTGATTGATATTGAGTGTATCGAGTCGCTTCTCGCCCACCATGAAGACGTTGGAGTGACCATCGGTAATATCCGCCATGCGTCGGCAGATTTGGTAGGCGATCACGCCGGTGTTTTCGAGGTTGGCGCCAGCATAGTCCATGGTGCCATGTGCGTAGCTGCCGCCTGGGCCGTACCAGGCGCCTGTTGCGGGCAGTGCAGTTGGTGATCGCCTCGCCGGGCAGTAATAGGCGGGAATCACGGCGCTGATGGCGTTGATCTGGCATTGCGCAATAGACGTGCCGCCGCCGCCCTTCCACACCGGCTCCTGCTCCATGAACGGGAGAATGGCAAAGGCCCAGCCCGCTTGCTGAGCCGGACCCGTCGCCGGCGTCCCAATGCCGGTGTAAACTGGCGCCGTCGCCCAAGTCGTCCCGCAGGTTGGAAAGACCTTGTACGTGTCATGATGATTGTGTAACGCCACGCCGATCTGTTTCAGGTTGTTCGTGCATTGCATGCGAATCGCCGCCTCGCGCACTTTCTGAACTGCCGGCAGCAATAGCCCAATCAAGATGGCAATGATCGCAATCACCACCAGAAGCTCGATGAGCGTGAACCCGCCCCGTCGTTTTGGAGTCGTGGACATGACAGTACCTCATGCGATGAGGGAAAACGAAAAAAGGAAACAACTCTCATTATTATAGCCGGAACTTGCGGGCGTGCAAGCTTAGATGGCCATTTTACAAGTCCCTGAGCAGTTGTCCGTTGGGTGGCGACGGTAGGGGCGAGGTGTGTAGAGGAAGCGGTCGAAACGCTGGGGATCTCGGCCAAACCACGCTCGACCGAATCGTTGCT
>Ga0194132_10005928_pt1 | contig 19361 bp, 17 predicted proteins | sample TA2KigOf80mmetaG_FD_148612 | JGI IMG/M metagenome (GOLD analysis project Ga0194132, IMG submission 148612) | Freshwater microbial communities from Lake Tanganyika, Tanzania - TA2015054 Kigoma Offshore 80m | ecosystem: Environmental > Aquatic > Freshwater > Lake | place: Tanzania: Lake...
CTCATCGTTTCCTTTGGACGCAGTCGCCATTCTCTGCAGCGCACGAACAAGGCACGGGGGTTGAAATCGGCCTACCCCGGAGACGGTCAGGGTTCTCAGAATGGCGGCAGCATGCAGGTGAGGATTTTCAACCGCAGGTATTCCTCGTCGCGCAGACCGTAGGCCCGACGCTGCATGACGCGGATCTTGTTGTTGAGGCCCTCGACGAATCCCAGCGACACTTTGTTCTCGGGTTTGCAGAAGGCGGCGATGCCATCCCAGTGATCTTCGATCATGCGGGCGAACTTCTGATACGGCTTGAGCCGCTGCCATTTCAGTCCGGTTTTCCAGTTCTCGAAGAAACGCAAGGCCCATCCCTCGCTTCGATAACTCCACAGCTGGCCAAAGGATTCCTTGAGCAAGTACCCCACGTGAAGCCGACGATTGGCGGCCAGCAATTTCCGCAGAGCTCGCCGTCCATCCAGGTCCAAGCTCTCTCGATTGGACAACAACGTGTACTTCTGCCCCTTGATGAATCGGCGTTTGGGGCCCGTCAACCGGGCATATTCGCTCTTGCGCACCTCGTCCAACGCCTCCCCCAGATGGCGCATAATGTGGAACTTGTCGAACAGAACGGCCGCGTTCTCGGCATGGCGTTTGGTCGCCGTGCGGAACGGCTTTCACATGTCCATCACCGCCAGGCGAATCGCTTCCGATCGTTTGGGTCCCAACCACTGGTAAAACATGTCCATGCTCGCCTCGGAACGATCCTTGCCGCCGAACCAGATCGGTCGAAACCGCAGCAAGTCGCTCACGACGATCCGATACGTGTGTCCTTTGCGAATGGAAATCTCGTCGATGCCGATCACCTCCGGCTTGGCGCGACCTGCCCGGCGCAACTGTTCGCGCATATACTGCTTGTCCAGTTCCTTGACCGACTTCCAATCCAGATGCAGCTCGTCGGCCACCGCCTTGATCGTCGAATCGCGGCACCGGCGTCCGACATAGTAAGCGAAGCCCTTGGTGTAAAACGGACAGTCCGCCAGCCAGCTGAGCTTCTCGCGTTTCACACCGCATTGGTCGCACGCCACGCGTCGAATTTCGAACTCCAGGAAAATGCGCAGTGGACCGCACGACAAATCGCGCACCACCCACGGACGCCGATCGTAGTAGCTTGGCCACGCTCGACCGCACTGAGGGCAGACTGTTTTTTTGCGCGCCGACGTAGCGGCACCACTCGCTGCATTGGATCGCCGAAAACTCCGTATACTTCCGCCAATGGAACAAAGCCTGGAAATCGATACGCATCGCGCAACTGCCGCTTGGGTTTGGCCATGCGCGGAATTGAAACAAGTTCTCTGTGCTTACAAAACTCATAAAATGCCCGTCAATACAGGCTAACATCGCGATCGCACCTCAAATTCTACCCACTTGTTTTGGAGAAGAGCCAGAATAATGATGGTTCCCAGAAGACGGTAGAGAGCTGCGGGAGCACGCTCTTGATCACGCCAGCCGGAGATCATTTCCCCTTCAAGTTGCTCTCGAGCCTATTAAAGAGTTGTTCAACCCTTTGGTTGACGACACTCCAATGCATCGGAGATCCGTTGTCGAGATACGCGGTCATCAATAGTTCAACTCTCGTTATGTTCGGGCCGGTTCGACGAACTTGGACGACATATTTCTCACCCTGTTTCAACCGATTATGAGTTCGGGAGCCACACAACTCGACGAAAGCGACTCTGCCGCGTCTATCCGCGGCCAATTAAAATCATGAATGACCAAGACCCATCGGCTCCGACCGAAAAGCGTTTGAGCGAACTGGAACCTTCTCGGACGCCGAGAGGTCTCTTGCCAGGGACAGTCGGGTCGAGATCAAATGACGCGCCATCCGAAGCGGATAAGGACAGTCCGATTTTCAAAAAGGCCCTTGAAATTCTGCGGCAGCAATCGTCTGGCCGGATGTTTTCGGAAAGAGTTGAAGAAGGTCGGGATGCCGAGCGCTCAGTGACAACCAGCGCCGATCCCCCGCAGACTGTTCCCGCTCCGCCTCCCGCAACGCCGCTGAATACGCCGGGGTATCGAGTGGGCTGCAAGGACGAGGTTTTGCAGATCAAGGACAAGGATGGTGGCCCGCGCGGCTCGCGCCTCGTTGAGGAAGTGCGGATACGGGATGTCTCGCATGTGGCGTTGTTCGGCAACATCCAGATCTCGACACAGGCCATTCAATCCCTCTGCGAACAGGAAGTTCCTGTGACCTATTTTTCAATGGGCGGATGGTTCTACGAGATTACTCGCGGTCACGCGATGAAGAATGTGTTTCTGCGCATGGAACAGTTCCGATTGGCACGCGATGAAATGACATGCCTGTCCCTGGCGCGACAGTTCGTGCACGGAAAGATTCGCAACGATCGCACGCTGCTCATGCGAAACCATCTGGAGCCGCCAGAGACAATCATTGGAAAACTCAAGCGAACGTCCGAAGATCCTCTTGAGGCCGGTTCTATCTAGGAGCTTCTTGGAATCGAGGGTGCGGCAGCGAGCCAGTATTTTGAACAGTTCAGGGGCATGGTAAAGGCTGAAGACGATCTGCCTTGCCTCGAAATGCCAGTCAAGGATGACAAGCAACGTTCCTTCAATTTTAATTTCAACAACCGCAACCGCCGTCCACCGACCGATTCCGTCAACGCCATGCTTTCGCTGGCTTACAGCATGTTGTCCAAGGATTGCACGCTGGCCGCATTGGCGGTGGGATTCGATCCGTGCCTGGGATTCTTCCATCAGCCGCGTTTCGGAAGACCGGCATTGGGTTTGGACTTGATGGAAGAATTCCGCCCGCTGGTCGCGGAGTCCACGGTGCTGAGTTGCATTAACAATCGTGTGGTCACGGAAAAGGATTTTGTGCGGGCTGGCCAAGCGGTGAATCTCACAGCGCCGGGACGCAAACGCTTTTTCCAGACTTATGAGCAGCGCATGAGTTCGTTGATTACCCATCCGCTGTTCGATTACAAAGTCAGTTATCGTCGAGCGCTGGAGTTGCAGGCGCGGTTGTTAGCGAAAACGCTGACGGGAGAGATTGCGGCATACATTCCTTTGATGACGAGGTGACCCCTGCGCACGACTTACCTGGTTTGTTACGACATTGCCGACGACAAGCGGCTACGAAAGGTATTCAAGACCTGCGGCAATTTTGGCGATCACCTTGAATTCTCGGTGTTTGAGTGCGACTTGAACTCCTCGGAAAAGATTGAATTGGAAACCACCTTGAGCGGCATCATTGATCACGATGAGGATCAGGTGATCTTTGTCGGGCTGGGGCCTGCGGAAGGTCGAGGCGACCGGGTAATTACCGCGCTTGGATTGCCCTATACGAAGCTCGACGCGCCGTGTTACGTGGTTTGACAATCGCCGATCTTTGACAACTTAGCCCGCGAGCGGCGATGTGATGTGGAAAACTCCGTCCCCGCTCGCATGACTTAACCGCCTCAGAACAGGCTGATAATGACGAGTCCCGAGAAAGCATGAGCACGCAGAAACTCAGAACAGTGCAGGCTGTCGCAATCGAAGTGTTGCGCACCTGCGCCGGAAGTAGTAACAGATCAGCACCCCTCCGCGCTCACGTGAACGCGCCTCGCCACAGAAATCGACGCTGGTGTGATTTGAATGTCCAAAATCTTCGCTTGGATGGAAGTATTGTACAGCCGACAAATGTCAGCCGACTCAACGCGCCGGTTTGAAGATCGAAACGCCGCTCAGCAGCAGTTCCTTTCGCTGTTTCTGCGCAGCGAAAGGGAAGTCTTTCGTTACGTCGCCGCTTTGATTCCAAATGTCGCGGACGCGGAGGACATTGTGCAGCAAACCGCCGTGGCGCTTTGGGAGAAGTTCGACGCGTACGATCCAAACCAGCCGTTCACGCCGTGGGCCTGTCGGTTCGCCTTGAACAAGGCCAAACAGTGGATTGAACGTCGGCGGCGCTGGCAAGCGCTGCTGGAAAGCGGACTGGCGGAGGAACTTGTGCAGCGGCGCGAGGAGTTGCGGCCTGAACTTGAATCCCGGCTGAACTACCTGGAGGGTTGCCTGGACAAATTGCCGGGAAACCAGCGTTCGCTGGTCGAAGGCTATTACTATCGGCGCGAAAGCATTGAGAAGCTCGCCGAGAATTCCGGGCGAACGGTTGCGGCGACTTACAAGACGCTCCAACGGGTTCGACAGGCGCTTCAGGTCTGCATCGAGAACGCTGCCAAAGGAACGGCAGCATGAAGTTCTCGTTTCCTTCGCGTGAATTCGATGATGCCGTAGCTGGGGTCTGTCACAATTCGGCTTCGGATGAGCAAGTCCGCGGATTGAACGAACTGTTACGGAGCGACGCCGCGGCGCGTGACGAATACATTCTTCGGCTCGAACTGCATTCGCGTCTTGCCTCGGAGCCGGACCTGTTCGCCCTGACGAACGAGAACGAAGTTGCGATGGCCGCGAGTATTTTTCCGCCTCAAGCTCGGCCCCGTGGGACCGCTCGTAAACTGACTTGGGTGGTGGCATTGGCCGCCTGCGTTGCCATCTCCGCCGTTGGATGGTGGGGTTTGCGGCCGATGCCGCCGGCCGAACGCCAAGGCACGACGAGCAAAGCCGTTGCGATGCTTGATCGTGCGGTGGACGCGCAGTGGAATCAGGGCGGCGAAACCCCTCGATTGGGAGCTCCACTGGAGCCTGGATGGCTGCGGCTCAAATCCGGTTTAGCGCAGATCGTCTTCTACAGCGGCGCCCGCGTCGTTATCGAAGGTCCGGCCGAACTCCAAGTGATCTCTCCGAACGAAGCTTTCTGCCGCAGTGGACGGGTCACAGGCGACATTCCGCCGCAAGCGCGCGGTTTTCGCATTCGCACTCCACAGATGAATGTGACGGATGTCGGAACGGTGTTCGGTCTTGGTGTCAGAGCGCATCGCACGGAACTGCACTTGTTCAAAGGCAACGCCGGCTTCGAGTTGGCGGGCGACACCGTTAAACAGAACTTGCGGGAAGGCAGTGCTGCCGTCGTGGAGAGTCCACATCCGCTCCGACTCATCGCGGCTGACCGGACCGCGTTTGCGTTGCTGTTCAATCTCCAGGCCAAGTCAGTGGCCGACGAGTCGCGCCGGTGCAATCAGTGGCGAGCGGCCAGCATTCGGCTTAGTCGCGACCCGTCGCTGTTGGTGCGTTTCGCTTTCGAACACGAGACGGACTGGAGCCTTCCGAATACGAGCAGCCACGCCGCCACCGTTGCCGACGGCGCCATCGTGGGCTGCCAGTGGATCGAAGGCCGCTGGTCCGACAAGCGGGCGCTGGATTTTCGGAACGTGAATGACCGCGTGCGGTTGAGTGTGCCCGGTGAATTCGAGGCGTTGACAGTCGCGGCTTGGGTGCGTGTGCAAGGATTGGATCGGAAGCTCAATTCGCTGTTCATGAGCGATGGCTTCGAGCATGGGACGATTCACTGGCTCATTCGCAATGATGGTGTGTTGGGTCTGACTGTGATCGGCCACGAGGCCAACCAGTTTCAGATTTGCGCGAGCAAGCCTGTGCTCACCCTCGATCAGTTCGGGATGTGGCTGCACGTCGCCGTTGTGCTAGACGGCCGCGCGAACCGCGCGGCGCATTACGCGAACGGGGCGCCCGCAGGCGAGAAGGCGCTGAAAATCAAACCCCCTTTCCGCATCGGCGCAGCGGAGTTGGGTAATTGGAATGTCAGTGGGTTCCCCAAGGAAGATCCCTTCATGATCCGAAATTTCAGTGGTGCGATGGATGAGTTCTGCCTGTTCAGCCGGGCGCTGAACCCTGATGAGATTCGCGCGCTGTATTCCACCGGCAAGCCGCAGCCGGACGCTGTGGCGCTGCGCCCTTGAATGACGTGATGATGAACAATGCATTTTCGATCACCGCGCAAGCGTCTTGGACTGCGGCAGCCCTCTGCCGCTTTGGAACTGTGCTGGTAATCGAAAAGCGGCAGAGGGCTGCCGCAGTCCAAAACCTGGCGGGCCTTCTGACCCTCAAATGATTTTTGCCTCATCACTCACATACTCAAACGCCAACCAACATGAAAACAAAACTCTCGCCTTTCGCACTCGCCTCGATGTTGTCCGTGCAACTTTTCGCGGCCGAAGACAAACCGCCAGCTGATGACTGGAAGCCCTGCCCATCGAACCAAGCCAGCAAACAATATCCACAATACAACTCGGAAGGGCGCGTGAAGTTCCGCATCGTCGCGCCGGAGGCCAAAAGCGTCGGATGCACATTCCGCGACAGCAGCGAATTCAAAAAAGGCGAGGACGGCGCTTGGTACGGCCACACCCGCCCGTTGGACGAAGGCTTTCATTATTACATGATCAAGATCGATGGCGCCGAGGTGCCCGATCCGAACAGCCACTACTTTTACGGCGCCAGTCGCTGGGGCAGCGCGGTCGAGATTCCGGCGAAGGACGCGGACTTCTACGCGCTCAAAAACGTGCCGCACGGACAGCTGCGCGAGGTCTATTATTTCTCGAAGTCCAGCGACAAGACGCGCCATATCTACGTTTACACGCCGCCCGATTACGACAAGGATGCCACCAAACGTTATCCGGCGCTCTACTTGCAACATGGCGGCGGCGAAGACGAAACTGGCTGGGGCCGACAAGGCCACGCTGGATTGATCATGGACAACTTGATCGCCGAAGGAAAAGCGAAGCCGTTCATCATCGTGATGGAGAACGGTGGCGTCAGCGGTCCGCGGCCCACCAACGCGCCGCCGGCCGGTGCGGGCCCGGGCGGACGAGGCGCGTTCAATTTCAGCGCGTTCGAAAAGGTCGTGACCCAGGACCTGATTCCCTACATCGACGCCAATTTCCGCACGCTCTCTGACCAGCCGAATCGTGCCATGGCGGGACTTTCGATGGGCGGCATGCAGACGCGCGGCATCGCGCCGTCGCACCTCGATAAATTCTCGCACATCGGCGTCTTCAGCGGCGGCAGCATCGCTGTGACGAACATCACCGACATGCCAAAGTTCAAGGAGATGGTGAAGCTCGTCTTCGTCAGTTACGGAAGCAGCGAACTGGGCACCAATCGCGTCGGCGGGCGCGGCTTCGGCGGTGATCCCAAGGCGAACACGGCGGCGCTGAAAGAAGCTGGCATCAATGCCGTGTTCTACGAGTCGCCCAACACCGGCCACGAGTGGCTCGCGTGGCGGCGCAGTTTGTATCAATTCGCCCCGCTCCTGTTCAAAGACTGAGATCGGGAAACCACGAATGCCGCACGGCCGCATTCAGCAGGTGCTCTTCCCTTCGAAGGTCACCAACACGATCATCGCGCGCCCCGCTTACGTTTATACGCCGCCGGATTACGACAAGGAACTGACGAAGCGTTATCCGGTTCTGTACTTGCGGCACGGATGGGGCGAAAACGAATATGCCTGGTGGAATCAAGGCCACGCCAATCTGATCATGGACAACCTGATCGCCGAAGGTAAGAGCAAGCCCTTCATCATCGTGATTGAGCAGGAATGTAAACGACCACCTCTCGATTCGTCGAGTTGCCGCCGCGCCCGGCAGACGGCGGATAGAATTTGCTCTCGCGGAGATCCAGATGAAACGTCGCGACCTTGCCTTTGGGAACGTTGTCGCGAGGCGTGTTCTCCGGCGCGGGCGCAAAAGGCGGCGCCAACGAATAGTCGCCAGCGCTGACGCCGGCTTTCCAGGCGGGAAGCTCAGCGAGCTTGGCGATGGCAGCTTGTTCCTCAGCGGTAATCGGAGCGCCGAAGCCGAGGCTGCCTCGTCGCGCGCCGGACGCGGGAGATTGAGCGTTCGGTTGTCCGGGAATGGGGGATGTTGCCGCCGCGGCTGCCGGGGCGGTTGGCGCCGGCTCGGCCGCGAGCAGCGGAGGTGTGACGCAAAAGAGGGCGAGGACAACACTCAACAATGGGGCGAGAGTCGATTTGGACGAAAGAGTCATGTCGAGCGGATATTAAATGACAAAGAACACATTCAACATGCAATGATGCGGCGGACGAAGCTGTGGCGAACGAACTGAGTTCCTGATGAAAACAAAGAATCTTAATGCTTTAGATCGCACTGAACATGAAACCAACCAACCACTCACGAAGTCTAAACAACATATGAATATGAAAACACCCATCATTCTTCTGGCCCTCGCCGCCGGTTCGCTCAGCGCTCTCGCTGCGGATGTCACCGGCACTTGGAAAGCCGAGTTCGACACGCAACGCGGTTTGCAGAAATACACCTTCACGCTCAAGCAGGACGGCCCGAGCGTCACCGGCAAAGCCAGCGTGGAACGCGAGGGCGAAAAGCGCGAAGCCGAATTGAAGGAAGGCAAAGTCGAAGGCGACGCGGTCACGTTCGTCGAGCCGCTCAAGATTCAGGACAATGAGATCAAGATCAGCTACACCGGGAAAATGTCGGGCAACGAGATCAAGTTCACTCGCAAGGTCGGCGACTTTGGTTCTTCGGAAGCCACCACCAAACGCGAAGGAACTGCTCCCAAGGCAGAAGCGGCAACGCCGGCTTCAACAACGAACGCTGGCGCGACGAATGCCGCCGCAGGCCGCGGCGGGCGCGGATTTGGCAGACCAATCGAGTTGAAGCCAGATGATAAACCGGCTTTCCCGGATGCGCCGGAAGGTTTTGACAAGCCGCGCGAGAGCATCGAGCGCGGGAAACTTGAACGCGTGGATTACGAGTCGAAGGCCATCGGCGCAAAACGTTGGATGCAGGTTTACACGCCGCCGGGTTACTCCAAGGAGAAGAAATATCCCGTGCTCTATCTGCTTCATGGCATCGGCGGCAACGAGCGCGAGGAGTGGGCAAAAGGCGGCGCGCCGCACGTGACCCTCGACAACTTGATCGCCGACAAAAAGGCCGAGCCGATGATCGTCGTTCTTCCTAACGGCAATGCCACAACCAACAAGCCGGCCGCCAATGAAGCAGGTGGAGGCGGCGGTCGCCGCGGCTTCGGAGACTTGACCGGCTGGGGCAAGCCCTTCGAAGACGATCTCATCAAAGACATCATTCCGTTCATCGAAGCCAACTACTCCGTGAAAGCCGAGCGAGAGAGCCGAGCGCTGGCCGGACTCTCGATGGGCGGCGGACAGTCGCTCAACATCGGCTTCGCCAATCTCGACACCTTCGCGTGGATCGGCGGCTTCTCGTCCGCGCCGAATACGAAGCCGGCGGCGGAACTGGTGGCCGATCCCGGGAAAGCCACAAAGCAATTGAAGCTTCTCTATCTTTCCTGCGGCAACAAAGACGGCCTGATTCGCATCAGCCAGGGCGTTCACGCCTACTTGAAGGGGAAGAACGTCCCGCACATCTGGCACGTGGACGAACACGCGCATGACTTCCAACATTGGAAGAAGGGGCTCCATAACTTCGCTCAACTGATTTTCCGGTAACAAAAAAGCAACGAGAAAGAGAGACAATTTCACGGACTCTCGCACGGCCCTGGCTGAAAGTCCTGCCTCTTTGGCGAAGATTCCTTGGTTTGTGGATGAACAGAAGATCGCCAAGGACCCGAAGATCTGAGCATTCCCCAATCAAATTTCTTTGCGGGCTTCGCGATCTTTGTGTTAGCCGGGTTTTCAAGATGGGTTTGGTTGCGGCTTCGCCGCGCTGGGTTCTTCGCGATCTTGGTGTCAACCGAGGTCGCGCCCTTTTGCCGAAGGCACGACACCGCCGACGCTATTCCCCAACTCCGCCAAGCCATCCTCCAACTCGCCGTCCAAGGCCGTCTCGTCCCGCAAATTCTGATGAAGGCGACGGCCCGACTGTAGTGGGGAAAATACTAAAGGCAACGCGGCATCAAAGTATCCAACGACACAACAGATGAATTCCCAAATCAGCCAAAGTCTTGGGCGGCGATACCCTCATTACCACCGTCATTCACGAGTTAATACCCTCTTTCTCAATGCCTAGTTTAATACCTGGTTTGTGAGTTAATACCTAGTTTGTGAGTTTCTCCCATTTGGCGCTCCGGCGAGTGCCCAGGGACTTGATCTTCTTTTCCTTTTGCAGCTTGGCCAGGATGCGGCCGATCCAATCCAAACCGACGCCGGGGCAGTCTGCTTGCAAGTCGGCAATGCGAAAGGTGTTTTGCTCATGTCATGTTTTGGAGTCGGTGGAATCACCGGTGAGGGCCTCCTGCAATTCGCGTCTCAGTTTCTCGCGCGTCTCGCTCATGGCGGCGAGGTGTTGCTGGGGCCAGACCAAGGAGGAGTACGAAGCCGATTACCTGTTTGCCGAGGACGAGGACATCCGCCTCAAGTTTCCGACGGTGCGCGAAATCGTCCGTTTGATGGTCGAAATGGCCGAGCCAAAATTCGGCGATATTATTTGCGACCCCGCGAGCGGCTCGGGTGGATTTCTCATTCGCTTCTTCGCCAAAGTTCGCGAGCAACTTCTCGCCGAAGCGGACGCCGCCTGCGCGAAGTTCAAAGCCGAGTTGGAAAAGAAGAAACTCGCTTCGACCAAGCGCGCCGAATTGCTACGCAAGGAATACGAGCGGCTACAACGCGACCTCGATCCCAAGAACACTCAATCACGCCTGTGGGAGCTTTCCAACCGCTGCATCTATGGCGCGGATGCCAACGACCGGATGGCGCGCACCAGCAAGATGAACATGATCATGCGACTTGCGACGTGAAAAGCTCGTGTTCCTCGCGTTTCAAATCCCACCAGTCGCGCGTGAGTTGCTGGCGGCGGCTTGCAGGAGGTCGCGGGCCGGACGCGCAACGACGTAGCTGGGTATCGTGCTTTCGATGTAGATGCGCATGGCCGCCTACAGGTTATTAACCGGCGGCAGTTGGCCTTGCTCTTGACGCTCGAACGCCGGGTCGGTGACGTGGACAGAATCGAAGAAACCTTCCGGCCAGGTCCTCCGCTTCACTCGCTCAAGCACAAAGGCGTCGCCGTCTTGGCGGACGAAGACGGTCGGCGGCAAGTGAACGCTTTGGGGCAAGCGAACAGTTTGACGGTCACCTTCGACGGTAATAGTTGCGGTTTCCATGCGGGTGAAGTTATTCGGAATCCCGGCCCAAACCAAGCGCCATTCTCGACTCTTCGCGACGTCAGGACATTGGGAATCATCCGCTCGCCCTGCACCAGACCGGACTGCGGCGCTCTGACGAGGCGCCGCTACGCTCAGTTTCTGAATTGTAACCAGGACTCGCTTAAGCCCATCTTCAACGACATTGCTGATATTGCATGAACAACCTGAAACGAGTTCTGATTCTTCTGACGGGAGGGCTGATGGTCCTCAACACGTTTGCCGCGGAAACGCCGGACGGGCCTATCCATGTCTTGTATTTGGGGCCAGTGGATGTCGTCCGTTCCGGTCCGCGAGGCGGCGCTGGTTTTGGCGGCGGTGGGCCGCGCACGAACTACGTTTTCCTGCCCGGCCAAACTTTGGCGTCCGAAGCAATCTACTTTGATCATGTTACCGCGCTCACCAACCTCACCGACGCATACATAAAACACTTTGATACGGTGGTGCAGGTGATGCCTGACGGCGAGGTTGGTGCCGTCCAGCGGAAGCTGCTGGACAGTTTCAGGAACACAGGCAAAGAGCTGATCCAGTACACCGAACGTCCTGCGGATACCGTTCTCCGCGAGGCTGTTCTTGGCGCGATCAGCAAAAAGGCCAGGTCCGATTGGGAAGCATTCCTCGCCTCGCGTCCACCGTTACAGCGTCTTCCGGGCGATGTGCCGAATTACGAGCGCCGGCCGGAGCCGGTGAAGTATCAGTCGCCGCTGTCCCCGCGGGACAGCATGCGTTACACGCAGGTGCCGGCGGATTTCGAGCTGCAACTCTTCGTCGCGGAGCCGGACATCGTGAAGCCCATCTACATGGCCTGGGATGAGCGTGGGCGTGCTTGGGTGATTGAGGCGCTCGATTACCCTCACGGCCTCGTGGACGCGGGCCAGCCCGGCAAGGCGGCGGTCAAGATTTGCGAGGACACCAATGGCGACGGCAAGGCGGACAAGTTCACCATCTTCGCGGACAAGTTGAATCTCGCCACCTCGCTGGTCTTCGTGAAAGGCGGCATCATTGTTTCGGAAGCGCGCCACATCCTTTTCCTCAAAGACACGGACGCCGATGACAAGGCCGATGTGCGCCAGGCGCTGTTGCCTGGCTGGGGCGTGGCCGATTCACACGCGATGCAAAGTTATCTCACGCGCGGCTTCGACAACTGGCTTTACGGGGCGGTGGGCTATTCGAACTTCCGCGGCAGCGTCGGCGGCAAGGACCTGCAGTTCGGCCAAGGGATCTTTCGTTTCCAAGCCGATGGCTCCGCGCTGCAATTCCTTCATCAATACAACAACAACACGTGGGGCCTGGGCTTGAATGCGCACGGCGACGTCTTTGGTTCGACAGCGAATGGCAACCCGTCGTTCTATGGTTATCTGCCCGCATATATTCTCAACCCGACACAGCCGAACTTTGGCCGTCGTGGCGGCAATGGATTTCGCCCGGGCTATCGATTGGACTCGAATAACGCGCCTGACACCGCGACGGCGAACGTTCGGCGTTTGCCTTCGGCCAAGTCGCTCGCGCCCGGCCTGCGCATGCATCCGAACACACCGAACGTGCGCATGGTGGATAACTTCGGCGGCTACACCGCGGCGTCAGGACACGGCTTCATGATTAGCGATGCCTTGCCGGCGCGGCTTCAAAGCAAAGCATTGGTGACGGAGCCGACCGCGAAGCTCATCGGGATCATGGACATTCAACGCGACGGCGCCGGCTACAAAGCGCTCGATGGCTTCAACCTGCTCGCCAGCACCGACGAATGGATGTCGCCGATCTTCGCCGAGGTCGGACCGGATGGCGCGGTTTGGGTGATCGATTTCTACAGCTTTGTCATTCAACACAACCCGACGCCGAACATTCAATTAGCTGGCATCCAGGCTAGGACGGGTCGCGGCGGCGCTTACATCACTGAGAACGATCTGCGCGACCAAACTCATGGACGCATCTACCGCGTCGTTTGGAAAGACGGGCCGCGCAGCTCGATCCGGTCACTCGCGAACGCGAAGATTTCCGATCTCGTCGCCGCGCTCGACAGTGGAAACCAGTTTTGGAGCCTCACCGCGCAACGCCTGATCGTTGACAACAAGATGAAGGACGCCGCGCCTGCGTTGAAGAAGCGCGTCACCTCCGGCGCGGGCGGCAAAGGCGCTATTCATGCGCTTTGGTCGCTCGAAGGCATCGGCGCGCTCGACAAAGAGACGCACCAGAAAGCGCTGCTCGATAAAGATCCCGCGCTGCGTCGCAACGCCATTCGCGCGTTGCCCGCAAACGAAGCGGGACGGCAGCTCTTCTTCAGCAGCGCCGTCATTCAGGATACTGATTTGCTCACGCGACAGGTCGCCCTCACGAAGCTCGCGGAGTTTCCGACCATCCCGGAAATCCAAACCGTGGTCGCTCAGCTTCCGCGTGTCACAGCGAACATGAGCGACCCGTTCCTCAATGACACGCTTACGTTGCTCGGGCGCATCCATAAGGTCGCCGCCGTGGGCGAGAACGAGGTCAAAATCGCAGCAGGCGACGTGAAGCGCGGCGAAGACTTGTTCTTCAACAGTCCCGTCGCATCCTGCGCGTCCTGCCACATGGTCAACGGCAAGGGCGGCGACGTCGGACCGATCCTTGATGGCATCGCCGTCCGCGCCGACAAAGCCTACGTCACGGAAAGTCTGATGGATCCGAACGCCAAACTCGCCAAAGGGTTCGAGAGCCTCACGATTTCGCCCATGCCGCCGCTCGGCCTGCTGCTGAAGGAGCAGGAAGTCGCGGACATTCTGGCGTATCTCGACACGCTGAAAACTCCGCCGAAGGACGGCGTGACGGTGCCGGTGAAAAAGGCTAACCCGTACGAGTAAGATGAAGAAGCTCTTTATTGTTGGGTTGTCTTGTCTGTTGCTTTCGAGCCTCGGTGCGGCCGACGTGCTGCAACCCGGCTCGGACGGATACATCCGCCATTGGCTCGTACTCGCTCCAATCGCCCTGGCCGAGGGAGAGACTGGTTCCGAAGCGATTTTCAAAGAACAGATGAAAGACGAAGCTACGCTTCGGCCCAAGGCCGGCGACAAGCAGGAAATTGGCGGGAAGGAATTGACTTGGAAGAACATCACCGCGGCGACCAATTATTTCGACTTCGCCGCCAGCGTTAATACGCTCGGCGAAAAGGAAGCGGGATACGCGGTCACTTACATCGAGTGCGAAACGGAGAAGCCGGATGTGATCATGGCCGTCGCGAGCAACGACCAGGGACGCATCTACTTCAATGGCGTCGATATTTATGTCTGGAGCGATCCACGGGGGCTCGTGCTCGATTCCGAAAAGGGAAGAGTCACGTTGAAGAAGGGCATCAACGTCATCGTTTTTAAAATCATCAACGAACAGGGCAACTGGCAGGGGGCCATGCGCCTGCTCGACAAAGACGGTGCTCCTTTGAAAGATATCAAAATCAAACTGTCGCCTTAAGGCGCAAGCCCGCGGCGCGACTCTTAATTAATTAGTCAAATGAACAACTTCAATTCCAACCACCTTCTTCGGCCTGTCCTGCTCGCCGCAGCGCTGTTCGCCATTAACTTAAATGCCCCGGCCGCTGATGTCCCTGTCACGCTCAAGGACGCGTTTAAGGAACACTTCCCCATCGGCGCCGCCGTCAATCGCAGCATGGTCAGGGAAGGCGCCGCCTTCCGCCGTAGTCCGGATCAAATTGGGAAAGACATCGGGCTGCTCAAACAACAGTTCAACCAAATCACCGCCGAGAATGACATGAAATGGCAGCTCATTCACCCGCGAGAAGGAGGCCAAGGCTACGACCTCGGACCAGCCGACGCTTTTGTGAGCTTCGGCCTTAACAACAAGATGTATTTGGTCGGGCACACGCTCGTTTGGCACAGCCAGACTCCGAACTGGGTCTTTGCGGGGACGAATCCGCCGCCTGCCAGCGCCGCCAACGCCGCGCCCGCCGCAAACACGAACGCACCAGGGACGAACCAAACCGGCCGGGGCAGAGCTGGTCCCGGCTTCGGCGGCGGGTTCGGCCGCTACAATGGACCGAGGGCTTCGCGTGAAGAATTGCTTCAGCGGATGAGCAACCACATTCACACCGTCGTCGGGCGCTACAAAGGCAAGGTCAAGGCTTGGGACGTTGTGAACGAAGCCATCGCCGACGGCAACGCCACGAACGTTTTGCGCAGCTCTCTCTGGCTGGAAATCATCGGGCCGGACTACATCGGCAAAGCATTTCAATACGCGCACGAAGCGGATCCCGACGCCATCCTTCGCTACAACGACTATGGATTAGAGAATCCTGTCAAGCGCCAGAAACTCATCACCTTGATCAAGTCATTGCAGGAACAGAAAGTGCCAGTCCACGCCATCGGCTCGCAGGCGCACGTCAACGTTTCGATGACCTTCGAGACGATGGACCGGGCATTAACCGAAATGGAGAGCCTCGGCTTGCCCATCCACATCACGGAACTCGACGTGAACAGCGCGGCTGGCGGCCAGCGCAATTTGGGAGCAGACATCGCGAACAACGCCGCGACCACTCAGGGCGACCTCGTGAGCGACGCCGACAAAAAGCTGGCCGACGCTTACGCCGGGATTTTCCGCGCCTTTGTGAAGCACCGCGCTTCGGTGAAGATGGTCACCTTCTGGGGCGTGAACGACGCCGTCTCGTGGCGCGCTCAAGGCCGCCCGCTGCTCTTCGACGGCAACGATAAGCCCAAGCCTGCATTCGATGCCGTAATTCGTGTAGCAACTGGAGAGCAAACTAACGCGCGCTAGGTGGGATGCGCTTGAACCCTGGGATCAATATCCTCATGTCTTCATACGGGCCGGCCTGACGCCGCGAGACGCTCCGCGTTTTCGAAAGCCGAACGAACGTGCGCCAGCTTTTGGACTGCGCCAGTCCTCTGGCGCTTTCGGTCGGAAGGGGGGTGAGGCAACCCGGGAAATGTAAAGCAACTGAATGGAGGCTTCGTGAGTGCCCCGAACAAAATTCTTCGCTTCCTTTTCTTCCTTGCCGTCGAACGCCGGCTGAAGTGGAACTGCCGTCATCTGGTGAATATTCAAATTCTTGAGCGGCTTGAGGCGGAGGCAATCAAGCTCGGGTGGGAATTGCCGCCAGTTTGCACGGCCTTGGAATTAATGGGAGACCATCCTTATGAAACCAGACCCGATTCTTGACGAGCTTTGGAAAGCCAAGCACGAACTGGCGCGGGAGGCCGGCTATGAGACGGGCCGCTTGTTGGCCCGCGGTCGGACTATTACCTGAGGAAATGGCGCAAGCGTGATAGTGGGTGGAATCGCGGAATAAATTGGGCTGCGTTCCTCTTCTCGGGCCTGTGGCTGCATTATCGAAAAATGTACGTTCCAGCGGCGATCTTCCTAGGCGTGCCACGATCTGTACTCGCGGTCAGCTTTGAACAATAGTTCGCGTGTCATGACTCGGTAGGGAGAAACACACGAAGGTCGCGAAGGCCGCAAAGAGCTTGGGGAACTTTCTCGGCTGCGCGTCCTTCGCGATACCCGGTCGAATCGCTCGCCACCTTCGCTCATGCCTCGATTATGAACGCCGGAGTATTCAATGCCGTGATGTTTTCGCTTGCTGCGTTAAACAATCGAGTTTGGGCAATGTCCAAGCGACGGAACGTTGCTGGAAGTGAAGCGGGTTGGGAATCAAATATTGACAATCCCGCGCAGCCAGGCGGAATAGGCTGGTGCCTGAACAAAGGTTGAGCGATTCCAATCAATACACGCGGAATGAAAGCATTTCCCGCGTTCAACCGCATCGTGATCTCCCAGAGTTTTACGAAAGCCGTGAGCGCCGGGCGGAGTTCGTTGCGCGCCTGTTCGATGGCAGTGCGCTTTATTACGATCGTATTTCGGCTGTTCTCTCCTTTGGCACGGACCGCGCGCATCGGAAGCGCGCGCTTCGGCGAGCTGGCTTGGAACCGCACATGCGCGTTCTCGATGTCGCCACAGGCACGGGCTTGGCCGCGCAAGCTGCGATGGATTTAGGTGTTAAGCGCGGCCAAGTCGTGGGCGTCGATCCCAGCCGTGGCATGCTTCATGAAAATCAAAAACGCCACGGCATTCGGCTTGTGCAAGGCCGCGGCGAATGGCTTCCCTTCGCGGACGCCAGCTTCGATTTCATTTGCATGGGTTACGCGCTCCGGCATGTCGAAGATATAGGCATTCTCTTTCGAGAGTTCTACCGCGTTCTTAAACCGGGGGGCCGCGTATTGATTCTCGAAATAACGCGTCCGGAATCGCGCCTGGGGTTGTTGCTCGGACGCTCTTATCTGGGCAAGTTCCTTCCAGCGGTCGCCCGAATTCTGACGCGAGGTTCGGACGCGAGCAAACTTTTACAGTTTTATTGGGCAACTATTGCCGAGTGCGTTTCACCAGAAACCATTCTGGGAGCTCTCTCATCCAGCGGCCTCGAGAACGTCGAACGCCGCCGGCTCGGCGCTCTCTTGAGCGATTATTTCGGAATGAAGCCGTCCTGATCCGGCCGGGTTAGTCAGTGCTTGCCTGGGTCAGTTCTGCGGTCAGTTCTTGAAACCCGCCTTCTTCGAGCAGCCGCGCAAAAACGCTTGGACTGCGGTCCCGAAGAAGTAAACTCCGCGTTTGAGAAAGACGACGCATGGCGGATGGCTTGAAAAAACGACTGGCGCGCGGCGAAATCCTCTATGGCACGATGGTCACGCTGCCCACACCCGCGACGGCTGAAATCCTGGCGCACGCTGGGTTTGATTGGCTCTTCATTGATGGCGAACACGGGCCGCTCGGAACGAACGAAGTGCTCGCGATTCTTCAAGCGGCAGGCGACAAGGTAACGTGCGTGGTGCTCACTCGCGTGAACATCCTGGATTGCACGGGAAGCGGAGGCGGCGGCGGCGGCCGAAGTCGTGCGCGCTCATGGCAAGCGCATGAGTGCACATGCGCGCAGCGCCGAGGCGGTGAAACTGTGCGTTCGCCACGAGGTGAAAGTCATTTGCCACGCCAACTTCGCCGTGATGAAAAACGGCCAGATGCAGAAATTAACACCTGAAAAAGTCCGCAAATCTCTATGAGCTTCAAATTTCTGCCCGCGACCTGCAGTCTGCTGCTTACTGTCATTTTCTCGTCGGCGGAAAATTGGCCCCAATGGCGCGGGCCGCGGCACGACGCGGTTAGCCACGTGTCCGGGTTGCCAACTGAATGGAGTGACACTCAGAACTTATTGTGGAAAGCGCCGCTGCCCGGTAATGGCTCATCCACCCCTTCGATCTGGGGTGACCGCATCTTTCTTACGGCCGAAATGAACAATGAATTGTTGCTCATTTGCCTCGCCACCGACGGCAAGGAACAATGGCGGCGCAAGCTCGGCGAGGCCAGATCCATTGCGCGCGGCGGCGAAGGCAATGGCGCGTCCTCATCGCCATGCACAGACGGCAAGTTGGTCTTCGCCCTGGTCGGGAGCGGCGACTTCGGGGCTTTTGATTTTAGCGGCAAAGAGGTTTGGCGCTTCAACGTGCAGGAGCGTTACGGCAAGTTCAGCTACGACTTCGGGATGCACACCACGCCCGTGCTGCATGACGGACGCCTTTATGTGCAATTCATTCATCCGCGATTTCAAGCTGTCGTTGCGCTTGATGCGGCCTCCGGGCAGGAAGTCTGGAAAGTGGATCGCCCCAGCGACGGTCGCGACGAGTGTCTGAACTCTTACGCGACCCCCTGTCTTTGGGTGAGCGGCAACGACGCACGCCTCATCACGCACGGCAACGATTACGCCATCGCGCACAGTCTCGCCGACGGCAAAGAGATCTGGCGGCTCGGTGACCTTAATCCAAAGGGCCGCTACAACGCGACGCTGCGATTCGTCGCTTCTCCTGTGGCCGTCGCGGACCTTATCGTTGTCCCGACGGCGAAGAACGGCGCCGTGGTCGGTGTGTCGCCACATGCGAGCGGCGTCCTCAGCGCGGGCCGCAAAGGTGAGGTTTGGCGCGTTCCCAGCGGCACGCCGGACGTGCCGTCGCCAGTGATCTTTGAGGGCCGCGTCTTTCTCTGCCGCGAGAACGGCGTCCTGACCTGCCTCGACGCGAAGAGTGGCCAGCAATTCTTCTCCGAACGGTTCCACGCCCAGACCTATCGCGCCTCGCCGGTCATCGCCGATGGCAAGCTTATCCTCACGGCGAAAGATGGGACGTTCACCGTTGTAAGGCCTGGCGAGAAGTTGGAGATTCTCGCGAAGAATAAGTTGTCCGAGCAGTTCGCTGCCTCGCCCGCAATTGCCAATGGCCGCCTCTATCTACGTGGCTTCGGACACCTCTACGCCATTGGCGCAAAGTAGCGTCCGTTGC
>Ga0194132_10005930_pt1 | contig 19360 bp, 16 predicted proteins | sample TA2KigOf80mmetaG_FD_148612 | JGI IMG/M metagenome (GOLD analysis project Ga0194132, IMG submission 148612) | Freshwater microbial communities from Lake Tanganyika, Tanzania - TA2015054 Kigoma Offshore 80m | ecosystem: Environmental > Aquatic > Freshwater > Lake | place: Tanzania: Lake...
AGATCAACATCACCGCGTTGACCGTGCTTGGCGACACCGGATTCCGTCCTGCGTTGATTGCTTCAGAGAACTGGCAATATTCCGACAATCTGAGCTGGTACCGCGGCGGTCACACGTTCAAGTTCGGATTCGAAGCGGTCCGCCGCCGCTACAACCTGCTGCAGTCCACCGCCGCGCACGGCATCTACGACGTCACCGGAATCTACACGCAGAACATCATTGCCGCCGCCCGCACCGGACTGGGAGCCGCCGACGCCCTGCTCGGAGTTCCCTCGTCCGGCAACATCAACGCGCTTGCGGGAGTGCGCGGATTCCGCCGCACCGAGTTCGTCTGGTTTGTCCAGGACAGTTGGAAGCTGTCCCAGGCGCTCACGCTCACCTGGGGACTGCGCTACGAACTCTTCCCGGGCTTCCCGTGGGTCGAGGTCTACGACCGCCAGGCGAACTTCCTGCCGCACCTGGGCGACATCTTCGTCGTGGGCTCTCCCGAACTCCCCGAGCGCAGCGCCACGCGCACCGAGCGCAACAACTTCGGACCCAGGCTCGGACTCGCCTACAAGCTGGGAGCCTCGACCGTGCTCCGCGCCGCCTACGGCATCTTCTATTCCGGTGAATCGGTGCCGGAGACCAACCTTCCGGGGGTGAATCCGCCCTTCACCGGCTCTGTGGGATTCGTTAACAATCAGGCAGACTTCGCCGGTGCACGCCGCTTTAACCAGGGATTCCCGCTCAGCACTACCGGGAGTTTTCCGGCCACCGGCGCGCAACTCTTCACGATCGAGCGCGATTTCGCGCTGCCTTATACCCAACAGTGGAACGCAGGTCTTCAGCGCCAGTTGAATACGTCCCTTGTGCTGTCGGCCAACTACGTCGGAGCCAAGGGCACGAGTCTGGTGCTGGGCCCCAATATCAACCAGCCGCGCCCGGGGCCGGGAGCTGTTGCCGCGCGCCGGCCCTGGCCGCGATTCAACAACATCGCCGAGATCGCCACCGCCGGATCGAGCACCTACCACTCGCTTCAAGTGTCCGGCGAGCGCCGGATGCAGCGCGGTCTGTCGCTGCTGGTCTCCTACACCTGGTCTCACGCCATCGACAACGGCGGCTTCATCGGCAACCGCCAGGACCTGCTGAATCTCGCCGCCGAAAAGGCGAACGCCGATATCGACCTCCGCCACCGGCTCGCCGTCTCCTACACTTGGGAGCTGCCCTTTTTCACCCGGAACCGTGTCCTCGGCGGTTGGCGCACCAACGGGATCGCCTCCTTCTACGGAGGGCTCCCGTTCACGGTGAGCTCGGCGATCAACACCCTCAACGGATCCGGCAACCAGCGCGCGGACCGGCGCGGCCAGGGCTCACTTCCCCGGGACCAGCGGACTCTCAACCGCTACTTCGACATCGCCGCCTTCGCCGTTCCCGGCCAGTTCCTGTTTGGCAACGCCGCCCGGAACATCGTGACGGGTCCCGGCACGGTGCAGTTCGACCAGTCGTTCTTCAAGTCCTTCGCGTTCGACCAGGAACGGCGCTACACCATGGAGTTCCGGGCCGAGCTGTTCAACATCTTCAATACGCCGCAGTTCAACAACCCCGCTTCCGGAATCGGCAATCCGACCGCCGGCCAGATCACCACCGCCGGGTCCAAACCCACCTTCCAACGGACCTCGCGCCAGGTGCAATTCGCGCTGAAATTCTACTTCTGAAACCACCGCAATTGAGGAGCGTGGGAACCCGGTTTTCCCGTTCGCCTGATTTTCAAAAATACATTTCCTTGTTTTTCAACGAGTTACGTGCGCGGCTGCGGTTCGCCCAAAAATGCTTCTGGAATTCTGAGCATGCCAGAGCAAGTTATGGAAGACGAACCGATCATCTTCGTACCACCTCCGATGTCGTGGTTCTAACGGGATTCAATCCCTGATCGTGCGCCACCACGCCGCACAAAAACAACTTAACCATCACAATACCGTGTAAGAAACGAAACCGTTTCTGGTAGACTCAGGGAAAAGGCGCTCAATTGAGCGCCTTTCCTTTAGATTTGTTTCCGGCCCATACCCTCGCGCTTCTGCTGGCGGCGCTGGTCATCCTCATCAGCACCGCGTCACTGCCCTCGCGCCGCGCAAAGGAACCCCTGCGGAGACCCTATCCCGCCACCGTCCCTCCGGACATCGCCTCCGACTGGAGGAAGCGCATGGAGCGTGCCTACGAAGCTGTCTACCAGCGCAGGTTCCCTGCGGTGCTCGACGCGCTAGTCCCCACACGCCCCTGGATCTCCGCGTATGGCCCCAACCGCCTGTCCGGCCGGACTCTGGCGATCGCCGGTGGCGCCCACTACGGCATGCGGAATTACCCGGCCGCGCTGAAGGATCTCATGGAAGCGCGCCGCATTCTGCGCCAAATCGACGACCGTGAGGCGCTCGCCTCGGTCGCGTTGCAGCTCGCGGGACTCTATCGCGAGATCCTGGCCTACCCTGAGGCCATCGAATCGTCGCAGGAGGCGCACTCGCTGCTGCCTCGCGGTTCCACCCCCCGTGACCGCGCCCGGCCGTTGCTCGACCGCGCATTGTTGTTGATGGCCCGGGGGCTGCCAGCCGACGCGGTTCCATTACTCCACCAAGCCGTCGAGTCCGCCGGCCGCACCGGCGACGACCTCCTTGCGGCCGATTCGTGGGAAATCCTCGGACGTGCATTCCTGGCGCAAGGTGACCTCGGCCCCGCGGACCGCGCCATCGGCCAGGCATTCCGTCTCCGCTGGACCCTGCGCGATCCACTTCTGCCCCGCACGCACGCCAAAGTCGCCCTCCTCCGTTCGGCCCAATCGGACTATGCCGCCTCCGAGCGGTTCTTGCGGCAAGCGTTCCTCTTGCGCGACGTCCAGGCGATGCCCGACTGGACTCTCACGCCAGCATACGCAGAGTCCCTCGAGAGAGCCGGGAACCAGCGCGAGGCCTACGCCTAACTCCGTACCGCAACCGCGATGGTGAAACGGTTCCGGCTGCACCAGGTCCCGGCGCAACTGCGTTCGGCAGGCATCGCGTCGCTCGCCAACCTCTATAACGCCGCCGTCCAGACGGGACTCAGACTCTACAACAGCCGGCCGGAACCGGCCTTGGCGGAGGAACTGCTGGGCTTGGCCTCCTCGGCGCACGCGTTCAGCCTCCGTGGCGCCCACGCAGGCTACAGCAAAGGGTTCGAACATGCATACGCGCGTGCGTTCGAGTCGCCCTCATCCCCGGAAATCCGCCGCATGCGGCTCACGCGGATCGAGCAGGACACAGAAGAAGCGGCGCTTGAGGACAGCCCTGGCGATCTCGAGCCGGACTGGCGGAGCCGTCTCGCTCCGGACGAAGCGGCGATCGTGATTCACGCCGGTGAGCCGGAGTCCGCCGTGTGGACCGCGACCCGCGAATCCATCGATCTCTGCGCGATCCCCCACCGCTCGGAGTTGGCGCGCGCAACATCGGAGTTCCGGGCGGCGGTCGAATCCAGCTCCTCGTCGGCCGCTGTTGCAGGCCGGGCTCTCCACCAAATGCTGTTCGGGTGCCTGGGTCCGGAAGTCCATCGCAAGCCCCGCTGGCTGATTGTCGCCTCGGACGTTCTGTTCCGTGCACCTCTCGCCGCGCTCGTCTCGGGAGGCACCGCGGACCAGCCGCGCTACCTTGTCGAGCAGCACTCGATCCGCCTGATGCCGGGACTCTGGATGCTCGGCAAGGCCAGCAACACTTGGACCGGGCCGATGCTTGCCGCCGGTGACGCGGTTTACAACCGCGCGGATCCGAGAGCGCCCGGTTGGTCAAAATGGCCGAACGTGATCGAACTGCCCCGCCTTCCCGCGAGCCGGCAGGAGCTTCTCCGCTGCTCCCGCACTCAACCGGTGCCCGCCTTGATCCGGGCCGGGATGGAATCCTCGGCACCGGACCTCGAAACGGGACTGCGCTCCACCAAGCCAGCCGTCCTGCATCTCGCCGCGCACGTCACGCCTTCACCCGGGACCCCGGAGGAGAGCTTGCTTGTTCTGAGCCCATCAAAGGACGGCGTCCCCGGGCTTCTCGGCACCGAGTGGATCACCAGCCAGCGCGCAGCGCCCGAACTGGTAGTGATGAGTGGATGCCGGTCCGGATCCGGCGAGGTCCGGCCGGGGGACGGCCTGATGGGGCTGACCCGTGCTTGGATCGCAGGGGGCGCTGCCGGAGTGGTCGCGACACATTGGCCCGTACCCGACGACCAGGGAGTCTTCTGGGAGTCCTTTTACCGCCACCGTGCGGAGCCTGGCACAGCCGTCGACCAAGCGCTCCGCATGGCTCAAATCGAAGCTCTCAAGAGCGGGACGTTTCGAGCAAAGGCGGCGAACTGGGCGGCATATTTCCTCGTATCCTCGCGGTGATATTCCACAGGTGTACCAAATTGATACCACAAATATGGGGATCCTCCCCCGCGAAATAATCCTTGCTTCGCGGGTATGCTCTATTGATATCATTGTCTTCTGGAATAGACCCGGCGTGGCTATTCTACCGGCGTACGATGTTGCGCCCCACACCTTTCCCAGTGTGTTTCATAGCGAGGGAATTGAAAAGCAATTCACTCAAGCAAATCGGATCGATTTTCTCGGACCGGATTTCCCGCAAGCTCCGGTACTGGAACCGCAAGCCTTCTATGTCCGCTGCCACGATTCCACTTGACACTATCGCCCACGCCGCCGAAGCGGTTGATGTTGACGCACTCCTTCCGGAGCCGTGTCCATTTTCACGCCCCGACAAGTGGACAGTGCTGGTGGACCAGATCAAGTCCGGTGATCCTGCGGGCCTGGAGTCCTTGTACCGGTACTTCTCGCGTGGCGTCCGGTACAGCTTTTACCGCCAGTGCGGCCGGCAGGAGCTCGAGGACAAGGTCCACGACACATTCCTGATTGTCGTCCAGGCCATCATGAGCGGCGAAGTCCGGGTCCCCGGCCGTCTGGTCGGCTATATCCGTACGGTCGTCCGCCGCCAGATCGCCTCCCACGTCAACATCGCCACAAGCGGGAAACGCGACGATGTTGACGTCGAGCCGGAAGAGTCCATTCTAGACTACCATCGCGACCCGGAGCAAGCCGCCATTCGGGATGAGCAGGTAGGGATTATCATCGAAATGCTCGCCGGTATCAGCGACCGGGACCGTGAAATTCTGACACGCTTCTACATCGACGAAGATCCGACCGATGTAATTTGCAACGATATGGGGCTCACGAGAAACCAGTTCCGCCTCCTCAAGTCCCGAGCCAAGGCCCGCTTTTGCGAAATAGGGCGTCACAGGCTGGGGATCCGCGATTTTTCTCGAAGTTCCGTGAGAACTTTGGAGGACGAATGACACTATATCTAAGGGGAGGCAAATTTCGAACTCCAACCAGCCTGATGAAAATGAGGACACTTTGGGAGCCTTAGCCTTGGAACCGCATATCGAAGCACACATCAGCGAGGACGACTTGGAGTTGTACGCGCTCGGCCGTCTCAGGGGAAGCGCCGCCGAACAGGTTGAGGAGCATCTTCTGTTCTGCAGCCACTGTCAAACCGAACTCGAGAACTGGGACGAGTTCGTTCGCGCATTCCGGATCGCCGCGCCGAAGGTGACGGCAGCACGCAAGCCGCAGCCGCCCGTCTGGAAGGAGTGGCTGAGCCGCATGCGACTGGAGTATGCCGCTCCGGTCCTGGCCATGGCGGCCTTCGGAGTCATGGCCTTCCTGCCGCGCGAATACAAGGAGCCCGGACTCGCCAGCGTGTCACTCATCTCGATGCGGGGCGAAGCCGAGACCGTTCCCAAGGTGGTGGCGGGAAACCGGCTTCACCTGACTCTGGACGCCCGCGGGCTCCCCGAGGTCCCGGTCTACACCGTCGAGATCGTGGACGCCAAGGGGACCCAGTTGTGGACCGGGCAGAGCAAGCTGGCTCCAAACGGAATCGCCGTTACGACCAGCATCGCCGTGTCCGCCGGGCAGCACTGGATCCGGGTCTATGCCGCGGACCAGCTACTCCGCGAGTTCGGCCTGCTGGCTGAGGCGCCGCAGTGATTCCTCGAACGGCGCGCGCGCGACCCCGCGCTCAGTGATGATGGCCGTCACGTAGCGCGAAGGAGTCACGTCGAAAGCGGGATTCTGCACGGCGATCCCCTCGGGCGCCACGGGGACCCCAAACACCTCCGTCACTTCCTTGCCCGGTCGCTGCTCGATCGGAATCCGGTCTCCGGATGCGAGCGTCAGGTCGAGCGTCGAGACCGGAGCCGCCACGTAGAACGGGACCCCGTTCTCTTTAGCCAGGACCGCGACCGAATAGGTGCCGACCTTGTTGGCCACATCTCCGTTCGCGGCAATCCGGTCGGCGCCCACCACCACGCATCCAATCCGCCCCTGCCGCAGGAACCAGCCGGCCATATTGTCAGTGATCAGCGTTGTCGGAATTCCGTCCTGTTGCAGTTCCCAAGCCGTTAGGCGGGCGCCCTGCAGGAATGGGCGCGTCTCATCCGCAAACACGTCGATCTTCTTCCCCGCCTCCACCGCCGCGCGGATCACCCCGAGCGCCGTGCCGAACCCCGCGGTCGCCAGCGCCCCGGCGTTACAGTGCGTCAGCACGGTCTTGCCATCCGGCACCAGTTCCGCCCCATGCCGCCCCATCGACCGGTTGATCTCGATGTCCTCTTCCTTGACCCGCTGCGCTTCCGCCACGAGCGCCGCGCGGATCTCCTCCACCGGACGGCCCCGCAGAGAGGCGTACAGCCGCTTCATCCGGCCGATCGCCCAGAACAGATTCACCGCCGTCGGCCGCGTCCCAGCCAGGACCGTGCAGATCCCCTCCATCTCCTCATCCATCCGGTCCGGATCCGCATGAAGCGCGCCTATCGCCACGCCCATCGCCGCCGCGACTCCGATCGCCGGAGCGCCACGGATCACCATGGTCACGATGGCGTCGGCCACCTCCAGGTAGCCCCGGCACGTCACGTAGGTGATCTCGCGCGGCAGCTTGGTCTGGTCGATCATCACCACGCCGGAATCCGTCCACTGAATGGTCTCTACCATGTCAACATGTCCCTCTGAGTGAATACGAAAGCAATCAAAAAGCTGAGATTGTAGGTGGCGTGTAATGCCGTCGACGCCGCCGTCGACCCGGTCTTCCACCGGGCCCATCCAAATGCGACTCCGGCCAGCCCGATCAGTAGCACGTGCCGCCACGACCAACTGTACTGCGGTCCATGCACCAGCGCGAACGGAGCCGCCGCCAGCGCGATTCCCGCCGCGTCACCGAACGTCCGCCCGAGCAGCGGCTGGATAAACCCGCGGAACGCCAGTTCCTCGCACAATGGACCCAGCGTGGTGGCGAAGACCCCCACCAGGATCACCGCCCCCCAATTCGTCAACAACGCCTCCAGCGCGGACTTGATCGGAACCTGCCCGATCAGGTTGGACAACAGCGCCACCACCAGCATCAGCGCCGGACCCAGCGCCAGGCACCGCAGGATCTGCCCGCCATCCGGCCGCCACGAAAGCGACTCCCAAAACGGACGCCGGTAGCGCACGCGCAGGATCGCCGCCAGCGCCAGGAACCAGAATCCGTAGAGTCCGAACTGGATCACCATGGCCGCCGCCGCTTTCGGCAACGCGCCTCCCGCCACTGCCTGGACCCCGGCCAGCAGGCCCACTGCCGCCGCCAATGACGGCAGCCCAGCGCCAACAAACAGCGCCAGATCCCGGTATCCCCAAAACACGTTCGAGATCATTCCTGCTCGGCGAGGATCGCCGCCAGCAGCGGGATCATGATTTCGTGGTGCCCGGTGATCGAATAGCCCTTGCCGCCCGCGCCCGCATGGGGACGGTCCACCACGTTCACCTTGGGCCGGTAGTGCTGCAGGAAATCGAAGTTCGCCGTCGTGAACCGCGCCAGCGGATAGCCCAGATTCCGTACCGCCGACACCGCCTTGAGGAACACCTCCGGCAGCACGACGGCCGAGCCGACATTCAAGAACACTCCGCCGCCGTTCAACCCGCGGATCACCGAACAGAACAGCCGGAAGTCGGTGTGCGTCGCGTGGCCGATCGCCGCCGGATCGGCGTGCGGATGGGTGTGTGGCGTGTCGGTCCCAACCGCGATATGGACTGTTACCGGCGCACCGTGGTGCCAGGCTTCGAGCAGCAGGCTGGACGCGGAATAACGGGGATCCGAAGTCTGATTGAGCAGCCGTCCGAGGGCCTCTCCCGCGCCGGCGCCCGCCGCCATCGCCTCGCGATAGGCCTGATTCATCTCCCGTCCTGTCTCCTCGGCGGATCCAAAGCTCCCGTCGGGCAGCACGGCTTCGACATCCTCGCTTGTCTGTCCGGCCAGTGCGATTTCGAAATCGTGGATCGCCGCCGCGCCATTCATCGCGAACGCCGTCGCCCAGCCGCGCCGCATCAGGTCCACCAGCACCGGTGCCAGTCCGCACTTGATCACGTGTCCGCCGATCCCCCATACGATCGCCCGGTTCTTCCGCCGCGCCTTGACCATCGCGTCAGCGACAGCCCGCAGCGAATCGGCCGCGAGCAGCTTCGGGAGTCCGTCGAGCCAGGACATCAGTCCCGCGCCCTGCCTGTACGGCGTCGCGAAGTGCGCCACGCGAACCTTGCCTCCGCGCGCGTGCAGCGGCACGGTTTTCAATTTGGAAAAGTCCAACGGCTTTTGCTTGTATTTACTCATTTCGCGTCAGCATTCTCGCCAGGGATTGCCCCGTGTAGCTGCTCTTGACCCGTGCCACTTGCTCGGGCGTCCCCGCCGCCACCAGTTGCCCTCCCCGCTCCCCGCCCTCCGGACCCAGGTCGATGATCCAATCGGCGCACTTGACCACGTCCAAGTGGTGTTCGATCACCGCCACCGTATTGCCCAGGTCCACCAGGCGCTGCAGGACATCGAGCAGCTTCTTGACGTCGTCAAAGTGCAGTCCCGTGGTGGGCTCATCCAGGATGTAGAAAGTGCGCCCAGTCTGCCTGCGGCTCAGCTCGCGCGCGAGCTTGATCCGTTGCGCCTCGCCCCCGGAAAGCGTCGTCGACGACTGCCCGAGATGAACATAGCCCAGCCCCACGTCGCACAGCGTCCGGATTTTCGAGTGGATCTGTGGAAACGACTCGAGCAGTGGCGTTGCGTCCTCGACTGTCGTTTCAAGCAGGTCCGCGATCGACAGCCCCTTGAACTTCACCTGCAGCGTCTCGTGATTGTAGCGCCGCCCCCGGCAGATGTCGCAGGTGACATAGACGTCGGGCAGGAAGTTCATCTCGATCCTCTTGAGCCCGTCGCCCGTGCAGGCCTCGCACCGCCCTCCCTTGACGTTGAAGCTGAACCGGCCCGGTTTGTAGCCCCGCTCGCGCGATTCCGGCAGCATCGCGTATAGGTCGCGGATCGGCGTGAACACTCCGGTGTAGGTGGCCGGATTCGACCGCGGTGTCCGGCCGATCGGCGACTGGTCGATCTCGATCACCTTGTCGATATGCTCCAGCCCCTCGATCGACTTGTGCGCGCCCGGAGCGTGCCGGGATCCGTACACATGCCGCGCCAGCAGCCGGTACAGGATGTCGTGGATCAGCGTCGACTTCCCGCTGCCCGACACGCCTGTCACAACGATCAGCATGCCCAGCGGAAACGCGACGTCGATGCTGTTCAGGTTGTGCTCGGAGGCGCCGCGCAACACGAGCTGGTTTCCGCTGCCCTTGCGCCGCTTGCCAGGAAGCGGAATGGCGGTCCGCCCGGACATGTAGCTGCCCGTGAGCGATTCCGGATGAGCGCGGATCTGATCGGGCGTGCCAATCGCCACCAGCCCTCCGCCGAGCCGGCCCGCGCCCGGACCCAGGTCGATCACGTAGTCGGCGCGCGCGATCGTCTCCTCGTCGTGCTCCACCACCAGAACCGTGTTGCCCAGGTCACGCAGCCGGCACAGCGTTGCGATCAGCCGGTCATTGTCGCGCGGGTGCAATCCGATCGATGGCTCGTCGAGCACATAAAGGACGCCTCGCAGCCGCGACCCGATCTGGGTTGCCAGCCGGATCCGCTGCGCTTCGCCTCCCGACAGCGTCGCCGCCGAGCGCTGCAGATTCAGATAATCGAGCCCCACGGCGCACAGGAAATCCAACCGGTTGACAATCTCCTCGACCACCTTGCCGGCGATCTGGATCTCGCGCGCCGTCAGCTCCCATCCAGCCGCGGTCGACCGGGCCCGTGCGAGCGGCATCCCGGTGAACTCGCCGATCGCGGTCCCCTTTACCTTCACCGCCATGCTCGACGGCTTGAGCCGCGCGCCACGGCAGGTTTCGCACGGCTGCGGCGACATGTACTCGAACATCCCTTCCGAGTCGCCGTAGTGCCGGTCCAACAGCGCGAGGATTCCATCGAACCCGCCGTCGCCCTCGAACAACGCGCGCTGAACCTTGGCGCTGAGCTGCTCAAACGGCTTCGACAGCGCGACACCCGCCTTCCGGCCGTACTGCTCGGCCGCCTGGCTGGTGAAGTTCGCCCAGTAAGGCATTGCTCCGTCGAACAGCGGCTTGGCTGGATCCGTCAGCACCTTGGCGGAATCGAACCGCCACTTGTTGCCCAGGCCGTTGCATGCCTCGCACGCGCCATACGGACTGTTGAACGAAAAGCTGCGCGGCTCAAGCTGCGGGACGCTCGATCCACATTCGGGACACGCGAGCTTCTGGGAATAGAGCCGCTCCTCGCCGTTGACCACCGCCACGAGCACAAGCCCGTTGGCGAGCTTGGCGGCGGTCTCGATCGACGCTTCCAGCCGCTCCGCCATTCCGGGCTTGACCACCAACCGGTCGACCACCACTTCGATCGTATGGTTGCGCCTCTTGTCGAGTACGATCTCTTCTTCCAGTCCGCGCAACGTTCCGTCGATCCGCGCGCGCACGAATCCCTGCCGCTGGAGCTTTTCGAGATCCTTCTTGTACTCGCCCTTGCGGCCCCGCACCACCGGCGCGAGAATCATGATCCGCTCGTCCTGCCGCATGGACGTGATCTGCTGCAGGATCTGCTGCGTAGACTGCGGCATGATCTCGAGTCCGCAAGTGGCGCAGTGCGGGACTCCGATCGAGGAGTACAACACGCGCAGGTAGTCGTAGATTTCGGTGATCGTCCCCACGGTCGACCGCGGCGACCGCGCCGTCGTCTTCTGCTCAATCGAAATCGCCGGGGAAAGCCCATCGATCGAATCCACGTCGGGACGCTCCATCTGGTCGAGGAACTGCCGCGCGTACGGCGACAGCGTCTCGACGTAGCGGCGCTGGCCCTCAGCGTAAATCGTGTCGAAGGCGAGCGACGACTTGCCTGACCCGCTGAGCCCCGTGATCACCGTGAACGTGTTCCGCGGGATTTCGACGTTGATGTTCTTCAGGTTGTGCTGGCGTGCTCCATGCACCGAGATCCGGTCAAGCATGGAGAGTCTGCAAGTACGCAAAGCTCTGGCGCAGGCTCGCCAGCGGATCCCCTGGCGTCTGGTCCTGCTCGACGAAGTAGTGCTTCACGCCCGCGGATTTGGCGGCCTTGAGGACAGCCGGAAAGTTCACCACGCCCCGGCCGACTTCGGCGAACGCGTCGCGCGGGATCTTCTCGTCCAACCGCGGCGGGACGCCCTTGTGCAGATCCTTGAGGTGCATCAGCGGTACCCGGTTCTTGTACTTCTTGAGCAGCGCCACCGGATCCGCGCCCGTCACCGTCACCCACATCACGTCCATTTCAAGCTGGACCAGCTTCGGATCGGACTCGGCCAGCAGCACGTCAAGCAGCGTCCGGTTGCCATCGGCCTTTTCGAACTCGAAGGCGTGATTGTGGTAGCACAGCGTGAGTCCGGCCTTGCGGCACAGCTCACCAGCCTTGTTCAAATTCGCGGCGAGCTTCTGGATCACCGGAACTCCGCCGCGGTCCGCGGGCGCGATGTACGGACACACGGCGTACTTGAATCCGCGCTTGGCCGCATTGTCGACCGCGGCGGGCAAGTCCGCCGTCTTGTGCAGGAACATCGGCGTGTCCAGGTGCAAGCTGACCGGTTTCAGCTTGGTGGCGGTGAGCGGCGTCCAGATCTGGTCAAGATTCGCGTAGGTCGCCTCCACTTCACGGAACCCGATCTCTTCGATCGACTGCAGCGTCCCGGCGGCGTCCTTTGGCAACACTCCGCGCACGGTGTAAAGCTGCACGCCGACCGCCGGGAGCACCGGCTTGGCCGTGAGTCCGGGCGCCAACGCAATCGCCGATGCCGTGAATGTCCTGCGGGTGAGAAGGCGCATCTTGATCAGTGTAGCCAACTCCGCGCAGGTTCAATCCATCCGCAGCGCCCTCGCAGGATCGATCCGGACCGCCCGCCCAACTGGGACTGCCGCCGCCAACACTCCGGTCACCGCCAGCGCTTCCAGCACGGGGACAATCACCGCGGCATCCGATGCGGAGGCCTCGAAGAGGAATCCCCGGAGCCCTGCCTCCGCCGCCCGTCCAGCGGCGAACCCGGCGGCGGTGCCTGCCACCAGCGGCCCCATCAATTCCCGAACCACCCGTGCGGCAACCCGCATCGCCCGCGCGCCCAAAGCCATCCGCACCGCGATCTCCCGTGTCCGGCGGGCGACGGCGTGGGCCAGAACGCCGTAGAGCCCGATCCCCGCCAACGCCAGCGCCACCGCGCCGAAGAATCCGGAGAGCGCCGCCACCAGCCTCTCCCGGACGGTTTGCGCGCGAATCAGATCTTCTTGCATCCGGATGTTGTCCAGCCGCAACCCGGGGAACTGGTCCGCCATCAGGCGGCGCACTGGACCCGCAAGCGCCGCCGCGCTCGCCCCGGGACTCAGGCGCATCGTGACCGCCGCCTCCAACCTTCCCCCGTTCACGCTGAACACCGCCGGGCGGACTGCCTCGCGCACGTCGCGCATCCGGATGCCGCCCGCCACACCGATGATCTCGACCTTCTTGTCCCACACAAGAATCGACTCTCCCACCGCGCTCCGGCCTCCATAGTAGTGGCGCGCGAATTGCTGATTCACGATCGCCACCGACCATGTGTCCTCCGGTCTGAACATCCGGCCCTCCACAAGCGGAATCCCCATGACGCCGAACCAGTCCGCATCCGCGTGAAACGTGTACGGACCCTGGATCTCCACCGGCCCGTTGCCAACCTGAATCTTCCCGATATTCGCGCCGCCCGTCTGCACCGGCCATCCACTCAGCCCAACCTTCTCGACGCCCGGCAGTTCCGCAAGGCGGCTCGCCAATTGCCTCCAGGTGCCCGGCTGCAGGTGCGGCTGCGCGGCGAAAGCCTCCAGTAGCATGATCCGCTCGGGCCGGAACCCGAGCTCTTGCCGGTCCAGCCGGCGCAGCGAGCTCCCAAGCAGTCCGGCGCAGAAACAGACGGCCAGGCAGAACGCCACCTGCAGCGCGATCGCGATCCTTCCTGGTCCGCGCCCCGTGATCGTGCCCGCGCCTTCCTTGAGTGCCGCCGCCGGACTCGCACCGGGGCACGCAGCGCCGGCAGCAGTCCGAACAGCAGTGTGACCGCAAACGCCAGGACGATCCCCGCTGCCGCCACCCGCGCGTCCATTTCCAGCGGCAGCCGGACTGGGTTGTCGGGCGGATTGAGACGTGCGGTCACCAGCGGCGCGCTCCACCAGGCGAACAGCAGTCCCAGTGTGGCGCCTGCGGCGCCGAGCATGAGGCTCTCCACCAGCAGCATCCGCGCGAGCCGCCGCCGTCCTGCTCCGATCGCCGTTCTCAACGCCAGCTCCCGCGCGCGTCCGGCGGACTGGATCGTGATCAGGTTTCCAACGTTGGCGCAGCAAAGCGCCAGCAGCAGTACCGCCATCATGCACAGGATCGTGATCGGGACCCTGAAGTCGCGCTGGAAATTCGAGATCCCTCCCGCCGCGGGAAGCAGCCTGAGCTGCGCGCCGAGGTACGCATCGCGAAAGACCTCAGGCCGGTGGATCGCCGAGTCCTTCACGAACGACTCGCGCTCGCGGCGGAAGGCGGCCCGGAGCTTCTCCACCGCGCTGTGCGGCGCGACTCCGGGATCGAGATGAACCAGGATCCGCGCGTTGCGGGCCTGGGCCTTGCCCATCCCCGTCGTCGTTGGCTGGTTCGCAAGCAGTGGCAGAAACACGTCAATCACGGCTCCGGTAGCGGTGCCAGTGAACTTCGGCTCAATCACTCCCACCACCGGATAGACTTCGCCGAGATACCGGAACGTCTTGCCTCGAGCCTGCGCCGCCCCACCGAAGCGCCTCACCGCGTAATCATGGGTCAGCACGGCGATCCGGTGGTCCGCCTCCGCCGTGTCCTGTTCGCGTCCGAACAGCCGCCCGGTGGAGGCCGTCAGACGGAAATCCTCGAACGCCGCCCCGCTGATGTACTGTCGCGTCACCTTCTCAGTCTCTTCCACGCCGCCGAACGTGATGTCCTGGCGGTCCGCGAAGCTCACCATGAACAGGCGCGCTTCACCGTTCATCGCCTCGCGCATCCGCCAGGAATTCGTCATAGGAAAACGAATCGCGATCCGCCCGCGCGCCGTCGATGTTGAGCATCGTGTAGCGGAGGAAGTACAGATGCCCGGCTCCCGCCACGGGCAATTCGCGTAGAAAACCTGCGTCGAGCAGCCGGAAGGCCGACAGGACCGCGCCGGTCCCGATCGCCAATGACAACACCGCGGCAAGCGTTGCCGTCTTCCGCTTGGCCAGTTGCCTCCAGCCAAAGACCACGTCCGCGCGGAGTGAATCGAGCCACTGCGCCACCTTGATGTCGCGGCTCGCTTCCCGGTAGCGCAGCTCGCCGCCGAACAGCCGCGCACCGCCGGCCTCCTCAATGTGCGTCCCGACCTCCTCCGCGATCTCCCGCTCCACGCGCGAGGGGAACAGCGCATTGCGAATCCGGTTCCAATAAGCCATGTCAGGCCATCCTTAATACGCGGTTCACCGCCGCCGTCACTGAATTCCACCGTTGCTCGGCCTGCTCCAACTGCTTGCGGCCCGCGCGCGTGAGCGAATAGGCGCGGACCCGCTTGCCGTTCTCCCTCGCCACCCACTCGGCGGTGATCCAGCCGTCCTCCTCCATCCGGTGCAGCGCGGGGTAGAGCGATCCCTGTTCGACAGCGAGCACGTCACCGGAAGCCTCATGGATGGCCGCCATGATCGCGTAGCCGTGGAGGGGCGCACGCTTGGCGAGCAGCTTGAGAACGAGGAGAGTCAGGGAGCCTTGCAGCGCATCCGATTGAGGCATACAGTTATCTTACCAAGACATCTTAATATAAGCGGGATGCGATAATGCTGTCTTCCATTGATGAGACCGCGCCCTTCCGAGAGCCCGATCACGGCCCTGGAGTTGTGTGCAGGCGCGGGAGCCCAGGCACTCGGATTCGAACAGGCCGGAATCGGGCACGCCGGGTTGGTGGAGCTGGACCGGCATGCCTGCGCGACGCTGCGGTTGAACCGTCCGGGCTGGCGGGTGATCGAACAGGATTTGAATGCGTTCGACGGATCTGAGTTCCGCGGCGTCGACATCATTTCCGGTGGACTGCCGTGCCCTCCTTTCTCCGTCGCCGGAAAGCAGCTCGGCACCAAGGATGAGCGGAACCTGTTTCCGGCAATGATCCGCCTCGCGGACCAGATCCGGCCGCGCGCCATCATGATCGAAAACGTCCGCGGCTTCCTCGACACCGTGTTTGAGGACTACCGCGGCTACGTGCGCCGCGCACTGGTCAAACTGGGATACGAGCCCGGCTGGAAACTGATGAATGCCTGCGATTTCGGAGTCCCGCAGTTGCGGCCCCGCGTGGTGTTCGTCGCGGTCCGCAAGGAGTTGTCCGGCCACTTCCGTTGGCCGGAGCCCACTGGCGTCCCGCCTCCTGCCACCGGCGAGGTATTGCTCGATCTGATGGCGGAAAACGGCTGGCCTGGGGCGAAAACTTGGGCGGCGCTCGCGGACGGGATCGCACCGACGATTGTCGGGGGCTCGCACAAGCACGGCGGTCCGGACCTTGGACCCACGCGCGCCAGACGTGCATGGGCAGCACTCGGAGTAGACGGCATCGGAATCGCGAACCAGGCGCCGGAGCCCGGATTCCACGGCAATCCGCGACTCACCGTGCGGATGGTTGCACGCCTCCAAGGCTTCCCCGATGCGTGGCAGTTTTCCGGCTCGAAGACTCACGCATACCGCCAGGTGGGCAACGCGTTTCCGCCTCCGTTCGCGCGCGCGGTGGCGGAGAATCTGCGCGCATGTCTGGCCACGCCGCGGTTGTTGCGCGTGGCATGCTGAGAGGATCCAATGGACACACTGCCCCCCGAACACCGCTCGGAAAACATGCGGCGGATCCGCGGCAAGGATACCGCTCCCGAAATGGCGGTACGCCGTCTGGTCCACGGCATGGGATTCCGCTACCGCCTCCACGTCGGCACTCTGCCCGGCAAGCCCGATCTCGTGCTGCCGCGCCTCAAGCGGATCATTGAGGTGCAAGGCTGCTTCTGGCATCAACATCCCGGCTGTATAGATTCCCATGTCCCCAAGACCCGCGGCGAGTATTGGCAGCCGAAGCTTGCGCGCAATCAGCAACGGGACTGCGACAAGCTCAAGGGTCTTCAGGCGCTCGGCTGGGAAGTACTCGTAGTCTGGGAGTGCGAGACCAGGTCCAATGCCAAGCTTGCGGAGAAGCTCGATCGTTTTCTGAGCGCCGCGCGCTGACTCCGTTGTGGCACGGCGTACTTGGTGATACGCTGCCATCCATGCGAATCGATCCCCGCGCTTTGCTCATCCTCATCGCCGCCGCGATGCCCGTCTCCGCGCAGAACATCTTCGGAACCATCCTCGGATCCGTGCGCGACCCGAGTGGGGCCGCGGCCCCGCGGGTCCGCGTTACCGCCACTGCCACTGACACAGGCCAGTCCTACGAAGGCGCCACGAATGATTCCGGCTACTACGAGTTCTCCTACCTGAAGCCGGGCCGGTATTCGGTCCGTGTCGCCGCCAGCGGATTCCAAACGGCGGAGCGCCCCCGCGTCGACCTTCGCGTGGAGGACCGCATCCGCCTGGACTTCGATCTCAAGGTCGGCGAAGTCACAACCTCGGTGTCGATCACGGGCGAGGCGCCTCCGGTCCAGTCAGAATCTGCGTCGCTTGGACAGGTGATCACCGAACGGACGGTCCGGGAAATGCCCGTCATGGGCCGCAACGTGTTCGAACTGGCCGGACTCGCCGCCGGTGTCCAGGTGAATCCGACCGCGGAGAAGCGCGTACTCGCCAAGGGCGGCTTCGACAACGCGGACATCGCGATGAACGGCGGCCGGATCCGCACCAACGAGTACCTCCTTGATGGCGTCACCGTCCTCCTGCCTGAGAACAACAATCCCGCCGTCGCCCCCACGCCCGAAGGCACTCAGGAGTTCAAGGTCCAGACCGGAAACAGCGGCGCGCAGTTCGGCCGCACCGGCGGCGGCACGATCAACGTGGTCACCAAGGGCGGCACGAACGAGTTCCATGGGACCGCATTCGAATTCTTCCGCAACGCCCGGCTCACAGCCAACGACTTCTTTGCCAACGCCCGGCGGCAGGAGCGTGGCTCGTCGGACTTCCACACCTTTGGCGGAACCATCGGCGGTCCAATCAAGCGGAACCGGACCTTCTTTTTCGCCGAATACCAGCAGTACCGCGAGCGGATTTCCGGGGCGGGCGGCGTCCTCACCTTTCCAACGATGGAGCAGCGCGCGGGCGATTTTTCCGCGACCCGCGTGGCCGACGGCAGCCCTGTCACGATCTACGATCCTTTCACCACCCGCCCCGCAGCGTCAGGGACCGGGTTCACCCGGACACCCTTCCCCGGCAACCGGATTCCCGCGCCGCGCATTGATCGCGTGGCGTCGCGCTCCGTGCAGCACCTTCCACAGCCGAACCGCGACGGTGAAGGTCCCGCGCGGCTGTTCAACTTCGCCTACTCCACCAACGACAGCGTCACCAGCGACCAGGGCTCAATCCGTGTGGATCACCGCTTCTCTGACCGGCACGGTATATTCTCACGCTTCACCCGCACGGTTACGCGCATTTTCAGCGCGCCGGTCCTGGGCACGATCGCCGACACCGGCGCCGACCCGCAGGTCCAGTCGTTCCTCAACGGAGTGATCAACGGGACCTTCGTCTTCTCGCCCACGCGCATGGTCAACTACCGCTATGGCGCCACGCGCAAGCTGCAGGACGCGACTCCCTACTACTTCGGACAAATCAAGCTCACCGATCTTGGCTTCCCCAGCTACGTCTCCGCCGCGACACAACAGGAGGTCTTCCCGCAGATGTCGTTCACCGGATACTCGGGCGTCGGCACCGCGCCCGGAACGCTTCGCGGCAACGACATCCATACGTGGGTGGCCGACTTCACCGAAATCCGCGGACGCCACACGCTGAAGTTCGGCGCCGATACGCGCCTCTACAATCAGACTCCGTTCCGCACCACCGCGTCCTCCGGCATCTACACTTTTACCAACTCGTTCACGCAAGGGCCTGATCCGTTGCGCGCTGCGCGTGGATCGGGCGACGGGTTCGCCTCATTCCTCACCGGGTATGGCACGGGCAACATCCAGTACTCTCCGGCCTTTGCCATCCGCAACGGATTCATGGGCCTCTACGTGCACGACGACATCCGCCTCGGCCGGCTCACCATCAACGCTGGTCTGCGCTGGGAATGGGAACAGCCTCGCACCGAACGCTACAACCGCTTCGGCAACTTCGATTTCAACCGCGAATTCCCTGGCAACCCTGGCGTGCGCGGCGTCCTCGCACAGGCCGGGCGCGAACACTATCCGCGCGGCCAGTTTGACACCGCGCTCATCAACTTCGCGCCGCAGATCGGACTCGCCTACCGGATCGGGCCATCGATGGCCCTGCGGGCCGGATACGGCATCGTTTACTCGCCGCGCATCGGATACACGAGCACACGCAACTACGGGGCGTCGGGCGCTGAGATCCAGACGCAATGGGTGTCGAGCGTCGACGGAGTCACGCCGCTCCAGCCCCTGAGCGATCCCTATCCCACCGGCATCTTCGTTCAATCGGGAAGCGAAGCCGACCGCCGCCTCATGGGCCAGGCGCTCACCATCACCGACCGCAATAGCCGCAACAACACCTACATGCAGCAGTGGAACGTCAGCCTCCAGCGCGCGTTCCTGCGCGACTGGACAGTGGAGGCCGCCTACTCCGCCAGCCGCGGGATCCGGCTGCCCATCGCGGTCCAGTTCAACTAGAGCATTTTCACATTTTATATACATCTAGCTATGCCCGATATCCGCAACTCCGGCAATAGGCGCGGACTTGTTCTGGGGTGAGATGCTGGAGGGCCTCAGAGAGTGCATGTTCGAGCGCGGCGG
>Ga0194132_10005931_pt1 | contig 19354 bp, 18 predicted proteins | sample TA2KigOf80mmetaG_FD_148612 | JGI IMG/M metagenome (GOLD analysis project Ga0194132, IMG submission 148612) | Freshwater microbial communities from Lake Tanganyika, Tanzania - TA2015054 Kigoma Offshore 80m | ecosystem: Environmental > Aquatic > Freshwater > Lake | place: Tanzania: Lake...
CGCCACGGCGCTCGCCACGGCCACCGAGGATGTCCTCGGCAAAGCGGATTTGCGGGCCGCCGCCAATGGGCTCGGGCACCTTCCAGATATCCTCTTCGTCGATGACGAGCTCTTCGGTGTCCTCGTCCACGGCCGCTTCGGTGGGCGCCTGACGCGTCGCCTCGGCAAACGTTTCGAGGGCGAGCTGCTCCTCGATGCTCAGGCCGCTGGCAGCCGCCCGCTCTGCGGTGGTTTCCGCGGGTTGTCGCCGGGCGGGAGCCTGGGCGGCCGGGCGCGCGACGCTGGGCTCGGGGGCCAGAGGAGCCTTGGGCTCCGCCGGCGCCGCGGGGGCCTGGGCGGCCGGGGCGGGGACGGCAGCGGCAGCAGCCTTCGCCGCCTCTTGCTCGGCCACCTTCACTTCGATCACCTGCTTCATGCGCTCAATCTCGACCTCGGTCGAGCTCTTGATGTCGGTCTTCCAGCCGGTGAGCTTGGCGGCGAGGCGGGCGTTTTGCCCTTCGCGGCCGATGGCGAGCGACAGCTGGCGATCCGGGACGACCACCATGGCGACTTGGCCGGCCTCGTCCAGCTCGACGCGAAGCGGCTGGGCGGGCGAGAGGGCGTGGCCGATGAAGGTGCGCGGGTCCTTCGACCACTGGATGACGTCGATCTTCTCGCCGGAGAGCTCGTTGACGATGTTCTGGATGCGGATGCCGCGAAGGCCGACGCACGCGCCGACCGGGTCGACGCCTTCTTGCTTCGCCATGACGGCGACCTTGGAGCGGGAGCCGGGCTCGCGGGCGATGCCCCGGATCTCGACGATGCCGTTGTAGATCTCCGGCACTTCCATCTCGAACAGGCGCTTGAGCAGGTCCGGGTGGGCGCGCGTGACGACGATCTCGGGGCCTCGCGGCGAGCGCCGCACCTCCTTGATCATCATTTTCATGCGCGTGCCGGGGCGGTAGCGGTCGAACGGCGACTGCTCTTCCTGCGGGAGCACGGCTTCCGCGCGGCCATTCAGATCGACGGTGACGGCGCCGCCGTAGCGGGCGTCGCCGCGCTGCACCGTGACGGAGAAGACTTCGCCCTGCTTTTCGGAGAACTCGTTGAAGATGAGCTCGCGCTCGGCCTCGCGGAGGCGCTGGATGACCACCTGCTTGGCGGTCTGCGCGGCGATGCGTCCCGCCACCTGCGGCTTCATCTCGATGAGGATCTCCTCGCCGACCTGTGGCGGGTTGCCGTTCCGGCGGAGATTGCGCGCCTCCTGCACGGTGAGCTCGTTGGCCTCGTCGGCGACCTCCTCGACCACGGTTTTCACCTGGTAGATGGAGACATCGCCGGTGTTGGGATCGAGGCGGACACGGATGTTCTGCGTGCCGTTCGCGTCTTTCTTGTAGGCGGATACCAGCGCGGCCTCGACCGCCGAGATGACCATGTCTCGTGGGAGATTGCGCTCCGCCGCCAATTGCGTGACCGCGATGAGGAAGTCGCTCTTCATCGAAACCCGCCCCTCCTGGGCACTACGTCGACCGGCGCTGTTTGGGGAAATCCCCCGAACAAGCGAGAGAGTGGGCCAGGCCCACTCTCCACGCCTTCCATGGTACCGCTGTTGGCTAGTGTCTGTCCACTTTCGCGGGAGCGGCGCCGTGGGTGGCTTTGTTCCGCGCCGCTGCTATACTGCGACGCACCAGCATGACCAGGAAGGGTTGCCTCGGCAGGGAGGTCCGCCCATGCGCTGGGCATCCGCCATCTCTCAACGCGTTGCCCTGAATGACGCGCTCGACGAGTGTGCCGCCACGTTGGTCCGCGACCTGGACGGCGGCGAGCCCGACTTGACCGTCGCATTCGTGTCGCCGCACTTCAACCCGCAGATCGACCGCATCGCGCCCGCCGTGAAGCGGCGCTTCGCCCATGCCGTGTTCATCGGCTGCACCGGCGCGGGCGTCATCGGCGCAGGCAAGGAGGTGGAGGGCGCTCCCGGCTTCTCGCTCACGGCAGCCACGCTGCCGGGCGTGACGCTGACGCCGTTCCGCGCGACGCAGAGCCGGATGCCGTCGCCGGACGCGCCGCCGGAGGAATGGGCGCGCGTGGTGGGCGCGCAACCCGCCGACGACCCGCACTTCATCGTGCTGACGGACCCCTTCTCGTTCGACGGCGAGACGTTCGTGGCCGGCCTCGACTACGCCTATCCGCGGGCGACGAAGGTGGGCGGCATGGCGAGCAGCGGCCAACGGGCGCAGACCAACGCGCTGTTCCTGGGCGAGGATCTGTTCCGCGACGGGGCGGTTGGCGTGGCGATGAGCGGTAACGTGGTGGTGGACACGGTGGTGGCTCAGGGTTGCCGCCCCATCGGCCGACCGATGCGTATATCGCGGGTGGATGGCAACCTGTTGCGCGCGCTGGACGACCGGCCGGCGATGGCGGTGCTGCAAGACCTGTTCTACTCGCTTTCGCCGCGCGACCGGAGCCTGCTGCAAGGCAACCTGTTCTTGGGCATCGCGATGGACCCGCTGGCCGACACCGCGCGCGCCGGCGACTTCTTGATACGCAACGTGCTGGGCGGCGACGACCGCACCGGCTCGGTCGCGGTGGCGGCACATCTGCGAGAGGGGCAGCTGGTGCAGTTCCACGTCCGCGACGCGGAGACGTCGCGCGAGGACTTGCGCGGAGTGCTGGAGGGCTATCAGCGGGAGCAGCGCGGGGGCCCGCCGGCCGGGGCACTGCTGTTCCAGTGCACGGGGCGGGGCCGCCACCTGTATGGCGAGGCGGACCACGACCCACGCTTATTTCTCGAATTGGTGGGAGCGTTGCCGCTGGGCGGCTTTTTCTGCAACGGCGAAATCGGCCCGGTGTCGGGCACGACCTATCTCCACAGTTACACCAGTTCGTTCGGGCTGTTCAGGCCACGCTCGTAGCCTCGCACCGCCGCGCGTACGTTACGATGAAGGCGTGATGCGTCTCCTCCTGCTCGTGCTGCTGCTCTCCATCGGCCTGGCGGCGTGCGCGCGCGTCGTGCCCACGGCCACGCCGCCGCCAACGCCGACGGCGACGCCGGCGCTGCCGCCCGTGACGCTGCCGGGCGACGAGGCGCCGCACGGCCACGGCGTCGAGTGGTGGTATTGGAACGTGCAGTTCTCGTCCGACGCTTCGCCGCGCTACGCGCTGCACTATGTCGTCTTCCGCGTGCGCGACCCCAACAGCGGGCGCACGCTGCACGTCGCGCAGGTCGGCCTGGGGGACACGGCGACGGGAACCTTCACGAGCGCGGAGCGCCTCGCGACGCTGCGCGAAATCGACGAGCCGCGGTTCGGATTCGAGGTGACGGCGGGCGATTGGCTGCTGGCGTCGACGAGCGAGGGCTATCGCCTGCGGGGCGAGGCGGGCAGCACGCGCTTCGACCTGCTGCTGCGAGACGCCGGCAGGCCGATGCTGCACGACGGCGACGGCATCGTGGACTTTGGCGAGGCGGGGCAGTCGGCCTATTACACCAGGCCCCGACTGGAAACGGAGGGGACGGTGGCGGCGGGCGGCGGCGAGGCGTCGCCGGTGCGCGGGCTGGGCTGGCTGGACAAGCAGTGGGGCGACTTCTCGCCGGTGGCGGTGCACTGGGACTGGGCGAGCGTGCAGCTGCGCGACGGACGCAGCCTGATGCTGACACGCCTGGAGACGGCGGACGGGCGGCCGGTTCAAACCTATGGCAGCTTCATGCAGAGCCCGGACGGCGAGACGCGGCACTTGACCGCGAGCGACTTCCACTTCGCGCCCCAGGCCGACTCGCCGACATGGCAAAGCCCAGCGACGGGGGCGCTGTATGCGACGGAGTGGGAGGTGGCGTATCCGGCGGAGGGTATTTGGCTCGTGCTGCGGCCGCTGGTGCAAGCGTCGGAGTTTCGGAGCGGCACGCTCGGCGTGACGTATTGGGAGGCGGGCATGACGGCCCACGATCTGCGTGGCGGCGCGCCATCGGCGGAGCCGATCGGCCAGGGGTTCGTCGAGCTCACGGGGCGGGCGCCATCGCCGTTCACCGGCCGCTAGCGGCTATGCGGTGGCGTGACCGTCGCGCTCGCGGTCGATGCGCTCGGCCAGGTCGATGCCGCGCACCGTCGGCTGGTAGGCGTGCAGGGCGTAGCGGTTGTCGCCAACGCGCTCGGCCAGCCCGCCGGCGAGCAGCGCGCGGAGGGCGGTTTCGCCAAGATACGGCACGAGGTCGAGCGCGTGGTCCGGCACGGGCGAGCGCCGCGTCTTGAACTCGCTGACCAGTTTGCGGAGCAGCTCGACGGGATAGCGGCGCACCTCGCGCGCCAACTCGTTCGTCGGCCCCAACCCGGCGATCAGCTCCTCGGCCTCGGCGTAGGCGCCCGGCGATTTGGCGGCGGCCGGCCGCGAGGACTTTGGCTTGCTGGGCACGATCATGCTCCTTTCGGTTACCGCCCCACCTGCTGGCGAAGCCGAACGGCGAGCTCACGGCAGATCTGGTTGACCACGTCCGGTCCACGATAAACGAATGCGGTGTAAAGCTGAACGGTGTCGGCGCCGGCTTGCAGCGCGCGGAAGGCGTCGTCGCCTGTGGCGATGCCGCCGGAGGCGTTGATGACGAAGCCGGGGCCCGCCTCGCGCCGGAGCTCCGGAACGATGCGGAGCATGTCGGGCAGGATGGCGCGCCCGCTGAGACCGCCCCGCTCAACGGCGAGCGACGGCGACTCGCGCGGCACGGTGTTGATGGCGGTGACGCCGGCGACGCCCGCGCGCAGGCAAACGCGCAACAGGCCGAGCACCGCATCGCGGCCACGGTCGTCGTCGTAGGGCGGCAGCTTCACGAACAGCGGCTTGGCGCGCGCGGCATTGAGCCGGTCGAGCAGTCCGCCCAGCGCGGCCGGCTCCTGGAAGCGCCGCACGCCGGCGGTGTTGGGCGACGAGATGTTCACCTCGGTCGCCTCCACCAGCGGCTCGAGGGCGCGCAGACAGGCGACGGCCTCGTCTTCTTCCAGGGCGGCGATGCTCACGAACACCTTGGCGGGGCGGTCGCCCAGGTTCCGTAAGCGCGTGACGGCGGCCTGCAGGCCCTCGCTGGGAAAGCCCATGCTGTTGAGCAGCGACTCGCGCTCGGGGAGGCGCAGCAAGCGCGGGCGGGCGTTGCCGGGGCGGGGGTGATAGGTGACGGTGCCGCCGATGACGTAGCCGAAGCCGAGGTGCCCCAGCGCGGCGAGGTAGGCGCATTGCTTGTCGAGGCCGGCGGCGAGGCCGATGGGGTTGCGGAGGTTGATGCCGGCGACCGAGCGGGGCAGCGTCGCGTCGTCCACGCGAAGGGTGGCGCCATAGGCACGCCAAAGGGGCGCGCAGGCCAACGTCCGCTCGGCGAGGCGTTGGGCGCGCTCGGGCGGCAAACGGAACAGCACGGGGCGGACGAGGCGCTGATACCAGGGAAACCGGCGGGACACGCGGGCGGGCGCTGACGCTTCCACGGCGGGAGACCTCCGCGTTGGCGGTGGAGGGCGGGAGGTGCGGGACGGTCTAGGCTTCGACCTTGGCGATGCGGTAGCGGCGCTCGCCACGGGGGGCGACCACGACGACCTCATCGCCCTGGGAGCGGCCCATCACGGCCTTGCCGACGGGTGAGTTGGTGGAGATCTTGCCCTTCGACGGGTCGGCCTCGTTCGAGTCGACGAGGGTGTAGGTGACGTCGGAGTTGCCGGTGAGGTCGCGGAGGATGACCTTCATGCCGACGCGGACGGTGCGCGACCGAGCGGGGCCGTTGTTGCCGTTGGCGTCGGCGACGACGGCGCGGCGCAGCATGTCCTCGATCTCGCGGATGCGGCCCTCGGCGGCGCCTTGACGCTCGCGGGCGGCGTGATAGGGGGCGTTCTCGCGCAGGTCCTTGTCGGCGGCGGCGGCGCGGATGGCCTCGGCGATCTCGCCGCGCTGGCCCTTCAGCTCTTGCAGTTCCACCTGGAGCGCCTCGAAGCCGGTGGCGGTCATGGTGATGGTTTCGACGCTGGGGCGCTGCTGGCCGGTGGGGGCCTTGACGGTGGAGCGCGGGATTTTGACGTGCGGGGCCAGGCTGTGCTCGTTGAGATTTCGCTTCTTCAGGTAGACGAGAAAGTCCTTCAACGCGGTGAGGCGGGCGGCGGTGTCGCCGCCGGCGCGGACGACATCCTCGGCGTAGGCGGCGATTTCGGGTGGGGCGAGATGCGTGACCTCGCGGTCGGCGCCGAGGCTGCGACCGAAGCGGTGTAGCTCTTGATGCGCCTGCGAGGGGATGTTCGACGCGACGGCTGACAGGTACTGGGTGATCGCTTCGGTGAGCGTCACGGAGGCCTCTGGCTGGAAACGAAGCAATGCATTCTCACGTAACATCTGGTAAGGGGATTCTAGGCGAGCCGTCGCGGGAGTGTCAAACGCCATCCGGCGCGGATTCCGGTGTGTATGGTTGAGGACATCCGCCTTTTGATTTTCGAGACCCGGTTGCGCTAACCTTGGACTCATTACCCGAGCGCAACGGGAAGGGCTGAGGGAGCCGTGGGAACATCCAATAACAAACGGATCGGCAACGCGTTTGTCTATCTCATCATCATCGTCGCCACTCTGACGATTCTTTTCACGCTCTTCAGCTCCGGAGACAGCTCGGAGCAGGTGTCGTTGACGCGCGTGCTGGAGATGGCGCAGAACAAGGAGATCCAGCGGATCGAGGTGGATGGCGATAAGCTGACCATCACGCCGGTGGGCCGGCCCAACCAGAAGCTGATCGCGACGAAGGAGCCGGGCACGAGCGTGTTCGACGTGCTGGCCTCGGAGGGCATACAGCCGGCGCAATCGGGCATCGTGATCAACGTGAAGAACACGAGCAGCTTCGGCAACATCCTCTCGGTGCTGCTCCAGTTTTTGCCGCTCATCTTCTTCGGCGCCATTCTGTTGTTCATGATGCGGCAGGCACAAGGGTCCAACAACCAGACGATGGGCTTCGGCCGCAGCAAGGCGCGCATGTTCACCGGGGCGCTTCCTACCGTGACGTTCGCGGACGTGGCGGGCGTCGAGGAGTCGAAGCAAGAGCTGCAAGAGGTCGTCGAGTTCTTGAAGTACCCGGAGCGCTTCCTGGCGCTGGGCGCGCACATACCGAAGGGCGTGCTGATGGTGGGGCCGCCCGGCACCGGCAAGACGCTGCTGTCGCGGGCGGTGGCCGGCGAGGCGGGCGTGCCGTTCTTCTCCATTTCCGGCTCGGAGTTCGTGGAGATGTTCGTCGGCGTGGGCGCCTCGCGCGTGCGTGACCTGTTCGGCCAGGCGAAGCGGAATTCGCCCTGCATCGTGTTCATCGACGAGATCGACGCCGTGGGCCGGCACCGCGGGGCGGGGCTTGGCGGCGGCCACGACGAGCGCGAGCAGACGCTGAACCAGATACTCGTCGAGATGGACGGCTTCGACACGAACACCAATGTAATCGTGATCGCGGCCACCAACCGGCCCGACATCTTGGACCCGGCGCTGCTGCGGCCGGGGCGCTTCGACCGCCGCGTGGTGCTGGACCAGCCCGACATCAATGGGCGCATCGCCATTCTGAAGGTGCACGCGAAGGGCAAGCCGCTGACGGACGACGTGAACCTGGAGGAGGTCGCGCGGCAGACGCCGGGCTTCTCGGGCGCGGACCTGGCGAACCTGGTGAACGAGGCCGCGATTCTGGGGGCGCGACGGGGCAAGAAGGTGATTGGCTTCGAGGAGTTCACGGAGTCGATCGACCGGGTGCTGATGGGCCCGGAGCGGCGCGCACGGGTGATTAGCCGGCGCGAGAAGGAGATCGTGGCCTACCACGAGGGCGGGCACGCCTTGGTGGGCCACATGCTGCCGAACGCGGACCCGATCGCGAAGGTGTCGGTGATCTCCCGCGGGATGGCGGCCGGTTACACGAAGTCGCTGCCCGAGAACGACCATATGTTCCACTCGCGCCCGCAGTTCATGGACCGCCTTGCGATGGCGCTGGGCGGCCGGGTCGCGGAGGAGATCACGTTCGGCCAGGTGACGACGGGCGCCGCGAACGACCTGGAGCATGTGACGGCGATGGCACGGGCGATGGTGACGCGCTATGGCATGAGCGACAAGCTGGGGCCGCGCACGTTCGGCAAGAAGGAGGAGCTCGTGTTCCTGGGCCGGGAGATCTCGGAGCAGCGCGACTACAGCGAGCGCGTGGCCCAGGAGATCGACGACGAGGTGCACGGCATCATTCTGGAGGCCTACGGCACGGCGAAGCGGATACTGACAGAGAACTACGCCAAGCTGACGCAGATCGCGCGGTACCTCATCGACCACGAGACGGTGGAAGGCCCGGCGCTGAAGGAGCTGTTCGAGTCCGCCGCGCCACCGCTGGACGGCGCCGCCGTGCCGGTGCCCGCGTAGCCCAGGCGGGGACCAACCGAGCATGCGAAGAAAGAAAGGGCCCGCTCGTTTTCGAGCGGGCCCTTTCGCATCGTGGCGGCCGGCGGTGGCTACTCGAGGAAGGCGTTGACGGCGGCGGCGAACTCGACCGGCTTGCCCTGGGGGACGAAGTGGGTGCCACCGGGGATGACGGTGAACTTCGCGCCGGGGATACGCGCGGCGATGTCGCGGCCCATGGACTGCGGGAACATGGCGTTGCCGTGCTCACCCCAGCACACGAGCGTGGGCACCTTGATGTGGGGGAGCCGCCGGCCAAGGTGGTAGCGGCTCCGCATCGCGGGGTCGTGGAGGTGGTGGGTGATTTGCCGGTACGACGCCTCGGCGTTGGGCGTGTTGACGTTGCGCCAGGCGTATTCGACCTGCTCCTCGACGTCCTCGGGCCGGAATTGGTTGCCGATCTGCTGGCGGACCTGTTCCTTGTTGGGCATCGAGAAGTTGGCGACGGCGGCGGGCGGCTCGGCGTTCATGCCGGCGATGTCGTCGAGCACCAGCTTGTTGATGCGCTCCGGGCTCTCGTAGGCGAGCGTCGCCGCGATCCAGCCGCCGAGCGAGTGGCCGATGACGTTGGTCTTGGCGTAGCCGAAAGTGTCTTGCAGCTCGCGGACGAAGTCGACGAAGAACGAGATCGAGTATTCGAACGTCGGGCGGTCGGCTGCGCCCCAGCCGGCGTTGTCGAGCGCCATGATGTGCAGCTTGCTGGCGAGCCCGGCGCGAATAGACGGCAGCCAGCCCTCCGCACCGGAGGTGAAGCCGACGCCGTGAATACTGATGGTGGGCGTGCCTTGGCCCGCCTCCAGGAATCGTGCCCGGAAATCCTTGAGCTGGACGATCCGCTCCACGGCGTCCTTGGTCTTCGTCGTCATCGTGTCATGCTCCCTTGGTGGTGTCGCCTGTCGCGTGATCGTCTTCCTCGAGCGGCAAGTCACGGTAGTAAAGGCCCCACTTCCGCATCAGCGCCGTCACGCGGGGGTCCTGCAACCGCGATAGGTCATGCAAGAATCCCGCCAGGGCATGGGCGTGCAGCGTCTCCGGCGAGGCGACCCAACTCCCCTCGGACGGCACCGCGTAGAGCAACCCCGCCTGGTTCTTGGACCGTATCTCCATGCGCGAGCCGCCGGTGTCGTGCTTCACCGTGATGCCGTAGGCCATGGGCCCAACCTCCGTGTCGCTTCTCGCCGAACGGCGAGGCCGCCCCGAGGGACCGAACCGTCGCGGACGGGTGCGGGGCGATTATAGCCGAGGGGTCAGGGACATCGTCATCCCTTGCGTTCGGTGCCCACGGCCTGTAAGACTGCGCTGCGCGGTATTCGGGGCGCGTGCCGGCCCCCTGGCGCCGACGCCAATCGGAGGTGCGCAACGTGGACCTTCCCCGGGCCTTCGCCGACGCCATCATCCAACATGCCCGCGAGGACGACCCGAACGAGTGCTGCGGCGTGCTGGCGGGCAAGGACGGGGCCGTGGTGAAGCATTACCGCATGAGCAATGTGTCGCCCGAGGGCGAGCGACCCTACCGTTACAGCACGGACGGCAAGGAGCTGCTGAAGGTCATCAACGAGACGGATGACAATGGGTGGGAGATCCTGGCGTTCTACCATTCGCACACGCACAGCCCGGCGATGCCCTCGCAGGCGGACGTGCGGCTGGCGACCTGGCCGACGTCGTACTACATGATCGTGTCGTTGATGGACAAGGCCCGCCCGGCGATCCGCGCGTACCACATCATAGACGGCAAGGTCACCGAGGAGCCGGTGCGGATCGTGGCGTAGGCGCCGACGCGACGGCCTCCGTTGTAACGTCGCCGTAACCTCGGCGACATCGGGCCGCAACAGAGCGTCTACGCGCGCGCAACAGCCGGGGCGTAGCGTGGGGCGCACTCTAGACCGAAGGAGTGCCGCCCCATGCCTGCACGTTCAATTCGCAAGCTCACGTTAGTGCTGCTGGCCCTGTTGGTATCGCTCGCCGGGGCAACCGCCGTTTTCGCGGCGGACACCGACGGCGAGGCGACGCTGGCCGGCGACCCATCCGCAGACGTGAACATGGCCTGGACGCTGACCGCCGCGTTCCTCGTCTTCTTCATGCAAGCGGGGTTCGCCTTCCTGGGCGCCGGGCTCATCCGCGTCAAGCACACGGTGAACTATCTGAAGAAGTCGTTCATGGACTTCTGCATGACCGGCCTGTCGTTCTGGGCGTTTGGGTTCGCGCTCATGTTCGGCGGCTCCGCCATCGCGTCGGGCATGGGCGAGGGCAACGCGCTGGTCGGCTTCAGCGGGTTCTTCCTGGCCGGCGAGGCGTACGACGTGACCACGTCGATGTTCTGGCTGTTCGAAATGGTGTTCGCGGCGACGGCGGCCACCATCGTCGCGGGCATGGTGGCGGAGCGCATGCGGATCACCGCGTACCTCGCCTACAGCTTCGTGATCGGCGCCATCATCTATCCCATCTACGGCCACTGGGTGTGGGGAGGCGGCTGGCGGGCGGGGTTGCCATTCGGGTCCGGCGCCATCGACTTCGCGGGCTCGGGCGTGGTGCACGCTATCGGCGCGATGATTGGGCTCGCGGGCGCGAAGATGGTGGGGGCGCGCACGGGCAAGTTCGACGAGACGGGCAGGCCGCGCGCGATCAAGGGCCACAACGCGGGCTATGTCGTGTTCGGCACGTTCATCCTCTTCTTCGGCTGGTTCGGCTTCAACGCCGGCAGCACGGTCGCGGCCACGGAGCTCCGCATTTCCGTCATTGCGGTCAACACGTTCCTGGCGGGCGCGGCGGGGGCGGTCGCGGCGCTTTACATCGGCATCGCGCGCACGGGCAAGGCCGACATCTTGGCGGCGTGCAACGGCTCGCTCGCCGGCCTGGTAGGCATCACGGCGCCATGCGCGTTCGTGGCGCCGTGGGCGGCGGTGGTCATCGGCGTCCTCGCGGTGCCCATCCAGCAATCCGCCTCGTCGTTCATCGAGCGGAAACTGCGGATCGACGACGTCGTAGGCGCGTTCGGCGTCCATGGCGCGGCGGGCCTATGGGGCCTGCTGGCGGTCGGCATCTTCGCCGACGGTAGTTATGGCGGCGTGTCGGGCATGGTGGCGGGCGAGTTCGGCCAGATCGTTGCCCAGCTCATCAGCATGGCGACGGTGACGGCGTGGGGGCTTGGCATGGGCTTCGCGATGTTCTGGGTGCTCAAGAAGACCATGGGGCTGCGGGCCAGCCGCCAGGAGGAGATCGAGGGCCTGGACGTCGCGGAGCACGGCATCGAGGCCTACCCCGCCGACGAGCCAGCGGCGCCCGCGCGGGCGCGCGCATAGCCGGGTCGCGCGGTGCCTGTGGGGAGAGAGCCGGAGCGACACCTGGCCTCCTCTCCACAGGCGCTCGTCCGGCTGGAGGCCGTCCGCGGGCGGGCAAGGCGAGCGAGGAATTTACACAGCCGCAACACCAGCGCAACGAGGCCGCAACAGCCGGGGCGCAGAATGGGTGGCAAATCAAACAGCGGCGCGGCCGGCAAGGGCCGCCCCGGAGCGGGGGATGCGATGCCGACGGAAGCGATTCTTGGGATGGTTGCCTTCGGAGCCATGTTCACGATGTGGGTGGTGCTGCCCAGCAAGCTGCGCGCGCGGGCGGAACGGCGCTCCGAGATCGACTCGAACTAGTATCGCGGCCACGCGATGCGCGCATGATGAGGGGCTCCGGGCGTCGGGGTCCCTCGGCGTTTAAGGCTCCACCGCCTGGCCGCTGGGGTGTCGAGGCATGGGGCCGCGACGGCCCGCCCTGACGGAATGGCATGAGGCCGCGTTTTTCTCATCGGACGTCCCACGAAAAGTAGTTCGACGAACGAAGAGGAACTGGCACATGCGGATGAAGTGATGGTTGCTGGTGCTCGGCGCGACCGTCTTGCTCGTGGCCCTTTCCGTCACCGCGGCGTTCGCCGCCACGCCCGGCCAGCCGGCGCAAGAAGCGGCGGACGATGCCGCCCTGAGCGCGCACGCGGAACGGCCCTACATCGGTCTCGTCACGGTCGACCTCACGCGGCCCATCCGTCGCGTGCTGGGCGTGCCGGACGACGTGAACGGCATCGTGGTGGTGGCGAGGGCGCCCGGCAGCCCGGCGGCCGGCGCCGATTTGCAGCGGGCAGACGTGGCGATGTCGGCCAATGACGAGGCGCTGGAGTCGCCGCGCCACTTGGAAAGGATCGTCCGCGAGGTGGGTGTCGGCGGGGAGATCGTGTTGCAGGTGTGGCGCGACGACGCGACGCATGAGGTGACGCTGACGGTGGCCGCGATGCCGCGGCCGCAGGCGGCGCCGGCGTGGCTGCGGGAGGCGGTGCGGTTCGCGAAGCACCACCCGAACGCGATCGACGGTGAGATCCGCCACGTGGACGCGGAGAACGCGATCCACACGTTCGAGTTCACGCAGGGCGCGCTGGCGACGGTGACGAGCGATGCGATCACCATTCAGCCGAAAGCCGGTCCGGCCGTGATCCTGGCGCTGAACGACGGCACGGTGTTCTACAAGAATGGCGAGCGGGTGCGGCCGTCCGGCCTGGAGCCCGGCGAGCGGGTGCTGGCGGTGAGCATCGACGGCTCGGTGAAGGCCGTGCTGGCGGCGCCGTTTCACCAGCCGCTGCCGGACGTAGCCCTGTCGGCCGAGATGAAGGAGCGCTTGCAGGAGCTCAAGGAGCGACGCATCGAGCGACGCGAGCAGGCGCGCGAGGACCTGAAGCAGCTGAAGGAGCGCATGAAGGAGCTGCGTGAGAGCCGCGAGCGTGACGACGACGACGATGACGCGCCGGCTGGCGCCGCGGCCTAGATAGCCCATTCCGCCACACCGTTCCGTCGACCGGACGGCATGGCACGGCTCCCTCCCTGCGTCGTGAAGGCCCCGGTCACCAGGCTGGGGCCTTCACGCGTTCATGGGGATGGGGCGCCGCCGGCGCGGACGCGGAGCCGCCGCAGGTGCTCGATGAAGTCCGCCGCACCCAACTCGTGATCGAGGACGTGGTGAATCGCCGTCGCAAGGATGGTTTCGAGCTCCACGCCGAGGGCAGGGGCGATCCGCAGCCGCTGGACGGCGGGCCAGTCCTCGCGGGCGAAGAACCGCAGCACCTTGAGCGCGTCGAGCGACAGCGGCATGACGGTGCCCTGGGAAACGGCGCAACGGTCGCAGATAACGCCGCCGAGGAGCGGCGCGAAGCGGTGCTTGTCGGGCAGCACCTCGGTGTCGCACACGAGGCAGCGTTGCAGCTCGGGCAGGTAGCCGGAGTCCTCGAGCAGGCGCAGCTCGGCGTAGCGCACGGCCATGCTCGATTCGCACTTGTCCAGCGCACGGAGGGCGGACAGCAGCAGCTCGTAGGCGACGGGGTGCGGCGATGCCTCGGGCAGCAGGGCATCGGTGAGTTCCAGTAGGTAGAAGGCGGAGGCGAGGCGTTGCAGGTCGCCCTTGATGCCCCCGAAGCTCTCCAGCGATTCGGCGCCGGTGACCACGTCGTAACGGTGGCCCTGGGCCAACCCGAGCGACGCGCGGTTGAGGACGTCGACGTGGCCGCCAAGGCGGCTGGTGATGCGCCTGGCGCCGCGCACGGTGAACAGCAGCTTGCCACGCGAGGGCGTGAGGGCGGTGATGAGGCGGTCGGCCTCGCGCACGTCGAGGCTCCGCAGCACGATCGCCTCGGTCTTGTACGAGCGAGGCCGAAGCGGCATCCCTGGCGAGGTTACGGGCGTGGTCTGTTCCATGCGCTTGGGGTGAAATGGATTCTCCGACTAGCATACAATCCGCCGCGAAGTCCGCCATGGGGTGTTGTCATGATCGATCTGTCGTTGCGGCGTTGCGCGTGGGGCATGGGCGATGCGTTGATGGCGAAATACCACGACGAGGAATGGGGCCGGCCGCTGCACGACGACGGCAAGATCTTTGAGTTTCTGGTGTTGGAGTCGATGCAGGCGGGATTGTCGTGGCGCACGATCCTTTACAAGCGCGACAACTTCCGGCGCGCCTTCGCGGGCTTCGACCCACGGTTGGTGGCCGGGTTCGGCGAGGCCGACGTCGAGCGCCTGCTGGGGGACGCATCGATCATCCGCAACCGGGCGAAGATACTGGCGGCGATCAACAACGCGGGGCGGTTCTTGGAGACCCAGCCCGAGTTCGGCACGTTCGACGCGTATATTTGGCGCTTCACCGGCGGCGCGGTGCTGCGGTCGCACGACCCATCGCGCGCCACCTCGCCCGAGTCGGACGCGCTCGCCAAGGACTTGAAGCAGCGCGGCTACAAGTTCCTCGGCTCGACCGTCTGCTACGCGCACATGCAGGCGATGGGGATGGTGAACGACCACCTGCCGGGGTGCTTTCTCGCGTGAGCGAGGCGGGCCGGCGGCGGCCCGCCTCTCCTCGCGTCGCGCGCCCGCGCATGGGCACCACCTCGGCCGAGACGGTCAGCCCATGCCGGCGTCGCCCTCGTACTTCGCCGTCATCGGCTCCAGCGGGATGTCCGCCCACGAGTCGGCGTTCATGAACTCCAGCCAGCGGCGATAGAAGTTGCGCTGGTTGTTCTCGGAGATGTAGCGCTCCGACACGTCGCCCGGCCAGATGTCATGCCTGCCGGAATGGCCCGCGCCCATGGTGAGCAGCTGGCCGGTGCGGCGGGCGATGGGGCTGCGGCTCGACTCGGTGACCGAGCGCCAGTTGTCGATGTCGTCCTGCTCGTTCAGGCCGACGGGGCCGTTGTTGGCGGCGCCGCGCTGGCGCAGCACCCGCTTCAGCTCGTCGGGCATGCCCTTCTCCACCATCTCGAAGTGCCAGAACTCGGTCATCAGCGGGCCGCGCGGCAGCGCCAGGCGGAAGCCCAGCACCCCGTTCGGGAAGAGGCTGTGGTTGCCGAGCTGGATGTGGTTGGCGCGGTAGCTGCCCAGCCGGCGTTCCACCTCGTCATGCGTCTCGCCGTAGTAGCGCATGTAGAGCTCGGCATTGTCCTTGTACATGCGGACGCCGCGCGGCTCGTTGCCCTCGGTGACTTGGAAGGTGAACGAGTGGCCGTTGACGAAGACGTGATGGTTGGCGTTGGGGATCGCAAGCTGCATCGCCATCGTCCGCATCTTCTGGCCGAGGAATTTCTCCTTGACGTAGGCGCTGGAGTGGTGGCTGATGGGTACGTGGTAGTTGTCGGAGCAGTTGTCCACCGGCGTCTTCCAGTTCACGGGCTCCATCCACTTCGATGGACCGTAGGCGACCATGCCGGCGTCGGTGCGGTTGAACTGCGTGTCGAGATACCAGCGGGCGTCGCCCAGGTAGGCCTCCAGCGAGGGGGCTTCCTTGTCCCAGCAGGCGAAGATGAGGCCGGCGTAGGTCTCGCACCGCGCCTCGACGAGGCCGAGCTCCTCCTTGTTCAAGGCGCCGTAGTAGGCCTCCTGCTCGCCGGGGACGTATTCGAGGCGGCCATCGCTGCCGAAGGTCCAGCCGTGGTAGGTGCAGAGGAAGTTCTTGGCGTTGCCGTCGTCGGCGCGGACGACGCGGTTGCCGCGGTGCCGGCACATGTTGAGGAAGACGTGCACTTTGCCGCGCGCGTCGCGGGTGACGATGACGGGGTCCTCGCCCATGTAGGAGTGGAAGAAGTCGTTTTTGTTGGGCAGCAACGATTCGTGGGCGACCATCTGCCAGGCGCGGCCGAAGATCTTCTCCATCTCCTCGTCGTAGATGGCCTGCTCGATGAAGATGCGGCGGTCCAGCTTGCCGGTCCGAGGGTCGATGATCTCGTATTTGCGTTTCGCGACGACCATGGGTTATCTCCTGGCGGGCTCACTTGCGATGCAGGGTAGTCCGTTATACTTGCGGAATCAAGTGGCGAGGGGAGGGGCGGCGCGGCCCATACAATGCCGGACGGGTGCCGCCCGGTGGTTTACGCCGCGCCGAGCCTTGTCAAGGGCGTGGAGATGGCGTCATGGTGGACCGGCGCGATGGCCCGCGTATCCGCGTGATGGGCGGGGCCGGGTCCGGCAAGACCACGGTGCGAGGGACGCTGGCTGCCGCCCTGGGCGTGCCATTCCTCGAACTCGATAACGCCTTCTGGGTGGCGACGGTTCCGATGTATACGCGGGCGCGGTGGTCCTAGAACCGCTGCCAACCGAGGCCATCGAACAATCCCCGCAGGTAGGCATCTGGCCGGCGTGCTGCGCGTTGTCGTTGACGACACTGACGAGGCGCACGCCGACGGTGGGCATCGGTTTCCATCGCGGCTCGTCGAGCACGCGGTCGAGGTCCTCGGGCGCGAGGGTCGCGAGGTGGGCATTGGAGCGCGCGAGCACGGCCGCGTGGTAGGCCAGCAGGTCGTCGGCGGTCGACACCTTGAACGCGGCCACCTGCTCGGGCGTGTGGCCGTTGCCGGTGGCCTGGTCGTCCGGCGGCATGCCGAAGCGCCGGTGCCAGCCGCCGTGCGTCCATTCCTGGGGCTGGCCGGCGAGCTCGCTGAGGTGGTGGTCCTGCGTGCGCGTGAGGTGCCAGGCCAGCCAGGCGATGGAGTTGGTGGCGGGCGTCGGCATGTGGTTCAGCTTCTCGGCTGGCTGGTCGCGCATGACGCGCTCCAGCGTTTGGGCCGTGCGGTCGAGCGCATCGGCGATCAGCTCATGGCCTTGCACGGCTACCTCCTACACCGCGAGCCAGCCACGGCCCCTGAGCAAGCCGCGGAGGTACGCTATTTGTCCCGTGTGCTGGATGTTGTCCATGACGAACATCTGGATGCGGTGGTGCAGGGGCACGGTGCCATCGCCGCGGACGGCCGGCACCTGCCGCTCGGGGTCGTCGGGCCGCAAGGCGTCGAGGAGCGCGTCGGTGTGCCGGCGGACAGCTTTGTAGAAGTCGACGAGGGTCGCGACGTCGGGCGCGCGAAACACGGACACCTGCTCGGCGGTGTGGCCGGTGCCCCGGTCGGCGCGTTCGGCGGGCCGGCCGAACTTGGCATGCCAGCCCTCGTCGATGTAGCAATGCTCCTTGCCGGCCATCGAGGATACGTGGTTGCCTTGCGTGCGGCTCAAGTGCCACATCGTCCAGCCGATGGGGTTGGCGTCGGGGGCGATGCGGCGGTGCAGATCGTCGGGCGTGAGGCCGTCGAGCGCCGCGAACAGGATGGCCTCGTTGCGGTCCATCGTTTCCTTCACGAATCGCGCGAGCGTGAGCACGGGGGCCTCCGGCGCGGCGGTGCTAGGCTTGTCGCATGATACACGGGAGGCGCGTCCATCCGCCCGCGCGCTCGGTTATGATGGCCGCGTCCGTGCCTTTCCACGCCACCGGAGCGCGCATGGCGCCACGTCCAATCGAAGTCCAAGTGTACCCGGCATACGCCGCGTCGGTGAAGGGCGCGTGGCTGCGGAAGGTCGCGCGCGCCGGCTTGGCGGTGGGCGACCTGGACGGCGAGGCGGGGGCGGGCATCGTGATCGCCAACGATGAGACGCTGCGGCGGCTGAACCGTGACTTCAGGGGCGTCGACCAGGTGACCGACGTGCTATCGTTCGGCGACTCGCCGGGGGAGTGGGAGGGCGACGCGCCGCCGGCAGGGGCAACCGCCGCAGGGGTCGATTTCCCTGGACAACCGGAGGGAGCGCGGTCGCTGGGTGAGGTGATAATCTCGTATCCGCAGGCGGAGCGCCAGGCACGGGAGCGCGGCCTGCCGACCGAGCGCGAGCTGGCCTTGCTCGTCGTCCACGGCATGCTGCACCTCCTGGGTCACGACCACGCGGAGCCCGACGAGACGGCGACGATGCAACGCCTGGAGCGCGAAGCGCTGGCAAGGGTATTTCCGGAAAAGGGGCGTCCGTGACCTCGATCTCGGGGCAAGTGCTCTACCGCAAGTGGCGTCCGCCGCGGTTCTCGGACGTCGTCGGCCAGCATGCGGTCACGCAGACGTTGAGCCAGGCGGTGGCGAGCGGACGGATCGCGCACGCATATCTCTTTTGCGGGCCGCGCGGCACCGGCAAGACGAGCACGGCGCGCGTGCTGGCGAAGGCAATCAACTGCCTGAACCGGCCGCCGGGCTCCGGCGACCCGTGCGGCGCCTGCGCCGCGTGCAAGGCGATCGACCAGGGCGCGTTCGTCGACTTGATCGAGATCGACGCGGCGAGCAACCGCGGCATCGACGAGATGCGGAACCTGCGCGACAAGGTGCGTTTCGCGCCGACGAACGCGAAGGCGAAGGTCTACATCATCGACGAGGCGCACGCGCTCACCAACGATGCCTTCAACGCGTTCCTCAAGACGCTGGAGGAGCCGCCGCCCAACACGGTGTTCATCCTGGCGACGACGGAGGCTCAGAAGCTGCCGGCCACCATCGTCTCGCGCTGCCAGCGGTTCGACTTCCACCGTATCTCGACGGGCGACGTGGTGGAGCGCCTGGGGCAGATCAGCGGCGCGGAGGGCGTGAGCATCTCGCCCGAGGTGCTCCGCACGGTCGCGCGCGTCGCCGGGGGCAGCCTGCGCGACGCGACCAACTTGCTGGACCAGCTGATCGCGTCGTACGGCGCGCACGTCTCGCTGGAGCAGGTGCGCGAGCTGCTGGGCATCGGCGGCGAGGACCGCGCGCTGGCCCTGGCGAAGCACGTGCTGACCGGGAACACGGCGCAGGCGCTGGAGCTGGTGAACCAGAGCGGCGCCGACGGGCTGGACTTGCGGCCGCTGCACCGCATGACGGTGGAGTTTCTGCGGGCGGCGCTGCTCATCAAGACCGGGGTGAAGGACGCGCTGGACCTGTCGAAGGAGGCGCAGAACGAGATCGCCTTCGCGGCTTCGCGCGTGCCGTTGGAGCGCATCATGCGCGTGCTGCGCGTCTTCGGCCAGATGCCCATGCGCCACGACCAGCCGTCGCCGCTGCCGCTGGAGCTCGCCATCGTCGAACTGAGCCTGGAGCCGGAGCCCGCGCGCGCGCCGGAGGTCCCGCCGCCTCCCTCCGTCGCGCCGTCACGGCCGGCGGCGAGCGCGCAGCCGCAAGCGC
>Ga0194132_10005936_pt1 | contig 19340 bp, 14 predicted proteins | sample TA2KigOf80mmetaG_FD_148612 | JGI IMG/M metagenome (GOLD analysis project Ga0194132, IMG submission 148612) | Freshwater microbial communities from Lake Tanganyika, Tanzania - TA2015054 Kigoma Offshore 80m | ecosystem: Environmental > Aquatic > Freshwater > Lake | place: Tanzania: Lake...
CCCTTCTCCGCAAGCACCTTCGTGATCGCCGCCGTCAGCGTCGTCTTCCCATGATCAACGTGGCCTATCGTGCCTACGTTGCAGTGCGGCTTATTCCTCTCAAACTTCTCCTTCGCCATCGCTACTCTCCAATGCGAGGGTTGACACTACGCCAGCTTCGCGATGACCTCGTCGGACACCGCCTGCGGCACCTGCTCGTAATGGCCAAAGTGCATCGTGAACTGCGCCCGCCCTTGGCTCATCGAGCGCAACGTGTTCACATAACCGAACATGTTGGCGAGCGGCACCATGGACGTGATTACCTGCGCGTTGCCACGCGCCTCGGTGCCGGTGATCTGGCCACGCCGACTGTTGAGGTCGCCGATTACGTCGCCCATGTACTCGTCGGGCGTCACGACCTCGACCTTCATGATCGGTTCCAGCAGCTTGATCCCGAGCCGGCCGACGGCCTCGCGCATGGCGGCACGCGCCGCGATCTCGAACGCGAGTGCGCTCGAGTCGACGTCGTGGTATGCGCCATCCACCAGGCGGCACTTGAAGTCGATCAGCGGGAACCCGGCGAGGAGCCCGCCCTCGGCGACCGAGCGCACGCCTTTTTCAACGGCCGGGATGTATTCGCGCGGCACCGAACCACCGCGAACCGCATCCTCGAAGTCGACGCCTGAACCCGGCTTCATCGGCTCGAACTCGAGCTTGATGCGGGCATATTGGCCGGACCCGCCGGTCTGCTTCTTGTGGGTGTAGTCGATCTCGGCGTTCTTGGTCACGGTTTCGCGATAAGCGACCTGCGGCGCGCCGATGTTGGCCTCGACTTTGAACTCGCGCTTCATGCGATCGACAATGATCTCGAGGTGGAGTTCGCCCATCCCCTTGATGATCGTCTGACCGCTCTCTTCGTCGACACCGACCCGGAACGACGGATCCTCCTGCGCCAGGCGATGCAGGGCGGCCCCCATCTTCTCCTGGTCGTTCTTGGTCTTGGGTTCGACCGCGATCTCGATGACCGGATCGGGGAACTCCATGCGCTCCAGCACGACTGGCTTGTCGACGTCGCACAACGTATCGCCGGTGGTGGTGAACTTGAGGCCAGCCAACGCCACGATCTCGCCGGCACGGGCTTCCTTGATGTCTTCGCGGTGGTTGGCATGCATCTGCAGCATGCGACCCACCCGCTCTTTCTTGTCCTTGACCGAATTGAGCATCGAGTCGCTCGCGGTCAGGGTGCCGGAATAGATGCGGATGAAGGTGAGTGAGCCCACGAAGGGGTCGGTCATGATCTTGAACGCCAATGCCGAGAACGGCTCGTCATCGGAGGTCTTGCGGATGATCTCCTGGTCTTTCTTGCCGGGCGACGTGCCCTTGACACCGCCGATGTCGAGCGGCGAGGGCAAGAAGTCGACGACGCAGTCGAGCAACGGCTGCACGCCCTTGTTCTTGAAGGCCGCGCCGTTGAGCACCGGCACGAACTTGAAGTCGACGGTTCCCTTGCGGATGCAGCGGATAAGCGCCTGCTCGTCCGGCTCCTTGCCGTCGAGATAGGCTTCGAGAACCTGATCGTCGACTTCGACGGCCGTCTCGATCATCTTCGCCCGTGCCGCCTTGGCCTTCTCCATCATGTCGGCCGGGATGTCGACGGTCTCGTACTTGGCGCCCAAGGTTTCGTCGAGCCACAACAACGCCTTCATGCGGATCAGGTCGACGAGTCCCTTGTAGTTGGACTCGCTGCCGATCGGCAGCTGGATGACCAACGGAACCGCCCCGAGACGGTCCTTGATCATCTCGACGGTTCGCTCGAAGTTGGTCCCGATGCGGTCCATCTTGTTGACGAAACAGATGCGTGGGACGCGGTACTTGTCGGCTTGACGCCATACGGTCTCGGACTGCGGCTCGACGCCGGCCACCGAGTCGAAGACGGCGACGGCGCCGTCCAACACCCGCAGCGAACGCTCGACTTCGATGGTGAAGTCGACGTGGCCCGGGGTATCGATGATGTTGATGCGGTGGTCGCGCCAGAAGCAGGTCGTCGCGGCCGAGGTTATGGTGATCCCGCGCTCCTGCTCCTGCTCCATCCAATCCATGACCGCTGTACCCTCGTGGACCTCGCCGATCTTGTGCGAAATGCCCGTGTAGTAGAGGACGCGCTCGGTGGTGGTCGTCTTGCCGGCATCGATGTGGGCCATGATGCCGATGTTGCGGAAGCGCTCGAGGGGGGTGGTGCGGGGCATGAGACGGGCCTGGCGTTGGGGTGCGGGCTACCAGCGGTAATGGGCAAAGGCCTTGTTGGCCTCGGCCATACGATGGGTTTCTTCCCGCTTCTTGACCGCGTTGCCGCGGTTGTCGGCCGCGTCGAGCAGTTCTCCCGACAAGCGTTCCGTCATGGTCTTCTCGGACCGGCTGCGCGCCGCCTGGATGATCCAGCGAATCGCCAAAGCCTGACCGCGCTCCGGCCGCACTTCGACCGGCACCTGGTAGGTGGCACCACCGACGCGGCGCGATCGCACTTCGATATCCGGTTTCACGTTGTCGAGGGCGGAGCGGAATGCTTTGAGCGGATCCTGCTTCGTCTTGCCCTGGATGCGGTCGAAGGCGCCGTACACGATGGCCTCAGCGACCGACTTCTTCCCCTGGTACATCAGGGTGTTCATGAACTTGGTGACGACGAAATCACCGAACTTGGCATCGGGAAGGACTTCTCGGCGATCTGCGGCGTGACGACGGGACATGGGGAGCGATCCTTACTTCGGCCGCTTGGCGCCGTACTTGGAACGGCGCTGGCGTCGGTCGTTCACCCCCTGGGTGTCGAGGACGCCGCGGATGATGTGATAGCGCACGCCCGGAAGGTCTTTGACACGACCGCCGCGGATCATCACCACCGAGTGTTCCTGCAGGTTGTGACCCTCGCCTGGAATGTAGCTCGTGACCTCGAAGCCGTTGGTCAAACGGACACGCGCGACCTTGCGCAAAGCCGAGTTCGGCTTCTTCGGGGTCGTCGTATAAACGCGGGTGCACACACCACGCTTCTGGGGCGACTGCTGGAGCGCCGGCACATTGTCGCGCCGTGCCGGTTTTGCTCGACCTTTGCGGATCAGCTGATTGATCGTGGGCATTCCATTCCTTCCAAGCGTCCGGCCTTCATACGCAAAACCCCAGCGCGAACGGCCTAGGGCCATCGCCAGGGGTTGTGACTCCCCTCGATCGGGAGGGGCTATCTATGGTTACCGGGCTCTTCCGTCCCTGCGTTTAGACGCCAGCGCGCCTACCACCAGGCCCGAAAGAGGCGCGCATACTATTGACGGCCCCCAGGGGGGTCAAGCGATTTCGGCCGGGAATCCGCGATTTTCCGAGGTCGGTGGCATGGGATTCGTGGTCGGACGGACGCGCCCCATCCGGCCCATGATCCACGAATGCGGACGGCCCCGAGGTTCCCCCCGGGGCCGCCCACCATTCGACTGAAAACGGCGGAAGTCTGAGGATTTCTAGTCCGCTGCCCCCTGCGCGGGTCCCGCCGCCGTTTCAGGAGCCGTTGGCGTCGCCGCCTCGGCCTCCTGTTTGGCCAATAGCTCGCGATCGCGATCGCTGGCCTCGACCCGGAGCCGGTTCATCACGCCGCCCGTGCCCGCCGGGATCAAACGACCGACGATGACGTTCTCCTTGAGACCCACGAGCGAGTCGACGCGCCCCGACACGGCCGCCTCGGTGAGCACCCGCGTCGTCTCCTGGAACGAAGCCGCCGAAATGAACGACTTGGTCTGGAGCGAAGCTTTGGTGATGCCGAGCAGCACCGGCTGGCTCGTCGCCGGTCGCAGATTTTCGCCTTTGACCTGGTTGTTGCCATCGACGTACTCGTCGCGATCGACGTGCTCGCCCGTGAGGAACGTCGTATCGCCCGGATCGACGATCTCGACCTTCTGCAGCATCTGACGGCAGATCACCTCGATGTGCTTGTCGTTGATGCTCACGCCCTGCAGGCGGTAGACCTCCTGAATCTCGCTCACCAGGTAGGTTGCGAGCGCCTCGACTCCCATGACTCGCAGAATGTCGTGCGGCACGGCGTTGCCGTCGAGCAGCAGGTCTCCGCGCTTCACATAGTCGCCTTCCTGGACCGAGATGTGCTTGCCCTTGGGGACCAGGTACTCGACGGGCTCGCCCTTGCCCTCCGGCGGTCGGATGATGATCCGGCGCTTGTTCTTGTAGTCCTTGCCGAATTCGACCGTGCCCTCGATCTCCGCCATGATGGCGTGGTCCTTGGGAATACGGGCCTCGAACAGTTCCGCGACGCGCGGCAGACCGCCGGTGATGTCGCGGGTCTTGGTCCCTTCGCGCGGGATACGCGCGAGCACGTCGCCGGCGTGCACCTCCTGGCCATCTTCGACGGAGAGGATGGCGTCGACCGAAAGGAAGTAACGCGCTTCCATGCCGTTGGCGAGTTTGACGACCTCGCCCTTGTCGTCGCGCAGCGTGATGCGCGGGCGGAGTTCGTTGCCCTTCGGCTGCTGACGCCAATCGGTGACCACCTTGCTGGCGATGCCGGTCGCTTCGTCGACCACGTCGCGCATCGACGTGCCGTCGACCAGGTCGCGATAGGTCACCAGACCGGCCTTTTCCGTGATCATCGGGATCGTATACGGATCCCACTCGGCGAGCTTCTCGCCCTTCTTCACGCGGGCTCCTTCCTCGACCAGGAGTCGTGCGCCATAGGTCAGCTTGTGACGGACTCGTTCGCGACCTTCGGCATCGACCACCACGACCTCGGTGTTGCGCCCCATGACGATGAGCTGGTCCTTGGAGTCTTTCACCACGTTTCGGTTCTCGATCCGCACCTTGCCAGCCTGCGTCGCATCGAAGCTGGTCTGCTCGGCGAGTTGCGCGGTGCCGCCGATGTGGAACGTCCGCATGGTGAGCTGCGTCCCCGGCTCGCCGATCGACTGCGCGGCGATGACGCCGACCGCCTCGCCGATGTTGACCGGCGTGCCGCGTGCGAGATCGCGACCATAGCAGCGTCCGCAGACGCCGCCGTCGCTCTGGCAGGTCAGCACCGACCGGATCAACACCGACTCGATGCCGGCCCGTTCGATATTGCGAACGCTGCTTTCGTCGATCAGGTCGCCCGCCTTGGCGAGGAGATCACCCGACAGCGGATTGCGAACGTCGATCGCGGCGCAACGACCCAAGATGCGATCGGCCAACGAGACGATGACCTCGCCGCCGTCGAGCACTTCCTTCACGGTCAGGCCGTCCGTCGTGCCGCAGTCATGCTCGACGATGATGCAATCCTGGGCGACGTCGACCAGACGGCGCGTGAGGTAGCCCGAGTTCGCCGTCTTGAGCGCGGTGTCGGCCAGACCCTTGCGGGCCCCATGGGTCGAGTTGAAGTACTCGAGCACGGTCAGGCCTTCCTTGAAGTTGGAGATGATCGGCGTCTCGATGATTTCGCCCGAGGGCTTGGCCATCAGGCCGCGCATCCCGGCCAACTGCTTCATCTGGGTGACCGAGCCGCGAGCGCCCGAGTCGGCCATCATGAAAATCGAGTTGACGTCATCGGCGGTCCCGCCCTCGTGCTTTCCCGACATGCCGCGCATCATCTCGTTCGCGACCTTCTCGGTGCATTGCGCCCAGGCGTCGACGACCTTGTTGTACTTCTCACCCTGGGTGATCAGGCCGTCGAGATACTGCAGCTCGTATTCCTTGACGATCTTGCGCGTATCGTTGACCAGAGCCTCCTTGGCCGACGGGATGATCATGTCGTCCTTGCCGAACGAAATGCCCGCCAGGCAGGCGTGGCTGAAGCCGAGCGCCATCAGGCGGTCGGCGAACAGCACGGTCTCTTTCTGGCCGCAGTGCCGATAGACCTCATCGATGATGTTGCTGATCTCTTTCTTGGTCAGCACCCGGTTGATGATGGAGAACGGCAGCTTCGGATGCCGCGGCAGGATGTCCGAGAGGATCATGCGGCCGGGTGTCGAATCGACCACGACGATCGTCGGGTTGCCGTCGGCGTCGACCGTACGATAGCGCGACTTGATCTTCGAATGCAGGGTCACGCGACCGGTCTGCAACGCATGCTCGATCTCGCCCACGTTCGTGAACTTCATGCCCTCGCCCTTCATCTTCTCGGCAGCGAAGGTCAGGTAGTACAGACCGAGCACGATGTCCTGCGACGGCACGATGATCGGACGGCCGTTGGCTGGGCTGAGGATGTTGTTGGTCGACATCATCAGCACGCGGGCTTCGAGCTGCGCTTCCAGCGACAACGGGACGTGGACCGCCATCTGATCGCCGTCAAAATCCGCATTGAAGGCCGTGCAGACGAGCGGGTGAAGCTGAATGGCCTTGCCCTCGATCAACACCGGTTCGAACGCCTGAATTCCGAGGCGGTGAAGCGTCGGCGCGCGGTTGAGCAGCACCGGATGTTCGCGGATCACCTCTTCGAGGATGTCCCAAACCTCCGGACGCTCCGACTCGACCATCTTCTTGGCCATCTTGATTGTCGCCGCCATGCCGTAATGCTCGAGCCGGCTGTAGACGAACGGCTTGAACAACTCGAGCGCCATCTTCTTGGGCAGGCCGCACTGGTGCAGTTTCAACTCCGGGCCGACGACGATGACCGAACGGCCCGAGTAGTCGACGCGCTTGCCGAGCAGGTTCTGGCGGAAGCGGCCCTGCTTGCCCTTGAGCATGTCGGCGAGCGACTTCAAGGGGCGTTTGTTGGTCCCGGTGATCACCCGGCCACGACGACCGTTGTCGAACAGGGCGTCCACCGACTCCTGCAACATGCGCTTCTCGTTGCGCACGATGATGTCGGGAGCGCGCAGTTCGATCAGCCGCTTGAGACGATTGTTGCGGTTGATCACCCGGCGATAGAGGTCGTTGAGATCGGAAGTCGCGAAGCGACCACCGTCGAGCGGCACCAACGGGCGGAGATCGGGTGGAATCACCGGCACGATGGTGAGAATCATCCACTCTGGGCGGTTGCCCGATTTGATGAACGACTCGACGAGCTTGAGCCGTTTGATCAGCTTCTTCGGTTTGACGGTCGACGTCGTTTCCTTGAGTTCCTGACGAATCTCCTCGCGCAGTTTCTCGAGGTCGAGCTTGGCCAACATGTCGCGAATCGCTTCGGCGCCGATGCTCGCCTTGAAGGTGTCCTCACCGTATTTGTCCTGCGCGTCGAGATAGTCTTGCTCGCTCAGCAGATCGCGCACCTTGAGGGGCGTCAGGCCGGAATCGACGACAATGTAGTTCTCGAAGTACAGCACACGCTCGAGATCCTTGAGCGTCATGTCGAGGATGAGGCCGATGCGCGAGGGCAGCGACTTGAGGAACCAGATGTGCGCCACCGGCGAGGCGAGTTCGATGTGGCCCATACGCTCGCGCCGCACCCGCGACAGGGTCACTTCGACGCCGCATTTCTCGCAAACGATGCCGCGATACTTCATTCGCTTGTACTTGCCGCACAAGCACTCGTAGTCCTTCACCGGACCGAAGATGCGGGCGCAGAACAGGCCGTCGCGTTCCGGCTTGAACGTCCGGTAGTTGATGGTCTCCGGCTTCTTTATCTCGCCGTACGACCACGACATGATCCGCTCGGGGCTGGCGATCGAGATCTTGATCTGATCGAAGCTCTGAACGCCTTCGGTCTGTCCGAAAACCTTCATCAATTCGTTCATCGACTCTCTCCTTCCCATGGCGCCGAGCATGCGGCGCCGGGCTAAAGGTCAATCCGGTCGTTACGCGTTCGAGGTTTGCGCCAACTCGACATTGAGGCCGAGCGAACGCAGTTCCTTGACCAACACGTTGAACGACTCTGGTACGCCAGCCTCGAACGTGTCGTCGCCTTGGACGATCGCTTCGTACACTTTGGTACGACCCGCCACGTCGTCGGACTTGACGGTCAGCATCTCCTGCAGAGTGTACGCCGCGCCGTAGGCCTGGAGCGCCCACACCTCCATCTCGCCGAACCGCTGACCGCCGAACTGCGCCTTGCCGCCCAACGGCTGCTGGGTGACCAGGCTGTAAGGGCCGATCGAACGAGCGTGGATCTTGTCGTCGACGAGGTGGTGGAGCTTCAGCATATAGATGTAGCCGACCGTCACCTTACGGGCGAAACGCTCTCCCGTCCGGCCGTCGTTGAGCCAAACCTGACCCGACGTATCGAGGCCGGCCAACTTGAGCATTTCGTTGATGTCCGCCTCGGTCGCTCCGTCGAACACCGGCGTCGCCATGGGCACGCCATGGCGCAGGTTCCGGCACAACTCCCCGAGGTCCTGATCGGACATCGGCTCGATCATGTCGGAGTACTGATCCTTGCCGTAGATCGCCCGCAGCTGCCGTTTGACCTCGTCGAACTTCCCGCCCTGGCGCATGCGATCGACGACCTCGCCCAGTCGCTGACCGAGGCTGGCCGACGCCCAACCGAGATGGGTCTCGAGAATTTGCCCGACGTTCATGCGCGAGGGCACGCCCAGCGGATTGAGCACGATATCGACCGGTTGCCCGTTCTCGAGATAGGGCATGTCCTCGGCCGGTACGATCCGCGAGATCACGCCTTTGTTGCCGTGACGACCGGCCATTTTGTCGCCGGGCTGAAGCTTGCGCTTCACGGCGACGAAGACTTTGACCATCTTCATGACACCCGGGAGCAGTTCATCGCCCCGTTGCAGCTTCTCGACCTTGTTCTCGAAGCGCGCTTGCAGTGCCGCCATGGCCGCGTCGTACTGCGCCTTGAGCTGCTCGACGGCGTCGGACACCTTGGCGTCCTTCACCGCGATCTGCCACCACTGGCCGGTGGTGAACTCGGCCAACAATTCGTCGTCGACCTTGTTGCCGATCTTGATCCCCTTCGGCCCGCTAGCGACCGTCTTGCCCGTCAGCAGCGTCTTCAGGCGCTCGAACGTGTTGCTCTCGAGAATTGCCTTCTCGTCGTCCTTGTCCTTGGACAACGCCTTGATTTCCTCACGCTCGATCGCGAGCGCGCGTTCGTCTTTCTCGACGCCGTGGCGCGAGAACACGCGGACCTCGACCACGGTCCCGGTCACGCTCGGTGGCAAGCGCAGCGAAGTGTCCCGGACATCCGAGGCCTTCTCGCCGAAGATCGCCCGGAGCAGTTTTTCTTCCGGGGTCATCGGCGACTCGCCCTTGGGTGTGACTTTGCCGACCAGGATATCGCTCGGTTTGACGTGCGCCCCGACGTAGACGATACCCGCCTCGTCGAGATTGCGGAGCGCTTCCTCGCCGACGTTCGGAATATCGCGGGTGATTTCCTCTTGGCCCAACTTGGTGTCACGGGCCATGACCTCGAATTCCTCGATGTGGATCGACGTGAACACGTCTTCGGAGACGATGCGCTCCGAGATCAAGATCGAGTCCTCGAAGTTGTAGCCGTTCCAAGGCATGAACGCGACCAGCACGTTGCGCCCCAGCGCCAGTTCGCCCAACTCGGTCGACGGACCGTCAGCGATGATGTCGCCCTTGCGGACGCGGTCGCCGACGCGCACCAGCGGCCGTTGGTTGATGCAGGTGTTCTGGTTCGAACGTTGGAACTTGAGCAACTTGTAGATGTCGACGCCTGGCGCCGAGTGGTTGTCCTCGTCGTCGGCCCGGATGACGACGCGCGTCGCATCGACCTGACTGATGGTGCCGTCGCGGCGAGCGGCTACGGTCACGCCGGAGTCGCGTGCCACCACGTCTTCCATGCCGGTCCCGACCAGCGGCGCTTCGGCGCGGATCAGCGGCACCGCCTGACGCTGCATGTTCGAGCCCATCAGCGCGCGGTTGGCGTCGTCGTTCTCGAGGAACGGCACGAGCGCAGCAGCCACCGAAACGAGCTGCTTGGGCGAAACGTCCATGTATTCGATGTCTTCCGGTCGCGCGACGACGAACTCGCCACCCTTGCGGCAGGACACGAGATCCGCCGAGAAGCGTCCTTTGGCGTCGAGCTCGGCGTTGGCCTGCGCAATCGTGTAGCGCCCTTCCTCCATCGCCGAGAGGTAGTTCACTTCCTCGACCGGCCGGCCGTGTTCGACCTTGCGGTAGGGGCTCTCGATGAAGCCGTACTTGTTCACCCGCGCATAGGTCGCGAGCGAATTGATCAGCCCGATGTTCGGCCCTTCCGGGGTTTCGATCGGGCAGACGCGCCCATAGTGCGTCGGGTGCACGTCGCGCACCTCGAAGCCCGCGCGCTCCCGCGTGAGGCCGCCCGGCCCGAGCGCCGAGAGGCGTCGCTTGTGGGTGACCTCGGCCAACGGATTGGTCTGGTCCATGAACTGGCTGAGCTGGCTCGAGCCGAAGAACTCCCGCACCGCCGCGGCCGCCGGCTTGGCGTTGATCAAGTCGTGCGGCATCACGGTGTCGATTTCGACCGAACTCATGCGCTCGCGGATCGCCCGCTCCATGCGCAAGAGCCCGATGCGGTACTGATTCTCGAGCAACTCGCCGACCGAGCGCACCCGCCGGTTGCCGAGGTGGTCGATGTCGTCGATTTCGCCGCGACCGTCCTTGAGGTCGCAAAGTGTCTTGAGGATCGCCAGAATGTCTTCCTTGCGCAGCACCCGCAGCGAATCGTCCGGCGGGAAGCTGAGTCGGGCGTTCATTTTGACGCGGCCGACCGGCGAGAGGTCGTAGCGCTCGCGATCGAAGAACAGGCTCTGGAACAGCGCCTCGGCCGTCTCTTCGGTCGGCGGCTCGCCCGGCCGCATGACGCGATAGATCTCGATCAGGGCGCGCGCCCGGTCGGTCGTCTTGTCGACCGCCATGGTGTTGCGGATGTAGGCGCCGACCGTGACGTTGTCGACATCGAGGGTCGGAATCTCATCGACCCCCGACTCCTCGAGCCGCAGCAGGTTCTCGTCGTTCAGCTCTTCGCCGGCCTCGACGAAGACCTCGCCCGTCTTCTCGTTGATGATATCGATGGCCGCGAAACGACCGATCAGGTCCTCGCGCGAGACCAGCAACTCCTCCACCCCCGACGATTCCAGTTTCTGCAGGACTCGCGACGTGACCTTCGTCCCGGCCTCCAAAACGGCGCGGCCGGTCTTGGCGTTGATCAGGTCCCGCACCAACTTGAGCCCGCGCAGGCGCTGCGGGTTGAGCGGGGTCTTCCAGCCGCGCTTGTCGCGCTCGTAAACGACCACCTGATAGAACGCGCTCAGGATCTCTTCCTGGCCCATGCCGAGGGCGTACAGCAGGGTGGTTGCCGGCAGCTTGCGACGACGGTCGATACGCACGAAGACGATGTCCTTGGCATCGAACTCGAAGTCGAGCCACGAACCGCGGTACGGAATAACGCGGGCGGCAAACAGGAACTTGCCCGACGAGTGGGTCTTGCCCTTGTCGTGGTCGAAGAACACGCCGGGCGAGCGATGCATCTGGCTGACGATCACACGCTCCGTGCCGTTGACGATGAACGTCCCTTTCTCGGTCATGAGCGGCATATCGCCCATGTAGACGTCCTGCTCCTTGATATCGAGAATCGAGCGGGCCCCGGTCTCTTCGTCGACTTCGAAGACGATCAGGCGCAGCGTCACCTTGAGCGGGGCGGCGAACGTCATGCCGCGCTGCATGCACTCGTCGGTGTCGTACTTCGGGGGTTCGAGCTCGTACTTCACAAAGTGAAGTTCGGCGGTCTCGGAGAAATCCTTGATCGGAAACACCGATTGGAACACGGCGTTCAGTCCATCCATGGTCCGAGCTTCCGGTGCCACGCTGGTCTGCAAGAACGCGTCGTACGAACTCTGCTGGACCTCGATCAGATTCGGCATCGGCGCCGCGGAGCGGATCCGACCGAAGCTCTTGCGAATGCGTTTGCGACCCGTGAAGGACAGTGCCATCGCGTTTCCTCTTGCTGTTCGGCCCAAAGGACCGGCGCTTACCGTGCGTCGGGAACCGACCCGACCCGTGCGTCGGGAACGACCCGACGATTCGACGCAGAAAACTCGGGTCGGCGGCGGGCGCTCTGCCCGCGCCGCCGACCCGTCGGCTACTTGATATCGACTTTGGCGCCAGCCGCCTCGAGCGCCGCCTTGATCTTCGCCGCCTCGTCCTTGGACACGCCCGCCTTGACTTCCTTGGGCGCGCCCTCGACGAGGTCCTTGGCCTCCTTGAGGCCGAGGCTCGTCACCGCACGAACCTCTTTGATGACATTGATCTTCTTGTCGCCAGCGTTGGTGAGAATGACCGTGAATTCGGTCTTCTCTTCCGCCGGGGCGCCGCCGGCGCCACCGGCCGCGCCAGCAACGGCCGCGATCGCGACCGGCGCTGCCGCCGACACACCCCATTTCTCTTCCAGCATCTTGGCGAGCTCGGCCGCCTCGATGACCGTCAGGCTCGAGAGATCGTCCACTATCTTCTTTAGATCAGCCATTGGATTAGTGACTCCTGTTTCATAGATCGGCAGTAACCGTTGAGACGCGTCTTAAGCCGCTTCGCTTTTCTCGCCCTTGGCACCGTAGGCTGCGAACACGCGGGCCAACTTCGACCCGGGCGCCTGCAACACCCCGGCAATCTTGGTCGCGGGCGCTTGGAGGAGCCCCACCAACTTGCCGCGGAGTTCGTCCAACGACGGCATCTCGGCCAAAGCCTTGACCCCGCTGGAATCGAGCCGCGTCGCGCCCATCGCACCGCCGAGGATGACGAGTTTCTCGTTACCCTTGGCGAAGGCGGTTGCCACCTTGGCGGCGGCAATCACATCCGACGAGTACGCGATGCCGGTCGGCCCGCGGAACAGGTCGGAAATGGGCTCGTACGTCGTGCCACGGAGGGCGATCTTGGCGAGGCGGTTCTTCGCCACCTTGAAGCTGGCTCCTGCATCTCGCATTTTTCGCCGTAGCTGAGTCACCTCAGCGACGGTGAGGCCGGAGTTCTTGGTCAACACCACGACTCCGGCCGACGAGAAGAGCTTCTTCAGGGCGGCAACCGCTTGTGCTTTTTCTTCTCGGTCCACGCTCCACTCTCCGTCGGTGGCCGGCGGGTTTCCCCTCCGGCCGGTTGCACGTGGGTGGAACAAACGTCCTCCACCCGGTTCAGCCTGCCCCAGAGGGACCGCCGTCAATTCGGTCCGTCGCCGGACCGGGGAGTCACCCCCGCCCCTCACGGGGCGGAACCAACGTCGTCACCACTGTCTATGCAGGCGGTTCGCACCATTAGCCCCCACTCGGGGGACCTGCAGTCTCGGACAGGTCGGAGGCTTGCGCCCCCTACCGACCCTCGCGGGCCGGATCTCACGAACACTTCGAGCCGGGCCGCCTAGTGCAGCAAGCTCGGAATATCGATCTTCACGCCTGGGCCGATCGTCGAGGAGATCGACACCTTCTTCACGAACGTGCCCTTGGTCCCGCTCGGCCGCGAACGGCTGACGGCTTCGGCGAACGCCTTGATGTTTTCGACCAGCGCCTTCTCGCTGAAGCTCGCCTTGCCGACGCCGGCGTGAACGATGCCGGCCTTCTCGGCGCGGTACTCGACCTGGCCGCCCTTGGCCTCCTTGACGGCCTTCGACACGTCCATGGTCACCGAACCCAACTTCGGATTGGGCATCAGGCCGCGCGGCCCCAGCACCTTGCCGAGCCGGCCGACGACGCCCATCATGTCGGGCGTCGCGATGCAGCGATCGAACGGGATCTCGCCCTTCTGAACGCGCTCGGCCAGATCCTCGGCGCCCACCACGTCGGCCCCGGCGGCCTTGGCTTCCTCGGCTTTGGCGCCCTTGGCGAACACGCCCACCTTGAGCGACTTGCCCGAACCATTCGGCAGATTGACCACGCCGCGCACCATCTGATCGGAGTGGCGCGGGTCGACACCCAGGTTCATCGCGATCTCGATCGTCTCGTCGAACTTGGCCTTGGCGTTCGACTTGACCAATTTCACCGCCTCGTCGACGGAATAGGCCTTGGACCGATCGACGGTCTCGATGGCCTTGCGGAAACGCTTCCCTGCCATGGCCTACTCCTTCACCTCGAGGCCCATCGAGCGGGCCGAACCTTTGATCATTTGTGCCGCGGCATCGAGATCGGCAGCGTTGAGATCGACCATCTTCGCCTTGGCGATCTCACGCACCTGGGCCATTGTCACCGAGCCGACCAACGTGCGCCCCGGAGCCGTGGAACCCTTTTCCAGCTTGGCCGCCTTCTTGAGATAGAACGAGACGGGCGGCGTCCGGGTCTCGAAGGTGAACGAGCGGTCGGAGAACACCGTGATCGTCACCGGAATCGGCGTCCCGGGCTCGAACGTCTTCTGGGTTCGCGCATTGAACTGCTTGCAGAACTCCATGATGTTGACCCCGCGCTGACCGAGCGCGGGACCAATCGGCGGCGACGGGTTCGCTTGGCCCGCCGGCACCTGCAGCTTGATGTAGCCTTCGATCTTCTTTGCCATGTCTTCCCTTTACGCGGCATCGCCGCCGATGGGTGCGCGGTACGGCCCATGGCCGGGCCTCCCGCACGAGACGCCGGTTTCCCGGCAACAACGCTTACAACTTCTCGACCTGGGCGTACTCCAACTCGACCGGCGTCGCGCGACCGAAGATCGAAACCGCGACCTTCAGGCGGGCGCGCTCTTCGTCGATTTCCTCGACCACGCCGTTGAACGACGTGAACGGCCCGTCGGCCACACGCACCTGCTCGCCGACCTCGAACGTGATCGAGGGCTTGGGGCGCTCGATGCCCTCCTGAACCTGGTGCAGGATGCGATCGACCTCGCCCTGCGTGATCGGCGAAGGTTTGTTGCCCGTACCCAGGAATCCCGTGACCTTCGGCGTGTTCTTGACCAAGTGGTAGGTCTCGTCGGTCAGGTCCATGCGCGCCAGGACATAGCCCGGAAAGAACTTGCGCTCGGCGTTGACCTTCTTGCCGCGACGCACCTCGACGACCTCTTCGGTCGGCACCAGGACCTCTTCGAAGAACTGCGCCAGACCTTTGTTCTCGGCCTGCTCCTTGATCGAGGCCGCGACCTTGTTCTCGAAACCCGAGTAGACGTGAATGATGTACCAGCGTGACGCCACGTCAGCCTCCGAACCCGAGAATGGCGCGTACCGCGGCCGAAAAAGCCTGGTCCACCACAAAGAAAAACAACGACGCGATCACCACCATCACCAACACGAAAATCGTCTGCTGGATCGTCTGCTTGCGCGACGACCAGGTCACCTTGGCGGTTTCCTGACGCACCTCGCGCAGGAACTTGACCGGATCAGCCGCCATCACCGACCCGCCCTGTTCGACGGCCCACGTTGGCAGGAGTGGAGGGACTCGAACCCCCAACCCCCGGTTTTGGAGACCGGTGCTCTAGCCAATTGAGCTACACTCCTTCGCGCGCAACGCAACGAACCCAACATCCTCACTGGATGATGGAAGCGACGACGCCGGACCCGACGGTCTTGCCGCCCTCGCGGATGGCGAAGCGCAGGCCCTCGTCCATCGCGATCGGGGCAATCAGCTCGACCTCGATCGAGATGTTGTCCCCCGGCATCACCATCTCCGTCCCCTCCGGCAGCTTGATCACCCCCGTCACGTCCGTCGTCCGGAAGTAAAACTGCGGCCGGTAATTCGTGAAGAACGGCGTATGACGGCCGCCCTCCTCCTTCGTCAGAACGTACGCTTCCGCCTTGAACTTCGTGTGCGGCGTGATCGAGCCCGGTGCCGCCAGCACCTGCCCACGCTCCACGTCCTCGCGACCGACACCGCGCAGCAGGCAACCCACGTTGTCGCCAGCCTCGCCCGTGTCCAGCAGCTTGCGGAACATCTCGACCCCCGTGCACGTCGTCTTCGACGTCGCCCGGATCCCCACGATCTCCAACTCGTCCCCGACCTTCACCACACCGCGCTCGATACGGCCCGTCACCACCGTGCCGCGGCCCGAGATCGAGAAAACGTCTTCAATCGGCATCAAAAACGGCTTGTCCTTCGGACGCGCCGGCTGCGGGATGTACTCGTCCACCGCCTTCATCAGCTCCTGGATCGAGGTCTTCCCCATCGCCTCGTCCCGACCCTCCAGCGCCGCCAGCGCCGAACCCTTGATCACCGGGATCTTGTCCCCGGGGAAGTTGTACTTCGTCAGCAACTCCCGAACTTCCATCTCCACGAGGTCCAACAGGTCCTTGTCGTCGACCATGTCCACCTTGTTCATGTAGACCACAAGCGCAGGAACACCCACCTGGCGCGCCAGCAGAATGTGCTCGCGCGTCTGCGGCATCGGGCCGTCCGCCGCCGATACCACGAGGATCGCCCCGTCCATCTGCGCCGCGCCCGTGATCATGTTCTTCACGTAGTCCGCGTGACCCGGGCAATCCACGTGCGCGTAGTGCCGCTTGTCCGTCTGGTACTCGACGTGCGACGTCGAAATCGTGATCCCGCGCGCCTTCTCTTCCGGCGCCTTGTCGATCTGGTCGTACGCCGTAAACGTCGCACCGCCCTTCTCCGCAAGCACCTTCGTGATCGCCGCCGTCAGCGTCGTCTTCCCATGATCAACGTGGCCTATCGTGCCTACGTTGCAGTGCGGCTTATTCCTCTCAAACTTCTCCTTCGCCATCGCTACTCCGGCCGTGCGGCCGTCCCTGTGATTTGCGTTCTCTGTCGCCAGACCCGAACTGCGAGTCCGCCTTCATCGAAAAGTTGGAGCGGGTGAGGGGAATCGAACCCCCGTCACCAGCTTGGAAGGCTGGAGCTCTACCATTGAGCTACACCCGCCCAGCGTCGACGCGACCTCATCTCTCCTCTGGCGCTCCCAAGGCGACGAGCCGCGGTGGTGGAGGGGGTTGGATTTGAACCAACGTAGGCATGAGCCAACGGATTTACAGTCCGTCCCCTTTAGCCACTCGGGCACCCCTCCTTGACCACGGACGGTCTGTCCGATGGATCCGGAATCGCCGCTTTCAGCAACGCCAAAGACACGAATGGCCCCGCTCCCCAACAAGCCGTTGGCAGGCAAGGCAATTCGTGCTCCAAAGGTGGCGGAATATAATGACGCGAATGTCCCCACGCAAGCGCCCTGGAACTCCGCCGCATCGGCGGAATCGCGAGGCTTTCCGGCCATGGTCTGGCGCCCCAGGGGGCCGGGACTACTGGCTTTACGGCCGCCACGCTGCCCTGGCCGCGCTAGCCAATCCCGCCCGCCACGTCCACCGCATCATCATGACCCGGAACACCGCCGACGAACTCGGATCCACCATCCGCCAAATCGCCGGCCGGCCGCGGGTCGAGATCGTCGAACGCGAGGAAATCGAAGAACTCATCCCAGGGGGCGCCCCCCACCAGGGGATCACGCTAAGGGTTTCCCCCCTGCCCGCCCAGGCCATCGATGCCGTGCCGCGCGCCGAAGCCGATCGCCGTCGGCTGGTGGTGGTCCTGGATCAGGTCACCGACCCCCGCAACATGGGGGCCATTTTGCGCACAGCCGCGGTCTTCGGTGCCGTCGCCGTCGTCACGACCGAGCGGCGGAGCGCTCCGGAAAGCGGCGCGTTGGCCAAGGCCGCCTCGGGCGCGCTCGATACCTTGCCCATGGTTCGCGTGCCCAACCTGGCCCGCGCCCTCCGGACGCTCAAGGATTACGGCTATTGGGTGATCGCGCTCGATCATGCCGCGGAGGAGAGGCTCGAGACCGCCGATCTGGCGCCCGGGCTTGCCCTCGTCCTCGGGGCCGAGGGCCACGGTTTGAGGTCGCTCACGCGCGATCACTGCGACAAGTTCGTGAGCATCGCGGTTCACCCCGCCGCGAAAGCTGCACGGATCGACAGTTTGAATGTGGCGAGCGCGGCTGCGATCGCGCTCCATGCGCTTGCCGAGGTAACCTGACGGTTCTACCCTTACGAGCGCCGCCGGTCTTCGCGAAGGGCCGGCCTCGGGGGCGGGCATGGCAGACTCCTCCAAGCGGGAGCCAACGGCAGATCGCGCGAAACGTGGTTCGGGACACTGGTTGCCACGCCTGGGAACATTTTGGGCGGCGTTGGCGATCACGGCGGGTGTAACGCTCATCACCAACGCCTTCGTCGAAGCCGTTTATTGGATCGAAGGCTTGGAACGCCACCAACCTTGGTCGATCGACCTCATGCCGGTTTACATGCCGTTCCTGATCGGCACCCCGATCATCTATCTCCTCGTTCGTTCCATTCGTCGCTCCTCGGGCGCGGAACGCGACCGGCTGGCGAGCGAGACCCGCTTTCGCGACCTGATCGAGGGCTCACTCCAGGGGGTGTGCGTCCACCGCAACCTGATCCCGGTGTTCTCGAACGACGCCTTCGCCAAGTTGTTCGGATTCGACGATGCCCGGGATATCCACTCCCTGCCCTCGCTGCTCGTGCTGTTCGCACCCGAGGAACGGGCAATCGTCGCGCAGAACGCAGCGCGGCGGCTCAAGGGCGACGATATGCCCGGCGTCTTCGAACGGCGCGCGCTGCGCAAGGACGGCACGACCATCTGGGTGCAGACGATGGTGCGCCGGGTCCTTTGGGCCGGCGAGCCAGCGCTGCAACTCACCGTGATCGACATCACCCAGCGCAAGACCATCGATCAGATGAAGAACGACTTCATCTCGACCGTCAGCCACGAGTTGCGTACGCCTCTCACCTCGATTGCCGGCTCGCTCGGCCTCATCGCCGCCGGTATGGCGGGTGGCGTTTCGCCTGAAGCCATGCGCCTGATCGACATCGCGAGCAACAATTCCGACCGTCTGGTGCGCCTGATCAACGACATCCTCGATATCGAGAAGATCGAGTCGGGCCGGATGGACATCGAGTTCTTCCCGATCCAGGTCTGGTCGCTCCTGGAGATGGCGGCCGAGGCCAACCGCGGCTTTGCGGAGCGCTACGGCATCGCGATCGACATCGTGACGGCGCCCGCCGAGGCCCGGGTGATCGGCGGAATCGATCAGTTGATGCAGGTGTTCGCGAACCTGCTGTCGAACGCGATCAAACACTCGCCGATGCGGGGCCACATCCAGTTGGGCGCCGAACGCCGCAACGACACGATCCGCTTTTTCGTCACCGACCACGGCCGCGGCATCCCCGAGGATTTCCGCCACCGCATCTTCACCAAGTTCACCCGCGCGCTCGACGACAACGCCCAGCGGGCGGCCGGCACCGGCCTCGGCCTCGCGATCTGCAAAGCCCTGGTCGAAAAACACAGCGGCACGATCGGGTTCACGAGCACGGTCGGCGAGGGTTCGACGTTCTACTTCGACTTGCCGGAGCACCGGGTGCCCGAGGCCCGCGAACCGTTGGAAAGCAGCCGACCAAGGCACTGAGCGGCGCTTGCCCGAGCCTCGCACCGGCGCCTATGTTGGCCCCGCGCCCGGTTAGCTCAGTTGGTAGAGCACGTGATTTGTAATCACGGGGTCGCAGGTTCGAGTCCTGCACCGGGCAC
>Ga0194132_10005939_pt1 | contig 19334 bp, 17 predicted proteins | sample TA2KigOf80mmetaG_FD_148612 | JGI IMG/M metagenome (GOLD analysis project Ga0194132, IMG submission 148612) | Freshwater microbial communities from Lake Tanganyika, Tanzania - TA2015054 Kigoma Offshore 80m | ecosystem: Environmental > Aquatic > Freshwater > Lake | place: Tanzania: Lake...
AGAGGCATTGGGCATGCAGCTGCCGGGGTCGCGCCCCGGCTCCACGCGCCTGCCGTGTACCTTCCGCCCGACCGGCTGGCCCTACCCCATGGTCGTGTCGTATGAGTTCCACGTGCCCATCGACGCGGAGAACGAGCTCTACCACCAGATGATGTACCGGTTCACCAAGAACCCGGTGGCGGCGCTCATCCACAAGATCAAGTACATGTTCTGGCACCGCTGGGTCGGCGAATGGCGGTTCAACAGCCAGGACGGCTCCATGGTTGCGGAGATGACGCGCAATATGAAGGCGGAGCGCCTGATGAAGACGGACGCCTCCATCACCGGCTGGCGCAAGATGGTGGAGCGCCAGGCGCGCGGCCAGGTGGACCAGTGGCGGTCCATCGGGGTGGAGCACGTCGCCGACCTGCAGCTGGAGTTCACCGGCAAGTCCGTCGTGGTGCCGGGGCGCCGTGGAGACGACGGCGACGCCGGCGCGTAACGACGATCGCATCACCCCTTGTTTGGGAGCGGCTCGCGGCCTCGGCGGCGAGCCGCTTTCTTTCGCGTCGATTCCGCGCGGCCGACATGGCCCCCGCGACGGGCGCCCGGCTATAATGCCACGCATGGACTTGAGCAGGCTGGAGCCGGGCCACGTGCTCGTGGACGAGGCGATGACCATATCGGCCGCAGCGTGCGCGGCCTATCGCGCGGCGGTGGAGGACGAGACACCGCAGCACCTGCTGAACGACGTCGTGCCATGCATGGCGGTGGCGGCGAAAGCCCTGGCGGCGGTGCTGCGGGCCATCGACCTGCCCGCGGGCACGGTGCACACCAGCCAAGAGCTGGAGTTCGCGGCGACGGTCGCGCCGGGCTCCGCCCTCCACGCCAAGGCGACCATTGCCCAGAATTCGGTGCGGCGCGGCACGCGCTTCATCGCGGTGGACTTCGCGGTAACCGCGGACGGCGACGCGGCCGTGCGCGGTAGAACGTCGCTCGCGATCGCGGAGGCCGCATGAGCGACGCCCCCCCACGCATCGCCGGGCCGGAGCACCGCGTGACGGAGGCGCAGCTGCGTCGCTATGCCGACGCCAGCGGCGACCGCAACCCCCTGCACCTGGACCCGGCCTTCGCCGCGACGACGCCGTATGGCAAGCCCATCGCGCACGGCATGTTGGTGTTGGCGTTTTTGTCGGAGATGCTGACGCGTGAGTTCGGCAAGGCGTGGCTGTGCGGCGGCAAGCTGAAAACGCGGTTTCGCGCGCCGGTGTTCCCCGGCGACACCGTAACGGCGGGCGGCACGCTGCGCGCGACGAGCGACGGCATGGCCGTTTATGATGTCGCTGTCCGCAACCAGGGCGGCGCCGAGGTGATCACCGGCGAGGCGAGCATTCCGCTGGACTCCTGAAGGCGTCGCGCTCCCCTCCCCTAACACACGAGCGATACGCTCGATGCCGAGGTAGACCCGTTGAGCACATCGAAAACACACACCATCGCGCTCGATGCCATGGGCGGCGATGTGGCGCCATCGGTGCCGGTGGCTGGCGCGGTGCTGGCGGCGCGCAAGGGCAATGTCAATGTGTTGCTGGTGGGCGACCCCGACGCGGTGCGCGCAGAGCTGGCGAAGCACGACACGGCCGGACTATCCATTCAGGTGGTGCCAAGCGAGGGTGTGATTCGCGAGGGCGAGCCGCCGGCGATGGCGCTGCGCGGCAAGCCTAGGGCCTCGATAGCGGTCGCGACAGGGCTGGTGAAGGCGGGCAAGGCCGACGCCGTGGTGAGCATGGGCTCGACCGGGGCCGCGATGGCGGCGGCGGTGCTGGCGTTCGGCCTGTTTCCGGGCTTGGAGCGGCCGGCGCTGGGCGGCCCATTCATTGGGCTGGCGCCAAGGGTTTCCATTGTGGACCTTGGCTCGCAGGTGGACTGCAAGCCGTTGCAAATGTTGAGCTTCGGCGCATTAGGCTCGACCTTCAGCCACGTGTATAGCGGGGTGCGGTCGCCACGGGTGGGCCTGCTCAGCGTCGGCTCCGAGGAGGGCAAGGGCAATGCCCAGGTGAAGGAGGCCTATGCGTTGTTCAAGAAGAGCGGCCTGAACTTCGTGGGCAACGTGGAAGGGCACGACATCTTCGCGGACAAGGCCGACGTGGTCGTGTGCGATGGGTTCGTGGGCAACGTGCTGCTGAAGTACACTGAGGGCTTGGCCGAAGCGGCCGCGCGCTACCTGGCGGAGGCGCTGGGGCCGAGGAGTCCCGCCGTGAAGGCGATAGCCGACTTGGCATCGCTGGCCGAACAGGGCGGCGGGCCGCTGTTCGGCGTGAACGGGCTGTCGGTCATCGGCCACGGGCGCTCGAAAGCCGAGGGCGTCGCGGGGGGCATCGACGTCGCGGCGCGGTGCCTGGAATCCGACCTCGTGCGGCGGATGCGTGACGACCTTGCGGCCGTGATGGCGCGGAGCGGCGCCCATGCCTAGCCTCGCGGGCAAGCGCGCGCTGGTGACGGGCGGTGGCACGGGCATTGGGCGGGCGATCAGCCTGCGGCTGGCGAAGGATGGTGCGGCGGTGGCCGTGAACTACGCACGCAGCAAGGATGCCGCCGAAGAGGTGGCGCGGCTGATCGGCGGAGAGGGCGGCAAGGCCTTGGCGCTGGCGGGCGACATCTCCGTCGCCGCGGACGCCGACGGCATCGTGCAGCGCGCCATCGAGGAGCTGGGCGGGCTGGACATCCTGGTGAACAACGCCGGCGTGACGAAGGACAATCTGCTGCTGCGGATGAGCGAGGCCGACTGGGACAGCGTGATCGACACGAACCTGAAGGGCACGTTCTTGGTGACGAAGGCGGCGGTGCGACACATGCTGCGGCAGCGCGCCGGACGGGTCATCAACATGTCTTCGGTGGTGGCGCTCACGGGCAACCCAGGCCAGGCCAACTACACCGCCGCGAAGGCCGGGCTGATCGGCTTCACCAAGACGGTCGCGCGGGAGGTCGCCTCGCGCGGCATCACGGTGAACGCGATCGCCCCCGGCTTCATCGCCACGCGCATGGTCGAGGGCCTGGCGCAAGATGTGGTGCAACGCATCATGGAGCGCATACCGCTGGCGCGGTTCGGCTCGCCCGACGAGGTGGCGGCGACGGTCGCATTCCTGGCCGGCGACGGGGCCGGGTACATCACGGGACAAACGATCAGCATCGACGGCGGGCTGGGGCTGTAGCCCGGCGCGCCTCGGCAGGGGAGTCCGCGCATGACGACGCAGCAACAAGAGCACCTGGGCCACGGCAACAAGTTCATGGTGGTGGTGGCCCACCCCGACGACGCGGAGTTCATGTGCTCCGGCACGGTAGCCCGCTGGACTCGCGAGGGCAAGGACGGCGTGTACGTGCTGGTGACGAGCGGCGACAAGGGGTCGTCGGACCCCAACGTCGTCCCGGCGGAGCTGGCAAGGACCCGCGAGGAGGAACAGCGGAACGCGGCGCGCGTGCTGGGCGTGCACACCGTGGAGTTCTTGCGCTACGAGGACGGCATGGTGTGGAACACGATTCAGCTGCGGAAGGACATCGTGCGGATGATTCGCAAGCACCGACCGTCGGCGGTGATCACGGAGAACCCGATGGCGCGGTGGGTGAACAACCGGGTGAACCACCCCGACCACCGGGCGGTGGGCGACGCGACGATGGACGCGGTGTTCCCGTCAGCGCGGGACTACCACATGTTCCCCGAGTTGGTCCGAGACGAGGGGTTGCAGCCGCACACCGTCGACCACCTCTACATCAGCGCGCGCGGGGCCGACGCCGACGTCTACATCGACATCGCGACGACGATCGAAACGAAGATACGAGCGCTGCGGGCGCACGCCAGCCAAGTCCGCAATCCGACGCCGGAGTTCGACGAGAACATACGGCAGATGGCGCGGCGGGCGGCGGGCGAATCGGGGATGGAGTTCGCCGAGTCGTTCAAGTATTTCTACTTGGGGCCGCGGCTGGCGCCGGCGAACACGCCCATCCGGGCCTAGGCGCTGACCTTGACGGGAGCGAAATCGTCCTCGGGCTCGGGCGCCAGGGCGGCCGACTCGGTCCACACGGGCACTGTGAAGGCGAACATGGACCCCTTGCCCACCTCGCTCTCGATCCACACACGGCCGCCCATGATCTCGACGAGCGACTTGACGATGTAGAGGCCGATGCCGGTGCCGGGCACCTTCTTGGTCTCCGGGCGTTGCACGCGATAGAAGGTCGTGAAGAGCTTGGCCTGGTCCTCCGGGGCGATGCCGAGACCCTGGTCGCGCACGCGCAGCTCGACCGTGCCGGCGAAGTGGCGGGCCGTCACGACCACGGCGCCGCCGTTGGGGCTGTATTTCACCGCATTGCTGACGAGGTTGACGATGATCTGCACCAGCTTGTCGTGGTCGCCCACGATCTCGGGCAGCGTTTCCGGCACGTCGACTTGCAGGGCATGGGTGGCGGGCATCTCGCCGTAGGCGCGCAGGGCGCTGGCGACCACCTCGGCCATGCTCAGGCGGTCCTTGCGGAGCGTGAGCGCGCCGGACTCGATGCGCGAAACGTTGAGCAGATCGTCAACGAGGGTGGAAAGGCGGTGCGTCTCGTCGTGGATGCTTTCGAGCCACTTGCGCTGCTGCGCCGGCTGCACCTGACGGGTGAGCAGCAGCTCGCTGAAGCCGTAGAGGGTGGTGAGGGGCGTGCGGAGCTCGTGGGCGGCGATGGACATGAAGTTGTCCTTGACGCGGTCTACCTCGCGGAGCGTCGCGGCGGCGTGCTCGGCGTTGCGCCGGCGCTGGTCGCGGTCGTAGAGCAAGGTGATCATCAGGCCCATCGCCAGGACGAAGACGACTTGGATCACCTGGTCTCGCAGGGCACCCGGGTTGGGGTAGAACTGGGGCATGATGCGCGGCGAGAGGATGAACGGGATGGAGGTGATGCCCGTGACGACCACGGCGACCAGACCCGCCCGCAGGCCCATGACGACGCCCGCGTAGGCGACGATGAGCAGGAACTCGGCCTCGTGGAGGACGTGCAGGCGGAAGTAGGGAATGCTTGCGACGTAGGGCGCGACTGCCGGGAAGTAGGTCGCGTAGTGCATGACGGTGTGGACGACAAGCGTGAGCGTGATGACGAACACGTGTAGCCGCTTGTATCGCGGATCGAGTAGGCGGCCCGCAATCTTGGCGAAGGATCTCAACGGCACGTCGCGCTCCTTTCTCCGGGAGGCTCTCTCTCCCGACCACGGCAATCACATACTGGGAGCGTGGGGTGTCGACGGCCTGCGGGGTACCCAACAAAACCGCTGGGGGATTACCCGACGTCGGGGGGCTCGGTGGCGAGGGCGTAGCGGGGCTCGGCCAGCGTGGCGATGACGCTGGAGCCCTCGACGGCCAGCATGTGACCCGGTCGCGCCTTGGCGACGCGCACGAGCGCCAGCGCGGCCATCGTCCCATCGGGGCGCGGCGCCACGGAGGTGACGACGCCGGCCGGCTGGCCGTCCGCGACGAGCGCGGCCCCCGGCGCCGCCTGGCCGGAGAGCGTCGCGGCCATGAGGCGGCGTTGCACTTTCTTGTAGGTGATGAGGCGGGCGATCACCTCTTGCCCGGTGTAGCAGCCCTTGTCCTCGCTAATCGCCCCCATCAGGCGGCTCTCCAGGGGGTTGGTGTCGTCGCCGAACTCGCGTCCGTACATGGGAAGGCCGATGGCGACGCGAAACGCCTCCCATGCTTCGGGTGGGGCGGGCGTCACGCCGGCGGCGACGAGCGCGTCCCAGACCGCATCCGCCTGCGGGGCGCCGGCGATGACGTGCCACAGCAGGCCGGAGGCGTCACGCCAGAGCGTGGCGGGGCAGTCGGCGATGGTCACGGGCGCCAGGCGGTCGCGTTCGAGCGCGGGCAGGCCGATGTCCGCCAGCGCGGCCGGGACGCGCGGGCCCGCGAGCGCGAACTGCGCGGTGGGGGCAGTCACGTCCTCGACGACGATCTCCTCGCCGAAGGTGAAGGTGTCGAGCCAGTCGATGGCGGCTTGCTGGCGTCCGACGCTCGTAAGACACAACATGCCGCCGTCGACGGCCCCGAGGGCGAGAAGGTCGATTGGGCGGGCGTTGGGGCTGGCGAGGACGGTAAGGCGCGCGTGACCGGGCGGGAGGGCCTCGAGCTTGTTGGTGCTGAGCCGGTTGAGAAGATCGAGGGCGTCCTTGCCAACGATCCGCAGGCGCCCAGTCTCCGAGCGGTCGGCCATGCCGGCGCCGTTGGCGAGAGCGGCGTAACCCTCGGCGGCGCCCGCCATATGCCCCCGCACGCCCGATGCGTGTGTCCACGCCATGACGAACCTCCTGGAAACGAGGCCGCCCCGATGAATCGGGACGGCGCTAGGGCAACGGTGGTGCGAGCGGATCGGCTGCTAGACCGCGAACGACGTGCCGCAGCCGCAAGCCTTCTTCGCGTTCGGGTTTTGGAACGTGAAGCCCTTGCCGTTGAGACCGCCCGAATAGTCGAGCTCGGTGCCGGCCAGAAAAACGTAGCTCTTCTTGTCGACCGCGATGGTGACGCCCTTGTCGACGATGACCTTGTCGGTCTCGGCGGCGATTTCGGCGATGTCGAGCACGTAGGTGAGGCCGGAGCACCCCCCGCCCTTCACCGCTACGCGCAAGACGCCGGTTTCCTTGCCCGCGTTCTGGATGAACTGCCGCACGTGCTTGGCGGCGGCATCGGTGATCGAGATGGTCAGCGGCTGTGGTTGCGTTTGCGTCGTCACGGTCGATGACTCCCATAAAGTCCAGTTGCGTACTCGACAATGGTAGGCGTCTCCCGGCACGGCGTCAAGGCGCGGCTGGCGCGGCGGCGTCGCCGGCGGCACGGCTACTGGCAATGGCGAGGGCGCTGCCGGCGAGCGAACGGGAGGCAGCGCTCTTCGCCGCGCTATCGGAGGCGGCGCTGGTCATCGGCGGCTGGCGCACGGCCGGGGCAAGGCCGGCGAACCACCCCCGGCGGCGGATGCGCGGCGCGGCGGAGCTGCTGGCCCGGCACGCGCCGATGGGGCTTGCCGCTTCGCTGCGGGATGCGATGGCGTCGCCGCGCCTGCTCGTCGAGGCACTGACGGTGACGGACCTTGATGGCGGGCCCACACTCGTCGGCGTGGCGCGTGCGCGGGAGTTGGCGACGAGCGTCGCGCTGCCACATGCGAGCGCCATGGCGCTGGTTGCTGGCGACCGGGAGTCGCGCGCCCTGGCCGAGCGCCGATTCCGAGACATGCCGGCATTGGAGGAGAACACGATCACGCGGGAGGCGCGGCGGCTGCTGGGGCGGAGCGCCTAGCGGGCAGGCGGCTTGGCGCGTGGGAGCAGCAGGGGCTGTTCCATGCCTACCACGCGGCGCTGGGCCTGCCCGAGCGTTAGCGTTCGACGAACGCGGCGACAGCAAGGCCGACGGCGAGCAACACGCCGGTGAGGAAGTGCAGCCGGGCGGTTCGCACCATCATGCGGTTCATCGCCATGCGGTCACCGGCGCGCCACAGGCCGCGGACGGTATCGACGGCGAGCGGCAGCGTCAGCAGCGCGAGCAGGGCCCAGGCGGGCAACAGGCCGGCGACGGCTAGCGCGACGATGGAGAGGTGCGCCGCGGCGAGCAGCGCGGCGTAGACACGGCGGCCCACCGGCAGGCCGACCCACGTGGCGATGCTGCGCTTGCCCTGGGCGCGGTCCTCGTCGATGTCGCGCAGGTTGTTGCAGTGCATGATGGAGGTCACGAGGAAGGCGACGGGCAGCGCGGCCAGCAGGGCGCCGGCGGCGAGGGCCTGGGCCTGCACGAAGTAGGACGCGCCGACCATGAGAACCCCCATGAAGACGAAGACGGTGAGCTCGCCAAGGCCGAGGTTGCCGATGGGCAGCGGACCGGCACTGTAGAGGTAGGCAATGGCGACGCTGGCGATGCCGACGGCCAGGATGGGCCAGCCGACGGCGGCGACGATGGCGAGACCGCAGGCGATGCCGACCCCGAAGGTGGCGCCCATGCCGAGCAGTACCGCGCGAGGCGATAGCAGGCCCTGCTGGATGACCTTGTGAGGCGCAGCGAACTTGGCCGCGCCATGCTTGCGGAAGTCGGCGTATTCGTCGGTGAGGTTGGTGGCCGCCTGGATGGCGACCGAGCCGATGAGCGCGAGGGCGAAGAGCCACCAGCGGAAGCGCGCGGCGTCCCACGCGGCATAGGCGGAGCCCACGAGGACGGGCACGACGGAGGCGGTGAGCGAGAAGGGACGGCTGGCCCACAGCCACGTTTTCCACAGTGGCCGCGGGGCGGCCTCCGGCGTGCGCGGCATCGGTTTCGTGCTCATCGGGCGTGCTCCGAGACGCGCCTAGTCATGCGCGGACGCACATCCCCTCCCCGCTCGTATTGGGCCCTATCGACCGTGCCCCCTGGATTCGCGGAGGGGGCACGCGACGAACGCCGGCCTTTCGAGCACCCCCACCGCCCGACGGCATGGCCTGGGCGACCCATGTTAGCGAAGCAGAACTCGCGGCGCGACGGCAAGTTGGTTCTCACCAGGGCATGTGGCGGTACTTCGAGTAGTCGGGCTTGCGCTTCTCCTTGAAGGCGTCGCGGCCTTCCTTTGACTCATCCGTCAGGTAAAAGAGGCTCGTGGCGCCGTGGGCGACCTGGGTGAGGCCGTAGGCCCAGTCGGTGTCGGCGTTGAACGAGGCCTTCAGGAAGCGCAGCGCCGTGGGGCTCTTGTCCAGCATCTCGCGGGCCCACTGCATGCACTCCGCCTCCAACTGGGCCAGAGGCACCACCTTGTTCACCAGGCCCATCTCCAGCGCCTCCCTGGCCGTGTATTGGCGGCAGAGGTACCAGATCTCGCGGGCCTTCTTCTCGCCCACGATGCGGGAGAGGAAGATCGAGCCGAAGCCGCCGTCGAAGCTGCCGGTGCGGGGCCCGGCCTGAGCGAAGATAGCGTTCTCGCTGGCGATGGTGAGGTCGCACAGCACGTGCAGAACGTGACCGCCGCCGACGGCGTAGCCGTTGACCGCGGCGATGACGGGCTTGGGGATCATGCGGATGTTGCGGTGCAGCTCGATCACCTGGAGGCGTGGGTTGCCGCCCTCGTCGTTGTAACCGCCGTTGCCGCGCACCTTCACATCGCCGCCCGCGCAGAAGGCGCGCTCGCCGGCGCCGGTGAGGATGACCACGCCGACTTGGTCGTCGTGCCAGGCATCTTGGAACGCGGCGATCATCTCGTCGATGGTCTTGGGTCGGAAGGCGTTGAGCACTTCGGGCCGGTTGATCGCGATGCGGGCCACGCCCTCCTTCTTGTCGTACAGGATGTCGGTGAACGCTAGGGTCATGGATCCTCCTCATGTCCGCCGTCCGCCGGTGGGAGGGCGTTGATCGATCGCTAGACGATGGCCGCCGCTCGCAGGTCGGCGATCTCGGCGTCGCCGGCGCCGAGCCAGTCACGCAGCACCTCGGCCGTGTGCTCGCCCAGCAAGGGTGAGTGGCCGGCAGGCCCGGTGACGGCGTCCGAGAACTTGAACGGCGTATTCGCCATGCGGATGCCGCCGTGCGGGGGCACCGGCACCTCGGGCACCATGCCACGGTGCAGCACCTGGGGATGCGAGGCCACCTGCGCGATATCGTTGATGGGGCCGCAGGGCACGCCGGCGGCATCGAGAATGGCGAGCCATTCGGCGCTGGGCTTGCTCGTGAAGGGCTCGGCCAGCAGGGGTTCCAGCTCAGTGAAGTGGAGCCAGCGCGAGCGGTTGTCCTTGAAGCGGGGGTCATTGCCGAGGGCGGGGCGCTCGATGGCGTCGCAGAAGGCTTTCCACTGAGAGAGGTCGTCGGTGATCATGGCGACGACGATGTAGCCGTCGGCGGTGGCGAACGACTGGAACGGGACGTTGACCGGGTGACGCGAGCCGATGCGGCCCGGCACTTGGCCGGTGGCAAAATAACGGGCCAGGGCGTTCTCCATGAGCGTGACCTGGCAATCGAGCATCGAGATGTCGACGTATTGGCCGCGACCGACGGCGTGGCGCTGGAAAAGCGCGGCGCAGATCGCCAGCGCGGTGAACGTGCCGGAGAGGCTGTCGCCGAGCGACACGCCGGGGCGCAGCGGCTCGCCGCCGGGTAGCCCGGTGACGCTCATGAGGCCGCCGGCGGCTTGGACGATGGCGTCGAGGGCGGGGCGCCGCGCGTAGGGCCCATCTTGGCCGAAGCCGGAGATGGAGGCGTAGACGAGGCGCGGGTTGGCGGCGCGAAGCTCGGCCTGGCCCAGACCGAGCTTGTCCATCGTGCCGGGCGTGTAATTCTCTACCAGCACATCGGCCTCCAGCGCGAGGCGCCGGAAGAGTCGTTGGCCCTCGGGCTTGAAGATGTCGAGCGTGATGCCGCGCTTACCCCGGTTGACCGACTGGAAATAGGCGGCGTCGGCGCCGACGAGCGGCCCCATGCGGCGCGCGATGTCGCCGCGGGCGCTCTCGACCTTCACCACGTCGGCGCCCATGTCGGCCAAGATCATCGTGCAGTAGGGGCCGGACAGGATGCGGCTCACGTCCAACACGCGGATGCCGCTCAGCGGTCCATTCATGCGCCGTCCACCCCTCCCGCCAACGCGAAACGCTCGGCGGGGATGCCGACGCCACGGAAGAGCATGGCGCCGAGATCGTCCACGACGCGCTCCACCGGCGGGGCGCCGGCATTCGTCAGCCAATGGAGCAGCACTTCGTGCAACGCGCCGAGCCATACGCGGGAGGCTAGCCCGGTGTCGAGTGGGGCGATGACACCCGCACGCACGGCGCCCTCCAATTCGCGCTGGATGAGGCCCGCGAACCGCTCGCGCAGGGGTATGAGGCGTTTATCCAGCGACTTCCCTTGGCCCACGACGTTCACGAGCACCACGGTGGCGAGCGTGCGCTGGCGGGCGAAGGTGCGGACGAGCGCGTGCATGGCGATGGCGAGGCGCAGGTCGGGCTGCGGCTCGGCGCCCATGGCGCGCTCGACGCGACGCACCAGCTTGTCGCTGAGGGATTCGACGAGGGCGACGGTCATCGCCTCCTTGCTGGGGAAATGGAAGTAGAAGCCGCCCTTGGATACGCCCGAGCGCCCGGCGACCTCGTCGATGCTGGTCGCGTGGTAGCCGCGCTCGGCCAGCACGGACGCGGCGGAGTCGAGGATGCGTTCACGCGTCGCGGCCGCCGGGGCGGAGTTGGTCGATTGGCTGGGCGAGTTGGGCATTGCCTATCCAGGGGGCGGGCTTCGCGGCCCATGTCACGCGTCATGCTACCGACCGACCGGTCGGTCGGTCAAGCGTGTCGGATTGGTGTCGGCGCGCCGATGGCGACGCCTGCCGCGCCGGGCCGCTCGCCGTGGGGCGATGAAAGGCACGCGCGATTGGCATGGATGCCCGCGAGCGAGGCCGCAAGCACGCCGTAGGCTCCGTGTTCGTGGAATCGGTCGGGGCGAGTGCCATGGGCGGCCACCATCGCGACCTCGACACCGCCGACCGTGGCCCGGCGCGGCGCACAGTGCCGTCGTTCACGGCGCCTGGGGTGTGATCGCACCCGGCGGAGACTTACGGATCGTAAGCGCGGGCCATGATGGGGCCCATTCCCTGCGTCTCGCGCGGAAGGCCCACCCACCGGGCCACGCGCCGTTTTCGCCCACTTCCGGTCGACGCGCGGGCATGCGTGGCGAGCGCGGCGCATGACGACGGGCGGGCATCCGAAAATCGTCGAGGCGCATCGACGGCTGCGACGTGACGCCGCGGAGGGCGTCGGATACTATAGACGGGCCCGCCCCGTGACGGGGGCGAGCGCCATCGTGCGCCGGCTGGAGCAACAGGATTGTCCGACCTCGCGTTTTGGTCCGTGGTCGCCGTCATCGCGGCGGCGGAGCTCGCCATCGTGGCGACGGCGCTGCGCATGCGCGTGCGCCACGACCCGTCGCGCGGCCTGGTGGGCACGCGTCCAGCCGAGATCGTGTGGACGCTGCTGCCGACGGCGCTGCTGGTGGCCGTGGTGGTCTATTCTTATCGACTTTGGCGGGGCGGCTAGCCCAAGGGCCGTGAGGTTGGCGATGGCGAACGCGATCGACACCGGATCCAAGGCGCGAGCGTCCCGGCGCCGGGCAGGCGTGCTGGCCGCCGTCGCCGCGGCACTCGCGGTGGGGCTCATCGCGTACGGTGCGTGGGTGCGGGCCTCCAGCTCGGGCCTCGGCTGCCCCGATTGGCCCCTCTGCCATGGCACGATCGCTCCGGATTTCGAGAAGGCCACCTATATCGAATGGGGGCACCGTATCTTCGCGGGGTTGGTCATCGCCATTGCGGCGCTGGCCCTACTATTCGCCCACCGCTCGCGCGACATAGACCGTGGGCTGTTCCAGGTGCTGCTGGCCGCCGTCGCCGTGTTCCTGCTGCAGGCGGCGCTCGGCGGCATCGTCGTGCTCACCGAGCTCAACAACCTGGCGGTGATGCTGCACCTCACCATTGCCATGACGGCGCTCTCGCTGCTGGTGCTGGCAAGTGTCCGCGTGCTCGCGAGCGCGGAAGGAGGGATGCCGGACTCGGCCCTAGTGACGGCTGTGTTCGTCACGGGCGCGGCGGTGATCCTGCTGGGCAGCTCGCTGGTGGCGACGAACGTGTGGGCTTCGTGCCAGGGGTTCCCGTTGTGCCCGACGACGACCCAGGCGGGGCCCACGGCGCTGAACGTGGTGCACCGGGCCGCCGGCGGCGTGTTGCTCGTGCTGCTGGCCTGGATGGCGGCGCAGCTGACGCGCCGCGACGCGCCGGTGCTGCTGAAGGCGGCGACGCATGGCGCGCTGGTGGCACTGCTGCTGCAGGGCGTGGTGGGCTACCTTGGCGTGCGGTGGGTCTTCCCCGAGTGGGTGCGCGTGCTGCACCTAGGCCTGGCCGCCGTGATATGGGCGGGGTTGAGCGTCGACTGGGCGGCGCTGGTGTTGCGACGGAGGGGCCAGTGGCGGGGGTGAGCACGCTCGCGCGCCAGCTGGTCGTCCTTTCCAAGCCACGCATCATCGTGCTGCTGGTGCTCACCGCCGTCTGCGGGCTTTACAAGGCCGCCGAGGCGGAGCCGGCCTGGGACGTGCGCCTGGCCGTGACCATCGCCGGCGCGCTGGCGGCGGCCGGCTCCAACGCGATCAACCAGGGGTTGGACTCCGACATCGACGCGGTGATGCGCCGCACCCGGCGCCGGCCGGTGCCCGCGGCGCAAATGAGCAGGAATGGCGCGCTGACGTTCGGCGCGCTGGCTATCGCGCTGGCGGTGGCCGGCATGGGCCTGTTCGCCAACTGGCTGGCCGCATGGCTCACCCTGGCGGCGGCGGCGGTCTACGTGCTGGTCTACACGGTGCTGCTGAAGCGCCGGTCGTGGAACAGCATCGTGATCGGCGGGGCGGCGGGGGCCTTCCCGCCGCTTATCGGCGCGGCGACGGTCACGGGCCAGATCGAGGCGGTGGGGCTCTACATGTTCGCGCTCGTGTTCTTCTGGACACCGCCGCACTTCTGGACGCTGTCGATCTTGCTGAGGGACGACTATGCGGCGGCGAAGGTGCCGATGCTCGCCAGCATCGCGAGCCAGCGCGACACCGCCATCCAAATCGTGCTGTACATCGTGTTGCTGGTGGCGATGGCATGGCTACCGGTGGCGGCAGGGTATGCCGGCGTCACCTTCGGCATTGTAACGACGCTAATCAGCGCGTGGTGGCTGCGGAAGTCGCTGCCGTTGTTGCGAGACGGCAGCCGCGCGACGGCGCTTTCGGCCTACAAATTCTCGCTGCTGTGGCTCGCGATCGTGTTCCTGGTGCTCGCGGCGGAGCCCGCCCTACCCTGGTATTAGCGGATTCCGGCCGATTCCACCGGACGTGACGGCGAAGCAAGGGGGCCCCGCCGTGTGGCGGAGCCCCTTTTCCATGCAGGTGTCCTTGCGACGAGGGCTACTTCTCGTCCCCGTCGTCGGCCTGGCCGAGCGTGGCGAGGGCGTCGTCGACCTGGGACCCCTCCGGGTCCAAGTCGTCGTCCTCATCGTCGTCCAGGTCGTCCAAGTCGAGATCGTCGTCCTCATCCTCGTCGTCCCTGAGTTCGTCCTTGGGGGCGCCATTGGTGCCGCCGGGGAACTCGACCAGCAGGTTGGCGATGTCCTTGTCCACGTCGGCGTCGGCGATGGCGGTCGCGACTTGCGGCTGCTTGTTCAAGCCGAGCATCGCCCGGCCCTCTTCGGACATGTCGAGGCGCGCCGGAATGAGGCGCCCGATGATGACGTTCTCCTTGAGGCCCCGGAGGTAGTCGACGCTCCCCTCGATCGCCGCCTCGGTGAGGACGCGGGCGGTCTCTTGGAACGAGGCCTTCGCCAAGAAACTTTCGGTGTTGAGCGAGGCGCGTGTGACGCCGAGGATGTCCGGCTTGCTGGTCGACGGTTCGCCGCCCTCGGCCAACACCTTTGCGTTGAGCTGCTGGAAGACGATGCGGTCCACTAGCGAGTTCGGCAGCAACTCGGTGTCGCCGGTGGTTTCCACGCGAACCCACCGCAGCATCTGCCGGACGATGACCTCGATGTGCTTGTCGTTGATCGCCACGCCCTGGTTGCGGTACACGGTCTGCACCTGCTCTTGCAGGTAGCGTTGGGTGGCCTCGGTGCCCAGGATGCGGAGGATGTCGTGCGGGTCGGGCACGCCACCCGTGAGCTTGCGGCCGGCCGTCACCTGGTCGCCCGTGCGGACGAGGCGCTGGTCGGTGGCGTCGACGATGTGGTCGCGCACCTCCAGGTCAACGGCCTCGATCTCGACGTGGCCGTCCCGCAGGCGGGCGATGCCGCTGACGCGAGCCAGGATATCGGGCTTGTCGGGCAGGGCTTCCTTGTCCTTCTTGCCCTTGCCGGCGGGCGCGCCGGAGCCGGCCGTGGCGACCGCCACGCCGGCCTGTATGCGAGCGCCGTTGGTCACCGCCGGCTTGTAGCCCTCTGGAATGGGGTATTGGTCGGTGAAGGGCACCTGGTTGATGACACGGATAACCGGGGCGACGGACGCCGGCGGCTGCACCACCTCGGGGTGGCCCTCCGGGGCCTGGAACTCGCCCATGAGCTGGCCGCCGTCGAACACCAAGACGGTGCCGTCGATTTCGGTCAGCTTTGCCTTGCCCTTTGGGGTGCGTGCCTCGAACAGCTCCTCCACGCGGGGCAGGCCCGTGGTGATGTCCTTGCCGGCGACGCCGCCGGTGTGGAACGTCCGCATGGTGAGCTGCGTGCCCGGCTCGCCGATGGACTGCGCGGCGATGATGCCGGTGGCCTCGCCGATGAGGACGGGGCGGCCGGTGGCGGGGCTGCGGCCGTAGCACACCTGGCAGATGCCGCGAACGGCCTCGCAGGTGAGCGGGCTGCGAACGAACACTTCGGTGACGGCGGCCTCTTCCATGCGGCGGGCTTCCGGCTCTTCGACGACTTGGCCCGCCTCGACGATGATCTCGCCGGTGCGGGGGTCGGCAATGGGCGCGGTGACGGTGCGACCGAGCGCGCGCTCGCCGATCTTGCCGATCATCACGTCCTCGCCGTACTCCTTCGAGGGCGTGGAATACATGATGATGCCGCGGTCGGTGTGGCAGTCGTCCTCGGTGACGATGACTTCCTGGGCCACGTCGATGAGGCGGCGGGTGAGGTAGCCCGAGTCGGCGGTGCGGAGGGCGGTGTCGGCCAAGCCCTTGCGCGCGCCGTGGGTGGAGATGAAGTATTCGAGCACCGTGAGGCCCTCGCGGAACGAGGACTTGATGGGCAGCTCGATGATGTCTCCCCGAGGGTTGCTCATGAGGCCGCGCATGGCGGCCATCTGCTTGATCTGAGCTTCGTTACCGCGGGCGCCGGAGTGGGCCATGAGGTAGACGCCGCCGAAGTCCGGTAGGTGCTTCTTCAGCACCACGTCGATGTCCTTCGAGACGCCCTGCCACACCTCGACGGTGCGGAGATACTTTTCGCGCTCGGTGATGAGGCCCTGCTCGTACTGTTCTTCCAGCGCCTCGACCTTCTTCTGCGCCTCGGCGAGCAGCTGGCCCTTCTCCGGAGGCACTTGGATGTCGGTGATGCCAATGGTGGTGCCGGAGAGGGTGGCGTAGTGGAAGCCCATGCTCTTGATGCGGTCGAGCACCTTGGCCGTCTCCTCGTTGGAGGTGAGGCGGTAGCATTGGGCGACGATTTCCTTAAGCGCCTTCTTGTCGAGCGTTTGGTCGTAGCGACGCACCTGTTCGGGCAGCACCGAGTTGAAGATGATGCGACCGGGGGTGGTCTTCATGGTGGCACGGCCGGTGCCGTTCGCCGGCTCCACGACCATGCGCGCACCCTGAGGCACGTCGCGCACCTCCACGAGGGAGCGCAGCTCGATCTGGCCCGACTCGTAGGCGATGAGCACGTCGTCGAAGTCGCGGAAGCGCTCGCCCTCGCCCTTCGCGCCGGGCTGCACGTCGGTGAGCCAGTAGGAGCCGAACACCATTTCGTGCGTCGGCGTGACGAGCGGCTCGCCCGATGCCGGCGACAGCATGTTGTTCACGCTGAGCATGACGGTCTTGGCCTCTTGCACGGCCTCGCGCGAGAGCGGGACATGGACGGCCATCTGGTCGCCGTCGAAGTCGGCGTTGAAGGCCGTGCACACCAACGGGTGCAGCTGGATGGCGCTGCCTTCGACGAGGACGGGCACGAAGGCCTGGATGCCGAGACGGTGGAGGGTGGGCGCGCGGTTGAGCAGCACGGGGCGGCCCTTGATGACTTCTTCCAGCACGTCCCAGACCTCGGGGCGGACGCGCTCCACCATGCGCTTGGCGCTCTTGATGTTGTGGGCCATGCCCTGGGCGACCAGCCGGTTCATGACGAACGGCTTGAACAACTCCAGCGCCATTTTCTTCGGCAGCCCACACTGGTTGAGGGTGAGGTTGGGGCCGACGACGATGACGGAGCGGCCGCCGTAGTCGACGCGCTTGCCCAGCAGGTTCTGGCGGAACCGGCCTTGCTTGCCACGCAGCAGGTCCGACAGGCTCTTGAGCTTGTGGTTGTGGCTGCCGACGATGGCACGGCCGCGCCGGCCGTTGTCGATCAGGTCGTCGACGGCCTCTTGAAGCATGCGCTTCTCGTTGCGGACGATGATCTCGGGCGCGCCGAGCTCCAGCAACCGGCGCAGACGGTTGTTGCGGTTAATGACGCGTCGGTACAGGTCGTTCAGGTCGCTGGTGGCGAAACGGCCGCCGTCGAGCTGCACCATGGGGCGCAGGTCGGGCGGCAGCACGGGCAGCACCGTGAGCACCATCCACTCGGCCTTGTTGTTGGAGCGCTTGAAGGCATCGACGACCTTCATCCGCTTGATCGCCTTCTTGCGGCGCTGGCCGGAGGTGGTCTTCACCTCGCGTTCCAGCTGCGTGACGACGTCGCCGAGCTCCAGGACGCGCAAGACGTCGAGGATGGCCTCGGCGCCCATGCCGGACTTGAAGGTGTCGCCGTACTTCTCGGTCAAGTCGCGGTGCTTGGCCTCGGTGAGGAGCATCATCGGGCGGATGCCCTCGACCTCACCGATCTCCTCGTCCATTTGCGCCTCGAGCTCCTTCTTGGCGACCTCCGTCTTGGCGCGTTGCTCGACGATGCGCTGCTCGAGGCGGGTGCGCTCCAGGCTGCCGTCGGCGGTGCTCTCGATCTGGGCGAGCAGCGGCTTCAACTGCTCCTCGCCTTGCTTGTCGAGCGATTCGAGTTTCTGCTGCAGCACGGCTTGCAGCTCCTCGACCTTGCGCTGCTGAAGCAGGGGGTCGACGGACGTGACGATGTATTGCGCGAAGTAAAGGGCGCGCTCGAGGTTGCGTGGCGACAGGTCCAGCAGGAGGCCGAGACGGCTGGGGATGCCCTTGGCAAACCAGATGTGGGCCACGGGAGCGGCCAGGTTGATGTGGCCCATGCGCTCGCGGCGGACCTTGGCGCGCGCGACCTCGACGCCGCAGCGGTCGCAGATGACACCCTTGTAGCGGATCTTCTTGTATTTGCCGCAGTAGCACTCCCAGTCCTTGGTCGGACCGAAGATGCGCTCGCAGAAAAGTCCATCCTTCTCCGGACGGAGCGTGCGGTAGTTGATGGTTTCCGGCTTGGTGACCTCGCCATACGACCACTGCTTGATCTGTTCCGGCGAAGCCAATGAGATGCGGATAGCGTTGAATTCCGTTGCCGCTGGCATCCTTGCCTCTCCCTAGCGGGCGTCGAGCCCGACCATGAATTCGATTCTTGACCACGCGCCTATCGGTGATGGGGTGGGAGCGGTTACTCCTCGCCGGACTCCTCAGTGTCCTCGTCGGTGCCGGCGGCGCGGTTGAAGGGAAGCGCGATCGGCACGTCGGGCGCCGGCGCGGCCTCCTGCTCCTCCAGCGACTGGAACTCGGTTTCCCAGGCGGGCGCGGGCTCGGTCACACGGGTTGCGGGCACTTCCGCCATCTCCTCTTCCTCCTCCTCCGCGTAGGTGAAGCGCGGCGTGGGCACGCCACGGTCTTCCTCGTAGCGCAGCTCAATGGCGAGGCCCAGGCTCTGCAGCTCCTTCACGAGGACATGGAAGGACTCGGGCACCCCCGGCTGAACGACGTCCTCGCCCTTGACGATGGCCTCGTAGGTCTTGACGCGGCCCACGACATCGTCGGACTTCACCGTGAGCATCTCCTGCAAGTTGTAGGCGGCGGAGTAGGCCTCCAACGCCCACACCTCCATCTCGCCGAATCGCTGGCCGCCGAACTGGGCCTTGCCGCCCAGCGGCTGTTGCGTGATGAGCGAGTACGGGCCGGTGGAGCGAGCGTGGATCTTGTCCTCCACCAAGTGGATCAGTTTGAGCATGTAGATATAGCCGACGGTCACGGGGTTCTCGAAGGGCACGCCGGTGCGGCCGTCGTACAAGGTCGACTTGCCGATGATGGGGGGTGCGCTCTTGGTGACCTTGGCGACGTGCAGGGCCTGCTGGTAAAGCGCCTCGCCGTGCTCGGGGGTGATCTCCAGCGTGACGGACTCGACATTGCCGCCGTTCTGCTTCGCCTCGACGTAGGCCTCGGCCATGTCGGCCATCCAGAGACGCAAGCACGACTCGATGGCGTAGCTGGGGTTGGCGTCGTTGAACAACTCGTCGGCGTCGAGCCCCTTCTCGGTGGCCCAGGCACGAGCCCGGTTGAAGTCGGGGCCGGCGCCCATGTGCGCGTCGCGGAGGGCGCCGGAGCGCTCCACCACCCAGCCGCGGGCGAGCGACGCTTGGATGTCCTCGTCGGTGGCGCCGTCGAACACGGGCGTGATGGCGCGGACGTTGAGGCGATGGGCCGCCATGCCCAGGTGCGTCTCCAATATCTGTCCCAGGTTCATGCGCGAGGGC